>Ga0182001_10000054_pt1 | contig 27538 bp, 31 predicted proteins | sample BulsoiFelSFmetaG_FD_120485 | JGI IMG/M metagenome (GOLD analysis project Ga0182001, IMG submission 120485) | Bulk soil microbial communities from Mexico - San Felipe (SF) metaG | ecosystem: Environmental > Terrestrial > Soil > Agricultural land | place: Mexico: San Luis Potosi | collected... | reverse complement strand
TGGCGGTGGTGGTCGCGGCGGCTACGGTGGTGGTCGTGGCGGCGGCGGCGGACGCGACTTCGGGGGCAATGACCGCTCACCCCGCTGGTAACACGTCTTTCGGACCACCGGCGACACTTTATGGAAAGCGCCCCGGCAACACGGATAGCCGGGGCGTTTAGTTTTGTCAATAATGAAGAGCGCCGCCGGACCACTTTGGTCCTCGGGCGGCGCGGTAAGGAATGAATGAATTTTACTGAACTTGGACTCAAGGCTTCGCTCATGCGCGCCTGCGAGTCCCTCGGATACATTGAACCAACACCTATTCAAATGCAGGCTGTTCCCCTCGTCCTGAGTGGCTCTGACCTGATCGGTTGCGCCGAAACCGGCACGGGAAAAACAGCCGCCTTCCTGCTTCCAATTATTCAAAGAATCACGGAGCGACAACTCCCGGGCACACGTGTTCTGATTCTCGCCCCGACACGCGAACTAGCTTTGCAGATCGAAGCGAGCTATCAAGAGCTGGCTCCAAAGAAGGGTCCGCGCTGTGTCACAGTCATCGGCGGCACAAACATGCGCCGCCAGTGCGAAGATTTGCGGCGCGCGCCTGCGGTGCTCATCGCCACGCCGGGACGCCTGCTTGATCTCATCGAGCGCGGCGTAGTTACTCTGAAGACAATTGAGGTGCTCGTGCTGGACGAAGCAGACCGCATGCTGGATATGGGCTTCTGGCCCTCCATCCGCCGCATCCTCGCCGAGCTGCCCACGAAGCGCCAAACGCTACTCTTTAGTGCAACCATGTCGTCAGCGATTGAAGAGGTCGCGCGCCAGACTATGCAGTCACCCAAACTCGTAGAGGTCAACCGACGCGGGCGCGCTGCCGTCACGGTCGAGCAGACAGCCTATCCGGTGGCCATGGAGTCGAAGACGGCTCTGCTCCTCGACCTGCTTGAGAAAGAGAAAGAACGTTTCGAGCGCGTACTTGTCTTTACACGCACCAGACGCGGGGCTGAGCGACTCTCGCACATTCTCAAGGCGCGCGAGCATAAAGTGAACCGGATTCACGCCGACCGCTCTCAGCCTCAGCGCGAGGCTGCCTTGCGCGACTTCAGCGAGGGGCGCACGCGCGTCCTCATTGCGACTGACATCGCAGCGCGCGGGCTGGACGTGGACTCTGTCTCGCACGTCATCAATTACGATATGCCCATGGCCCCGGAAGATTATGTGCATCGCATCGGGCGCACAGGGCGCGCGGGAAAGGCCGGGCGTGCGATTACGCTCATGACGCCTGCGGACGAACTCTCGATGCGCGCCGTGGAGCGTCTGACGGGCCAGCCGGTCGAGCGCGTTTGCCTGCCTGCTTTCGGCGGCGCTTCGAGCGCGAGCCTGAGCTTGAACAAAGTGCCTGCGCCGTTCGGACGAGCTGGGCGCGGCGGCAGACGCTCGTTTCGACCGCGCACGAGGTAAGCAAAAGAGTTTGAAGTCTAAAGTGCGCTCATTAGATATATGACTCGCGGATTAGAGAAGGAGAAAACTGATTGTCTAAAGAAGACTTGATCCCGGCAGAAGGCGTGGTGGTGGATAAGCTACCGAACGCCTTCTTCAGAGTTCGCCTCGATGGCACAGCGCATGTCGTGCTGGCACAGATTTCCGGCAAGATGCGCAAGAACTTTATACGCATCCTCGCGGGCGATCGCGTGACGGTCGAGATGTCGCCGTACGACCTCTCAAAAGGGCGCATCACTTACAGGTATAAGTGAAAAGAGAAGGGAACTTTATGGAGAAACCGATCTATACAATCGGCGAGCGCGTGGAGAAATTGTGCCTGACCTGTGGCGAGGAGCGCGGTCATGTCGTCGCCTCCGTCAACAAGCGCGGTCAAATAACACGCGTGAGCTGTCCCAAGTGTGGCTCGCGGAGTACGTTCAAAAGTGATGGAGCCACGTCAAACGAAGCCTCTTCCGCAAAGTCCGGTGCGGCCTATGACCCGACGAAGACATACCGCGCCGGTCATTCCATGACGCACCCTGTTTTCGGTGTCGGAGAGGTGACGGCTGTCATTGAACCACAGAAAATAGATGTGCTCTTTGCGGACCGGATGCGCCGCCTGATTCATGCGCGTGCTCAAAGGTAAGCTCAGGCACAACCGCCGCTCCCGAAGAGAAAGTCTCTCAACCGTTGCCGCTCAAACGGCTGCGGGCGAGAGCTTGACGTTTCGCGCAGAACTGATGCCGGGACGAAGCGGCTCAGAACGCACGTTTACGGTCGAGCGTGTTCTTGATAACGGGCGAGTTGAGCTAAGAGGTCTGAGCGGCCAGCACAGCATGACGGAATTTGAGCCTGTGCGGTAATCCGTGCTTCAGCAGATTAATGAATATCAAAGCTGGCATGGTACGAGATAGATATTAACTGGTGGTCTATTCGTCTGCTTCAATTCATGGGGATAACGAGAGCGATCAAGCGCGTGCGCTTTAATGCCGCCTCCGAAGTCTGGTATCCGGTTTCCGGCGGCGCGAAGGCAAACAAAGTTTATGAAAGAGCTTAGGGAGCGCGGTATCTACAGACTGCCCAATGGGGAAGAATTGGTGGCGAGCGTGGCGCGGGGCGGGAGCTACGCACTCTATGACCCACAGGTCTGGAAGCGATATGGACTGCCTGATTATCTGGTTGATGCCAAAGGGCACATGACGCACATGGGCCAGTCAACACGCTTAACGACCGATGATTTGATTGACACAGGCCAGACGGCGGATTGACGAATCGAAGAGAGAATATGCTGTGACTCTTGTATCGTTTGAGCCAGTGTTGACACCTATCATAGCAAGTAAAAAGGAGACGAAATGCAGGAGTTGAGAGAGCAGGGCATCTACCTTCTACCGGATGGCAGGGAGTTCGTCGCCCACGGGGTCTTTCGCGGCAGTTATGTCCTCTACACCGAGACGGCTTGGGAATTCTTTGGCCTGCACATGTACGAATCAGACGGTAGCGGGCGGCTACTGCTACGCGGGCATCCCACTTACTGGCGCGTCGAGGATTTAACAGACACCACCCGCACGGCTCATTCCCGCTCAAGGGGCGCGGCAGCGACGAAGCCATTTACTTCCTGAGTGCGCCATGAATTACTCGCCCTCTGAGCAGAGTCACGGCGCGCGCAAGCCCGGACATGCAGAGTAGTAGTCGGGACTCTTTCATGTGCTATACTTTGTTCGTTATCAGTTGGTCACATCTGCTCTTTCGAAAAATTCACCTCTCGACATCGGGATCGAGCGTATTCAGCTCTCTTCTTATGCCGTTTGTTGTTTTTTCAAACGCGACCGGTAATATAAGAGGAGGCTAGATGCCTGATTCGCAGTCCGCCAATAATCGAATCGAAACAATCTTTCGGGACCAGTGCACACGTCAGACACAACTGCGCCTGACCTCCTGGGAAACTTGCAACAGGCGTCCGCGCCTTTCTCAACGTCTGCCTTGAGAGCAACAGCACTGAGTAGTTCCAGATCACTTTTCAGAGTGCTCTGACTGTGAGCGAAGGAGCTTACGATCCGTTACCTTTTCGAGAAGAACACCCGAGCAAGGAGTTTAGAAGATTTATGCCAGTAGCAGAGAAAACAACTGATAGCGGATCCAGCGCCGCTCCGAGTGAAGAGCAATGGCCGGGGATAGATTCCAGATACCGGCTCATCATCGTCGCGGCTTTAAGGAGCAAGCAGCTCGTGCGCGGAGCGCATCCGCGGATTGACGCCGACCCGCTGAAGCGCAGGAACACGAGCATCGCGCTCGAAGAGGTCAAGCGGGGACTCGTTGCTTTCAGCTACATTGATAAAGATAAAGATAATGGCAGTAGCAATGAGTCTTGAGTAGGTTGGTTCGGGTAAGAACGATAAACATCAATCGAGAAGTCGCGCGGGCGTTTAAGAGAGCGCGGAGTGTCGTTGAAGGTAAAGATATTCAAGATGAATGGTCTTCAGGTTTACATCAACCCGACGAGTCAGAATCAATTTGGCGGGGATAGAATATTCTACAGCAGGCGCTCCGATGGACCTTATTATTACTGGCGCTACGAGGATGGTCCCGGGCGTTGGCGCGTCTCCCGCGTGCGCCTGTCCGAGATGGCAGTCAAGGCGCTCTGCAAAGCTAACTGGCAATCCGTGCCCGTCGAGCTGAAGGCCGAGATGATTGAACATTATCTCGAATAATCACGAGCGCGGTTGTTTGTGCCCGCGCGCCTGCAAGTGTCAAGGAGGAAGCTGATGCCGGTGAAAAGTCCGCCAGTCAAAAATATGATTCTCGCCGCGCTTCCTCTCAAAGCATATCGGCGCTTGCTCCCTGATCTGGAGTCCATCACACTGCCCCTTGACGTGAGCCTCTATCGTTCGGGCGATGCTATCGAATACGTTTATTTTCCGAGCGACGGGCTAATCTCTCTGGTCACCAAGATGAGAGATGGGGCGACCATTGAAGTGGGCCTTATCGGGAGCGACGGGATGGCGGGAATTCCTGTTTTGTTGGGCGATGACATTGCATTCGAAGAGGCCATTGTTCAGATCGCAGGCAGCGCGATGCGCATGAAGACTTCAGTCTTCAAAGAGGGTTTGAAGCTGGACCATAATCCGCTCCTCATCGAGCTTCTCCTTTACACCCGCACGCTGATGAAGCAGGTCGCGCAGACCGCAGCCTGTAACCGCATTCATACTGTGGGAGAGCGACTCTCACGCTGGCTCTTGATGTGCCACGACCGGATGGAGGCGGACGAGATACCACTCAAGCAGGAGTTCATCTCAAACATGCTTGGGGTGAGGCGGGCGAGCGTTGGCGCTGCCGCCGCCGGGTTGCAAGCAAGAGGCTTGATTCGCTATTCGCGGGGCCACATCAATATCCTGAATCGAAAGGGACTGGAAGAATCTTCCTGCGAGTGCTATCGAGCAGTCATCGGTAAGGCTGAAAAGGGAGCGTCGCTAGGGCAATGAGCGGATAGTCGTTGTGCGCGCTGTCGTGCATAGTGCTATACTGCTCCGCGAACAACTTACCACTCGACATCGGGACAGAACCCCCAACTCTCCTTGTGCCATCTGATATTTGTTCCTTCAACGGGGCGCGCTAACGAACTGTCAGAGCATTCATTTAATTCTGAGGTCGGAAAAAAAACTTGAAAATCTTACTTTACAATCCCGATAACGGGGTGACGCGCAACTTTATGCCGCACCTCTGGATGTTTCTCCTCAAGGCGCTGACTCCTGCCGGACACGAGGTGCTCTTGATTGACGGCAACGCACGGCCCATGAATGAAGAAGAACTCGTGCGCTACGTCATCGAGCAAAAGATCGGGCTGGTCGGCATCGGCGCGATGACCAGAATGATCGCGCGCGCCTATCGCATGGCCGACGCCATTCGAGCCGCTGGCGTGCCCGTCGTGATGGGTGGCCCACACGTCACGGAAGTGCCGGACGAGGCTCTGGGGCGCGATGGGGGAAAGCGCCATGCGGACGCCGTGGCATTAGGCGAAGCCGACGAGACTTGGCCCACAATCGTCGAAGATGCAGCCAAAGGGCAATTGAAGGAGATTTACGCGCCCGTGGACGAGACGGGAAAGGAGCGCAAGCCGAGTCTCCAGCCATATCCAGACATCCCCTGGGAGACGTACGACCTCAAGCAGTTCGACATGATTCCGAAGTTTGCGCGAAGTCTTCTCAAGCGCTACGGCGGAGGCTGGCAGTCTATTCACTTGATCCCGATAGAATCTGGACGCGGGTGTCCCTACGGTTGCGAGTTCTGCACGGTGACGGGATTCTTCGGCGACTCTATTCGCTTCCGCTCTAACAAGAGCGTCGTGGACGAGATGCTGCGCCTCAAACGTCACGCGCGCGAGAACCGGCAGCAAGCCATCATCTTTTTCATAGACGACAACTTCGCCATCAACATCAAGCGCACGAAGTCGCTGCTGAGAGACATCATCGCGGCTGGAGCGCAGTTGCCATGGACGGCTCAGATCAGCGCCAACCTGCTGCGCGACGAGGAACTCGTTGACCTGATAGCGGCCTCTGACGGCAAATGGATTTTCATCGGAATGGAATCAATTGACACGGCCAACCTGGCGGACGTGAACAAGAATTTCAACAAGCCTGCCGAATACGCCGCCGTGCTCAATCGCCTGGCCGAGCGCAACATCTACGCGATCACCTCCTTCATCTTCGGCCTCGACAACGATACGCCCGGCGTGGCCGCGCGCACGCTTGAGCAGGTAGAGAGTTGGCCGCCGGGACTGCCTGTCTTCGGGCAGCTCACGCCGTTTCCCTCAACCCCGCTTTATAAACGGTTAGAGACTTCCGGCAGGCTGACGCGTCCCAAACACTGGCTCGACTTCGCGCCCTACCAGATGGCGCACACGCCGCTGAAGATGACGATTGCGGAGACGCATAAAGAACTCAATTTGGCGTGGACCAATTCTTACAGCCCTGAGAGAAACAAGAAGGCGCTTGATTCAATCGGAGACCGACGACTCGATTACCGTTTGATCCACTTCGTCATGCGCCTCTTCTTTCGCGGCATCTACTTCCCGCAGATGACCAAGAGCGCGTGGCTGAAATTGATTGCCGCTAACCGGCGGACAATTTACAAGCTGGTGCGAGAAGGCGCTGGCGAGTGGCGCAAGTCTCGCCGGAAAAAGCCCGATGCTCCTGTGTCCATTCGCGTGCAATAGCTAAAGACATTTGTTCTAAGCGCCCGAAGTTATCACCCTAATCCCGACGCTGCCATCGAGAGTCGCCCTGTCCGTTCGACCGAAATCAAGGGTTGCCGGTCTGGCGACCATAGATGGCTGAGGGTCGAACGCGGTAAATCGCAATCCGGTTGACGCGATGCCACGCGCCAATGTCCGTCTTATTAAGCGCGGGCGTCAGGGTCGAATTACGCTCGGAGATTAACTGCATGGCGCGCTCCATCTCTTGAGGCTTGGTTATCCTCTGCGCTTCGCCGATGAGCATCACGCTGCGCCAGTGTGAATGGTCAACGACCTCTTCGACTTGAAAGCAGACCTCGTGATTGGCCGCGATGAATTCCGTCTTCGTTCCTTCGGTCGTGAAGAAATAGAGCTGCTCTCCGTCGAACGCATAATTCATCGGCACGATGTAAGGATGCCCGTCACGCGAGCATCCCAAATGTCCGAACCCGACTCGCAGCAAAAGCGCCGTCATCTCGCCCTTTGCCATAGCTTCAACTTTAAGCATTCTTCATTCTCCACTATTCATGCGCCGCGAGAGGGCGCGCCCGCGCGAGTTTGAGAAAAGCGCGGCGGCATATTCTCGATTTCATGCCGCACGCAATCTGATATTTGAGCTTGCCTTGAAGAATCGAACACGACGGCAGGCCAGCGATAGACCTCTTCCTCCTCCCGCCTGTTGTGTTCTTCGAGTCGCGCTCTGACAACATTGATTGTTTGCAGAACGTCCCGCAAAGATTCCTGCTTCCCATCCGCATCAAGCGAATTCATCGCCCGCAGACGGTTGACAGCTAGTGCCAACTCCGTCATGAAGAAATCATGGTCATGGCGGAGTTGATTGATGGCCGTCCGCGCTTCGTCAAATCGTGCGCTGACTTCCTCAGCAGACGAGCGATTGCGCGCCGCATCCATGAGAGCAGGGAAGAGGCAGAGATGCTCTGCTCGGATGTGAATGGCTAAACGCGCCCAGACTAAATCGAGCAGGGCGAAAGACCGCTCGGCGTCAAGCTCTTCGAGAGCCTCGCACAGTCCGGTGATCAAATCACCGATTGACCTGTGGTCCTCTTCCAATAGTTGCTCGATTGAAACTCGTTCCATAGAGATGATGCGAATCCTGGCGGCGTCCTTTCAACAAAATCCTAGACCGTGTAAGTCGCGCTTTCCATCTCGACCGCGCGCGGAAAGAGTATGTTGTTCTCCAGGTGTATGTGCTGGTGTAGGTCTTGCTCGAACGCTTCCATCGCCTGATACAGCGTCTTGTAACTGATGCAGGCGTCTGCGGGCGTTGTGTAATCAGAAGTCGCTTCGCGCAACTCGCGCAACAGGTCTCCGGCTGTGTCATGCTCGAACATCATCATGCGCACGGGGTTGCGCACGGTAATGAAAGGCGGCGGCATGAATTGTTGTTTGTCGCGGACAGATGCTTCCAACCTGATGATGTAAGGGAAAAGTATCTGCTCTTCTTTGAACATGTGCGGTCGCAGATCATCGCACAACTTGGCGAAGAGAGATTTCACGCGTAACAACTCTGGATGATTCTGTCCATGCGCGGAATAGACTTTTTCCGTGAGCGCGGTCAGCCGCTCCATCTCTTCTTTAGTGAAGACGTGATGCTTGTCCAGAATGTGAGCGACTAAGTTGGCCAGCGAGCCATTCTGAAAGTCAACAGTTTCGGTGCTTTTCACTTGCCTGGCCTCTGCCAGTAATTGCCGGACATCTTCTGTCTCGACGCCCGCGACCGAGCAAGCCTCTGCGAGCGTCTTTCTGCCGCCGCAGCAGTAATCAATTTTCAGTTTCTCAAAAACGCGGGTCGCGCCCGGCTCATTAAGCGCAAGTTCACGAACGGTCGTTTGTGTATCGAATGTCATCGTATGAATCCTTTCCTGGCTGTTGATTAAAGGTTGAAGTAATGTCCGAGAGCGATCATGCCGATGAGCATCGCGCCGAAACCCAGTTCACGAATGCCTATCTGTTTGGCGGTCGTCGCCTGATCGTATCTGGAAAAACCATAGAGCGCGCGCACGAGTAAGATTAAAAGCGCGACTGCTGACAAAGCTGTGGAGAATTTGGTCCACGCGAGCACGACCGCGACGCAGAGCGCGAGCGTGTGCATCAAGATTACCATCGGCATTGAGGCATCGCGCCCGTGCAGAATCTTCAGCCGCGCGCGCACGTAAAGAATCGTCGGGACGACGCGCGCGATGAGAATCGCCCAGAGTCCGAAAGCTATAGGGCGTGACCAGCCGTCTGTGAGCGCGATGCTCGTGACGATTGAAGCCATCGCAATCGCGCCCGCCAACTCAGGCGCAAGTTCACGGCTGCGGCTCGCGCGGTCGTAAATAAGTTGAACGAGCGCGAGCGGCGAGGCAAACAGTAGTGGCAACAGAAATTCGTAAGAGCTACTGGTCCTGAATGCGGCGAGGAAACTGATTGCGGCAATCGAGATGTAGAGAAGCGCGAAACGTTCCGCAAGAGGCGTCCGGCGAAGTCTGCGATTGCGGCGATGATCGCCCAGGACCATCTTCAACGGATGGCGCGCGAGAAACGCGGCAACAGTCGCCACAGCCAGAAAGAGTCCCGCAAGCGACGGCGCGACCAGAAGGCCGACGAGGACAGGCTCAAGCGAGAATCCCCATCCGCCATGCTCTACCGGAAGGGCGATGTTGCGCACGCGGACACCACTGCCTTGCGCGCTCTTCGCATTTTGATTCGCTGAAGCGCCCCCTTGCATTTTGTTACCATACGAAATTGCCTGGCTCATTCTCAACACCCTTTGAATTCAGTCACCCTCAATTAGAATCGCTTGGTCATCTCTGCATAGAAAAATCTGGCTGTCGGGTTCGCGCCGCCCGCAGGATAGATTGCGGACTCGACATCTCCGCCGCGCACACCTGCGCCGTAAAAAGTGAGCGTCGTCGTCGGCGTCACCGTGATGTCTGCGCTCAGATCGAAAAGTGTTCCCAAACTTCTATGACCTGACCCGCCACGACCCGTGTAGCCGAATGAGCCTTCCTGAAACGCCCCACCGCCCGCGTACCAGAGATCATTCTTGTTGCTTAAGAGCAAGCTATGCACCTCACCACGAAGCGCGAGGCGAGCGTGCGGCTTGAGCCTCACCTGTGCATAGACATCTTCGTTGTTCATCATGTTGTAGAAGGGAAAGCGCGCGTACCATCTGGGCGTCGGCAAGACCTGAAAGAAAGTCGTGTGCCTGCCATCGGCAGCATTATCATCGCCCGTCGTGTAGGAATAGCCGCCGCGAATCCATGTCTTAACTTTTGCAAGCTCGCCCGCCGGTTGGAATCCTCCCTCAAGCGTAATCGCGCCCGCACGATGATCGAGATTGCCCCAACTGCCGAACTGCCCAGCGCCCCATGCGAGGAAGTCAACCGTGCCGCGTGAAGTCTTGAGCGCGCCGACATAGTTTCCGCCGATGGTCGTCAGTCGAATGTTCTCGCTGTCGGCGCGGCGCAACGCCAATGTGCGATTGTCTGTCTTGAGCGCGCCGCGACCGTCATGATAATGGAGCGCGAGCAGCCGAAACTCGCTTGCCATCTTTTTGCTCGTGACAGGTTTCGTGTACGCGCCGTACCAGATGTCAACGTCCAGCTCCTTCATGCCGCGAAGCTGAAAGACGCCTTCGGTCGGACGACCCATCACGAAAGTAAAGTTTCCAGACTTCGTGTTATGCACGAACTGCACGGCGTCGAAGCTGCGCCCCACATGCGAGAAACCGAAGTTACCCAAGAGACGATACGCTATTTGCTCGCGCTTCAATGTAGCGAGTGTCGCATCTGAAGGATTGGTCTCCATGCCGTCAATGAACTCAAAGCGCCCGATGCGAAGGCTATTGGCTTTATCCCCAAAGAGATTTTTCGCGCGCACGTAAGCCTGCTTGAGGATGGCGCTCGCGTCCTGTTTTCCGTTTGCCGCGAAGTAGTTTGCGCCGATTCCTAATTGGCCTTGCGGCGCGGGCGCGATTGCTTTCTCAGGCAAATTGATGAGGACAGGAAACTCGCCTTCAACCTGCCAGTCGTACTTCTCTTTCTGCTGCCCCAGGCTCAAACGCAGAACAGCCGCGCCGAACGTGTAATGGTCCACATAGCCGGGCGTCTCGAACCATCCGTAGTTTTCGACGCGCAATCGAAGAGAGCCGTTGAAATTGAGATTGCCAATCTTTAATTGCTTCGGAGCTTGCGTCGCAGGTGTTTGCGGCGTAGAGGGAGCGTCGCTTTTCTCCGCAAACTTTTTTGCCTTCGGCTTCTCATCAGCCTGCGCAGAAGTCTGTGAACGAAGGGTCTGCGCCGTCGCGTTAAGACAAGCCAATGTCGTGATGATGATGAGGGCGCAAAACCGGATAACGCGCTGCGTGCGATGAGTAATGGAGTTTCTCTTCATTTTCATCTCTTTCACCAATGCAAATTCTTTTACCTAGATAATCGCGTTCTTCAATCCAGATGCTTTCGACGATGCGTCTGGTCTGCGCAGAAAGACGAAATAGTTCACCGTGAGACAGATGAGCGCGAAGACGGACAGGAAGACGAAGCCGAGCGCGTAGCCGCCCATCGCATCGCGGATGACGCCTAAGACGAGCGGCGGGAAGAATCCGCCGAGTCCGCCGAACGCGCCGACGAGTCCGGTCACAGTGCCCGTCTCTTTCGGAAAATACTGTGGCACGAGTTTGAAGACAGCGCCGTTGCCAAGTCCGAGCGCCGCCGCGCCGCCCAACGCGCCGATGGTAAACGTGGGCATCCAGGGACAGCCCATCAGAAGCCCTAATCCGGCGACCGCCACGAAGACGAACAAGAGCACGCGCGCTCCGCCGAAGCGGTCGGCGAGCAAACCGCCGACGGGGCGCATCAACGTTGCGAGCAGAACGAAACCAGCCGTGCGCGCTCCGGCGTCAGTCGCAGTCAATCCGAACTGATCTTTGAGAAGCGTCGGCAAGTAGATTGAGAAGGCGACGAAGCCGCCGAAAGTAACGAAGTAGAAGAGCGAAAGAATCCAGGCGTTCGGCGAACTCTTGAGCAGGCTCAAATTTTCCGAGAGCGTCTTGGGCTTCACGGTCGTCGCCGCATCACGCGCGAAGAGGTAGAAGACCACGCCCCAGACGAGCGAGACGGCTGCGAAGAGATAGAAGACAGGACGCCACGAACCGAATTGAAGCGCGAGCACTGGCGCGCCGAAGACGGCTATGGACTGACCTATGTTGCCCATGCCGTAGATGCCGAGCGCCGTCCCTTGCTTTTCCGGCGCGAACCATTTCGAGGTGAAGCCGACGCCGACGGAAAAGGTCGTACCGGCCATTCCCAAGAAGAGTCCAAGCCAGAGCAGTTGCATGTAGCTCGTCGAAAATCCAATCGCCACAGCCGGAATCGCTGCGAGCACAAGGAGCGCAGCAAAGACGCGTCGCCCGCCGAAGCGATCAGCCAGCATCCCTGCCGGAATGCGTCCCAGAGAGCCGAGCAGGACAGGGATGGCAATCATCAGGCTTTTCATCTTCGCAGACAGCCCGTAGGTTTGCGCAAAAGTCGGAGCGAGAGCTGAGACTAATCCCCAGATAGCGAACGAGACCGCGAACGCAGTCGTCGAAAGGAAGAGCGCGCGCGCCGCGCCCGGTCTGAATGTATCTTTCATTATGATTCCCCCAAATTCATGAAGCGCGAGACAAACTTGAGCGCACGTTGCTTATGGCAACGAGCGTGCCTCAAGAAAGCCGTGAATTTTGGAGACTTTTTTTCGAGAAGTGGGGATTATTGCGCGAGGAAAAAAAGGTGAGGGAAATTTTCCGCTGCCTTCAATCTAAAGGTCTGGAATTTAGAAGTAGAGCGAGCGGACCATAGACTTGAAATCAGCCAAAAACTTTCCGTAGTCAACTTGTCTGACCGTTCCCTTCTCGAAATTATTTATATTCAGGATGTTCATGACGAGGTCGAACTGATAGCAACGGCCATCATGGAACGTGCGGTAGATTGTGCTTTCATAAAGGTGTCCGGCAGCCCCTTCCGAGCCTGTCACCATATAGAACCAGTTGTGGCCCATCCGCACGCGCCTCGGCTTTGATTGATCGGCTAATATTGATGACATCTGCTTACAAGTCTCCTCCGAGATGGACCCGACCGACAGGGTCGCGTCGGCATCACCAAGATTCGTGCCCCGATAAGCTCTTTTGGACAGAGACACCCCCGCCACTCCTTTGAAGTCCTCTGTGGCCACTGTCGAACCCTCGCTCTTTGTAAGTTTCCAATTAGCAGAATACTTGAAGCCGACTTTGTGCTCTCGGCTATAGAAATTCTTCCACCCGCCCTTTGCCGCAACCGTTGCGGTCGCCAGGAGCGTAAAAGCAAGCGCCAGACATATCCTCTTCATGGGTAGATAACCTTTCTAAATTGGAAATGCGAATGGCAAACAGATGTGCCACTCGAATCGAAGAACGTTGTTGAGAAGTGGTTTTGAAAAGCTTGAACCTGATTGCTCTTCCGAGATTGAAAGTGCGAGGGTAACACTGTAAAGAACCTGGATGTCTTCAGGGAGCGAAGATTACTTCCGCTTTCTCTTACTTGTCAACTTGATTGAACGAATCTCCCTCTTCCTCATCGCAACGCTTGCAATCGAGTTCATAGCCCAACCGCGAGGCGCGTCCTTTTTCCGTCAGAACCCAGTGGCGGGTCGTGAGCGGCGGGTCGTGGCGGACGTGTTGATAGTGTCCGCACTCAAGCTCGGCTCGCCAGTGGGATTCATCGTCCCTGTCGAAGCCGACGATCTTGCGCTTCATTGGCTCACCTCTTCGGCTGGCGGATGTAGCCGGAGCTTGTGTAGCGGCGCGAGACGGGACGCCACCAGAAAATAATTGAGAGCGTGATAAGCCAGCAGACGAAGGAGGCGACGACGAGCGGGATGAGCACGCGGTAATGATGTGCGAGCGCGGCCTCAACCGTCGCCGCCAGAATCCAGAGTTGCGCGACGTTAATCATCACGAGCAGGATGACGCGCGCCTGCGAGACGGCAGAACGCCCGCGCAGGGCGCGCGTGCGCGTGGGGCGAAACTCTTTCGTACGGGTCGCTGCTTCAGATGGCATGTTCATCACCTTGCGCCTTTCTGCCGGTGGCCCACACCTCACCATTCTCGCGCCGCTCAATCGCAATCCGGTCGAGCGGGCGCGGCGGTGGCCCATAAAGCACGTTGCCGGTCTTCACATCGAACGCGCCTTCATGACAGGGACACTCGAATCGCCCATGCTCTTTCTCGAAATAGACAGGGCAGGACAGATGCGTGCATTTCTGACCGTAGGCGTAATACTCTGTGGGGGAGACGCGCACCAGAATCGCCGTGTCCTTCTCTGTCGGGTAGCGGAAATTGAGAGCAGAACCGACGGGCATCTCGGCTGCGTTCGGAATCGGCTGAGGCGTGAAAGTCGGCTCACTTCGAGCGTCAAACGCGGACTTTGCCGCAAAGCCCGCTGCGCCGACAAAGAGCGCGGTCGAAGTCAAAGCTAAAAAATTGCAGAACTCGCGCCGCGTGACCTGCGCCTCTTCGTCGCGCTCGTAAGGAAAATCTTTCTGGTGCGGCTCGGTCGCCGCGCGCACGTCGCTTTCGTCTGAGAGAATGTCAGCGATGACTTGTTCGTGTTTTTTTAATTCTGCTGTCATTTCGATTCACAATCTGCTACTGACTTTATGTCCTATCAGCTGCCACTAGCTTCAGCTAGTGGGCAATGTCAACAAAGAGGCAAAGGCTTTAGCCAAATTCAGAAAAAGGTTTCCTTTTGGCTTCAGCCTGAACAGCTTTCGAGATTCGGCTAAAGCCGATGATTAGTTGTCAACCACTATCCACTAGCTAAAGCTAGTGGCAACTTATCAATGCCAGCCAGAACCTAGAACTCATTGCTCTTGTCAGATTCCTCAACCTGAGTGTCTATCCAGGATTCAAGCGGCGGCATCTCGACTTGATCGGGCATAACATGGCCTTCAAAAACACCGCAGCCGTCCACCTCAACGTGATCCGCATCAGTCGGCAGCATCAAGTAAACTTTTGTCTCGACGCGTTGATTGCCGAAGACGTGAGCATTGACAGGCTTCGTACGGCGAAGTGGAACAATATCTTCGTAACGTCCGAACGAGATCGCGCCCGTCGGGCAAACAGACGCGCACATCGGCTTGATGCCCTCAGATGAGCGGTCAAAACACATGTCGCATTTCATCTGAAGGTGCATCTCCGTGTTGTACTTCGGGACGCCGAACGGGCAGGCGTTGACGCAGTTGCGACAATCCAGGCAGCGCGGCTTCAAGGCGGTCATCACCACGCCTTCCTCCGAAACCTTAATCGCATCCGCCGGACAGACAAGCGCGCACGTCGGCTCAACACAGTGCATGCAAACCGTCGGCATCGTCGCGGTCGTTTGCCTGCGGTCCAGATAGTCAACGTAGATCATCGAGTAGCCCTTGTGCGTCGCACACTCGCGGCATGCCGCCACACACGAGCGGCAGCCGATGCAACGCTGCGGGTCTATGAACATTGTTTCTTCCATAGTAGTAAAAGTGAGCAGTGAGCAGTAAGCAGTGAGCAGTTAGTTTTAGCTCGTCGAGCGTAGGTTATCAGTAAAGCACAGGCATCATCTTCTTAGAACCAACTGCTCACTGCTTACTGCTCACTATTTTCACCTCGCTTCACTCCTTGAAATCCCTTTCCTTTGCTCTCCCATAATCGGCAACTGGCGCGAATGAATCTTCTCTATGCGCGCGGCGCAGGCTTTGAACTCTGGAATCTTCGAGATGGGGTCAAGCACAGGGTTCGTCAGTTGATTGACAGCCAATTGTTCACCCCAGTGATAGGGAATGAAGATCGTATCGGGTCGAATCGTTTTGACGATGAGCGCGGGGAAGACGCCTTCGCCGCGCCGCGACACAACTTTGACGCGCTCGCCATCATTCACTTTCAGCCGCGCGGCCATCAGGGGATGAATCTCGACATAAGGCTCTGGGCACTGCTCTACGAGAAAGCCTATCCGGCGAGTCTGATTACCGGAAAGATATTGATAGACGACGCGCCCGCTCGTCAGTATCAATGGATACTCTTCATCTGGAACTTCCGCGGGCGGGTTGTACTCAATAGCATGAAACTTCGCCTTGCCGTCCGGGTGATAGAAGCGTTCTTCAAAGAGTCTGGGTGTGCCTGTGTGCTCCTCCGTCGGGCAGGGCCAGAAGACGCCGTTTTGTCTATCAATCTTTTCGTAAGTGATGCCGTAGTAATCAGCATTGCCGCCACGTGATGCGACGCGCATCTCATCGAAAATTTCGCGCGGGCTGTTGAACTGAAAATATTTTTCGCGCCCAAAGCGTCGCGCAATCTCCTGCACGATCCACCAATCGGCGCGCGCTTCGCCGGGCGGGTCTGCCGCCTTGTTGATTTTGACGACACGACCTTCGCTGTTGCAGGTCACGCCCTCGTCCTCGCTCCAGGTAGAGCCGGGCAGGACAACATCAGCGTAGCGCGAGCCTTCAGACATGAAAAAATCTATGCAAACGTAGAAATCCAAATCTTCGAGCGAGCGGCGCACCTGATTCGTGTCTGGCAAACTGACCATCACGTTGTTGCAGATAGAGAGCAGCCCGCGTATCTCGCCCGCGCGCATCTTATTGAACATCTCGACGACGGAGACGCCAGCCTGCGGCAACTCACTTTCGGGCAAATCCCAAGCCTTGCAAACGTGCTGGCGATGCTCTGGATTGTTAATTGAGCGTTGGCCGGGAAGTTGGTCCGCCTTCTGCCCATGCTCGCGCCCGCCCTGTCCGTTGCCCTGACCTGTGATCGTGCCGTAGCCGCTGCCGGGCTTACCGATCTTTCCGGTCGCCAGCACGATGTTGATGTAAGAGAGAACGTTGTTGACGCCGTTCGTGTGATGCTCTATGCCGCGCGCGTGCATGAGCATTGCGGTCTGAGCGCGACCATAGAGACGCGCAGCCTGGACAATCTTTTCAGACGGAACGCCTGTGATGTCGGATGCGAGTTGCGGCGTGTAACGCTCCACGACAGCCTTCGTCTCTTCCCAATTGTTGGTCCTCGCGTTGATGAAGGTTTCATCAATCAAGCCTTCTTTCACCATGACGTGAAGCAGGGCGTTGGCGAGCGCGACATCCGTGCTGGGCTTGAGTTGCAGGTGAATGTCGCCCTGTCTTGCCGTCGCAGTTTCGCGCGGGTCAACGATGATCCAACGCCCGCCGTTGTCGCGCTGCTGCCAGAGGAATTTGTTGAGGACTGGAAAAGTCTCGGCGCAATTTGCGCCTGCAATTAAGAGAACTTCGGCAAGCGGAATGTCTGACCAGGGATTCGCCGCGCGATCAATGCCGAAAGCTTTGTTGTTGCCTGCCGCAGCCGAGACCATGCAGAGCCGCCCGTTGTAATCAACGTAGCGTGTGCCAAGTCCTGCGCGCGCGAACTTGCCCATCAAGTAGGTCTTCTCTGTTGTCAGGGACGAGCCCGAATAGACGCCGATTGAATCCTTGCCGTGTTTCTCTTGCAGCTCTTTGAATTTCGAGACGACTAAATCAAGAGCCTCGTCCCAGGACGCGCGCTCGAATGCGCCGTTGCGTTTGATTAAAGGATGGAGCAAACGATCCGGATGATGAACCTGCAAGTAAGCCGTGACGCCTTTGGGACAGAGGCGACCTTCGTTGACAGGGAAATCGTAACGCGGCTCAAAACCGACGACGTGATTGTCTTCGACAAGAAGATTCATCCCGCATTGCACGGCACAGTAAGGGCAATGCGTCGGGACAACCTTGTCTATCACGCGGTCTGCGCGCCAGCCACCGTAAGGCGCATCGTGCAGATGCGGACCGAAAGTGTTGATGATCTGATCTAAGTTTTCGACTTTACTCATTAGAAGTATGACTGAGAATTTTGTAGTGTGTTTTAGAATCAGCGGGCAGAGGACTTATCCCTGCCCCTACAATTATTCTTCCTCCACGCGCGAGCCTTCAAAGACTTTCTCGTAGCGGTCGGGCAATGATGCATAAGCCAGGCCGCGCATGATGCGTTTACAGCGCGGGCAATAGTCTTGCAGTGTGCGACCATCCTTCATCGAATAGTCGAAGCCGAGTTTTTCGACGACCGTCTTCAAATCCTCAATCCACATCTCGGCTGCGAACTCGACGCCGCAACGCGCGCAGGCCGCCTGCGGCATCTCGCGCGCACGTCGTTGATAAAGCTCGACGCCGACCGATGCCGGGCGTTGGACGACGTGGAAGAGTTTCCCGAAGGGAAGATAGAAGAGCGTCATGATGACGACCGCCTGATGCGAGAGCGCGATGAAGGAGTACATGTAGCCATTCAGCCACAGGCTCGACGCCGTGAGCATCAAGCCCGTCACGCAGATACTGATGAGGAGCAGATGCGGAACGAAATCCAGGATGTACTGTTGAAGAGCGATTGCTCCGCGGTCACGCAAACGGCGGCGAATGGCTATGGCGCAGCCAATGATGACCATGATGGCCGTGAAGTCGAGCGCGTGAAATGTAATCCAGGCGAGAGCGGCGCGCCCGTTCATCACGTTCAGGGGAAAGCCGAAGACGTAGGCGCGATAGCCGCGCTCTCCTTCAAGCTCGAAATGAACCCAGCCGAAGACGAGCGGGAAGGTAATCAGAGCGGAGATGATGCAGCCCCACATGATGAGCGCGTGCATCAACCAGCGCGAGAATCCGCGCCGCGCGATGAATCTCTGCTCGACCAGATTGGTCGCAACCGTTTTGGCCGCGCTCGCCGTGTTCGTCAGGAATTTTTTGCGCTGGCGAAAGAGTTGCCAGCCACGTCGCCAATAGATGCGAGTCGCCGGGCGTCGAAGCCAGAGCGCGTAGCGATAGACGAGCGCGCCAAAAGCGACGATGCTGGCAACCGTATAGCCGAACAGGGCTGCATCGTAGTGTTCGAGATTGCGTGACCCGACGATGACGAGCGCAGTCAAAAGCGCAGACGCGCCGAGACCCAAAAGCACTTCGCGACGATTATTGCGAGGAGCGTACATGGTTTCTCTTAAGACCCTTTTCCTCAATCCCTTGCTCTCAAGCACGTGCCTGCCTGATTGTTTTTGGGGCAATCGTGGCGGGCGTCATAGCCGCTTTTTGCTTGCGCGTCTGAGAAATTTTTCTCGGAGGATTGACGAAATCTATTACTACTACAAGATACATCAAGGCTACAAGGAACGGGAACGCGAAGAGGCAGATGGCCGTATACGTTCCATCTTTGAAGAATGAAAGCAAGCCGAGTCCCAATCCACACAAGCCCGTCAACGCAAGCAGGATGATTGTTCTGAGTCGCAACATCTCAGTTGATTCCTTTCCGGCGGAACATTCGCCGCCATTTAGAGAAAAGCGAAAGAACGCTGAGCCGAGAGCTGAAGGTTGTTTGGCCTCAGCTTCTCGTGCCAGCGCACATCATTTCTTAAACTCTCCCTGGCCGGAACGTGTATCTAAAGCCGCTGCTCTTTTAGCCAATGCGATGTCATCAATCGAACTCGCTTCCAGCAACGGGTTGCCCTCCTTGTCGGGCGTGCTGGTCTTCAAATACTTCTCGAACAATCTGGCTGAAGCGGAGAGAAAATCGTAAGCGGTGACGATGCCGACGAGACGACCCGCTTCCGTGACCGGCAGACAGCCGACATGGTTTTCACGCATCAGGTTGATGGCTTCGAGAGTTGGCGTCTGCGGTGTGACCGTCAACGGATTGGCCTTCATGATGCTGCCAACAGAGATCGGCTCGCCGTTGCCCGCCGTGATCCCGCGCGCGAGCAGGCGCAGCAAGTTGCGGTGCGAGACAAGACCGACCAGACGACCTTCATCATCTTCGACGGGCACGTGTCGAACGTGTCGCCAATCCATGACGTTCGCCGCTAAATCAACCAGATCATCGGGTCGGACGGTGAAGAGGTCTGTTGACATAAACTGCCCGACCGTTTGGTAACTGCTCCGCCATTCATCCATCTCGTCCATCTCAACAACAGGCCAACTGTGGACCGGATCGCCGATGTGTTGTCGCGCGAGCATGAAGGCCGTCAGAGTCCGTAGGCGCACGTCGCGCGTGCCCTGCTCATTCATCGCGGCGAGAGAGCGGCGCACCCACATCGCTCCGGTCTGACCTGAGAGAACGCGCTCTTCAATCACACCGAGATAACGACCAATGTCTTCCGACGTGATATTGGCCTGCTTGAGTCCCGCGCGCGCGAGCGGCAAGAGATGTTCGAGGATGAGCGACGTGGCCGTGTGGCTCTTGCCGTCGAGCCAGGTGAATTGCGCTTTGAGGCCGTGACGCGCGGCAGAGAAAAAATTGGACTTCGCATCATCGAAGTTCATGCGCTTATCTATCTCGCCATATTCGGCAGGGAGAGCCGCCATCAGCCCAAAGAAGAATGCCGCGTTCGCCACCTCGTCGAGCGGCGTTGGACCTGCGGGCAGCGCACGATTCTCTATTCGCAGATGAGCGCGGCCATCGTTGATGCCGTAGCAGGCGCGATTCCAGGGCCAGACCGTTCCGTTGTGTAAGCGCAGCGCCGAGAGCTTTGGAACTTCGCCGCGCGCCAGAACTGTCCGGGGATTCTCGTCCGCATCCGTAATCATGATGACGCGAAAGCGCGCGATCTGTTCGCGGAAGAGTTCGAGCACAGAGCCTTTGAGCCATTGTTCGCCGAAGCTCACGCGCGGCGGCTGGCTGCGCATCTGATGCGCATTGGAGCGCGTGTCCGCCGAATGTTGAAAGAGCGCCAGGCGCGTCTCTTGCCAGAGGCGATGACCGAACAGCAGTGGGGAATTGACGGCAGCCGCGAGCACTGGCGCAGTGATGGCCTGTGCCATGTTGTAAAGAGGAACGAACTCATCCGGGCTGACTTGATAATGAATCTGGAAGCTGGTGTTGCAGGATTCCATCATCATGTTGTCGTGCGTGATCTGCAATTCGTCAATGCCCTTGATGTGGATGGTAAATGTGCCTCCGCGCAATTGGGTGACGGAGCGGTTCAAGGCGTAGTAGCGCGCATTTGGCGTGAGATTATCCAGAGAGAGATGAGAAGGTTGCAGCGTCGGCAGGATTCCTGTGAGCAGCACGTCCGCGCCCTGAGCGTGTGCGCCCGCGCGCGCCAGGGCGATGACTTCATCCAGCTCTCTGTGCATCCGGCTGAGGCAGTTGCCGCTCCACAACAATGGCGTCAGGTTGGCTTCCAGGTTGAAGCGCGCAATCTCAGTCGTCAGTCTCGAATCATTGATATGCTTTAAGATTTCAGTCGTGAGGGGCGCGGGATTGAGATCGCGGTCAACGAGAAACATCTCCTGCTCAGCCCCGATGCGCCGGACTCCACGTTCGAGCAAACCACGCTCAAGCATCAATTCGAGCGCGCGCAGATCATCGAGCAGAGCCTTCGTATAGGCTTTCAGCTTCTGCTGGTCCGTCTCTTGATTAACGTCGTGCTGACCCATGATTAAAGTGCGTCTGTCGCCAACTTTATGATGAATATTTATTCTCGCGCTCTCGGCAAAGGCATGAGCGGTTGACATCTCAAGTGCCACGAACAGTTCATACAGTTCAAGCTATGTGCCATACCTTTTCTTCGCTCACGCGCGGGCGAAAGAAAATGTGGGATTGCCCGCGCCGGATAAAAAAACCTTTTGAAATCTGAATTCTTCCTCCGAAAAATAGCTGGCCGCCGGATGTTCAAAGGGTCAGAAATAAAAATTAATTTAGACAGTAGCAGGGGATTATTGCGCAGAAGACTGTGAAGAAGTGCGCACATAAAACCGATTGGCATCTCCTTTTCAACGTCAATTCTTAAGGAACGCGCGTTGCTTTGCCACGCTTTCGAGAGCGGATCGCTCGCGGCCATCATTCATGAGCAGAAAGAGGCGGTAAAGGGATGAAAATAGTTTTAGCCATAGACGGATCAATTAGTAGCCAGGCGGCAGTTGATGAAATCGCGTGCCGACCCTGGCCTGCCGATAGTCAGGTGCGCGTCATCTCCGTGATTGAAATTCCTGCGCCGCTCACTTCAGGCCCCTGGACTTACGCCAACTCTTATGAAGAACAAGAGGCTCTGGAGCGCGCACAGGCGGAAGAGACTCTGGCGGCGGCGGCCACGAAATTGCGCGATGGCATCGGGAGCAAGCCGCTCAGCATCACGACAGAAATCCTGGTGGGTTCACCCAAGCGCATCATCGTCGAAGAGGCAGAGAAGTGGGGTGCCGATTTAATCGTCGTCGGCTCGCATGGCTATCGCAGTTGGGAGCGTATGCTGCTCGGCTCCGTCTCGCAGGCTGTCGCTCTGCATGCTGAGTGCTCGGTCGAGATTGTCCGCAAGAGGTAGCAAGGATATTTCAAAACTTAAGGGGATGAACTGTTCAGCCTTTGCGCTTCAAGAGTTTCCCTTTGCGCCTTTGTGTGAAAGGCTGACGTTTCTCGCAAAGGCGCGAAGAGGAAGCAAAGGCGCAAAGAGGAGCTATTGATTTGAAGTGAGGGTTTTCAACTTGAATCGGAAAGGCAATGATTAAATCTCTCAACCAGAATCAAGCGCTTGAGCTGCTGCGAAAAGGTCGCCTCGGGCGATTGGGTGTCGTCGCGGATGATGCGCCCTATGTCGTTCCGGTCAACTACGTTTTCGATGGCGAATGTGCTTACCTGCATTCACTGCCCGGCCACAAAATTGATGCGATGCGCGCCCGACCGCAAGTCTGTTTGCAAGTGGATGAGATCGAAGATGAGATGAGCTGGAAGAGCGTGCTGGCCTTCGGGACTTACGAAGAGATTACCAGCCAGATTGAGCGCACCGAAGCGCTCAATCGCCTGCTGGCGCGCTTCTCGCGTTTGACACCTGTGGAATCCCTCATTGCCGGGGATCCGTCCACGCCTGCGCCGATAGTTTTTCGGATACGCATGACGAAGCTGACAGGCATCTCGGAAGGCGGTTAGCAATGATTACTCTGAAGAATATCCTGTGCCCTGTTGATCTGTCGGAAAACTCGGCTGAAGCCCTGCGATATGCTCTGGCGTTATCGCACGCTTACGATGCCAAGCTCTATCTCTGTTACTCAGCCGAAGGCTCTACGCGCTCGGAGGACGAAAACTTTTTCGCAGCGACGCTCGATAACGTGCGGAGCATCTTCACTAACTTAATCATCAAGCATCTCGGTCAGCTTGATTTCGCAAGCATCAACTGGGAGGCTTTGTTGATCGAAGGAAGCGACGACCCGGCTGAGGCGATTACGCGCGCTGCCGCCGAGCACGGTATTGATTTAATCGTGATGCGCTCGCGCAGACGCCCGCACAGGGCTGCGCTCCTTGGGTCAACAGCCGAATCAGTTTGCCGCATCGCTCCGTGTCCTGTTCTCGTCACGCATTCGCAAGAGCGCGAGTGGGTTGATTCGATGACCGGTCAGGTCAGCCTGCGGCGCGTGCTCGTCGCCTACGATTTTTCTGATGATGCCGAGCGCGCTCTCTCATTCGCTCTTTCGCTGACACAGGAATATCAGGCCGAGCTGCATCTCCTGCACGTTCTGCCAAAGCCGACCAACGATGGGCCGGAGATCGCCTGGGGACCAGCGAGCATAGAGGGCGTCTATCATCAGGCCGCGCGCCGCCTGCAAAAAGCAGTCAGGCCGGAAGCCTATCTCTGGTGCAAGGTCAAACATGCCGTGCGCTGGGGACGGCCTTATCAAGAGGTTCTCGCTTACGCCAAAGAAGAGAAGATTGATCTGGTCTGCATGGGAGCTAACGGCAAAAACTTCAGCATGGAAGGACTGTTCGGCTCAAACGTTGACCGCGTGCTCAGACAAGCGCCCTGCCCCGTGCTCGTCGCGCACCCGCTCAAGCCGAAGCTCGTTGTCCCGCAGCAAACAGAAGAGGTTGAGCAGAGCGTGGCGTTATAAAGTGAATCAAATATGCTCTTCGCCCCCGACGAGGGCTGGACAGGAATTTAGAAGTCTGGCTTGATGGCCAGACTATCTTTGACTGCCTCGACGCCTGGCGCGCGACTGACTGCATTGATGATCGCGCATCTCTCTTCCCACGAGTGAACCTGGCCGGAGAGAATGACTGTGCTGTCTTTCAAGAGAACCTGAATGCTACGCGCTTCGAGTTCGGCGCGTCGTTTCAGTTCTTCTCCAATCAGGTCAGAGACGTTCTCCGCTTTAATCTCGGACTGGTTAACGACGATGTTGTTATAGACGCCGCGCACTCCGGCTAAGCGTCTGACAAGACGTTCAGCTCCGGCGCGCTCGCGCGAAAGATTGACCATGCCTTCGAGCGCGACCCAGCCGTTGGTGACAGTGAATCGAATGTCGGTCTCAGGGAGCAGACTGTCCCACTCAAGCGCAGCGCGGACAGCCTCTGCAATCTCAGCATCCGTGTAGGTCGGCGAGTCGCTCTTGACCTTGAGATTGTTGACGACACCCATCACGCCTTCGACGCGCCATGCCGTATCCTGCATTCGCAGTTGATCCGTGACGCTTTCGACCGTGCCCGCGATAGTCACCACATACCTGTCCACGCTGATCTCAACATTTCTTGTAGCGAGATGTCGGTCATGGCCGAGTTCGCGTACCAGGTCTTCTTTAATTTGTGCATCTGTGGTGTGGAGCATAAGGCAGTTCCTCCGTTTGATTTGAATGCCCTGGAAAATAGAGCGAGGCCACTAGCGATAATCGCTCTTGTTGGTGATTCAAAGCTGAGCAAGCGATGTGCCGGGAAAATGAGAGCCTAAGCTTTATTAAATGACTGAAGAGGCTCGCTGCGGCTGCGCAAAGTTCCCCAAGAGGCTGCGCGAAAAGTCGCACATTTCATCAGACGCCAGAGTAATTCAGGCCGCCGACCTGCTTTTCAGAGAAAAGATTGGTCCGCCGTCGAGTCGGCATATAGGTTGCATTCCGAAGTCAGGCGAGTGAAGCCGGGAAAGAGTCTCGTTCGCCGAACCTGAAACTACAGCCGGACGATTGATAAAGGGACTGTCACCTTGCGGAGGCTTGATGCATTTCTCCAATAACTTAAAAGCAATCGAAACCTGCAAGGATTGCGAAATGCAATCAGAGGGCTTCTTTTGTCAGCTCTCCGAAGAAGCCTTGCAGTCGCTTGAAAGCATCAAGCTGACAAACATCTATCCGAAAGGCGCGGTGCTCTTTCTCGAAGGACAATCTCCGCGCGGCGTCTACATGCTCTGTCGCGGGCGCGTCAAGCTCTCCATCTGCTCGGCGGACGGCAAGATGCTGATTCTCAGAATCAGTGAGCCAGGCGAGATGCTCGGATTGAGCGCAGTCGTCTCGGATCGTCTTTATAAAGCGACCGCCGAGACGCTCGAAACCTGCCAGGTCAACTTCATCAGGAAGGATGATTTCCTCAACTTCCTACAGAAGCATGGCGAAGTCTGTTTCCGCGTGGCCCAGCATCTCAGCCAAAACTATCACACGGCTTACGTGCAGATTCGCTCGCTCGGTCTCTCGCATTCGGCGCTGGAGAAATTGGCGAGACTGCTGATTGACTGGTGCGAAGGCAGCGGCACACGGACAGAACAAGGAATTCGTCTCAAGCTCGGACTGACGCATGAAGAGATAGCCAAGATGATCGGGACTTCGCGTGAAACCGTCTCGCGTCTCTTCAGCGAGCTTAAGGGCAAAGAAACGATTCATCTCAAAGGCTCGACCCTCCTCGTGCGCAACATGGCCGCACTGCAAGCGATGACGAATTAAAAATTAAAAATGCAAAATGCTTGACGAGATACCTGCTCTTCGTCTTCCATTTTGCATTTTTAACTTTGAATTTTTAATTCTCTTGTGATCTTCATCACAGTTGAGCGTGACCCATATCATGGCATCTTGAGCGAATAAATAAGAGCATAGGAGCGAGGAGAGATGCCCGATGCGCTCAACAAACCACACAGGATTGCTTGATCATTTCTTTGACTCCAAGCTCAGCTCGAATCAACTGCTCGCGGGCTTATCGCCGGAAACGGCAGAGGCATTCGAGGCGGTCAAGCAGACAATCTCTTATCCGAAAGGCTCGATCATTTTCGCTGAAGGAGAAGAACCGCAAGGCGTCTATCTGCTCTCTCAAGGCAAGGCTAAATTGGTTCTTGACCGTGATCGCAAACGTGAGCGGATTGTTCGCATCGCCGGGCCGGGCGAAGTCCTGGGCTTGAGCGCGACGATCTCGGGCGAGCCTTACGAGGTCTCTGTCGAAACGCTGGCGCGCAGTCACATAGATTTCATCAGCCGCGCTGATTTCCTGCATTTGCTTCAAGATTATTCGGAAATCTGCTTTCGCGCCGTCCAACTGCTCGGGCAAAATCTGCATGTTAGCTACGAGCAGTTTCGCCACTTCGATCAAACGCCGTCGGCGGCGGCAAAACTGGCCCGCCTTCTCTTGAGTTGGTGCGAAGAAGCCGGAGGCCAGACAAATGGCGAAGCGCATCTGAGGCTTCCGCTGACGCACGAAGGCATTGCTCACATGATCGGAACTTCGCGCGAGACCGTGACACGGACATTCGGGAAATTCAGGAACCGTAATATCATCCGTCTCGAAGGCTCACAGCTCTCGATTCGCAACAAAGCTGAATTAGAGAATTTCATCAAACCAGACTCGCAAGCTTACCTCACGCATTGACCAAATCTCGTTATTGACGTTTCTCCCTGCCAGGATAAATTTCAGAATTGTGATCTGCATCACATCCGAGAGTGACTTGATTCACAGACTCCAGACCGGCCTCGCCTCTAATATTCAAACCGTAGGTTTATAGGTTTCTTTGAAAACCTATCAATAAATGCAGGGTTGTTTCATTGAAACAGGACGACCCACATTCAAAGTCATTATTCAAAGCCCCGCATCAGTTCACCCAGGCTCACACGGCTGCAAGAGAAATGGGAACAGAGATTGCAGACCGCCAGCTTGGGGGAGAGTTTGGGGAATTTTTCAAGCGGGCGGGTTCCAGTGATCCTTCAAAAAATTCGGTTCTTAAATGAGGACTGGAACAAACGTTTGCAATCGCTCGTGGAGGCGAAAAGCTATGAACCCGTTAAAAGCAATCAAAGCAGTGCTGATCGGCGGGTGGGTATTGGGTCTGGTGCTCTGGGCATCGTCAAGCTCCTTGTCCAAGATCGCGGTCACCGCCGGAGATAAAGAAAAGTCTCCACCAGCGACCGCGAAAGACAAGGATGACAACTATGTCGGAAGCGAGACCTGCAAGACCTGCCACGAAGATCAATTCAAGAATTTCGCACACACTGCACACATGAAATTAGAGAGCGACTCTAGCTGGAAGGGCAAAGTGGTCGGCTGCGAATCCTGTCACGGTCCCGGCAAGGCACACGTCGAAGCTGCCGATGGAACGCATATCATCTCGTTCAAGAATATGCCGTCGAAGAAGGCTTCGGAAACCTGTCTGGCCTGCCACTCCGGTAAAGAGGAGCACAACAACTTCCGTCGTGGCGAGCATTGGCGCAACGATGTCGGCTGCACCGACTGCCACACGCCGCACGGTGGTCCATCAGGCACGAATAAGCCTGACTCGAACGCTTTCGTTACGGCTTCCAACGCAGAAAAGCCCGGCTTCGCAGATGTCAAGATGTTGAAGATGAGCGAGCCGCAGCTTTGTCTGAGCTGTCACAGTGAAGCGAAGCATCAGTTCAATCAACCCTTCCATCATAAGGTTCTGGAAGGCGCGATGAAGTGTTCGGACTGTCACAACGCGCACGGCGGCTTCGAGACGAAACAGACACGCCTGGCGACCGGCGCGGACGCGGCCTGCCTGAAATGCCACGCTGATAAGCAGGGGCCATTCACATACGAACATGCTCCCGTCAAGACAGAAGGCTGCGCTTCGTGTC
>Ga0182001_10000053_pt1 | contig 28300 bp, 18 predicted proteins | sample BulsoiFelSFmetaG_FD_120485 | JGI IMG/M metagenome (GOLD analysis project Ga0182001, IMG submission 120485) | Bulk soil microbial communities from Mexico - San Felipe (SF) metaG | ecosystem: Environmental > Terrestrial > Soil > Agricultural land | place: Mexico: San Luis Potosi | collected... | reverse complement strand
TTACCGACGACACGGACATCTACTTTGCGCGCCAGCAGGTCTTCGAGCGCCTCTCGTCGGCCAAAGATAGTATCCCCGCCGGGTTCGATCCTGAGATGGGACCAATTACGACCGGGACCGGGCAGATTTATCTGTACCAGGTCGTGGGTCCCGGCAAGAGCAATCAGGAACTGCGCACTATTCAAGACTGGATCGTCAAACTGCAACTCCGCACGGTGCCCGGTGTCGCGGACGTGCTGAGCTTCGGCGGAGATGTGAAGCAGTATCAGGTCGTCGTTGATCAGCAAGCGCTAGTCAACTACAACATTACGCTCAAATCTCTCTTCGACGCCATTCAGAATAACAACCAGAATACGGGCGCGAACTTCATCGAACACGGCGATGAGCAGTACGTCGTGCGCGGCATCGGATTGGTCAAAGACATCGAAGACATCAAGAACATCGTGCTCGACTCGCGCGCGGGCACGCCCATTCGCGTGAGCGACGTGGCGACGGTCGAAGTCGGAAATGAGATACGTCAGGGCGCGGTCACTAAAGACGGAGAGGGCGAGATTGTGACCGGCATCGTTCTCAAACGAATTAACGAAAACACCAAGCAGGTCATCGAACGCATCAAAGAGAAGGTCGCCGAGATCAACAAGTCGCTCCCCGAAGGCGTGAGCATCGTTGATTTCTATGACCAAGCCGAGTTGGTGGACAACAGCATCCACACGGTGGTCGAATCGCTGATCGAGGGCGAGGCGCTGGTCCTCTTGATTCTGCTGCTGCTGCTGGGCGACTTTCGCGGCTCGCTCATCACCGCCGCCGCCATCCCGTTCTGCATGTTGGTCGCCTTCATTCTCATGTGGTATTCGGGGCTTTCGGCAAACCTTACTTCGCTCGGCGGGCTTGCCATCAGCATCGGGATGATGGTTGATGCGACCGTCGTGATGGTCGAAAATATTTATCGCCATCTCGAAGAACACCGCGAGCATTCCATGCGCGAAGCCATCCTCGTCGCCGCCCAGGAGATCGGGCGACCGATGTTCTTCGCCATCCTCATCGTCATCGCCGTCTTCATGCCCGTCTTCACTTTGCAGGGCATCGAAGGCAAGTTGTTCAAGCCGCTCGCCTATGCTGTCACCTTCTCGATGATCGGATCAATGATTATGGCGCTGTGCATTGCTCCGATGCTGTGCGCCCTCTGGCTGCGGATGAAGACGGGCAAGGTGCGAACGAATCCGATCATCGGATTCTTCAAAGGGATTTACGTTCCCGTCCTCAAGTGGACCATCGCTCACAGGTTTCTCACGCTGCTCCTCGCCGCCCTCTTGCTCGCGTGGAGCGCGGCGGATGTCTTCATCATCGGCAGCGAGTTTCTGCCCACGATTGACGAGGGCAATATGCTTGTGCGCGCCACGATGCCCGCGAGCATCTCGCTCTCGCGGGCTATCGAAATCTCCTCGCAGATCGAGAAGACTCTGCGAGAGTTTCCCGAAGTCGAAACGGTCGTCGCTAAGATTGGGCGGGCAGAGCTGGGGGGCGACCCTGAAAGCGTTAGTAACGACGAAATGTACGTCCGTTTGAAACCCAAGAATCAATGGACGACCGCCAAGACGAAAGAGGAATTGGTTGATGCCATGCGCCGCCGGGTGGCAGGCTTCCCCGGCGTTGAGTTCAACTTTTCGCAGGTCATTCAAACCCGCAACGACGAACTCATCTCCGGCATCAATGCCCAGATCGCCGTCAAGATTTTCGGCGAGGACCAGGAGACCTTGCGTCAGACTGCCGAACAGGTCCGCGAAGCGATGTCTCATGTGCGCGGGGCGAAGGACCTGGCTGTCGAGCAGGTGGCGGGCGAGGAACATCTGGAGATTTCCCTTGACCGCGACAAGCTGGCTCGCTACGGACTCAACGTCGCCGACGTGCTCGAAGTCACGAAGATCGCCATCGGCGGGGACGAGGCGACCGATGTGCTCGAAGGTCAGCGTCATTTCGCAATCTTCGTGCGCTTGCGCGAGAACTACCGCAATCAGGTTGAAAAACTCAACGACATTCTGGTCGCCGCGCCGGTCGGCGGGCGCGTGCCGCTCGGACAACTGGCGACCTTTCGACTTTCGAGCGGCAATGCGGTGGTCAGCCGCGAGAACGCTTTGCGCCGCGTCGTGGTAATGTGCAATGTCGAGGGCAGAGACATCAGCAGCTTCGTTCACGAAGCACAGGCTGCGGTTGCCACACAGGTCAAGACTCCGCCCGGATATTTCATCACCTGGGGCGGGCAATTCGAAAACGAGCAGCAGGCTGTGCGAAGGCTGCTGATTGCGATTCCGATCTCTCTGCTGCTGGTCTTCGTGCTGATTTACGCCTGCTTCAGTTCGCTGCGCAATACGCTGACAATCATCTTCAACATTCCCATTGCGATGGTCGGGAGCACGGCGTTTCTGCTGATCTCAGGGTTTCCTTTGAGCGTTCCGGCGATGGTTGGATTCATTGCGGTCTTCGGCATCGCAGTGCAAAACGGGATGGTCATGGTCTCTTATATCAACAAGCTTCGTGCTGGGGGGATGGAGCTTTATGACGCTGTTATCACAGGCGCGAGCGTTCGCTTGAGAGCCGAATTGTTGAGCGCGCTGATAGGCAGCATTAGCCTTATACCGTTTATCGTCTCTTCGGGAACGGGCGCTGAAATCGAGAAGCCGCTAGCGATTGTGGTGGTCGGGGGACTCGTGACGCGCCCCATCAAGATTGTCATTCTACCGATGGTGTATGAGTGGGTTGAGCATCGCGCCGCCCTCAGAGCCGCACGGAAGGCTGGGGTAGTAGACTTAGGAGATGAAGATAATAGCACCGAGCAAGGACCACCAGAGCAAGAGATTTTGATGGAAGAACCGGATGGAATATTTAGTCCGACTGAGCAAGGACCACAACAACTGGACCTGCCTGAGGAGGCAATCAAAGAAGATGAATCTGATGAAAGCGACGGGTCTCACTCTTGATCTGTCAGACGACTTTATGACTCGACCTTGGCGGGACGGATAGGGGAGAACTGCATCAAGCTACTGATACAAGGGAACGGAGATTTGCTATGGCATCTTTCGGGAGCATGTCAGTGTCCTATGCTCACCTCCGAGCCGGTGCTGCGACCGCACTCGCTTGTGTTTCTTCAAGCGCGCCGTCTCACCTTTGGAATTAACGAATCGCATTTCGCCCACCTGGACATAAGCCTCTGTCGAACCGTCCGCCGCTCCTCGAAGAAGCCTTCGAGGAGCGGCGGACGCATCTTCATGACCTGAACATTGAGCCGGAGTTTGATCCCCTAAGTCAGACCCACACTTCATAGACCTCGTACGGCGCGCGGGAAAGTTTCAGCGAAGGCTTGCCATCACTGCATTCTCTTTTGAACGCCATGCGATGAATCGAGTCGAGCTTAGAAGGATAGCTGTGCGACCATCGGGAAATGATCCGAGATGAAACCTGTATAGGGTACGTTGGCCCAATCGGCATTGATTCTCGGGACATTTTTCTTCGGGTCTTCGTTGAACAACTCAATATAGTCAATGCGTTTGTATGGGGCGGGAGCACTGACCGTGTATCCCGTCGGAGTCAACTCTCCATATAGCTCTGCCACGATATCCCTGAATCCAAGCTTCTTCAACGAAACATATGCCTGTGCCATGTAAGGAAAGCGGTATGGCGAGGAAGGCGGGTGAAAGTTAAAGTCGCCCATTAGAATTAGTGGATATTTGCGGTTCACCTGACCGTCAGTATAGTAGATCGTTAATGCAGCGCTTAATACCTGTCCCGGCCCGATTAAAGGAGACGGATTTGGATTCAAAGAGGATTGGGGTTTGGACATAGCGTCAGCCAAGCTGTTGTCTCCGGTCAGGTGTGTATTGTAAATGCGCGCCCATCCTCCCCCGGGAGCCTGAACGCTCACGGCGTCGAGCATAGTGTACTCAGGATATTTGCGCTGCATGAGCACCGGATCGTTGAGGAGATAATATGGCTTCGAGACATGGTAGTAGGTGCTTAAGCCAATAACAATAATCGCGTTGCCGTAGTCAAGCTGAGAATAAGCGTGAGGGTGATTAGGGTCAGGGTCGGGATTGGAATCAGGCGAAGTCGCGTTAAGAGGATAGCATCTCTTGGTTGGAGTGAAAAAAGCTGTCACCGTCCGCGTATGATTATTACTCAACGCCTCAACTAATTCCTGTACCTGCTTCCGGTGAATTTCCTGTAGCCCAACCACATCAACATGATTGTCATTGATCGTTTTCGCGAATTGTGCGTCCAGTTGAGGGATGACGCTACAGTTGTCCCCGTCGTGCCCGTGAGGGTAGATAATTCCGAGTGGATTGCCGCCGTGTATGTTCCAGGACATCGTTATTAGGTGGTTGACGGCTGCGGCTAGAGCCGAGGCGCACGATATTGAGAGCATGAACATCAAGGCTGCGGTTAGCTTCATAGTCTTGTTACGCATCTGTCGAATCTCCTTTAGAAATTGTTTGGTTGAAGAATTCCCCGACGACGTTTTTCCTTTACGAAGGATTCCATGAGCCTGCATCGTAGAGCATCCGCAACTCGCGTGACGTGGCGGAAACAATTATTTAAGTGCCACACCGGAGGCTGATAAATAATTCCTGTAGAAATAAAAGTGCCACGCCCTCATGCATGGATATGAGTATGATTACTGAAAAGGAGTGAAACCGGCGTCTCCCCGATGGTTTCACGGATATTTATTTTGTTCAGCGGAATAGAACAAGAACGAGAAGGAGTGTGTGAGCGGGCTTACTACCTTGCACTGTATATCCTTGGCGATTTTGAACTAGCCGAGCGTGTTGCCACGAAAGTAGCCGACACACTCGATTCTCAATATCAACTTGAGCGCGAGAGGCGGAACAGCTTCAATTCTGTTATCTGGTACAAAATCTGTCCGAACAAAGATTTTATGCTTAACCGGCTGACCTTCATCTATACCTGTGCAGGTGAACAGCAGCAAGAACAGGCATATTGGAATGGACAACGCCATCTTGATGAAGAGACCATGACCATCAGGTTCATCAAGGAGATTATTGATCACGGATTCACACACAATACTTTTCATCTGCTGGTTGGCCGCTTACGTGTGCTTTTCAACTACAGTACGAGGGAGTCGCAGCAACTTTATGACATCCTGGTCCCGGATGGGACTGGTGGCCGCGATGCCGATGCTTATCGCCGCAGTAAAAAACGCTTGATTGACAGGTTAGAAAAGCGACTGAATGAGTTGGTCCAGGTTGTCAACGTGCATGGCGAAAACCGTTTTCTCAAACGTGAGGATGCAGGCGACAAGATATGGCTTGTCGAAGAATGCTTAAATAACTTTACCCCTTTGAATCCGAGGTGCCCGAATTTGCCCGATAAGATTAATTCTACAACCGACGTGATCGGAGCATTCGAGAGCCAAACTCCGACTCATCCACAGACCGCCTCCCGTGAGCGAAAAGAAGAGGAACACACAGTTGAGTTGGTCCGTATGCATGCGCTGACGCATCCGCCCTGCGCTTCAAATTTAATAGGTCTCCTGGAGATGCCTCAACCGGAGCAACGCCTGGAACTACCTGTCTTCTTCCTCAGCCAGCATGGCGGCGGCATCGGCCCGCCTCCGATTGACCGGCGAAACATGCCAGCCTTGAGTCCTGACCAGAAGAAAAGAATGCAACTAGCACTGCGCCAGTTACAGGAACGGCGCGACAAGTTGTCTTTGAATGAAGTGACGGTGGTGCTGGATGATGTCGAACGCGGAGCGCTCAGGTTGGACGGATGCCGGAAGATTCAAATGGAACTTGAAGCTGGAACCAGAATTATTGAGTTCAGAAGCCGCGATGAATTCGGCAGTCTCCCCTTGGGTGTCCATCTTCTGAGTTGGAATAGAGAACTCGTCACTGGCAAGCCGGAAGTTTATCGCATGTCCTTCAAGGGCAGACGACAGATTGCATTCAGTATCACCTACTTGAAGGATGCCGACGGAGAACCGACCCGCGCACGCATAGACCTCGCCTACTCAAAGGCACGCTCAAAATGGATACTACCTTTTGCAGCCGGTGCATTCCTGTTAACAGCCGCTGCCTCCGCTTCTTTCATCTACTACCGGTACAACAAGCGAGTTAGCCTCAACGACCAAGCTACATTGCATTGATACCATAATCACTTGACGTGATGGCAGAGGGTTGTGTTAAGGCTCGACGAAAGGGACGCTGTAGGACAGGCGAAGTTCATCGCCCGACTGTTGGGGTCGCCGCATAACGGACAGCTCCGCAAGCCCCTTCTCGTCTCAAGATAATTCCTGCAACACAACCCGAGAAGGCTATGTTGCAAGAAACGCGTTCTCATCTATAATCAGATTCCTCTTTCATCTTCATTCTTTTGACATGCTCCCCGAAATGAATACCAGCCGATAGATTGGAATCTCCCAACTTCCAGAGGAGATTCTTAAATGAAGCAAAGCAGGTTTAGCGAGGAGCAGATCATCTCGATCTTGCGAAGCAGAAAAGGGCGAGCAGACCATCACGGCTATCTGTCGCTTACTCGATCTCGGAGAACACCTTCTACAAGTGGCGGCAGAAGTGCGGCGGCATGGAGGTTCGGGGAGATACTCGGCTGCATGTGCGCCTTTACGGGTCTATCTTCACATCTTCTATGATGGTAAGATTGCTCCGTCATCCTATTTCCCACCTTGGAGGTGCAACGTGCAAGTAAAGTTCGTCAACGCCAGCAATGATACATGGTTCGCATACTACGGACTCGACCCCGCGAACGGCAAACCACTATACCTCGATGCAACGGGTAAGCTCGTGCCGAGCGTGCCGTCAGCGAAGCCTACCAACGCCCTCGCCATCAAGGTCACGTCCGCTCCTTTGGACCTCCCAATGTTGAACGCCGCCCGCCTGTATGTCTCGACAGGTGGACCGCTCCTGTTCGCGGTCGGCCTTGACGGGAGACCACTGCCGCCACAGGCGCCTGACCCGACCGATGCCAACTATCATGCGCCGTGGGACTTCTTCGAGATCACCTGCGTCCCATCCGGCTCGGACTGGTTGTTCAACGTCAATCTCTCCAGTCTCCAGAGCACCAACCTGCCGCTGTCCTTCCACGTCGCGGGTACAGAGCCGAGCACGAGGCAGCCCATCGAGTACTCCCGTGGCTGGCTGCCGGGCGGCTACAGCAAGTTCCTCGCCGACCTCCGTGCAAACCCTGACTTCAGCAAGCTCATCCTCCCCGACACCCAGCGTGTGCTCGCGCCGGGCACCGCCATCACTGCCTACAAGCAGCATGTCATCCAGAACCCGCTGATGGACAGCGACTACCTGAAGGCGTACATCGAGCAGGTCTGGACCAAATTCGAGGGCACTGACCTGACGTTCGTGGGAGACCCTCCCCCGGGACACAACACTTTCGTGACCTGGACGGGTCGTGTGCAGAACAATGGTAAGTTCAAATTCACGACGAGCGACTGGCCGAACCTTGAGCCAATCGTCCTGAACGTGCCTACGACCCAAGAGCTATTCGAGAACAACACGTTCTGCGACTCCGGGTGTGGGGAGCCGTTATCGCTCCAGCAGAACTACGCTAACCAACTGCTCGGCACGCTCTACGCCGCCTTCAACCGCTCGGTCATGCTCACGACGACGGAGCTGGCGAACGCGGCCAACAGCGCCTGGTGCATGGCCAAGGAGAAGTTCTACCAAGACCCCACCACGAACCACTACTCGAAGTCCATCCACGCGAACACGGTCGAGGGCCTTGCCTACGCCATCCAGAGCGACGATCACTGCAACCAGAGCAGCTTTGTCTCCGTGCTCAACCCCGACCTATTCACGATCACCTTTGGTGACTCGGGGCAGTAGCGTTTCATTGCCATGGCGTTAGGCTAAATGCACTTCGAATAATTTCGTGTTCGAGGTTCTAAACGTATCCACCCTGTAAGCATTGGTTTTTAACCAAGGAGAGTAAATGATGGACTCGACCGTTACGGCCACTGACACCATCAGTATCCCACTGCAAAATCAGACTGGCCTTGATGAAAACAAGTACACTATCTATGTCCTAGGGTTTTCGACAACATCCAAAAAGATGTTAAGTGTGGAAACCGGAACCACAGCGACATTCGTGCCGGTTACGAGCACAAGCGGAACGTTGCCGGTCTATAAGCTGGGCGGGCAAATTTCGCAAATTAGTATCAACGTTACATCCCCTCTCAATCCGATTGATGGGGCGCGCATCTATTTTTTTGTTGCCGACAACAGCAAGTTCCCAAGCGCTCCCGAAGTGAGCTACACAAATAGCGGAGCCAATGTTATCAACGTAAAAAATCCACCCAACTCCGATGCTCCACCGTATACCTTCGCCGAATTCACCGTCGTTGATTTGAACTACGGCGCGGTTATTGACCTGCAAACCGTTGATGGACTCACCTTCCCGCTGAACCTTACCCTCAATGATTCCCTCGGCGCTGTGGGCCAGCCACTCTCAGCTAACACTGGGTTTAATCGCAGTGCTATTTTGGCTGCCTACAAAACTTTTATGGATGGAATCGGCTCTGAATCTGCGCCCTTTCTCGACTTACAGTACAGCACAAACAGCGGTGGTCTCCTCAACCCTGGTCTCTACCTGACAGAAACAAATAAGACGAACGAGCTGACCAATCTAGGGAGCGCGCTTAATAGCCTGTTTGACGATGACCTGAAAATCCTGTTTTCAAACTCGCAGCTCAGCATTCAAGGAGTCTCGGCAGGCAGCATTAGCGCCGATGTTTACACAGTCGAGTCCACCGGTGAACAACCCCTGCCGACCACGAACGGGCTTTCTCATCCGGCACTGCAATTCAAAGGCAAGACGAATGGCCTTGTGCTAAATGTGTTCAGCCCGCTTGGCCTCTGTACACTCGCGTTCGACAACAATGGGACTGGTACAGCTATTTCCGGCCAGCTCAACGACACCACCCTGACCTTCGATAAAGCCCTGCCCTCTGATACCAATATCGTGGTTGGCATGTATGTGTCAGGCGCTGGTGTAGATCCAAACAACACCACTGTCAAATCCGTGACACGCGATGCAAGCAACAACATCACCGGCGTCATGATAAGCGGAAACGAAACAGGCAAGCCCGCTCCGTCCCAATATGGATTTTCCAAGATTCCCGGCATGTTTATGACCAGCGGCGCTATGGTGTTTGCCAATGCGGGCGTCTTCGCCTACTCCGGCAACTACTCTGCCGAACAGGCAACTGTCGTTTTGAATCTCCAAAACCAGCTCGTCAGCGCTCTGAATCGAGGCGTAGCCAATGCGGCTCCTAATTCAGGAGCAGATGGATATTCCTCTAAGTACTGGGGGACACAAACCAACTGGTATCCTTCAGGCACCACACAGAATTTATTCTCCTTGTTTATGCACACCGCCACCGTATCCGCTGGCACAGATGATATTCCGATTTTTATTCAGGCTACTGGCTCCACCACCTGCGCCAGAGGGACTACAATGGGTCAGGCATATGGTTTTGCCTACGATGAGAACGCTGGTCCAGTGCCACCCGCTCCACAAGGCCAGCCGGAAGTGCCATCGAAATTCGATCCACTTCCATCCGGAGCGAACGTGCTGACTATTACGCTTGGTGCCTGGAGTTAGCAAACTCTTTGACGCATGTAATCAAGGAGGCAGAGTAATTGGTTCTGTCGTGAAAATTATTTCAGGGCACAAGTAGAGGTGAGCAACGGCTGGCTATGCTGCGACTTAGAAGAGACTTGCGATGAACTTCGCCTGGCTCATCGCGTCACTCAATCCAATCTCTTAACTTGTCCCTTTCTCATCATGTGCATGGCTTCGACTCCTTGTAATGTTCTCTCGGCTGTGTCGAAAGCGCGGTAGCCATGTTGTTGCTGGTCCATGCTAATGGCGGCTGCGCTGTCAATCGAGTCTTCGACTACGAGGACGAGGAAATCTCTCGACGAAAGCAGTACATCGCTCCGCACGTGTTGAGCACTTCTATGAGCCGTTTGCAGGTATCTCCATTCTCATCGAGGCAGCAGAAGACACGCGGCCTTTTCATATGTGTGTGCATCCACTGACTACTCTTTCTTGACGACCGTCGTACTTTCGCGCACGTGTGTGCCGCCGCCCCGTCTGCCGCGAGAGGCCACGACGATGAGAAGAATTATCAGTATCAGAGCTATGCCGCCGATGATGAGCCAAGTCGGGTTGATCCAACTGGTCGTCTCCGTCGTGTGGGTCGTCGTCTGCGCACCTCCACTCTGTGTGGTGGTCTGCGCGCCACTATTCTGGGCCAGAGCCAGCGGGGTCGTCAGAACGAACGCCAGGCTGTTGATGAACAGGAAAGTAGCCAGAGTGATTGAGAAGTATGATCGCTTCATCAGATGCTCCCTCTTCGAAGTAGATTCACCTCTTTTTAGGGGGCTACTAATCGGGTACAAAGGGAGAGTCAGAAATTACGGGGGTTAGCTTATGGCTTTGTCCCGTTAGTTTAATACATTTAATGGGTTGGTGGCAAAACAGTTTAGCGCATGCGAACTTCTATGCCTCATTCCCTATGCAATGAACTTTGGCCTATGACTGAGCTATTCCCCGCGCTCACTTTTTGCACCGCCTGAAGAAACTCCACCGAGGGAGGCGCGGATGAAAGATTCATCCGGCCTCACTCCATCCACGAAGGCAAAGACGTGATAATGGTCTCTGTTCTCGCGCAGGACCTCGATCCGCCCTTCATCCTTCATCCGAGCCAAGTAGTCCATCAAGAATGTCTGCTCCTCCGCCGTCATGTAGCCGTTGAAGATGTCGAAGGCCAATCCCGTCGAATGCGGCGGCGTCTGGATGAGAGTGGCGTTCGGGTTCACTTTGTGAAGCGCACGCTGGTACTCATCTGGGCGCACCAGAGAGCTAACAGGGAGCGGTCTTGCAAACTTCTCCTGGTAAGCCGCGGCGATTTCTTCCAAGACCTTGAGGGCTTCGGGGCGTAGCGCACTGAGCATAAGAACCTTTAATTCCCGGCGCGAATGCTCATCGCTAATGTCATACGTTTTCCCCGAAAAACTTTTCGCCAAGTTGTCCAGAGACTCATAGTCGCGGAAAAGTTTCTGACGGCTTTCGGCATCGCTGTAGTAATGGTCGAGCATCTCCTTACTTTCCCGCAGAGGTTGGAGCGCCTTCTCTTTTTCGTCAATCTGTTTTTGCAGGCGGGCGCGCGCTGCGCGGTCGCGCTTGTTGAGCGAACCGAGTTCCTGCCTGATGTCGGCGGTCTCTTTCTCAACGGTTGCGCGCGACTCTTCAATGCGGGCGTACTCTTTCGCCAGCCCTTCATCATTATAAAGCGGGATGCTCTCGCCACTGTCGTAACTCGTGAAAGGCTCAGGGCCTGCGTTGCCGCCGACGCCGAAGAGAATATAGTCGTGCGTCACGGGTTTGAGTTCGACTAACTCCCCACGACCGAGCATGGCTGCTAGATCAACGAAGTCTCTTGGCGTGTTCAAGTGGTGTTCGCGCCACTCGGCGACCTGGACCGCGAGGAAGCGCCGCTTGTCGCTGTAAAGCCGCAGTTGTGCAGGGGTCTCTACTTTAGCGTCCTTGCCCGCAGGTTCGCCTCTGTCTTCCTTAACTTTGCGCACGGCCTGCGCCCACGAGTTAACGTCAGCAGCCTCTGCTTCGGACGGCTCTGGTAAGAGAGACCCGATGAAGCCATTCTGGGCGCGGCGTTTCAGTGTGTGCGGCATGAGCATAAGCGCCGCGACCATGATGACGAAAAAGAGACTTGCGATGAGGAGAGCATGATGAGACTTTCTTTCTTTCACAACATTTTACCCCCAGACAGTAAGAAGACCTGGGCTGAAGGCTTCAGAGCCGGTGGGGGCCGACCTCGCCAGGTCACGAGTCTCTATGATGATTGAAGTGGAAAGAATGTCCGCTGCATGAATAATAAAAAGTGTGGGAAAGTGAGAGCTGGCAACACTCACCCGCCGATGATTCGGCTTATTCAACAAATTTTCGGGAAACCCTCAGCCAAATTAAAATTTGACATTCAGGCTGTGCCCGCGCTAATTTCCCTCTGCTCGAACATTACGAGCGACAATCCGGCAGCTGCACTCTCTCCTTTCTTGCAATGACGGCTCGTGAGTATGTAATCAGGTTGCTGCGCCTTACGCCCATTGCAGACAATCCCTTATTGCTCGACACCGACCTTATTCTGGATTTGAACTTGTGTGCTTGTTGAGAGTAGAATCCGCACCTCTCCTAAGCTCAGACCACATTTACCCGGAGGCACTTCCACCGATGGCGACAGTCAGCCGCCGCATCCTCTTTGTAGAGGACCACGACGACACGCGTACCATGCTCACGAAATTGTTAGAGCAGGCGGGCTATTTCGTGATCGCTGCCGAGAACGCTGCCGTCGGTCTGGCGCTCGCCCAACTGCATCCGTTCGATCTGCTCATCCTGGATGTCTGGCTGCCGGACGAAAACGGCGACAAACTGTGCCGGAAGGTCAGAGAGTTCGACCGCTACACGCCGATCATCTTCTACACTGGCGCGGACACAGATTCCGATAGGCGAAACGCCGAACTGTCTGAGGCCGACGCTTTCGTGGCCAAGCCTAGCGTTGATGAGCTTCTTGAGCGGGTCAAATACTTCCTCAGTTGAGCATGATTGCAAGGACGGTGAATAAGTATCCAAGAAGCAATGGAAACTCTTATTTCATCCAGCATCAGGACTGTTATCACCGCAACCACACGGCGAGGGAGATAAATTCGAGGAACTTCTCGGCTAAATACTTATCCTGAAACTCCCTATTCTCTTCTTTTCAGCCCAAAATCCATCGCCGCTAAGTTAAGATATATCTTAACTTACAGCCCCAACATGGCCTCAATTATTTTCAATCCGCCGGACAACTATTTTATTCCTTAACGAATCTTAATATTTCCAACGCATTAACGAAAGCGTTGGAGCTAAGTTGAAGGTTATTTTGTTAGTGACGAAAAGCCGTTGAGCTAGACCTCACGGTTTGATAAGTAGCTCTCCTTAAAATTGAAGCCCCCTGAGACAGTTAGATAGATTCTCTACAGAAGTAGAGCGAAGGAGTTAAGTACCATGACCCGTAACATCTACCGTTCCCTGTGTGCCCTCGTCGCTGTCTTGCTGCTCTCCAGCTTCGCGGCTGCCAAAGGATCAAAGAATTCCTCGGGCGTCACCATCAGTAATTTCGGCCAGATGGATGAGCGATTCTACCGCGGTGCCCGTCCCAAGGCGGAAGAGTTTGCTCAGCTTGCAGCCCTCGGTATCAAGACCGTAATTGACTTGGAAGAGTCGCCCAAGGATTACGAGAAGGCTGCGGTCGAAGCTCTCGGCATGCGCTACGTCCAAATCCCGATGGTTGATAAGGCGTACCCGAAAGATGAGTGGGTTGATGCGTTCCTGAAAGTCGTGAATGATCCTGCGACCGGAAAGTTTTACGTGCACTGCGCTGGCGGTCGTCACCGCACTGGAACGATGGGTGCTGTCTATCGCTTCACTCAGAATCACTGGACCTTCGATCAGGTGTATGCGGAGATGAAGGACTACGATTTCTACACGAGCAACGGGCACGGCGGGTTCAAGGATTATTTGGAAGCCTACTGGACGCGCATCCAGAGCCAGGGTTACCCGGACAAGTTGGGCGTCTTCGGCTCGAACGCGGCTGTGGCAGCGTCAACTACTTCGACCGCCCCTGCGCTAAAGAAGTAAGCTTACGCCTGGCCTTTTAATCAAATTAGCTGAAACAGTGAGGACCATTCAGGTTGGAGTGGTCCTCACTGTTTAGTTTTAGTTGCTACTAATTCTTCCCGGTGCTATCGCTCCTTCTAATCATCCGCGTGAATTCGCCTGCAACGTGACGGTTCTGGCACTGGAAGATTTGTGCAAAGTGACCACCCTGTAGAGCGCCTCCGCTCATTCATACGGCTGAGCGAATGCTGGACGGGATAGAAGCGATGCATATGATGAGGAAAGGGCAAGTGAAAAGATTGGATGAGAATGATGCGGTGGGCCAGTCGAAGTTTGTCGAAAGCCTGTTCGGGATCGCAGCCTGGTTTGGCGAGCCAGCAGCCCAGTTCCTTGATGAAATGTGTCTATGATTGGCGACACCGATGTTGACAATATTTAGCACTCACGCCATGCCGGAGTAGTACTCGCGCTTGATTTGCTTTAGTTAGTGTTCTCACCCGCTGTTGGCATAGTGATTGCCATCTCCCCTTCTTGAATCTCAGCGTTAGCCCATTGCAACGCCCTGACCAGCGATGGACTAACAAGTCATTCCACCGCCCGCACCGGAGCGCATCTCTATCATCCTTGTAACGGTGCGACGATGCTTATGTGCCCGCGCGCTCTGCGCTGTTGATTTCGGGCGCTCTACCAAATTAACAGGGTCGGAGGTATCTTATGTTTCTCGAAGTGCAGATTTCCGCCAAAAAGTTTCTGGAATATTTTCAGAGTGAAGTCAGTAGGCTGATTCCTGTCGTTTCGCCGATCACCACTAACCTCAATGGCACTCCTGTTGTCTATTTTATAGACCACGTGACGGTGGGCACGCCCCGATTTGAACGCGGCGCAGATAGCCTACAGATAATTCAACCGCTCACCTTGCTGCTCGTGCCTCGTCCGTTTGTGTCGAGTCAAGTAGAGCCTCCGACACAGAACGCCAGCGATGTTAGCTTCGAGATGATCTTCAACGTTGGCGTCGGATTTGCTAATACGACGCCGCAGTTGGAAGTCGGCTACACCGGCAACATCCGAGCAGTTACCGTCGGCGAACCATTGAACGCTTTCATTCCTCTTGTGCCCGACCTCGACGTACCGGGTGAGATCAAGAAAAAATTGGAGAGCCTCGGTGCCTTGAAGGTCACGCAGCCAATCAAGATAGATGACTCCACTGCTGCGCTGCTCAAACTCCCAGAGGTCGAGGCCAATCAGATTTTGGTTGACGTTGACAATGCCGTTACCACTTTTGCCATCCGCCTGTTTTTTCCGCCGACTGGGCCGCCCACCGACGCATTCGGCACGGGCGACTTTCAATCCTTTATTGCTGATGGGCAACACGACTTTGCTGCCGTAGTCGGCGCGGAGAATATCATCAACGCCGCTAATGCCGAGATTCAGCAGACGTTCGACAGCCAGCAGATCGTTCTCGATAACGATGCCCTGGGGCCAAGCTGGACGGGTGCGGACGATCATTTGAAGCTGCGCTATCAGGTTAATGTGATTAAGAAAGACGGATGCGAAGACTTTTTTGGAATTGACCGCGATGTCAGCCTGACGCTCACCATTGAGATTACCCTTTCTTTCGTCGGCGACAATATGGTGCGACAGGTGACCTTCAACGATCACACGGTCTCCCCGTGGAGTTGGGTGAAATGTGCGACGATGTATCTCAACCCTTACCTCGCTCTGAAAAGTCTGTTCCATGAAGACGGCGACGGGACGCCCCCTGCCAACTGCACGGATATTGACAAACACACACAGAGTTGCGACAAGACAATCAGCGCCCCGCACATTCTGGGGACGCTCAGATTTCAGAAGCTGCACGGCACCGACAGCAGCGCCGTGTTCTTGGGCAAACTCGATCTCGGCGCGCTCGTCTCCGTCCCGACGGTCACCGCTCTGGACGCCAATAATTTTCACAATGTGGTGACCGGAAATTGCCAGCACCAGAATTTCCAGGTGAGACCTCAGTCAGCAGTGTTGATAGGCACGGGGCCAAGCACGCCGGGCACTGTGCCCGCTCCGGTTCAAGTAGGCGACATCATGCTGCAAACAGCCAACGGAGATTATCTCCCCGCCGACGACGATGATTACAGCATCAACGCGCGGGTCGTTTCAACCACCGAGGTTGATGTCTCTTTGCTGTATGTTGGTAATACCCCGCCCGAAAAGAACCTGCTCGCAATTGTTGCGACCAATGCCGGAGTGCGGAAAGTTAAGCTCGGCCAGATCACGTTGCTTGATCCCTTAAAGCAAGTCGAATTGGTGGGCAAGGCGAAAGCGGACTGCGTTCTCTCTTCAAGCAAATACCATGGTCGTTATGGAGCATTCGATCCTCATTGGATACCTGACCCTCCATCTGAATTTGGCGGCGACCGTTTTCACCTTGATGACGGAAGAACCCTCTGGGAAGTGCAGGTGACGGGGGAGACGCCGGATGTGAGATTACGGCTTGAGCGAGAGGACGGAGCTTTGCTCAGCGAAGCGACGGTTGATTCTCGCGGGCTGGCGATACTCAGCGGTTTTACGCAGGGGATAGATTACGGGTCTGGAATACGCATCAAAAATCTCGACTCGGGGCGCGTTCAAGCAACCGGCTCTCTTACTCTGACGCGGATTCATCTGCTGCAACTCGGCACGATTGATCTTAAGGAAAATGTTCGCTCCATTGAACTCTACCATGACGGCGGTGGACTGGGACTCAGGGCCTTTCATGAGCAAGGTATCACATTCGTCTCCTTGCAGCGCGCAGACCGGCCCGTCCGCTTGTATCGCTCGGCGCGGCCCATCGCCATGAGACGAAATGGTGAGCACGCAAACGGGTTCTCGGGAAAGCGCGCGGAAATCGTCTTGAGCAGAGGTCTAACTGCCGGTATTTATGCTGACCGCATCGAACTGATGGGGGCCAAGACAGACAGCGAGTTCTTGCTGAAGCAGGGCGAGCGTGTCTTTAAAACCGCGTCGGCTTCCATCGGGACATCTCTCTACGTCCGACGCTCGGATGGCGGAGGCACACACCTTCAAGCGCACGAGAACGGCATCGAGGCGATAACGCAGTTTCCGTTCGACCCGTGGTTCATGCTCGCACAATGGCACGGCGACATGCTGGTGACATCGAATCACGCGGGGCACGTTTCCGTCTTTCGCGCGGTGTCACAACGTCGAGAAACATTTCCCCAGAGCCATCTGCCCGCGAAGAAAGCGCGCGTGTCCGGCAATTTCTTACTCAAGCTCTGGCTGGCTCTTCTTAACTGGTTGGCTCGCCTTTTTGGTCTCGCCGGGAAACGTCATTAAGAGTGCCTACCCAAATCGGAATATGGGAGAAAACCGTCTGCTAAGCCACACGTAAATCTGATGAAGGTTATGGCACGACGGGCAGCACGACATGCGAGGGGCGCGATGCCGAACAGTAAATTCGCTGTGTGGCCTTGATGTAATCGGACGCTTGCGCCCTGTAGATGCTGGGCACGAACCTTTGCGGATTGCGGTCAATTACCGGGAACCAACTCGATTGAATTTGGACCATGAGGCGGTGTCCCTTGAGAAAGACGTGGTCGTGATCGCGCAAGGGGATATTCCATTCGAGGGGAGTATTCGCCGCGAGCGGTTGTGGCTGTTCATAGCTTTTCAGATAACGACCGCGACGAATCTCCATCGCAACCGGCAGCTCATAGCCGTTCAAGGAATGTCCATACTCTCCTGCCTTCGGCCCGGCTTCTGGTTCCCACGGATTCTTTTGTGCATCTTCGGGATAGACATCAATCAGCTTGACGATGAAGTCCGAATCGGTGCCCGAGGTGGAGGCGAATAGTTGAGCTGCCAATTCCCCTGTAATCGTCAGGTCTGCTTGAAGCGGCGCGCTCGTGAAGGTCAGCACGTCCGGTCTGCCATCGGCAAACCGCTGGTCTGCGACCTCCCAAGTCTGCCAGTCGCCGCCGGGGTAGGTCGGCGAGATGGGCCGCTGGCGATAAGGCACAGGGCTGGCCGGGTCCGAAACATACTCGCGATACTCGCCTTCCCCTCGCGCGCGCGCACGGGGAGCATCGAAGGAGAGCGTGCCGTCCGAGTGTAGATAGAGGTTGGTGGGCCTTGCTTGCTTCGGAGGCCATGCAGCATAAGTCCGCCAACGGTTTGAGCCTGATTGAAAGGTGGAGACTTTCCAGCTCGGCTTCTCACCCTCTCCGTGCAGATAGTAGCGGAAGAAGGGCGCTTCGATGGTTTCGCGAAATTCGCGCGCCGTCTCGTGGCCGCCAAAGGGAATCAGCCCGATGCTCTCACCTTTCAGCGCATGCCACTGGCCGTGAAACCATGGACCGGCGACCATGAAGTTGGCATGTTGCGGGTCATGCTCGTCCGCATGGCGAAAGATTTGCCATGGCCCCCAGGGGTCTTCCTGGTCCCAGAAGCCCGCGACGTTCAACAGCGGAACCGTAGTGGAGTGCAGTTGCCTGACCCAAGCTTCGCTTTTCCAGAAATCGTCATAGTCCGGGTGGGCGACAATATCGTTCCAGTTAGGAATGGAGCCATGCAGATACTTGTCGTTGATGTTCGAGAGTGGTCCCAGCGCCAAATACCATGAATAGGTGTCATAGATGTCGAAGTTGAAGTGGGTGTTCTTATTCTTGTCAGCCTGCTCCAGCACGGCATACTCAAAAGCGTAAGCTTCGCGGAGTGCGCCATAGCGATGTGTGTCGTCGTTCATCCATTGATCGGCTGGCGATGCCTGCTCGCTGATGGCCTTGAGCGCAGGGTGCGGATGCAAGAGCGCCAATGCGCTCGTCAGACCGTCATACGAGACGCCGTACATGCCGACCTTGCCATTATTGTTGGGCACATGCTTGACGAGCCACTCAATGCTGTCGTAGGCGTCGGTCGTCTCGTTCGTCGAAGTCGGGTCCGATAGGTTCACCTGCGATGTCAGCTTGAAAGTGCCCTCCGACTTGAAGCGACCGCGAAGGTTTTGGATCACAAAGATGTAACCGTCCTGGGCCAGTTCCCTGACCTGTGGCGGCACTTGCTGAAGCGGCCCGCTGGGAACGCCATACGGCGTGCGACGAAAGAGGATGGGCAGTGGGCCTTGCTGATTACCCGGCGTGAAAATCGCCGTTTGCAGGCGCACGCCATCTCGCATCGGGATCATCACTTCTTCAAACGTGAAGGCCGGTTTCGCAGATGACTGCTGTGCCTGAACGCCGCCCGCCAACAGCAGAACGGCAACGCCGACATATAGCAGGATGAACCTTTTTGCATTTCTCATCAACGCTTTCCCCTCATTTGAGATAGCATGCAGCCTTGTCCACCTGTTCCGAAAAGGCTGCATGATTCAGATGTAATTTATTCATCTTAACAGATATTTGTGCAAGGCCCGTTTTGTCAAACGAAGGCTTCGATATAATGCCGGTCAGAATTATGGATGATGGTTTCTCCGTTAAGGATTATGTGGCCGGTTGGGAGCGGGATGATGAGTGAATCGAAGAGGGCTGCTGCGGTCAGGCTCGACGGCGACGACTCGGTTGAGAGGGTCGGAGTTGGTCTATGATTTTCAGGCACTCGTCTATTTGAAGAGAGAGAGGTCGAGGAACAGTCGTCTTGTAAGTCTCGCACTGCTCTCCGACCAGTTTGCGAAGTTCACCGTATGAGGAAGAATGGCCGCGAAGTTCACGAACTATCTCGGTCATGGCCCACTGGCTATGATTAACCCTAGTCTGATAGATAAGCTTTTTGGCGGGTTGGGTTCTGGTCTCCCAACAGAGCGAAAGGAATTGACCGATGCCGTCATCTGTCACCAGATGGCGTCTCTCGATTTTTTTCGGGGCGATAGATGCCTTGTAATATTTGCGTGCCTCGTCCAGACGGAAGGGGAGCTGGCTTTGCAGTACGGCACAATAAGGACAGGGACAATCCCATGTCTGCTCTCGCTCGACGAGGGTTTGTGCAAGCTCTTCGACACCGAGCATGCTCGGACACGGACGGTTGAAAGCGATTTTCCCCATCGAAGCGTTTTTTTCCGGTGCTGTGCTGTCCAGAGAAAAGTAGGGCGAGCCGTAGCCGCAGAGCGCCAGAAGCGGCAGGAGAATCGGCGAGCCTGCGCCCAAGCCGTGAAAGCGAGGCAGGACACCCCGCTTACTTGCGAAACCGTCGAGCAGGCCCAGCGTTACCAGCAAAGCTCGCAGGTAACGTCTAGGCACATTGCTCTTGAGATCAACCTGCCGACCCTGCAAACGATAACTTTTAGTGTAGTTGTTATCTGACATGAAGGAAGCTAAGCCGGTCCCTATGGCTTCCAGGCCCTTGATGCCAGCGGCCTTCGCTCCGACCTGAAAAGCAGTGTCATAATCGAAGCCGTGAATCGTCGCATAAGGGAGGCCGACAAAAGGGCCGAACTTTTTCTTTAGAATATTCAAGGCCATTCCCAAGCCTCGCTGTTGCAGTTTGACAAAGGCGGAGTCGGGCTGTCCTGTATATTCCGGCTCAATGTCGAGCTGGACCATAATAGGTATCGAGAGGTCCTCAAGACAGGTGAAGAAGTCAGGCGCGACGCTCGCTTGAGCGGCAAGAATCTCTTGCTGATGTTCAGCCGTAATGAAGTCGCCACAGCGTTTCGCCACATCCTCGGCCAGTTGTCTGTAAGCGGCTCGCAACTCTACGGGCGAGCGTGCCTGCTCTGCTGCCTTCGCGGCGAATGACCGGCTCTTTCCGGCGACCAGCAATTTCGCAAGCCGCTTCTGAAAAAGCTGTGCCGCCTCTGCTCCGCGTTCCTGAAATTGTTCACCATCGTCCAAGGCGGGCGCGGACGCGGCCTGTAAGCCAGGTTTGCCCCTCTCTGCCTTCAACCGTTCGGCTTTAAGCTCGGCGGCACGGTTCAGAAATTCACTGGCTATCTTGAAGATGACTGTCGTGTTGCCGTTATCGGCGGCCAACGGTGTGCCGCGAGCCTTGATGGCGATGGCAGCCTCTCTGGCTCGCCGGGCGACGGCTGAGGGAGAAAGCAGCACGGCCTCGCGAGCGCCCGTATCCTTTGAGAGAGCTGTAGCATTCTCGTCGCCCAGATTGGAAAAGAAAAACAGGTTCAGATTTCCAGCGGCTGGTTTTGGTGTTCCTCTCTTTGCCATCGGTGCTTCAGCTTATCAATGTAACATCGGATGAGACGCTCTGCTCATCTTCACCAGCGCCTTCAAGCTCCTGCTTCAACAACTCTAAGATTTCTTCCATCTCCGCTTCTACCTTGGCAATGAGCGTGTCGATCTCGTCCTCAAGGTCGTTATCATCGCCGGCATCGCCCCCCTCATCGTCGGCAAGAGCAGCTTTCGCTCCGGAAGGGTGGTCAGACTTTTCATCGCCACCGCCATCCTCTTTGTCCTTGCACTTACAAAAGGCTTCGCGGGCCGCATTCTCTTCATTCAGATCCTCCTCAAGATCATCTGCTTCATCCAGCAGCTCTTGATCGAGGGCGTCTTTTAAGTCAGTCGCGTCTTCGAGTGCGGTCTCAACCTTTTCAATGAGGTTGCCAAAGGGCTTCTTCTCTTCCAGTATCATTATCAGTCCGAGGTCCTGAATAGTCTCTTTCGCGTTATCCAATTTAGCGGCAGTTTCCCAAAAATTCTTCTTATCAAGGTCCGTTTTCTTCATGGCTTGAGCATAATTGCTCAACTCGTCCATGCATCTGCGCATATCATCACCTCCGCTTCAGTGTGTCCTCCGACTCAAACCAGACGCCATACCGCAAGGGGTTACCAGGACCGTTCGTCCCAAGTTCCCAGCTATAGCTTGCGGCCAAGTTGTGCGAAACCGTTTCATAGATTTGATGGAGCCGAGCCCTCATCCAATCATTCCAACTCCGGCGGCTCAAATCTCCCAGATTAAGGCGGTCAATCATGAGCGCCGGAGCGCCATTCACTTCCTTTGAACTCTTCTGCCACAATCCGCCGATGCGAACATACGAGCCGGGCACCATTCCGCACGAATCCAGCTTGATGTAGGGAATGACGATTGTCGCTGAACGCCCGCGAGCGTCGAGCACGGGGGCAGACGAAATAGCTTTTCTGCCCAGATGTACGATGGTCACATCTCCGAGCACGCCTTCGATGCTCAACTCCTGCCCGTCTTTGGCCTCCGGCTTAGTCGCCAGCGAAGAGATACTGACGAGCGGCGGCGCTTGATAGGCGCTGGCGATGGGCCGTCCCTGAGCGCCGCCGAGCAGTTCCTGAGCGACCTTCGATTGTGAGTGCCAGCGAGCGGTCCACGCCACATAACGACCGATGGCGATGGCTTCGAGCAGGTCTCGTATGAGGTCGCCGAACTGCATTGCGAGTCGGCCATCGGCGGTCGAATCGCCCCCCGCTTTTCGCCTTCTCGCAGACAAGAGGGCTGCGGGCGGGAGCGCCTTTTCAAACAGGAGGGTGGCGGCCTCGCCCGCCAGATTTCCTGCGCTGGCCCATGCGGCCACCAAGTCCGCGGATTGCAGGGCCTGATAAACGGCACGCTTGGCGGCCAACAGTTCTTTCCCTATGCTGCCGGGGGTATCCTTTGAGGCGGCGCTTTTACGGCTCATCGTTGGCTGCTGATTGAAGCGTGCCACCGTCAGAGCCATCACCCCGGCCATCATCGAGGCGAATTGATTCTCGGCCAACTCGTTCAAGAGTTTTGCCGATGCCTCGGCGTTGTCTCTTATTTTCTTGGCCTGCTGACGGGTCTCTGCTCCCGTTCCGAACAGTGCCGCAAAGTCGTCCGCCTGCTGAAAACGCTGGTTGATGTGCTGCTGTAGAGCCGCCATCTGGTCCAGGTCAGAGCGTCTGGCGGCAATCTCCGTGCGGGCCACTGTGGTCAGTGTGGACCAGTCCTGCGCCTGAATCGGCTCAAGGAAGGTCGCCCGCAGCCGGGCCGGGACAACTTTGGCCCAGACTTCAAAGCTCGGGGCAGTTTCCCGGCGGACGGCGAGCGCCGATTCTATATTATTAATGGTCCACATTATCATTTCTCGATGGTACATGCTCTGCTCCTTCCGGCTTTTCGGAGTCGGCGAATCCCAGGGATGCTCTAAGGCCAAAGTCAAAAACGAGCTGCGGCTCACTTCTGCGAGACGTACTCAATAGTCGTAATGAGAATAATTACAATCGAAGCGCAGCGGAAAGTGAGTTGCGGCGAAAATAGCCTCAATCCGCCAAGCACTTCTTTCGCTAATTGAAACAGACAGCGAGATGAAAGTGCAGGAAATTCAAGACCCGAGAAAACAGGTCAATCAACCATCTTGAGAACGCTCAGGCTTATACACCCCGCCACTTTGCTTGTCAATACAAGTTTTGCCTGACCGTTGGGAAACTGAATAAAGATGGTATCCCCTGCCAAGCTCTTGATCTTCGGTAAGAGTGGGCAGCGAGAAATCGGAGTGGAAAAAAGAATGGTTGAAGAAGTGAGATGAAAAGCTGGGCACATCAATCGAGGGGCATCTGTTTTATTTACTCAGCTATGGGAAGAAAAGTATTCTACAAAAGACCGTTTTGTGGAATTGTATCTGAGCTTCAAAATAGTCATTGAGTCTTGCTATGGTTAGCGGTGAAAGTTAACTTTTGGAATGATTAGATTGTTAGTGGTACTTTACGCCTTAACGTGTGTTGGGCTGCTAACGGATGTCGTTATAGGATAAGTAATGGGATTTTTGTACACATGGTATTACTACCCATTAAGAGAGCCTATCCCTCTATCTCCCCATCTTGGTTTTTATTTAGACAATCCACATACAAAACAGGAAATCACAGATGTAGCAGATTTTCTGCTTAGATTACGCGATGACGAATCATCCTATTATCGGCTTATCACACATTCGAGGGACGAAATAGATTCTCTAGAGTGGTTCTTATTCCGCTTCCGGGACAAGTTCGTGGATTTAGATGGATATGTGCGCAAGCAATTTAACTCTTATAATCAGGAGAGGGTTTTTGAGTTTATTGCTCGGATGCTCGTTATTGCACGGTATCCCGAAAGTGAATCTAGTCAAAGTCTAGCCAAAAAGTATCGGCGAATTAAAGAACGTGCATTGAAGGAGATAGTTATTTTACCCGGTGAATATCCTGAAGTTACTAATAGAGAAAGGTTGGATGATTTCAGTTATTTGCTGTCATTATTAATTCACACATCAGGAGATGACTACTGGGGGCAAAACTTTGTACTTAGAGATGAATCTAAAGTAATGGATGATGACCCTTGGTTTAACTTTATGAACTTGGGCGGGGTTAGTCCTAATTTCTCAAATGGACACTTGAACATGGCCGATGATTGGCAATGGCTTTTCTTTCCAAGTATCAAAAAACAATTGATAGGTGCTTGCAAAATTCTTGATTCAGCTTTCAGCAGAGGAGATACAGAAAGGCTATTATATATTGGAAATCTCTTGAAAATTGTACGTGAAGTGCGTGATGCGAAAGTGAAGATTCTTTTATTAACAAGCATCTTGGAGTTGATGCTTACACATAACCCTGACTTCAATCGCTTCAATGTTGAGGATTCAATCAATAAGCAATTTCAGTTAAAAGTAGGAGTATTGATGTATATGAATGACAATACCATTGATTTGACTGATCTCAAGAAGCAGTTAAAGGAAATTTATCGAACACGTTCTAACATTGCTCATGGTAACTTTAGTGGATTGGCAAAGATGGAAAAAGTGGGGCAGAAAAAGAAAGATGAACCAGAGTATCTCTTAGAAAGATACGCCACGAATTTATATCGAATTATCCGTGTTGCCGTCGAAGTTTACCTAAGAGATAAGGCTTTTATGGAGTTCTTAAAAGAGGCATAATCGTTAAGGAGATGACCTGAGCTTAGCACCGCAGTCTAACAACTCATTCAACCGGAGCGGCATCCAGCGTTGCTTTCAACATCAATCTCTATTGCCGCCCGTTCAATTCGGGCGTTAGATGCTTGTCTCTATATTAGCAGCATAGTGTTACAATGGATTTGAACTAGATAGTTCTAGAGGTAGGAATGGCAAAAAGGTTGAAAGATTTGAAAGAACTAAAGATTGAACGCCCGCCTAGAGTCAAACTCTCCGCTAAAGAATCTTTGAAACGGACTCAAGAATTTGATAAGCGAAAGGAGCATCTCATTGCCGCTATCAGAAAGAGCAAGGGTTGAGGTTTATCTACCTGATTTGCCGCGCGCTGCTTATCAAAGCTTATTGAATGAGTTGACTCAAGAATTTACTTACACTTTCGGCGGCTGCACAATTATACACGGGCTAGATGGAAGCTATCTCTCACAGGCAGGTTTGCGGATTCAGGATCGTATCAACTTGATTTACACAGATACGCCATATGCTTTCGAGGAAAACTTTGAGGTTGTCTCAACATATGCTGATAAGCTGAAGCTTGCTGTGAATACTGCCTTGGAAGAAGAGGCTGTCCTTATCACGGTCGCCAAGATTTATCATGCGGAATGATTTCAGTTACGCCGCGCCTAACAACTCATTGAACCGGAGCGCGAACAGCATTGCTTTCAGGCGCGAGACTATATTCTTATCATGATCTTTCGCGCCGCATTGATTCAAGCGTTCGGCGCTTTCCCAATCCTGATATAGATTTTATTGAAGGGGCAGTAGATGAAAAAAGCTGCATTATTGATCTTGAGTCTATTTATGTCCCTCCTGCCCACACGCGGCGGCAGTCAATCATTCCAGCAGGAAAAGCCGACGACAAAATCTCCAACCTTAGAGCAGATTCTGGACAGGTATGTTCAGGCTCTCGGAGGCCGCGCGGCCATTGAGAAGGTCAACAGCCGCACATCAAAGGGGACGTTTACGAGTATCCATCTGAAAACAAAAGGTCCTATCGAACTTTATGCGAAAGCCCCGAATAAACAGTTGATGATTCTACTGGCCCAGGGCTACGGCAACTACAGGCGAGGCTTTAACGGAATAGTTGCCTGGGAAAAGTATCCCGGCAGTGACACCGCCAGCAATCTGTCCGGCTTCTCGAAGCGTGACGCGGAGTTTTATCTGCCGCTAAAGTTTCGAGAGACGTATCCCAATGTGGCGCTCAAAGGAGGAGTGAAATTGGGAGAGCGTGAGACGTATCTACTCGAAGCGCCAGCGGCAGGCAATCCCAAGCGTTGGTACTTTGACAATCAAAGCGGATTGCTGCTCCGCGCGGAGACGACAAACTCATCGGGTAAGGTGCTTGAATCCGTGGACTACGACGATTATCGAATGGTTGATGGCGTTCAAGAACCATTCAACATTCGGCTCATTGATCGCGACGGCACAGACTTCATCATCAAGCTCAACGAAGTCAGTCATAACGTCCCCGTTGATGATGCGAGTTTCGATAAACCTGAAAAGGAGGCTCGCAATGCCGCGAGCACTGCCTCATCGAAGGCCAAGCCTCAAATCCGCTTCGCCTCCGGTAACAGTGCGACGATCCCTTTGGTATTAGATGACGACGACAACGAGATTCTAAAGGTTCGCGTTAATGATTCACCGCCGCTAAACTTTACCATTGACACAGGGTCGGATTTCTTCGGACTCATTACCTCAGAGCAGGCAAAAAAGCTAAGCTTGACGCCGCATGATAACTATAAGGTCGGCGGCATCGTCGGCGACATCGAGACCGCTTCGATTCAAAACGTCAACATCAGTCTCTCGGGTCTGGAAGCTCTCAATCAAAGACTGGAAGTCCTTTTTGCAGGGACTACGAATGATGATTCGCCGGTTGACGGCGCGTTAGGCTTTCAATTTCTGAAGCAGTTTGTTGCCGAGTTTGACAACGAAGCAAAAACCATCAAACTCTTTTCGCCAGCCGATCATCGCTACAACGGCCCCGGCGAGATCATCCCCGTCAAAATTAAAGACGGCAGCCCGATGATCCTAGTCAAGATGATAACCGCCAGTGGCAAGACAGTTGAGAGTTATCTTGAAATTGACAGTGGCTTAGGCGGCACACTCGTTTTCTTTACCCCGGCGGTGAAAAAATACGGGTTGCTGGAAAATATCAAGACGATTCAAGGGCCTTCCAGCATTGAAACCGGCGGCGAGTATCATCGGCGAATCGGGCGCGTCAAGAGTGTGCAAGTCGGGCATTTTACCATCTCGGACGTGCCCGTGAGCCTTTCACAAAACGCGGAGGGCCACGGCATTGACGGCAATGTCGGCGCTGAAATTCTTCGCCGCTTTAAGGTGACATTCGACTTCTCGCATAAGCGAATGATCCTCGAACCCAATTCACATTTCAAAGACCCTTATGAAGAGGACATGAGCGGAATCTCTTTGACACCGGAAACTAATCAGAGCACTAAGATATTTAAGATCATACAAGTCATCGCAAATAGTCCAGCCTCTGACGCGGGAGTGCAAGCCGACGATTTGATTACCGCGATTGATGGTCTGCCCGCCGCGAACTATACAGAAGCACACATTGAGCGCATGTTCAAGCAAGACGGTCGTGAGCTTGCTTTAACCATCAAACGAGGCGATCAAGTAATACAAATCAAACTCAAGTTGCGGAGATTGGTTTGAAGCCGCGCCGAACAAGTCATTAGAGCGGACTCGCAATTAGATTAGCTAGCTGACACTTGACGGTTAATCACATCTACCGCCCGTAGCTTCTCTGTTGAAGAGGGCTGTAGTCGGAGAATTGCCTGCCGTGTGAATCGCACACTTAATTTTCCTTGTCGGGCAAAGGAGAACTGCTACAACTCATTTTTCTGCCTGGCCAGTTCTTCTCTGATGACCTGCGATTTACCTTCCAGGCTATTGAATCCATTGATTAGTTCTATGGCCTCACTATACTCAAGATTATCTCTGATGATCTGGCTGCGACCTTTTCTCCCTACCGGTAGTGAATCATCTACCCTCTTTATCCGGTATTTGATCGACGTATCACCCTCGAACTTGGCCTTCCGTCCCGGCATCGCCTGTACTGTATAAATGAACATACTATTCCCCCCGCTAAATAATATTCATTCTGGATAAAAACTCACAAGTGGGCGGTCGCGGATAACTATCAATCTTCAGTTGCTTGCACTCGGAGAATTTCTTGCTTGATCTCTTCAATTGTTCTCTTTCGGTGACTTCGCCTCCCACGCGCTGCCATCCGAATACTCGACGCGTAAGATTACAACCGCCTCTTCGAACGTCTCACGATACTTCTTACCGCCAGAGTTGGCGCTCACGACGGAGCTTGGCTGCTCATAAGAGGATTCTTTCAACTCCGCGCGCGCGCCCGGCTTCAACTTCAACTCGCTCCTGAAGCGGTGGGCGGTGATGTTGTGCGTTGTCTTCTCGGTGACACGGTATTCCCAGACGACGGCTCGCGCCACATGATGCCCCGCGTTCTCCACTTTAGCTATGTACCAATAGACGGGATCCGACAGCGACTCGATGCGGCCTATGGCGGGCACGGCGACCCGCTCACCTCCATTCTTGATGGGGGTTGTCATTACTTTACCGACATTCGGGCCGTCCCAGCCAGGCCGCTCCCTGTACCAGCTACAGATTCGGACCACGATTCCATCATCACCGACAGGCGCGGGATTCTGGCCTGCGACCACCAGACAGAGA
>Ga0182001_10000052_pt1 | contig 28754 bp, 26 predicted proteins | sample BulsoiFelSFmetaG_FD_120485 | JGI IMG/M metagenome (GOLD analysis project Ga0182001, IMG submission 120485) | Bulk soil microbial communities from Mexico - San Felipe (SF) metaG | ecosystem: Environmental > Terrestrial > Soil > Agricultural land | place: Mexico: San Luis Potosi | collected... | reverse complement strand
CCGCAGAGCCACTTGACCGAGCCGCCCGTTGCAAAATCAACATTCAAATCTTTGACGCTGAATGGAACTGCGCCTGCGGATTGATACGTGTCGAGCACAACGCGCGCTCCGACCTCGTGCGCGCGCTCGACGATGGCGCGAGCGTCCTGCAAAAACGCGCTCTTGAAAAGCACGTGCGAGATAGGAACGAGCAGCGTCTCTTCATCAATCGCCGCGAGCATTCTCTCAAGCGGGACTGTGATGCCATCGTCCGACTCGACTGTCTCGATGCGTAAACGCCCGTCGCGCGCGTGCGCTTCATAGACGTACATCACGGAAGGAAAGTTCAGTTCCGAATAGACGATCTTGTTGCGGGGCGGCGCAGGGTCAAAGCAGGAGAGGATGAGCGATTGGCAGATGGAGACGTTCTGGTGCATGGCAACCGAGCCTTCATCCGCGCCGATGATCCGCGCCACTTCGTTGCCCAAAGTGACAGGCATCTCCCACCAACCTTCTGCCCAGGCGCGCACGCCACGCGTGGCCCAGGCTTCGGCATACTCATGCAGGCTCTCGTAGGTTGCGCGCGGCATCGCGCCCAAGCTGTGCGAGATGAGATAAACCGTTTTTTCTAAAATCGGAAACTCTGTGCGCCACTTTAGAAGCTCATCCGTCAAAAAGTTGATCCTCCCTTTTGTGAAACAGTATATGCAAAATATAAGTAAGTGACGAGTGAAGAATGGGCGCGCATCTTAACAGGTCAGCGCGCAAACCTGATAAACTCTTCCCGCAAAAAAATGTGGCATCCTCCTGAATCAATCCGACATGCGATCCCTGAGACGCGCTGGCCGAACCCTGAAGAGGCGGCTCGCGCTCGTCTCTTTCAGCCCATCAAAATCAATTCAACCGAGCTTGAGACGCGGACGTGGGTTCCGGCGATGGTGCCCTGGCGCGCGACCGTTGATGGGTTCGTGACGAAAGAGAACCTTGATTGGTATCGCCGATTTGCCGAAGGACAACCGGGCGCGATTGTGGTCGAAGCGACAGGCGTGCGCGATATTGCGAGCGGGCCGCTCTTGAGAATAGGGCACGACCGCTACATCAAAGGTCTCACTGAACTCGTCGAAACTGTGCGCCGCGCAAGCGACGGGCACACACGACTCTTCATCCAGATCATAGATTTCCTGGCGGTCAAGCGTCGTCCCGAAAAAGCGAAATTCTTTGACAGGTTTCTCGATCTCTCAGAAAGACACCGCATCGCATTGGCCGAAGCCACACATGAAACTCGTTGGCTCAAGGCAGAGGACGAGGATGTGCGCTCCCTGTTGAAAGGCGCGCCGGACGAGTTGCTTGATAAAGTTTTAGATGAGCGCGAACTGGAAGCGTTGCGTTTCGGTTATCGTGAGCGCGTGACGGACACGCATCTTAAGCACATACGAGAGCTGCCTCAGGTGCTGCCGGAAATCTTCGCTGCTGCCGCCCTGCGCGCACGCCTCGCAGGCTTTGACGGCGTCGAGCTTCATTACGCGCACGCCTACACGATGGCATCTTTTTTGAGCGCGCGAAACACGCGTCAGGATGGTTATGGCGGCGCGCGCGAGAATCGTGTGCGCTTGCCTCTGGAAGTTTACAGGGCTGTGCGCGAACGCGTCGGGAGTGATTACACGGTCGGCGTTCGCTTTCTCGCTGACGAAGTCATCAAGGGTGGCAATCGCATTGACGATGCGGTCTATTTCGGCGTCGAGTTTGCGCGCGCAGGTTTCGATTATCTCTCGATCTCTAAAGGCGGAAAGTTTGAGGATGCAAAGCAGCCTAAAGTCGGACAAGCGGTCTATCCTTATACGGGACAGAGCGGGTACGAATGTATGCCGACGGTGATTTCAGACGAGCGTGGACCGTTCTCGCGCAACGTCCCGCTCGTCGCGGCGATTAAGAGAGCGGTGAATGAGGCAGGCTATGACGCGCCCGTTGTCGCCGCAGGCGGCATCACAACTTTCGAGCAGGCCGAAGCGATTCTTGAGCGCAATGAGGCAGACATCGCGGGCTTTGCGCGACAAGCCCTTGCAGACCCGGATTGGTTTCTCAAAGTTAAGCGAGGTCGGGGCGTGTTGGTGCGCCGTTGCACATACACGAACTATTGCGAGGCTCTCGATCAAGCGCACAAGCAAGTGACCTGCAAGCTCTGGGACAGATTGCAACTTGATGAGCCTGACGTTCCGCTCACGGACGACGGGCGGCGACGACTCCTGCCGCCAAAGTGGGAAGGTGAAGAGAGCTAAAAAAATAGAGCATCTAAGATAACACCAGTTCGACGTAAGGATAGCAGCTTTTCAAAGCCCAGTAGTGTCCTAATTTAAGAATCCTCTGTGTCCTCTGTGGTTAATACAGTCTTAATTAACCACAGAGGACACAGAGGGAACACAGAGAGTTTCAGGGTAGCCAGAACTCTGCTTTGAAGTGAGTCTAATTTACAGAAGCAAGCCTGCTCTTTACTTGACAGCTTCTTCGTAAGCAGCGATGAAGGCCGGGTCGCGCCTTTTCAGATTCTCGTAATTAATACGCTTGCTTCTGGTCATCAGGCTGTAGGCGAAGGGCAGAGGGTCGAGGTGCATGTAGCGTCCGGCGTTCTCAAACCAGATGAGGCTCTCGTAAGCGGCTTCCTGATATTCCTCTATGATGGGTTTCCGCGCGCGCTCGAACTCTTGAAGAGCCGTCGTCACATCGCTCTCAGATTGAAAGGCTTTGTAGAGCGCGATTGAATCTTCGAGAGCGAGCTTCGTGCCGGAGCCGATTGAGAAGTGCGCCGTGTGGAGCGCGTCACCGAGGAGCACAACATTCGAGCGACTCCAATGCTTGTTCCTGACGTTGACGAAGTTGATCCATTTCGAGTTGTTCGAGAGAAGCTCGTGGTTCTTCAAATCATCACGGAAAACTTCTTCAAGCAGCGAGCGCGTCTCAGCCTCCGTCATCTCGTCAAATCGCGCGCTGGCCCAGGTCTTTGTGTCGCACTCGACGATGAAGGTGCTCGTCGTCTGGTTGAATTTGTAAGAGTGTGCGGCGAAGACGCCCGCGCTCGCTTCGCGGAAGGTGAGCGTCAATCCATGAAAGAGTTGATGCGTCCCGTACCAGATATATTTATTCGAGCGGACGCTCAATTCCGGCTCAAAGAACTCGGCATATTTTTGCCTGACCGTGCTGTTGATGCCATCCGCGCCAACTAGCAGGTCGCAGTTTTTTGCAAGCGCATCAACATCGGCGACCTCTGTGCGAAAGTTCATCTCGACGCCGAGTTGCTGGCAGCGGCTCTGAAGGATTTGCAGGAGCTTGATGCGCGCGATGCCTGAAAAGCGATTTCCGCGAATCGTGATCTTCTCGCCGCGATGCACGACATCAACGTTGTCCCACATCTCGAAGCTGTCGGTTATCTGCCGGTAGCTCTCCTCGTCTGTCTCCTTCAAATAAGAGAGCGTCTTGTCCGAGAAGACCACGCCCCAGCCGAACGTGTCATCGGGCGCGTTACGTTCAAAGACACTAACAAGGTGCGCCTCGTTCGCTTTCTTCATGAGAAGCGCGAAATACAATCCGGCTGGCCCACCGCCGATGATCTTAATCTTCATAGCTTTCGATTAGCATGATTCTTCTAAAATTTTTTCCAGCAGATCGCGCACATTTAGCTTATCAGCCCACTCGCGCAAGTAAGAAATGTCGAGCCTTTGAGCTTGAACCTTGATGACTCCGGCAACGTCACTCAACTGTCTTTGCGACACTTCACCGCCCCGGCGATACCAACTTAATTTAGCCAGGATGGTGTCTTCAGGTGTCGAGGCATAAGCCGTCTGTGTTGAATGAGGCAGAAGAGCCTCCGGCCTGCGACGCTTGAGCTGTTGCTGTCCAAATTCGTCAGGGAGATATATATCTATCTTAAAAACGGAATCAAAATGGATCAGATTAAATGAGCGACGTTCAAGAACTGCCTTCCTCACGGCCTGTTCGTCAATATAAAACTGGTCTTTCAAAGCAGCGAATAGTTTTGAAACTTCGTTAAGCTGAATATCGGCAACGATGTCTGCATCGTTAGTTATGCGTGGGAAGCCCTGGAGCGAGCTTGTGATTGATCCGCCAACCAGATATGGAATGCTTAATTCGTCAAGTAGCTGAGTGACGGACAAGAGAACTTCAATAAAGTTCTTCATAAGAGATTCAATAACCCTCTTTCTCAGGGTCCCATCCGAACATGCGGATCACATCTTCACGCGGAAGAAGACGTGCAGCCATTCTCTTATGAAGTTCATCAGCGCCTGCGTTTGGATAGCGACGGCGCAGGTCGGCCAGAATCAGGACGCGCCCTGCGTGAATGAGATTGGATAGCTGCTCTGCGCGTTTCCACATAGGCATGCGCCGTAGCATCTCAATCAGAACACGCTCGGCTTCGGGCGTTGTGTCCTGTAATTCAGTTAAAATCTTGTGTTGAGCCATTAGTCCTTTAAGAGCTGCCCGGCAATAATCAACTTCTGAATCTCAGACGTGCCTTCGTAAATCCGTAGCGCGCGAATCTCTCTGTACAGTCGTTCGACGCGGCTGCCGCGCACGAGACCCGCGCCGCCGTGAATCTGTACGGCCTGGTCTATGATGCGACTTGCCGCTTCGGTTGCAAAAAGTTTTGCCTCGCTCGCTTCGCGCGTGATGCGCTCCGTCCCTGCGTCCTTTAAGTATGCAGCGCGATAGACGAGCAGGCGCGCGGCGTCCAGTTCCGTCATCATCTCCGCGAGTTTCTCTTGAATCAATTGATGCTCTGAGAGCGTGCGATTGAACTGGCGGCGTGTCTTGGCATAAATGATCGCTTCATCCAGGGCACGCCCGGCCATCCCGCAGGCGGCTGCGCCGACGCTCGCGCGATAAGTGTCGAGCGTCTGCATCGCCAGACGAAAGCCGTCGCCTTCGCGTCCGACCATGTCTTCTGCGGGGACGCGGCAGTCCTTGAACTCAATCTCGCCGATAGGGTGGGCTGCCAGCATCTCGGTGCGCGCGCGCACGTTGAAGCCGGGCATGCGCGCGCCGACGACGAAAGCGGAAATCTGTGTGCGCCCGTCCGCGCCTGTGCCCGTTCGCGCAAAGACAGTGTAAAAGTCGGCCAGCCCTGCGTTCGAGATGAAACGCTTGCTGCCGTTAATCAGATAAGCATCGCCTTCGCGCCGTGCGGTGGTCCTGATCGCTGCGACATCAGACCCGGCCTCTTCTTCCGTCAGGGCGAAGGCCGCGATTGATTGGCCGCTCGCCGCGCGATTCAACCAGAAATCGCGGACATGCTCCGGCGCGGCCAGACTCAAAGGATAAGTCCCAAGTCCCTGCATGACGAACGCGAGGTCTGCGAGCGGGGAAGAGTAGGAGAGCAACTCACGAATCAGGGAGAGCGAGCGCACGTCCATGCGTTTGCCCGGTTGAGCAATCGCGTAACGCAAGAGATCGGCGCGAGCCAGGATGTCTATGTAAGAGCGAAAGCTTGCATCAACGTCGCGCTCTTCTTCAACGGAGCGCAACTCGATTTCGCGCTCGATAAAGACGGCCACGCTCGTCGCCAGATTGCGCTGCTCCGAAGTGAAAAAAGGAGTCTCTGCGATAAATGGATCAGGCATAGTTAGTGAATAGTGAATAGTCAATAGTCAATAGTCAATAGCAGGAACATGGTCTTTAACTTTTCACTTTTCACTATTCACTTTTCACTAAATCTCGTTTCTCGTTTCTCGACAAATGCTTCGTAGGCTTCGCGGTAATCGGGATGTTGCATGCAGATGGCCTGAGCTTGAGCTTCCCATTCGAGGGCTGTGTCGAGGCTCACGTTCATCTCGCGGTTGAGCATCTCTTTCGTCATCGCAAGGGCGAAAGAGGGGCCGCGCGCCAGACGCTCAGCGAATTCACGCGTCACGTCCGCAAGCTCTTCGCGGGTGACCACGCGATTATAAAGGCCAACCCTTTCAGCTTCCTCAGCCGAGATAAAATCGCCCGTGTAGAGAAGCTCCGTCGCTTTCGCTAATCCGATGACGCGCGGCAGCAAGTAGGCCGCGCCCATGTCCGCGCCCGCGAGTCCGACACGGACGAAGAGAAAAGCGATCTTTGCTTCATGGCTCGCAAGGCGTATGTCAGAGGCAAGCGCGATACACGCGCCCGCTCCGGCGGTCGTCCCATTCAAGCTCGCGATCACAGGTTTCGGAAGCTGCCGTATGTTTCGCACAAGCTCGCAGGTCAGCCGCGTGAACTCCAAAAGCCCCTGCATATCGCGCTTGAAAAGCTCGCCGATGATGTCATGCACGTCGCCGCCGGAACAGAATGCGCGACCCTTCCCGCGAATGACGACCGCGCGCACCGCACTCTCGTCCTTGAGCGCAGCGAACGTATCCGTCAGCTCACGATAAACTTCAAAGGTCAGAGCGTTCAGTCGCTCCGCGCGATTGAGCGTTATATAAGCAACGCCCGCCTCTTCTTCGTAAAGGAAACTTTTCGGAGAAATCATAATAGTGATGAGTGATGGGTGATGAATGATGAGTGCGAGCCTTTAACTCATCACTCATCACTCGTCACTCATCACTAAAGCACGGCGATGCCTTCGATCTCGACCTTCGCGCCGTCTTCGAGAAGGCTTTTGACTTCGACGAGCGTCATCGTCGGATAGTTGCTGCCCATCTGCTCGCGCCAACGCACGCCTATCTCTCGGCGACGCGCGCGATACTCTTCCTTATCCGTGACGTAGATGACGAGCCGTGCGATGCCGCCCGCCGCGCCGCCCGCTTCAAGCACGACCGCGAGCACATTCTTGAGAGCGCGGTCGAACTGCTCTACGAAATCATCGCTCACCAACCTTTGCGATTCGTCCCACCCGATCTGCCCAGCGATAAAGAGCAGCCGCACGTCGGGCGTGGTCAACAGCCCGTTCGTGTACCCGACGGGGCGACCCAGCGACTCAGGATTGATGCGTTTGAAAGACAAGTTAATAAATTTTGAATTTTGAGTTTTGAGTTTTGAATTAAAGAAGCGAGATGGCTTTCAATTCAAAATTCAGAACTCAAAATTCACAACTCCTAAAAAAGCACGCTTCCGCCGTCAATATTAATCGCCTGTCCATTGATGCCGCGTCCGTCGTCGGATGCGAGCAGGAGCGCAAGCGACGCGACCTCTTCGGGCGTAATGAGACGATTTTGCGGACTCATGCGCTTGATGGCGTCGAGAGCTTCGTCAATTGATTTGCCCGTCCTGGCTTCTATTGTTTCAACGGCGCGCGTCGTCATGTCCGTATCAACATAGCCGGGACAGATGGCGTTGACCGTCACGCCTTTGGTCGCCACTTCGAGCGCGACCGAGCGCGTCAGTCCGAGCACGCCATGCTTCGACGCAGAGTAAGCGGCGATGTAGGGTGCGCCCGTCTTCCCTGCGATGGATGCGATGTTGATGACGCGCCCCCAACCCTTCTCGATCATCGAGGGAAGAACGGCGCGCGTGAAATAGAAAGTGCCCGTGAGATTGACTTCAAGGTGGCGTTGCCAGAGTTCGTTGCTAGTCTTGATGAGAGGCGCGCTCTCGGCGATGCCAGCGTTGTTGACGAGGATGTCAATCGTTCCGAGACGCTCTCTGACATCCGCTAGGGCAAGCTCGATGCTCTCTCTGTCGGAAACGTCGCAGGTCGCGTACATCGTCTCAGCATTGGTCTCGGCCTGCACCTCTTCGGCCACGCGCGCGACTTCCTGTTCAGTCCGCGCAATCACGGCGATGCGCGCACCCTCGCGCGCGAACTCGAAAGCGACGGTGCGACCGATGCCGCGCCCGCCACCCGTTATCAGGGCGATTCTGTTGGAAAGCTTCATGAGTCCAAAGTCTAAAGTCCAATGTCCAAAGTCAGCAAGCCGAATTTCGACTTTAGGCTTTGGACATTGGACTTTGGACTATTTTCTAGGTTCGCGCTTCTCTAAAAAGGCGCGGACGCGCTCTCTGGCTTCTTCGGATTGAAAACATTGAAGCTGGGCTTCGGTCTCGTATTGCAGCATGCGTTCGAGGCTGCTCTCGTCGCTCATGTAAACGGCGGTCTTGGCCGCAGCGATTGAGGCATAAGGAGCGTCACGCAATCGTTCGGCAAGCTTGCGCGTCTCCGCCATCAATTCTTGATCGGGCACGACGCGGTTGACGATCCCGAAACGAAGCGCCTGCTCTGCGTTCATAGCATCGCCCAGGAAGAACATCTCGCAGGCGATGTTGGTCGGGACAGCGCGCGGCAGCAAGTATGTTCCGCCCCAATCTGGATGCAAACCGACCTTGACGAAGGATTGACTAAACGATGCGGACTCGCTGGCGACGCGAATGTCGCAGGCGAGCATAAGATTAAAGCCCGCGCCGTAGGCTGGACCATTGACGGCGGCGACGACGGGCTTCGACATCTCGCGGATGGCCGTAATCACGCGACGCCCTGCGCCGAGCAGCCGTTTGAACTCTTCAACGTCCTGCCGCTCCATCAACTCATTCATGTATTTAACGTCCGCGCCCGCGCAGAAGCCGCGACCCGCGCCCGTGATGATGACGACACGCGCCGCGCGGTCAGCGCCCGCATGCTCAAGAGCTTCGGCCAAATCGCGCCGCATATGCCCCGCGAACGCGTTCAACTTCTCGGGACGATCAAGCGTGATGGTGACGATGCCGGAATCAAGTGCGACTTTGATGTTGTCGTATGACATGATAGTAAGCAGTAAGCAGTAAGCAGTAAGCAGTGAGCAGTGAAGGCAGTAGCAACTGCTCACTGCTTACTGCTCACTTTCCACTAAAATTCGGCTTGCGCTTATTGACATACGCGTCCAAGCCTTCACGAGCGTCTTCGGATTGAAAGAGTTGCTGTTGGAGTTCGCGCTCAAGGGCGAGCGCGGACTCGAAGGGAATCTCCGCGCCCGTCTGGACGCTGCGCTTGATGCGTCCGACGGCGCGTGCGGCCCTTTGCGGCGTCGTGAATTGGCCCGCGTACTCTAACACTTGAGAGATGAACTGCTCACTGGTTTCGGCTTCGTAGATGTGATTGAGCAGCCCCAGCTCAAGGCCGCGCTCGAAGTCGAAGAGCGCGCCCGTCGTCATCAATTCAATCGCGCGCGACTTGCCGACGATGCGGACCATGCGCTGCGTCCCGCCTGTGCCGGGCAGAACGCCTAAACTAACTTCGGGCAATCCCATCTTGCCCGCGTTCTTGCGCGCGATGCGGATGTCTGCGGCCATCGCCACTTCAAGCCCGCCGCCAACACAATGGCCGTTGATCGCAGCGATGACGAGCTTCGGCGTCTGTTCGAGGCGCGAGAGAGTTTCGTTGGCATGGAGACAGAAATAGTATTTGAATTCGGGCGTGACTGTGGAGAGCATCTGAATGTTTGCGCCCGCGCAGAAAAATTTCTCGCCTCGGCCTGTGATGACTATGACCTGAACGCTCTCGTCCATCCGCGCCGCGAGGATTGAGCGATCAAGCTCCTGCATCATCTCGTAAGAGTACGTATTGGCCGGAGGGTCGTTGAGTGTAAGCACGGCAACGCCGCTCTCGACCCCGTACTGCACGAGATTGCCCGTCACATCAGTTGCTTCTTGAACTTTCGCTTCTGCTTCTGCCATCTCTTCCGCTCCACTGAAATAATATTAAGTCTGAGATGAAATTAAAGGATCAAGTTTTAAGTTTGCGGCTCGCGCCAGACGCTGAGACGTTCCGCGTTCGGCGTCTTGAGTGCGAATTGTAATGCATCGCCCGCTCCTCCGGCGAGGAAACCAGAGAGAAAGAGGCGCGAGATGTTGTCCACCAAATCATTGACCGATAGTTTCCCCGCAGGGTCGTACCAGTTATAAATCCAGTTCATCATGCCGAAGAGCGCGTAAGTCGCCACCGTCAGGTCAACCTTTGGTGTGTTGTCGGTCCGTGCCTGCTGAACCTCTGAGAGAATCTTACGAACCAACTTAGTATATTGCTGCTTCTTGCCGGAGACGTGAGCGTGCATCTCGCCTGCGAGCGAGTCGGCCTCGTGCGAAAGCACCTTCATCTCGGCCATGTTCGCGGCGAAGAACGAAAGATGATTCTCAATCACGAGGCGCATCTTTTCGACCGCGCCGCTCGCCTCTTTCAAACGCTCTTGCAAGCGTTCATGCACGCGTCCGAAACAGTTGTCTTGAATTAAGAAGAGCAGCTCTTCTTTCGACTTGCAGTAATAGTAAAGCCCCGCGAGGCTCACCTGTGTCGCCCGCGAGATGTCGCGCATAGAGGTCGAGTGATAGCCCTTCTCCGCGAAGATGCGCGCGCTCGTTCGCAGGATAAATTCCAGCTTCTGATCGTAGCGTGTGAAGGATTCCATAAAAGCAGTAAGCAGTAAGCAGTGAGCAGTAAGCAGTACGTACAGTTTTTCAACTGCTCACTGCTTACTGCTCACTAACTAAAGCCTCACGTACTCAAACTCAAACGGCTTGCCCTTGATTCCGGCGCTCGGCGGCGCGATCCAGTTGGCGATCTTGCCCGGTTCAGTCGCCGCATGCATCAGGCTTCGCACATATTCGCGGTCTTCAATCGTCGGCAGCCATTCCGATTGGCGGCTCTCAAACTCTTCCTTCGTAATCATATTTCCTTGAACGTCGAAGTAGTGTCCGGCGAACTCGCCGACGTGACGATGAAAGCGCGTGCTCGGTAGATAGAGTTGAGCGTCAACGCCTGCATCCGTCAGATACTTGTTCCAGCGCGTCATCGCGCGCTCGCAATCTTTGACGTACTCGCCGCGCAAGACTTCGTTGAGCGCGTTTCTGAGCGGCACCTCGCGCTGGGCGAGTTTTCCGTCTTCAACAACGGTGAGCGTGAAAGAGCCTTCGGCTGCGATGTGGTCTTCGTACTGGTCCTGCTCTTTGAAACGTCCCTTCAAGCCTGCGGCGAAGAAGTCCGCGCTGTTAGAGCTAATCTCACCGCCGAACAAATCGAGCGAATAGCTGAACCAGAAGTTGATGTACTTCTGAATAATGTCGAGCGAGATGCCGCCAAGCTCTCTCGCATCTCCATCCTTGCTCTGCTTCATCAGCTCAGCCGTGCGTTTGACAACTCGCCCCACGCCCGTCTCGCCGACGAAAAGATGATGCGCCTCTTCCGTCAACATGAACTGGCAGGTGCGCGCCAGAGGCTCAAAGCCGGATTCGGCCAGAGCCGCCAACTGATACTTGCCGTCGCGGTCTGTGAACATCGTGAAGCAGAAAAAGTTGAGCCAGTCGTCGCAAGGCTGGTTGAAGGCTTCAAGAATGCGTGGCCTGTCGGGGTTGCCGCTTCGGCGCTCTAATAAAGCATCAGCTTCATCGCGCCCGTCGCGCCCGAAATATCCGTGAAGCAGATAGACCATCGCCCAGAGATGGCGACCCTCTTCGACATTCACCTGGAAAAGATTCCGTAGATCGTAGAGCGAAGGACAGGTCTTGCCAAGTTGACGCTGCTGCTCGACAGAGGCGGGTTCCGTGTCGCCCTGCGTGACGATGATGCGGCGCAGAGCGTTGCGAAATTCGCCTGGCACTTCCTGATACACAGGCATCCCGTAGTTGTCGCCAAAACCGACGCGTGCATCTGCTTCGGCGGGCTTCAAGAAGATTCCCCAACGATAGTCTGGCATCTTGACATAATCGAAATTCGCCCAGCCTTCGGCGTCAACACCAACCGCCGTGCGCAGGTAAACGTCCTTGTCCTGAAAGCCTTCCGGCCCCATCTCGCGCCACCACTCCAGATAGTTCGGCAGCCACTTCTCAAGCGCGCGTTGCAGCCGCTTGTCCTGCGAGAGATTCACGTTATTAGGAATGCGTTCGTATAATTCCATTAGCTCACTCCGTTCGCCAGTGACGAGTTAAGAGTGACGAGTGACGAGCAACGACGGGTTTTCAACTCGTCACTCGTCACTCTTAACTCGTCACTGCTTTTAAGTTCTCTTGTAATCAAAATGCGGCTGAGTCGGTTTTCCGTAATTCGTCAGCGCGCCCTCTGGACCGACGGCGTTGGGGCGTTGGAAGATCCAGTTCTGCCATGCCGTCAGGCGACCGTAAATTTTTGTGTCGAGCGTCTCCGGCCCGGCGAATCTCAAAGATGCTTCCATCCCTGTGAGCGCGTCGGGCGAAAGCGATGTGCGCTCTTCGATGGCGACGCGAACTTCATCTTCCCAATCGAGATCATCCGGCGCGAAAGTGACCAGCCCTGCGTCTTCTGCCTCTTCCGTATCGAAGCGACAATCGTGATTGAAAACTTCCACAGCCTTTTCAGGATGGGCCAGAAAGCGCGACTGCAAACGCGTTAAGCCGTTGCTCATCGGAAATGCGTCCCTGTTCAATTCGCTCGTCGCAATCTCAACTTTTGTTTCCGGGTCGTTCAGCATGTACGTCCGGTCGGCTGAAAGAGCCAGCTCAAGCAGGTTTCCGGCAAAACAACTGCCCGGCTCAATAAGAGCGAAGAAGCTCTTGGCCGTCAGGTCCAGACGACGAAGCACGCGCGCCATGTTGAGGATGATCTCTCTCGTAAGCCAGTGGTCTTTGTTCGCCGCGAGCGTCTTGTCAATAGCGAGAACCTCATCAATGTCGCCGACGGTTCTGAGGCAGACAAGTCCTGTCTCCAATTCGTTGATGCGCAGGTGAAGCAGGGCGTCGTCCAGTTCACGATATGCCTGAAGAGGCCAGTAAGTGTCACCCAACTTTTCTATCTCTTCGATTGAGGTTGGCGTCTTACCTTCAGGCGCGCGGACAGTCAAATCCGCATAACGCTTCTCGCGGTTCAGTTTCAAACTGACGTATTTATAGTCACGACCGTCCGCGCCTTCTTCGACTTGAAGCGGATTGAGTTTGATTCCGCGCAGAGCCTTCTTCTCACCGTCTGCTTCGACAATAGCGCGGAGGCGCGAGGCGACCGCTTCCTGAAATTTGCTTGTCGGAAAGTAGTCGTCAATCAAACCCCATTCGCGCGCGCGCTTGCCTTTGAGACCTTCGGCGAGGGTGGAGAAGACATCCGCTCGGTCGCGCCGCACTTTGCGCTTGTCAACGAGACGCGTCAAACCGCCCGTGCCCGGCAACACTCCGAGCAAGGGAACTTCCGGTAGCGAGACAGCAGAGTTGCCGTCGTCAACGAGATAGATTTCATCGCAGGCGATGGCGAGTTCGTAGCCGCCGCCCGATGCCGTCCCGTTCAAAGCGGCGACGTATCGTTGGCCTGAATGCGCCGAAGCGTCTTCGATGGCGCAGCGCGTCTCGTTCGTGAACTTGCAGAAGTTGACTTTGAAAGCGTGCGGACTGGTCCCGAGCATGTAAATATTCGCGCCCGCACAGAAGATGCGAGGTTTCAAGCTCGTGACACGGACGACTTGAACTTCCGGGTGCTCGAAGCGCAGACGTTGAACTGCATCGGCGAGTTCTATGTCAACGCCCAGATCATAAGAGTTCAGTTTCAGTTTATAGCCATCGAAGAGGGTCGCATCTTCCTGCACGTCCATCGAAAGCGTAGCGATAGGGCCATCCACATCCAGCTTCCAGTGCCGGTACTCTGCGGGCGAAGTCTCGAAATTAATCATTCAGCAAAAGAACCCCAAAAATTTTAGAAATCTCAGTCGTTCGAACGTCCGTTCGAAAATATATTAAGGGTTGGCGAGAAGGATGGCAAGCGGGGAAAGATACTTTTCAGAAGAGTATCAAAGCTTGTGTCTTGAGCGAGAATAATTAACCGCAGAGGACGCGGAGGAGCGCGGAGGATTGAAAAGGATTTGAGATAGCTGATTTCAAATTTGAGATTTGGAATTTGAAATTCTTTTTCCTCTGCGAACCTCTGCGTCCTCTGCGGTTAAAATCACTTAACCTGACGCAAAAGATTGAATAGCATCCGCGCGTTTTAATTGGGACTTTGTGGTCTCTTCCTGCTACACTGTCCGCGCCCTTGAAACGTTTATGCAGAGCCTGAGTCTTCACGAAACCGCATCAAGAAACTCGACCGTTGATTTAGCGCAGGAGATCGCTGATCTCGAAACGCTTCTCGCAGAGCGGCGCTCGGAGCTTGTCCGTTTGCAGCAGGAACTGCGCGAGTTCAAGTCGCTCTACACCGAAAGGGTCGGCGCTCCTATGTCTGAACTGAGCGAAGTCGAGCGCGCGATTAAAGAGGCAGAAGCGCGTCTCTTTGATCTTGAGACGGATGCGGAAGACGAGACGGAAGAGATTGACTCTCACGCGTCCGCCCAGGCGGCGAGCGCGTCCGGCAAGACTGCTCTGCGCAAACTGTTCTGGTCGGTCGCCAGGCTCTTTCATCCAGATCATGCCTCGGACGAAAAAGAGCGAGAGCGCCGTCATGCGGTCATGGCCGAAGCGAGCCGCGCCTATCAAGATGGCGATGTCGAGAGTCTCAACACTTTGCTCGGCGACGAGCAGTTGCAATTCTTCTGTGCGTCGCCGGGCGCAGATGACATGGAAGAGAGCGAGACGGCTCGGCTCTTGCGGCTCAAGGGCGAACTCCTGACGGTTGACTACGGCATCAAGCGCATCCGTCAGGACGGTCTCTACCGGCTGAAACTCAAAGTTGAGACGGACGCACGAGAGGGACGCGATGCTCTCTCGCTGATGGCCGAGAATATTAATCGCCAGATCGTCAAAGCGAGACGCAGGCTTGAGCATCTGGGACACTCGGAAGTTCCTCACACTACTTGAAATTTCTTGACAGGCGCTCGGCCTAGCGCGTAGCGTCTTGCTTGTTTCAACCTCCAAAACCGGAGGCGCATCTCGTCTGGTGACGGGCGCGGTCTTCAAAACCGCCCGTGAGCCTGTGAGAGCATGCTCAGGTGGGTTCGATTCCCACACGCCTCCGCCAAAAAAGTGAGCAGTGAGCAGTAAGCAGTGAGCAGTAAGTTTTAGCTCATTGGGTCAAGGGTATTAGTAAAGCATTCAACTCATTAACCCTTAATCAACTGCTCACTGCTCACTGCTCACTGCTCACTATTATGAAAGAGTGGATCGCACTTAACATGACGCCAGGCGTAGGGCCGCGCGCGGCTGCGAAGCTGTTGGAGCGCTTCGGGTCTGCGGAAGCCGTCTTCGGCGCGACGCGCACGGAGCTGGAAACTTTGCGCCTGCGACCTGAAGCAATCGAGAGCATCAGAGCGCGCGAGTTCTTCGACAAAGCCACTGAAGAGATTGCGCGAGCGCGCTCTCTGGGCGTTGACATACTGCTTCTTGATGATGGCGTCTATCCGTCTCTGCTCAGAGAAATTTTCGACCCGCCCATTACACTCTATGTGAAAGGCGCATGGAGCGAGTGTTTGGAGAATCCTTGTGTGGCAATCGTCGGCTCGCGGCGTTGCTCGACCTATGGGCAGAACGCGGCGACGATGCTGGCGCGTGATCTTGGGCAAAGAGGAGTGACGATTATTTCAGGGCTGGCGCGCGGCATTGATGCTGCGGCTCATCGCGGCGCGCTCGAAGCCAAGGGGCGCACTGTCGCCGTGATGGGCACAGGATTAGATCAAATCTACCCGCGCGACCATAAAAAATTGGCGGACGAAATTTTAGAGAACGGCGGCGCTCTTCTTTCTGAATTTCCGCTTGAGACGCCGCCCGCGCCGCAAAACTTTCCTTATCGCAATCGCGTCATCAGCGGCTTGAGCTTAGGGGTTTTGGTTGTCGAAGCGGCAGAGAACAGCGGCTCGCTCATCACCGCGCGCCTTGCGATGGAGCAGAACCGCGAAGTCTTCGCAGTGCCCGGCAACATCACTTCCAGAAATTCTTTTGGGACCAACTATCTCATCAAAGGCGCAGGCGCAAAATTGGTTCAGCAGTGGCAGGATGTCGTCTCGGAGTTGCCGCAGGAGATAGCCGCAGGGCTGTTGCCGCCTGAGCCAAAGAAGAAGAGGGAGAAAGGCACGGTCGAGCAACTGTCGCTCGTCCCCGCCGATCTTTCTGTGACCGAGCACAAAGTATTCAAACTGCTCTCGGCAGACGAACCCTTGCACATTGACGCGCTGGCTGCGGCGAGCAAGCTTTCCGTGCCGGAATTAATGGGCGCGCTGCTTGGGCTTGAGATGCGCGAGCTTGTGAGACAGCTTCCGGGCAAGTGCTTTGTGAGAAAGTTATGAGCGTTAATGAGCCGTGATAGAATGCGGACTGTCCGGCCAGAGAGGAGGAGGTCTTCAGGCCATGAGCTTACCGAGCGAAAGAATCAGCCTCAGCGTCGAAGAATACCTCGCAGGCGAGAGGGATGGCACAGTGCGGCACGAATACGTCGGCGGCCAGGTTTACGCGATGGCTGGCGCGAGTGCGCGTCACAATCGTATCGCGCTTAACATTGCCGGACGCATGAACGACCACCTTGCTGGCGATAAATGTGAAGCCTTCATGGCTGATATGAAAATCCGCGTTGCGCCGGACCTCTTCTACTATCCTGATGTCGTTGTCACCTGCGACGACCCCGGCGGCGACGCCTACTATCGCACATGCCCGCGACTCATCATCGAAGTCTTAAGTCCGACAACCGAGCGGACAGATCGCCACGAGAAGCTCTCAGCCTACAAAGCTTGCGAGAGCGTGCAGGAATACGCGCTCATCTCGCAGGAGCAGATACGGGTTGAGCTTCATCGCCGCACAGGTGACGAGTGGCAAGCAGAAATCTTGACGGAGACGGATGACTCTTGCGAGTTCCATTCGATTGGTCTTGCAATGAGCCTGAGAGATATTTACCGCAACGTAAACTTTGATGAAGTGACAGGGATATAATTCTTGTTTCTAAATTCGACCAGTGCATTGTAATGAAAGTTTTTAAATCAATTGCCACTTGGAATCGGTTTGATACCAAAAATATACAGAATCTATATAGACAGTCTCTAGACGGCTTTGCTGAAAAAGTGCAAAAGTTACACGACTATTTCATAAAGGAGGGATTTGATGAAAAAGTCTATTCATCTGCCCTCGTCAAATACAGCGATAGGGGATTGACTTGGGGACTGAATACTCGTATCCTCGCGCCGTCCACGCGACGCCATCTATACGGTTGCAACCGACGAAAACGACATGGCTAACAATTCACAGACGCCTCTACGTGTGCCTTATAGCCAGCAATTCACGCCGGAGCAAACACCCCTCAAAAAACTTCTTCCTATCCTTCGCCAGAACACAGGGAACGGCAAAGGAAGCAAGTTGAAAAAGGCTATCGCTTCGGCTTTCTTCGGAGACAAAAACGACCCTGAAAAGCTCGCAGGCAATACGCTGATAGCCCTTCGCAATTACGGCATCATTGACGACAAGAACGCGCTGACAGACTTTGGAAAGCAGTTGATTGAAACGCAAGGCAATGAGCAGGAGTCGCACGAACTGATGGCCAAGCGCATTCTGTTAGACCTGCATGGAGTCAACATAGTTGAGACTCTTAAAGAGATGAGTACGGGCGGAATCAGTATTGATCTGAGGAGTCTGCCCGACGAGCTTAAACATCGCGGCTATGAGCCAAGTAAAAATTCAAGCGACCTGTCGGGCGTTCTGAATTGGCTGCGTCAAGCTAATGTCCTTAATGGCTATGAGGTCAACGCCGCCGAATATCAAGCATTGATTGGCGCGTCGCACGCCACAATGGAAGCGACCAAAGACCTGAACGGCGACCAATTTCTTTTTCTTAAAGCGATGGCGGCTCTGAACGTTCAGGATTGGACGCCATACAACATCATTCTCAAGCACGCCGAAGAGTTGTATGCAGGCCAGACTCGTTATAATTGGAAAGACATTATTAAGACGGTTCTGACGCCGCTACAGGATGCGGGCTTTATTGAAATCCGAAAGAAGGGCAAGCAAGACACAAAGACCCCTCAAGGTCGCGGCGGCAAAACGGCTGACATTCGCCTGACAACGAAGTTTGAAACGGAGATAGGCGAAAAGCTGCTTGACACGCTTTACCGTTCTGCTGGATTCACTCAAATCCGCGCCATTCGTAGAAAGTCACTTAAAGACATTGTGGCTGACATTAAGCAGAAGGGTGATACGAATAAGAGCGGACTAGCATTAGAAGTCTTAGCCATTCGTTTATGTCAGTTGCTTGATTTGGATTTTATGGGCTGGCGCGAGATGGATGTGGAAGTTGCAGGCGGCGGAGAAGTTGACGCGATGCTCCATTCAACGCGCCTTATTTATTCACGCTGGCAAGTTCAATGTAAGGTCGGCATCATCAGCCTTGAGGCTGTCGCCAAAGAAGTCGGAATGCAGAGCATCACGCTGGCAAACGTGATCTTGATTGTTAGCACAGGCAAGGCAACGGAGGGCGCGCAGACGTTCCGCAAGAAAAAGATTAGTACCAGCAATCTCAACATTATTTTCATTGACGGAATTGCTCTACAGAAAATCATTGATGACAATACGGCGTTAATTGAAATTCTGAGAAAGCAGGCTGAGGATGCGCTTAGACTGAAACCTGCTGGCATAAATCTAAAGGACGAGCCGCCGTTAGAACCGCGCGGCGGTTCGGGCGTTGATTCTTCGGGCGGTTCGGAAGGCAACCCGCAAGAGTCAGAGCCGACACCAAAAGCGCGGTCGCTCACTAAGCTGTCACCAGCTTATTCAACAAAGTTGGGGCGAATGTATTGTGGCGACGCGCTTGAAGTCTTGCCCGTATTGATTGAACAGGGCTATCGCGCCAAGCTAATCCACACGTCTCCGCCGTTCGCACTGGTCAGAAAAAAGGCATACGGCAATGAAGACTCGGACTCTTATATTAGATGGTTCGAGCAGTTCATTCCGTATCTCATTCAGATACTAGACCCGATGGGGAGCTTGGTTATTGACATCGGCGGCACTTGGATAAAAGGTCTGCCCGCAAGGTCAATCTATCAATACAAGCTACTTGTGAAACTGTGCGAGAGCGGTTTCTATCTGGCGCAGGAGTTCTATCACTACAACCCCGCGCGTCTTCCGACGCCCGCCGAATGGGTCACGATCAGACGCTTGCGCGTCAAGGATGCGGTTAATAACGTCTTCTGGTTGACGCTTGACCCCTTTGCTGATGCTGATAATCGGCGCGTGCTTGTCCCTTACAGCGATAGCATGAAGTCTCTGTTAAAGAATGGCTACAAGCCCGCAATGCGTCCATCCGGTCATGACATCAGCGATAAGTTTCAGAAGGATAATGGCGGAGCGATTCCGCCGAACGTTCTACAGTTCGGGAATACAGACAGCCAAAGTCATTACTTACGGCGATGCAAGGAAATGGGCATCAAGCCGCATCCCGCGCGCTTCCCTCAAGCCTTACCTGACTTCTTTATTAAGTTTCTGACTCAGCCTGGTGATCTGGTGCTGGACTTCTTTGCAGGATCGAACGTGACCGGACGGTCTGCGGAAGACTTAGGGCGTCAGTGGATAAGCATTGAGCTTGAGCCTGAATATGTTGAAGCCTCGCGTTTCAGATTTGAAACCCCCGAACCTACACCAAAGAAAAAGCGGAAAGAGCCGCCCGCAGAATCTCTCTCTCTTTTCACAGATGTTACTGACGAAAAGTTTGTTCATTAAAAGAGAAGCGGCGGGACTCTCGGAAGATGCCCGCCACTTGCGCGCTCGGTCTAAAAATGGATGCGTTGAGTATCTCGCCGCCGTTTCTGACTGTCAAGAGTATTAGTGAGAATGCTTCGGCTTGCTCGGCAATCTGGCGGGCAAGTCTCTTTCATCGTCAATCAAAACATCTGTACAGATGCCAGCCGCTTCCGCATATCTCAATAACACCAGCAAAGGTGGCTCACGTTTGCCTGTCTCAAACTCAGAAATACGGTACGGGTCAATCAACTTCTCAACTCCCAAACGTTTCGGCAGTTCACTCTGAGACAATCCCAAAGCGTCACGAATCGCCCGCAGTTTTTCGGGCAACCGCTTCTGCCTTAGACGAGGGCGCGTTCCCATCAGGAGTTACCTCCTGACAGGCCAAACAGCATTTCAGGCTTGCCATTACTGGCAATTGCCAGTAATATGCGCTCGCTCAAATTATCCGCCGTGAGAGTCCTTTGCTTCTTCTCAACGGCGATGCTCATTTACTCCACTCTTGGGACTGAGCTACGCATTGACCGTTGTTCGATTTTCAAAGACTAGCGCAATATAGCACGCTTTTACTTCACCCTATGGCTTCACTTACTTAAACAAATCGGTTAGGGAGCGTGTCTGGGTGGGACGCGCTCCCTTGTGGCCGCACGCTCGCTCTTTTTGGAGGGGAGGAGTTGTGCGCCATGCGAGGCCGCCGTGCCAGTCCGTTAGCCCAGAGACACGGCGGTCTCGACTTCTTTCAGGCCGCGAGTTGCCAGAACTTTGGTTTCAAGCCCAACTCGTACATGCTCTGAATAAGAACCACAATAGGATATATTGCGCGAAATATCCGGCGTCCCGGCAGGGACGCAAATGTTGCTTTTCGCTTCTATCCGGTGGCTGCGCTTATCGGCTTGCCACCGGCTAATGTCCTGATGCCCCTCACGGGACATCTCAACTGGCAACTCCGTTAATCAAGCCTGTTTAGACCCGAAACCCCATATTTACAGGCTTTTTTGCCTGTAAACCCTATTCAGACACTGCGCAACCTCACAAATACAGCGCGCAAGATAACAAATACAGCGTACAAGCTCACAAATACAGCGCAAAAGGTGACAAATACAGGTCGCAAGGTCACTCAGACAGGCGCAAGGCTTACTCAGACAGCGCGCGAGATGGCTCAGACAAGTGCAAACTTCACTAATACAGCGTGAAAGTTCATTCAGACGGGGTGAAAGTTTGCTCGGACAGCGTGTGGAATGGCTGCGGCTTGAAAAAAGTTTTCAAGAGCGGGGCAAGGGGGCGTATAATCCGGCGCACCGTGAATCTCTAAACTCGCACGGTATTCCTAAACCTTTTGCGGGCAGGCGTAAAACACTCGCGCGCTTCTGTCCGAATTAGTCTCAACCAACCACTCTAAGAAGGAGACCTCATTATGAATGACAATGAAAGACGCAGGTACGAGTTGTTTATACGTGTGCGCGAATTCGGCGCGAGCCGCACGGCACAATTTCCACCAAGCACCTTAGCAGGCGAGCTTTTCGCCAGCCTCAACACAGTTATTCAGGAACTCGACACCCACACTACAGCGCAGGCTTCCGGGCGTAGTGCGACGCTTGAAAGTTCCCAAAGTAAAGCATCTGCGCGTGACGAGTTGCGCCGCGACCTTGAGGCCATCAGCCGCACGGCGCGCGTGATGGCTCTCTCGATGCCCGGCCTCGAAGACAAGTTTCGCGCGCCGCGCAGCATCTCGGATCAGGACTTGCTCGCCAGAGCGCGAGCCTTTGCCTCAGACGCTCTCCCACTGAAAGCGGAGTTCATACGGCGTGGACTGCCGGACGATTTCCTCGAAGACCTTGCGGCGGACATAGAGGATTTCGAGCAGGCCATCAATCAGAAGATTCAGAAGCACGAGGCGCAAGTGGCGGCGACCGCCGCCATTGATGATGTCGTCGAGCGCGGCGTCAATATTGTGCGAGAGTTGCACGCCATCATGCTCAACAAGTACGCGGGCGATGCCGCCACACTCGCCGCGTGGCTCAGCGCAAGCCGCACCGAGCGCAGAGCGCGGCGGCCATCTACAACGACGACCGGTGCGCCACCACCACCCACAGCACAGTAAACTCCAACTAACAATTGCGGGTTGAAATTAAATTTTCAACCCGCAATCCTCAAGATGGTGTTTCAGCCCGCAGACTCAGCCCCGGACGCTACGCTGTATAATTCAGATTGGCCGCCAAGTTAAGGAGAATTATGCGTGGCGAACAGGAGATGCTTGAACTCATTGTTAATACCGCAAAGCGGGACGAACGCATCCGCGCCGTCATCATGAACGGCTCACGCGCGAACCCTCTGGCGAGGCGGGACATCTTTCAGGATTTTGACATTGTTTATCTGGTTACCGATGTCGCCTCTTTCACGGATGACCATACCTGGGTCAACCGGTTCGGCGAGATGATGATTCTCCAAATGCCGGATGCAATGGGAGACTCGCCGCCGCCGAATGATGGGCGTTTCGCTTACCTCATGCAGTTTACCGATGGCAACCGAATTGATCTCACGCTCTTGCCCATCGCCAGGCTCCAGCAATTTAAGAGAGACAGTTTAAGCCTCTTACTTTTGGATAAGGACGGTGTTGTCGAACCGTTTCCGCCACCAAGCGAAAGCGACTACCTGCCAAGTCCTCCCAACGCCAAAGCATTCTCCGATTGCTGCAACGAATTCTGGTGGGTCTGTCCTTACGTTGCCAAAGGATTATGGAGAGAAGAAATCATCTATGCTAAATACATGTTCGATCAGGTTGTCCGCGAGCAGTTGCGGAAAATGCTCACCTGGTATGTTGGCGTGAAGACAGGGTTCCTGCATAGTCCCGGCAAGTTTGGAAAACATTTCAAGCAGTATCTTGAGCCGGAACTCTGGGCTATGCTTGAGAAAACCTATTCGGATGCCAGCTACGAGAAGACCTGGGACGCCCTGCACACGACGTGCGACCTGTTCAGAGTGGCCGCCAACAAAATCGCGTTGCATTTTGGTTTTGACTACCCACAGGGCGATGACCAGAGGGTGAGCGCTCATCTGAAACACGTGCAATCCCTGCCCAGGAATGCGAAGGTGATGTATTGACCAACCTCTGACCAGTAAGATCAAAGGCAGCTAATGCCTTTGGTTTGACCTACGGCTTCTGCACATCCTGACGGCGAACCAATTGGCCTCAAACTGCTTCAAAACTGCCCATCGAAAATTGATGAGATAACGAGGGTGTCGCTTTCTCTGACAGCCGCGCCATTTGACTTTGGAGTCATTGTTGATGTTATTTTCAAATAGCGTGAAGTAAGCTGATAACTAAACACAGAGAGATTTTAATTAACTTTAGAGCAGCGGCTGATTCGCTCGCTCTCCGAGAATATAAAAGAAAATGGCAAAGAATCTGGTCATCGTCGAATCGCCCGCCAAGGCTAAGACGATCAACAAATATTTAGGAAATGATTATCGCGTGCTGGCCTCAATCGGCCACATCAAGGATTTACCGTCAAAAGGTTTGGGCGTGGATGTCGAGCACGATTTCGAGCCGACCTACGAGGTTATCCCAGATACAAAGAAGCGCAACAATAAGAAGATTGTCGCGGAATTGAAGAAGGCCGCGAAGGAAGCCGAAGCTATTTACCTGGCTGCCGACCCGGACCGCGAAGGCGAGGCCATCTGCCAGCACCTCGCGGAAGAGATTGTGCCGAAGCGGCCCCGAAAACCTTCCTTCCGCGTGATGTTCAACGAGATTACGAAGCGCGCGGTCCAGGACGCTTTTCTTCATCCGAAAGAGATTGACTCGAACCTCGTTGACGCTCAACAGGCGCGTCGTGTGCTTGACCGTCTGGTCGGTTACAAAGTCTCGCCGCTGCTTTGTCGAACCGTCGGCGGACGCTTAAGCGCAGGCCGCGTCCAATCGGTTGCGCTCCGCATGGTGGTCGAGCGCGAGCGTGAGATAGAGGCTTTCGTCAAGACCGAATACTGGACCATCACTGCGAACCTCGCTGCCAAATTGCCGCCCGCGTTCGATGCGCGCCTTTTGAAAATCGGCGAGCAGACGGTCAAGACCTCCGGCTTCGATCAGGACATCAAGAAGAACGAGATTCTAATCAAGGACGAAGCGCAGGCCAAAGAGATTGTCTCGGAAGCTGAGACGCAATCTTACTCGGTTGCGGACGTGACGACGAAAGAGCGCAAGCGCAATCCTGTTCCGCCATTCATCACTTCAAAATTGCAGCAAGAGGCTTCTCGCAAACTGGGTTTCGCCGTCAAGAAGACGATGATGCTCGCGCAGAAGCTTTATGAAGGCGTGGAAGTAGGCTCTGAAGGCGCGGTCGGTCTCATCACCTACATGCGAACTGATTCGACGCGCGTCTCGGATGCGGCATTGAATGAGGTGCGGGGCTTCATCGGCACACAATACGGCGCGGACTATTTGCCGGAAAAAGCAGTCCATTATCGTTCGAAGAAGGACGCGCAGGACGCGCACGAAGCGATTCGCCCGACCGATGTCTCGCGCACGCCGGATTCGCTCGCACGATTCCTGAACAAAGAGGAGCTGAAACTCTATCGCCTCATCTGGCAACGCTTCGTCGCTTCGCAGATGACAGCGGCCATCTTCGACCAGACGACGATTGACATTTTGGCTGGACGCTTCACGTTCCGCGCGACCGGCTCAGTGCAAAAATTCGACGGCTTCCTCAAGGTCTATCAGGAGGGCCGAGACGAGAAGGCTGAGGACGATGAAGAGGCCGAGCGCAAGCTGCCCCTGGTCGAAAAGGGCGAGCAGCTCAAGCTCAACTCGATCACGCCGGACCAGCATTTCACAGAGCCTCCGCCGCGCTACACTGAAGCGACGCTCGTTAAAGCTCTCGAAGAGAAGGGCATCGGGCGGCCTTCGACTTATGCGGCGATTATGACGACCATCCTCGACCGCGAGTATGTCGAGAAACACGAAGGGCGTTTTCATCCGACCGCTTTGGGAACGACCGTCAACGATCTCCTGGTCGCCAGCTTCGACGACCTCTTCAACGAGTCCTACACGGCGCGTTTAGAAGAGGAGTTGGACGAGATTGAAGAAGGGAAGTTGAAGTGGACGGCTGCGCTTCGAGAGTTCTACGAAAAGTTTGCCAAAGATTTGAAGAGCGCCGAAACGCAGATGCGCGCGGCCAAGCAGCAGGCGATTCCGACCGACGAGGTGTGCGAAAACTGCGGCGCGCCGATGGTCATCAAGTTCGGTCGCTTCGGCCAATTCATGGCCTGCTCAAACTATCCCGAATGTCGCACGACGCGCGAGATAACCAAGCCAGCAAGCGATGCTGATGCGGCAAGAGCAGCTTCAACTTCAACGGCGAAGGCAGAGGCCAGCGCAAGCGGTGGCGGCGCAGAGGAAGCGGAAGAGTGTGAGTTGTGCGGCAAGCCTATGGCCTTGAAGCGCGGTCGCTTCGGGCAATTCCTGGGCTGCACGGGTTACCCTGAGTGTCGCAACATACGCAAGATTGCCAAGAGCGGTGCGGTTGCGCCTGCTCCCGTTCCTCTGGATGAGAAGTGCCCGGTTGACGGCGCGCAACTGGTCCTCAGACACGGACGCTTCGGCGAGTTCACGTCCTGCTCAAACTATCCGAAGTGCAGCTACATCAAGCGCGAGACGACGGGCGTGGCCTGTACCCGTCCGGGCTGCAAGGGCGAGATCGTCGTCAAGAAATCGAAGCGCGGAAAAATCTTCTACGGCTGCTCGGAATATCCGAAATGTGATGTGGTCTTCTGGGACAAGCCCTCAGCCTCACCTTGCCCGAAGTGCAATGCGCCGTTCACCCTTGAGAAGACGACGAAGAAGGAAGGCACTGTGCGCTATTGTGCGAAGGAAGATTGCGGTTATCGTGAAGGGCAGGATGAGCAGGGCGCACCGCCCAAGCCTGCCGTCACGAGAGACCAGCGCGTGGCAAGCTGATAATAAAAGAGTCTATAAGTATTAAGGAGAAGGCGAAGATTGCCCGTCAATCTTCGCCTTCATGTTTATGAGCTTTTTATGTATCGGTTGGCGGCGCAATCGTTTTCTCGTCCGTATAGACGATTTCGGCGGCCATCTCGTCGGGGACGCGCGTCCAGCCTTCAGGCGTGTGCTTAAAATGTTCCGTTGAAGACGGCACGAACTGAGCGCGCTCAGGTTGCCATGACCTTCGCTCGACGTTGATGAAGGGATGCTTGATGCGCAGCACGTTGAATGAATTGGTCTCGCCTCGACCGCGCGTGGATGTGGCCGTGCCTGCGGAGACGACGAGCGCGCTGTGGCCTGCGATTTTGTAGCGCGCGGAGCTATGCCCTGTGTGGCTGACGTGCAGGTGGCCTGCGAGCAGAACATCCGCGCCGCATTGTGCAATCGCTTGCATGGCAATCTCTGCGCGCCCGACCAGCTCATCCTCGTCGCCGCCTTCCGGCAGATCAAAGGGGTGATGAGTGACGATGATTTTTGTTATCTCGTCGCCGTAAGGGCACAGCCGCGCGCGGATCGCCCCGATCTGTTCTTCGTTAACGCGCCCGTACTTAATAGTGAAAGAGCGCGCCGTGTTGAGACCTAAGATGGCGACCTCTTCGTCAGCGTAGAAAGGCTCAAGGTCATCCGTGATGTATCGCTTGTACTTTTCGAGAGCTTGAAAGAAGCGCGCGTAAGCATTGTGCAAAGGCACGTCGTGATTGCCGGGGACGACGATTTGAGGCTGAGGCAGGCGATCAAGAAAGGCGCGCGCCTCTTTGAACTGCTCACTTCTGGCGCGCTGCGTCAAATCGCCGGAGACCGCCACGGCATCCGGCTTAACCTGCTTCACAGTTTCAACAAGCGGCTCGACGACCGTGTAATCCACGCGCCCGAAATGCAGATCGGAAAGATGAACGAGAGTCCTCATAAAGTTAAGTTTTGAATTTTGAGTTTTGAATTTTGAATTGGAATAAGGACGAGAGCTTTCAATTCAAAATTCAAAACTCAAAATTCATAATTCTATTTAGGGACGAGTACGCGCAGAGCGCCCGCTCGCGCGCGATAGTGTAGCGGCGTGGTCATGATGGTGACTTCGCCGTCCGTTGCCACCCTGAGACGCTTGGGGCGGTGCGTCTCAATCTGAATCTCTTTTGTGCACATTGCGTCGAAATCCTGCGCGTCGCGCAGTCGCCCGAAGAGCGCGCGCAGGGCCAGACGCAAGAGACCAAGGCGACCCGTGCGGTGCGCGACATAGAGGCTCAACTCGCCTTTGTCCATGCAGGCGCGCCCGCCGATGTTGAAGCTCTCCATCTCGTATTCGTTGTTGCCGATGAAGACGAAGGGCGTGTGGCGGATGAACCTTTGCTCGTCCGTCCTGAGCCGGACGTTCAGGAAAGGATAGCGCTTCAACATCGTCAGCGCCGCCCAGACGAAGGCAGGCCATTTGCCGCGCCCCAGACGCTCCTGCTGCTTTTCGCGGTGGCGGACGATGTTCGGGTAAAGGCCCAGACTAGAGTTGTTGAGAAAGATGCGACCGTTGACTTCGCCCACGTCAACTCTCATCTCTTGCCCTTCGAAGAGGACGCGCGCCGCCCCTTCGAGGTCGAGCGGGATTTTCAAATCTTTGGCGAAATGGTTGAGCGTGCCCAAAGGAAGCACGCCGAGCGTTCTGTCCGTGTCAACCAGCACGGAAGCAACGGCGTTAATCGTTCCGTCGCCTCCGCCAGCGATGACGGGTTGGCAGTTGTCAGCGACGGCGCGGCGCGCGAGCCTGATGATCTCATCGCCGCTCTCTGCAAGGGAGATTCGTGCATCAATGCTCGCGGAAGCAAAAACCTTTTCAAGCTGCGCGCGTGCGTCCTTTTTATCATCCGCGCCCGAAGAGGCGTTGATGATGACGGCGGGAGAAGAAGGCAAGGATGAAGGCGGAAGGCGGAAGGCGGAAGAAAAAGCAGAGTCTTTAACTTCTACGCCCTCATCCTTCATCCTTCATCCTTCCGCCTTGCTTTTACCGGTCGAGGTCTAAAACGGAATCGTCCTGATTCCTGTTGGCTGCTGCGCCTTCGGACGATTGATTGCCGTAGCTGCGGTTTTCGCTCGTGGCATAGGATGAGCCGCCACGAGAGGCCGCTCCGAGCGAAGCCGATGCGCTCGCGGCCTGTGCATTCTGGCCTTGCGCGGTCGCGCCCGTTGTCTGAGGTCTCGTTGCGCCCTCCTGACTGCTCTGCGTCCGGCCTTGACCCTGCTTGCCCGAAAGATCAACGCCGAACAACTCCTTGATCTTGTTGAAGAGCGCGGGCAGCACAACGTTGTGCGCCGTCTTCGAAAGCTCATCAATGAAGCGGTCTCCGAGCGAAGAGACTTCCGTTTGCAGGCGGTCGTAAGCCGAAGTCTCTTTGAAGCGATCAAGCAGGCTCGGCTTATTATCCTCTTCCTCTTCCAGGCGTGGCGCGCTGTAAGCATAATTTGCGCCTCTCGCCGGATGTTCGTCTTCCGATTCTTCAAAGGGCTGCGAAGAACTGCGCTCGTCCTCTTGAGAAGCCATTTCGTGTGGCCCATCTGTAATCGGCTGGGCTGCATACGAGTGGCCGTGAAAAGACGAGTGACGCACGCTCTCGTCTTCATATCTTTGAGGTGTCGCGCCCGTGCGTGCGAAGAGGTCTGTCTCTTCGGGCGAAGCGGAGCCTCCTTCGCGCTCTTCATGCCCGTTGCCTTTGAGTGCTCCGGCCAGCCCGTAGCCGACGAGAAAGCCGACCGAGAGCGCGCCGACGCTGAAGGCTATCGGGTTCTTGCGAAAATGATGACGCCAATCGAGCGCATCCGTGACGCTCTCTTTCATGGAATAGTACTGGTTTGTCACTGTCTCTTTGATCTCCGTAACGGTTTGCGTGATTGATTCGCGCGCCTCTGCCATACGACGCTGAAGCTCTTCCTTGCTAGGCTCATCGTCATCTCCCTCATGCGCGGCGCGCCCGAGTCCTAGATTTCCTTCTTCAGCCATTCTTTATCCTTTCTCAGTTCCTTGACGCTGCGTTCCGGCACGATGTTCTGTTTCGCCAGACGGTTCTTCGCCGCGATGATTAGGATAGCGCCGATGATTAAGTAGAGAGCGCCGGTCAGGACGAACCCGAGCGCGAAGCGCGCAAACGGGTCGAGCGAGTTCGGCAGCAGGAATCCGGCGAAAAGCGCGATTGCCACATTCAAGATGGCAAAGCCGACCGCCGCGATGATGCCGCCGATGAGAATCTTCACCGCGCCGCTG
>Ga0182001_10000051_pt1 | contig 29367 bp, 20 predicted proteins | sample BulsoiFelSFmetaG_FD_120485 | JGI IMG/M metagenome (GOLD analysis project Ga0182001, IMG submission 120485) | Bulk soil microbial communities from Mexico - San Felipe (SF) metaG | ecosystem: Environmental > Terrestrial > Soil > Agricultural land | place: Mexico: San Luis Potosi | collected... | reverse complement strand
TGCGGCTGCCGTTGCCGTCCGCGTCGGTGAATCGATACCAATAGACCCGCGCCGGCTTGAGCCCGCCGACGAGCACCCGGGCCGTCCAGTCGGTCGTCGGCGAAACCGGAGCGCGCGCCTGCGCCACGACCCGGCGAAACCCCTCGTCTTCGGCGACTTCGACCGTCAGTATCTGGCGCTCGCCTTTATCGAAGGGCCTGCGGGTCCACAGGATGACGCTGTGCGGATCGGGATCGCCCGAGGCGACCCCTTCCGGGAACAGGTCGCGTCGCTCCCGCCAGTTTACCTTGGAACGCGCGCTCGCCGGTCCGCCCAACGCCAGAGTCGCGCCGTAGCTCGCCGCGAGCTTGATGAACTCTCGTCGTGTGATCACAGTCGTCGAACCCCTTCCCCGCAAGGTGTGCTCTCGAGCATCAGGACGTCACTCTACGCTATCAGCCCGGTTTCCGTGAACCGCACATCGCAGGTCAGTTGATCTTTACACTTGTAAAAGCCGCCCCATCGGGTAGAAGAAAACGAGCAGCCTGGCCGTGCGGAACTGGTGTACCATTAAGGACGTTACGATACGCCAGCGCAAAAGTTCCTTGCCTCACTACAAAGGCGAAGAGCTTATTCCACGAAATAACTCTTCTGTTGAATTCGTAAGAGCGGTAAAGAAGAAGCACTTTTAATGAGTACCTTATGAAAATGTTGAAAGCCTAGCAGTTTTATGACATTTAGCCGCTTGGCGGGTTAGCATCTTCTGGGCTCAGAATCGGATGTATTCTCGCTGTAATGTTGAATTCGATAAAGGGAAATTTATAATTTCGCTCAAGCAACAAAGGCAAAAGGTGGATGCTTCCGAAACTGGAGGCTTGAGCGGCCTGGCACAGCGCAGCGACCAGCGAGGCGCAGGTCTTTGCTGCGAGCGGCGAAAAGGTCTTAACAAAGAACTGAGGATAGGATAGTGTGTCAAAGGGTTTATTGTCTCTGTCTCCGATAGAAAGTTGTTGCTGAACACTTCAACTTCTATCACAGAGTGGTGAACCCTTTCATTATTCTCTTCTCAAAACTGATAAGCGGTCAGAATAATTCTCTGTTGACAATCGTTCCGAGCGATATTACGCTCTTCGCCTGGCACGCAGCTATCAGCACCAGGCGCAGGTTGCCGCGAGTGCCTTGTCAGCCGACGTTCTCACGCTTTCGCTCGCATGTCGTGGTGCTGAGTGACTTCCGCCCAGTGAGCCAACGATTCACTAGCTTGACAGGCTTTCCTTGAATTCCTCCAGGCCTAACTCTTCGACACAGGAGGCAATCATGTCAATGAATAACGACCTTGATACAGTGGTGACGCAATTTCAGGAGTTCGGCATTTTCGATGAAGACATCAATACGATTGAAAGCCGACTGGAAGGTGCCTTAAGGGACGTAGGCCGCGCCCAAGGCGTCAGCGAGCAGGACATGGGCGTGTTGGATTGGGCATCTAAGCGCTTGGAACAAATCAAGAAGGCTGTTTACGCTGAGATTTGCGACCCGCAAAAGAAGGCGCTCAAGGATGATTACCAGAACCTGTTCAAACAAGGTCTATCGCCGGCCGGGGTCAATGCCGTAGCTTCGGTAGTGATCCATGTAGTCGCCCTCGTTAACCCGACTTTCGCAGTTTCGAGCGTGGCAGTTTACCTCGCCATATTTCTGCTGAAGAGGGGGCTGAACGATTGGTGCAGCATCCCTAGACCTTAAGGTCGAATAGTCAAAGTTCGAGCCATGAGCATTTTCCACCTCAGTATCAACCCCGACGTTGCGGCGGGGCCGGGATGCTTCACCGTCCTGGCCGAATATCAGGGCGTGCAAGGTCCAAGCCTACCCGCGCCGGTGAAGTTCGTGCCGAGCAGTAAATTGACGACGTTGGTACGCCGGCTTCATAGCCGGGACAATATTAATATCCTGAATAATATCCCGCCGCGGTTTATGAGCTACTGGGATCAGGAAGACGCCTGCACCTTGATAGGCGAAGAACTCTTCAAGACGTTCTTCGTCGGGCAGGCCCTTGACCGCTATAAGCAGTACAGGATGGAAAACTCGCCGCCGAGGATCGCCCTTCATCTACCTCCCGAACTCTACACATACCCCTGGGAAGTTCTACGCGATGGCATCACCGACAACCACGGACAATTCTTCTCTACCCTCGGTTCACTGATTCGCTACGACGAGGAGGTGGGGGACGAGGTACTTGTCCAGACGCTGGAAAATCTCGACTTCTTATTTCTGTTATCTACCCCGCAGGATAAGTCGGGCATAGGCTCTGTTGAGCCTATAGATAAGGAAGTCCTCAAATTTCTCAAGGTAAAACCTGCGACCTACGAAGGATTCCTCACAGGGCTTCAGCAGCGCCACCAAGGCTTGGTCTTTTACGGGCACGGCGAGATCAAAGAAGAAGGCGGTGTGCTAAACGGCGCTCTGATTTTTGAAAGGGAGGAGCAGAGATTTATATCTAAACGCTTCCTGAGCGATACCCGACCCGCGTACACCATCGGCAACGCCATAGGTAGGGTGGTAACACAACCGCTGACGGCATTTATCCTCGCCTGCGAGAGTGCCTGGGTGGACACTGGGGTCGGCTTCGACAGGAGTATCGCGGGCGCGCTCCTAAAGCGTACGAATATGGCCTTCGTCATCGCCGCGCAGACGCCCATTGACTTCCTCGCTGGGCAGGAGATATTTGAAGTCACGCTCAAGACTCTTATAGAGAAAAGGCTCCCCCTCGACTTGGCGCTAGGCGTGGCGAGGGAGGCCGTACGCGAGAACTTGGAACTCGATCTCAAAAGACAGGTTTTCGCCAAGTTGGATTGGTGGGTGCCTGTGCTCTACGCGAGGGCGAAGAACTTTCACATCCTGCCCGGTCCTGATGAAAGGCCAGTCAGGATTCCACAGGAGCCTCTAGCCGGGAGTCAACTGCTGGCGACGAAAGAGCCTATCGAACGCCCCTTAGCCGAGGTCGTTGGTGTTTCGAAAGCCATATGGCGAAAGGTCAAGGGCTTCCTCAGTTAAAGCGGCGACCCCGGCTAGTCACAAAATTTCTCGTCACAAAATTTAAGGAGCTTGCATGTCCAATACATTACTGACAGTTAGCCCTGAGATAGACAGGCTGGGGCAGGTCTTGTGTTTCGTGAGTGCGAAAGGCGGGACGGGCAAGACAATACTTTCGGCGACGGCAGCTTACCTACTGATGCGCTCGGACATGAGAGTCTTGGTGATTGACGCCGATTTTTCCACACGCGGCCTTTCTCTCTATCTTCTCGGCAGCATACTACAGTCCGGCGACCTCATCATCCGGCAGAGGAACTGCCTGGCCGAGGCCGTGTTGTCGGAAATCAAGGTCGAAGAAGTAGAGCCCTTGTCACTGCTGCGCGAGGGCATCGCTTACCAGGCCATTATCTCAAACGAGAAGGTTTGGAAAGGCGGCGTTCCTGATGATCGTTTTCTAGGTGGTGTAACGTCCTCCGGCTCGGAGATGCCCCCGCTGGTAATCAACTACTACAATTTTTTGAACAAGCTGTGCAAGCGGTTTCGCAAGGAGTTCGACTACATCATCATAGACACACGTGGGGGCTACGACTTCACTAGCGCGGCCCCGGCCTTAGTGGCCGACGGCTACATCGTCGTGATAGAGGCCGACAAGATATCGGTCGAGCAGGTAGCAGGCTTCAAGGAGAAGATCGACGAGTTTGCGAACATGATAGGGGACAAGACGGGAGACAAGAAAGAGGCTTTCCTCAAGGGCTTCATCATTAATAAAGCCATTTTCTCTCCTGAGGACATGGGCTTCCCCGAAGACCTTTTGCGTCGCTACGAGGCGAAGACCTTCGGGGTGATTCCATTCGACCGCAACGCCATCAGGGCATACCAACTGAAAGATGTCCCCCTCTCATTTGAGAAGTATCAAGACTCCAATTTCTGCTTTTACACTCTCAAAGCCCTGGGACGAGTCTTCTCTCCTGATCTCAACTGGAGGGATCGACATATATCTATCAAGATGTACGACGAGTTCGCCTCGCACGTCCGGTTCCTCTGGAGGAACAGACAGCGGGTTGAGTCTGCCCAGGCTAGAGCTCCATATCTACTGTTCGCCCTCGTGCTCGTCGCCACAGCCTTTTACTTCATCTACAAGATACCGGGTTTCGCGTGGGCGTTGAATGCGTCTTACATCCTGATGGCATCTTTCATACTGGCTGCTGTCGCTAACGCAGTGCTGCGTACGCTGGCGCGGATGAAGGAAGAGGAGAAGAAAAAACTACCCCGGCGAGCAGCCGCGGTGACCGGACTGTTGATGATCGCGGGGCTGACGTACCTGGCCGTCGTAGATATCCCTAGAAACTTCTCAAAGGACGTACTCAACCGACGAATCGCCGAACTCGACGCCACACTAGCAACACAGAGAAAAGAGACTGAAAGCCTTCGGCAGTCGTCGGGAGAAATGGCAACCCAAATCTCGTTCCTGAAAACGGACAAGGGGGCTGCTGAGGCTGCTAGGGCATCCGCAGAGCAGCAACGTGATGTGGCGCAGCAGGAACTCGTAGCCGCCATCAACGCAAAGGCAGAGGCTCAGTCCGCTTACGACGCTACCCAACGGCAGTTGGCACAACTCCAAAACCGGCTTGATAACACGAAACAGATTACGCCTGAACAGCAAGCCGCAATCAGCAGCATCAACGGGATCGCCGCCGATCTGAAAGGAAGTGCCAACAATTACCCTCAATTAATTAATCAATGCAAGTGTCCAGTGCTTGAACGGCAGTTAAAGTCGCACGAATACCTAATAAATCTGTTAGTCCAGCAATCCCAAACCCTACAAAGCCATTGAACAACAGTGCGACGCGTTGCGCGAAGCTGGAACTAAACGCCGATATTGAAAGCAATGAGAAGCAGCAAAGCTTCATCACTCCATATCATAATTTCCGCACGGAAGTTACGCTCTATACTTCACTAGCCGGTTCGCTAGTTATCATTCTATTGGAGGAGATGATCGCGGCCGCCTCGCGTTTGCTTCCCCCAAGGAGTGGATGCTGATTAGGCGGCAGGAGGTCACAAGCTTTGGTTATATCGATCTTTTAGCCCTTGTACCATATTAAGGGCGTGTACTCAGTGCCATTAATTGGTTTAATTCCGCACTTCCTGCCAGTAATCAGTTAAAGTCTCAGTCGCGCCCGCACCGGCTAAATGAAAATTGCTTGTACGACTGAAGCTTTTTATGTTATTAGGCCGCATATTCTCCGAACGAACTCACGAGCGCCTCGCATGTTTCATAGCGATGTAACTAAATCGAAAGGATGTATGAAGTGATAAACGGAAGTGAGCTTCGTTCTTTTCGCAAAGTCAATCAACAGAGCTTCAAGTGCGCGCTCATGCTGGTCATCGCCTGCGCCATCATGAGTGCTGGCTGCTCTAAAAAGGCCAACACGGGAAATTCAAGCGGCTCAATCGGCGCGGGAAAGAATATCAATATCAATAGCTCCAACAGCTCTGAAGAGCGAAGCAGCGAAGAGATTAAGAAGATGGCGGACCAGCAAGGGCAGGCCACCGCTCAAGATAAAGGAAACTTCAAAATCGTTTATTCAGACCCACAGAATGAAAAATATGCTCAGATGAATGCGAGTCTCAAGCGTTCGGGCGCGCTCGAACGCCTGGCTGACGAGTTGAATGCTGCGGTTGCTCTCCCAGAGGACGTGACGGTCGTCTTCAAACAATGCGGCGAGGCGGATGCCCGTTGGAGTCCAAAGGATCATTCCATCTACATGTGCTACGAGTTGATGGAGGATGTGGCCCAACGCCTCATGCCTTTGACGAACAGCGGACAGGATATGGAAGAGGCGGTCGGCGGCGCGACGATGTTCGTCTTCTTTCACGAGGTGGGGCATTGTTTATTTGATCTTCTGAAGCTTCCATTAAACGGAAGACAGGAGGAGGCAATTGACCAACTGGCGGCCTACGTCTTCGTTGATTGCGCTGACGGTCAAATAGAGAAGGTGGCTCTTAAAGGAGCCTACCTGTGGGGTCACAAGTACGATGAGCTATCGCAAACGGGCGCGACCGAGAGCGGCTTGAACCAGCCCTGGGCTGACGAACATTCTTTTAACGCGCAGAGGTTCTACAGCATCATCTGCTGGATTTATGGTCATGACCCGAACAAGTATCAGGACATGGTCAACAACCTGCTGCCGGAAGCCAGAGCCGCTCTCTGCCCGCAGGAGTACGCTAGAGTCTCGAACGCGTGGGCCACACCGCTCAAGCCCTATCTGAAGGACAGCGGTTCAACGGCTGCTCCGGCTCAAACCTCAGACCGTCCGTCAGGAGATAGCACACCCGGAGGCGAGCGAAGCGGCCACTGAGACAGGTGCTCTTGTGCGCGCCAGTACTTTTATGGTATTAGCCCACTCGCGCGTTCTGTCCATGATGTCTGCAAATTTATTAGGAATCTTCCCTCGAATAGCTGAAAGGATATGGAAAATGGAAGGATCAAATAGCCCCCGACGCGGCTTGAGCCTCGCTCTCAAGCAGAACCTTTTTATCACGCTTCTCGTCGCCGCGACTCTTTTAATCAACGGTTGCAAGAAGGCGGACTTCATAGTTGAAAACGCGAATAGTTCTGGAAATCAGAGTCAGTCAAACAATAGTAATGATACTGGAATCAAAGGCCAGGCCGACAGCCAAGGACAAGCTACGAAACCGGACAATGGCAATTTCACAGTTAAATACTCGGAAGTTCAAGACCCCAGATTCGCTCAGATCAACGAGAAGTTTCGTCAACAAAAATTTCTTGAAAGCATTGCCGACGAGTTGAACGCAACCATCGCCATTCCGGAAAATGTCTATATCACGTTCAAAGAATGCGGCCAGCCAAATGCCTTCTGGGACCCGAAGACTCGCTCAATAAATATGTGCTACGAGTTGATGGCGCAGATGACGGAGGATTTCAGATCAATTGCGAAGAACGATCAAGACCTCAACGATAAGGTCAATGGCGCGCTGACCTTCGCCTTCATACACGAGTTAGGCCATTGCTTGATTGACGTGCTGCATCTGCCTTCGACTGGCAGGGAAGAGGATGCTGTGGACCAACTCTCGACCTTCGTGCTGCTCGCGCTTAACGGCGAACAGGGCGAGCGCATGGCTCTGAGCGGCGCGCTCTCCTGGGGCATTCAATACGATAAGATTGCAAAGTCCGGGAAGACTGCGGGCGAACTGAACATGCTCTGGGCCGACGAGCACTCGATGGACGGTCAGAGGTTCTACAACATTCTCTGCTGGATATTCGGGCACAACCCGGATAAATATATGGGGCTGGTCAATAACCCACTGCCTGAACAGCGCGCGCTCAGATGCCCGCAAGAGTACACGAAGCTGGCGACAGCATGGCTCACGCTTCTAAAACCATACTTGAAAGATGGCGGAGCGAAAGCTTCTGCTCATACCAAACCGATGACCGGAGACATGGACAAAGGCGGCTCACCGAATCAAACGCCTGAAGGAGACGGTCACAGCGGACACTGAAAATAGTAAGCAGTAAGCAGTGAGCAGTAAGCAGTGAGTCTTAAATTGGTGGGCTGAAGGCTTGACTGATAACCCTCCGCTCAACCACCTCAAACTTACTGCTCACCGCTCACTGCTTACTGCTTACTGTTTTTCGACGACGCTGACGATGCTCTCCATCTCTTCTTTGGCTCGCTCTGTAGCTGACTGGATGCCGGAGGCGCGCATCAAAAACTCATCCGCATTGCTGGCATTTCTCAGAGCTTCTTCAAGCGAGATCAATCCAGATTTGTAAAGATGAAAGAGCGACTGATCGAAGGTCTGCATGCCGTATTGTGAAGTGCCCGCCGCAATCGCCTCACGAATCACGTAGGTCTTCTCTTCGTTGATGATGTAATCGCGTATCAAGCCGGTTGAGACCATGATCTCGACCGCTGGCACGCGACCACGTCCCCTGGCCGCGCGCACGAGCCGCATAGAGATAACTGCTTTGAGTATCCCTGCGAGTTGCAGGCGGATGCTCTTCTGTTGATGCGAAGGGAATGACGAGACGACGCGCGTGATTGTTTCTGTCGCGTCAAGAGTGTGAAGCGTTGAGAGAACCAGATGGCCTGTTTCGGCTGCGGTCAGGGCGGTCTCGATAGTTTCGAGGTCGCGCATCTCGCCGACCAGAATCACGTCCGGGTCTTGACGCAAAGCGCCTCGCAAAGCTTCCGCGAAAGAACGTGTGTCAACATCAACCTCACGTTGGGTGACGAATGAGCGTTTGTCCTTATGCAGGAATTCAATTGGGTCTTCGATGGTCACGATGTGGCCGCTGCGGGTGGCGTTGATGCGATCAATCATCGCTGCGAGCGTGGTGGATTTGCCGGAGCCTGTCGCGCCTGTGACCAGAATCAGGCCGCGCTGCTCCTCTGCAATTTTATCAATGACCGGAGGCAGGCCGAGCGAACTTGTGCTGCGCGTGCTGTCAGGAATAACGCGGAGGACGACGCTGACCGTGCCACGTTGCTGAAAGATGTTGGCGCGAAAACGTCCAACGCCTGAGACGCCGTAGGCTATGTCAACTTCAGATACTTCTTTAAAGCGTTGCTTCTGCCGATTCGACATCATCGAGAAAGCCATGTCGAGCGTGTCATCTTGCGTCAGAGGTTTGGCATCAACCACCGGGCGCAGCTCGCCGCCGACACGCATGTAAGGGAACGAGCCTGCTTTGAGGTGCAGGTCTGAGGCGTTGTGGCTTGTGGCAATACGCAGCAGGTCGTCTATCTTGATGGACATAACTGGGCTACTAAGCGGAAAACCTTTCGGAAAAATAGATCGAGAGGATGAATGAGCGGGGCGCGTGCGCGTCTTTGAAAATTGGCGATTTTCTTCGACTGAATCGCCGGTGCAGACCTCAGAGACTACATCTGGTGCCGCCGGAAAATCCAAACCCCGGAGGCGTCACAAACATGATAGCTTGCGCCAAAGAAAGGCGTCAATCATTATGTTCTGCGCGTTTCAGGTTTGAACGCTCGCGTAGCGATATAGGTCGGCGTGAAATGTGCTGCAGGATGCGCGCGGTGAGAGTCCTCGTAAAATCCTGTGATGTGAAAGCCCGCGTCAGTCTGCCCGCCGATTTGGTCTTCGAGCATGTGACTGAACTCAAGCGGCACGTTCTTCTCTATAAACTGGCGACACTCCTCTTTGGTCAGGCTGCTTAGGTCTGAGTACGGCAGCTTGTGTCTGACTTGAAGCACGCCCTTTTCGGCAAGCCTGTGATCAAAAAGAAAGAGGATCGGATTAAGAAAGCCTGCGAGGAGTGAGCCGCCTCCTCGCAAGACGCGAAACGCTTCCTTCCAAACGGGGCGAACATTCGGGACAAAGAGATTCGAGCAAGGGTGAAAGATTAAATCGAAGCTCTCGTCATCAAACGCCGAGAGGTCCGACATATCACCTTCGATTGTGACGAGTTCGAGTGAATCGCGTTCGGCAACAAGGCGATCTTGTTCTAATTGTCTGGGCGAATTGTCGAAGACTGTGACACGCGCGCCCGCCGCAGCCAAGATAGGGGCTTGCTGGCCGCCGCCCGAAGCAAGGCAAAGAACGTCGAGACCATTCAAATCAGGAAACCACTCGCGCGGGACAGGCTTCGTCTCGGTCAGCAACACTTCCCAACGCCCTTGCCTCGCCTCAGCAATCACCTCTGAGCTGACCGGCAAGGTCCAGACGTTTCCGCCTTCGACTTGCTTGTCCCACGCCGCGCGATTGTAATCTCGTATATCCATCTGAACTGTCTCCGAGAACGACGAACCTAAACGCTTGTAAAGCATGAAGCGCATCGTAATTGCTCACGATGCGCTTCATTCGCTTATTCATTTCGGCAATGGCTTATTCAGTCATCGCCGTCTCAAAGTCGGCGACCGTTTCTGTATTGTTGCTCGATGAAGCGCAAGTTGCTTTGGCCTGCGACGCGTTATGGCCATTGCTCGAAGGCCCAGAGGCTTTGATCTCGTTCACATAAGTGAGCCAGTGGCCGGGAGCTTCGCGCTCACCCGAAGTAATCTCGAAGAAGACCTGTTGAATGCGGCGCGTAATCTCGCCACGCTTGCCAGTGCCGACCGTGATTTTGTCAACTGAGCGAATCGGAGTAATCTCTGCGGCTGTGCCTGAGAAGAAAAGCTCGTCCGCGATGTAGAGCGCGGCACGTTGAATGTTGCTCTCGACAATCTGGATGCCAAGCTCGCGGCAAATCTGAATGACGCTGTCGCGCGTGATGCCCGGCAAGATAGAGCTTGAAAGTTGCGGCGTGATTACGCGATCATCCTGCACAAGAAAGATGTTCTCGCCTGAGCCTTCCGAGACAAGACCGCGATCATCGAGCGCGATACCTTCGGCGTAACCGTTGAGCAATGCTTCCATCTTAATCAACTGCGAGTTCATGTAATTCGCGCCGGATTTCGCCATCGCGGGCATAGAGTTTGGCGTCAGGCGATTCCATGTCGAGACGCAAACGTCAACGCCCTGTTCGATGGCTTCTTCGCCAAGATATTTTCCCCAATCCCAAGCGCCGATGTAGCAGGCGAGCGGATTCGGAAAAGGATTGACGCCGAAGGCTGGATGCGCTTCGTCAAGACTGCGGAAGATAATCGGGCGAATGTAGCATTGCTCTAACCCGCCGCGACTGACCAGTTCGATTGCCGCATCACTTAATTGATCTCGCGTCCACTCGTGCTCCATGCGATAAATTTTTGCGGAGTTGATGAGACGCTGCATGTGTTCTGTGAGACGAAAGATGGCCGGGCCGCGTTTAGTCTTATAACAGCGGATGCCCTCGAAGACGCTTGAGCCGTAGTGCAAAACATGCGACATCACATGCACGCGCGCATCATCCCATTTGATCCATTCACCGTTGTGCCAGACTTCCTGTACGATGCGAGGTGTCTTCACGTCTTTTGCTTTGCCGTCTTTCGCGAACATTTTTTTACTCCTTTTGGGGATAAAATTTGGAGAGGTTACAAAGTGGCTGTATGTTTCCTCAAGCACTCAAACACGGAAACCTGATATTGCAAGACAGTGACCGCGCTTCCCACTTGACCCAACTTGATTATGATAGCGAACAATAACGCAACGGCGCGCCTGTTGGCAAGGCAGGCTTGATTCTTTTACAAGTGTGCGCGTACCATCTGAAACGTTGTCGCAACTTACAAAATTTCAAAGAAACTCTGCTCCAAACTTTCGCGCATGTCGCATCATGCACAAAAGACAGTCAAGGCTTCCGTTTTTGCCGCTTTGCTCTCGCTTTCTTTCGTCTTCAGCAACTGCCGTATGTCTCAACAAACTCAAAACGCACAATACGTCAATTCGTCCAGCAACGTTTCATCCAATAGCACAACCGACCCTTTGACCATCCATCGCCGCGCGATCTCAATAGACATGCACGCCGATACGACACAGCGTATGGTTGACGAGCATCTGGACATCAATCAAAGGCTCGCGGATGGTCAACTCGACGCCGTCCGCATGAAAGAAGGTGGACTCGACGCGCAGTTCTTCTCCATCTGGGTCGAGCCGCAGCTTTACGGATTGGGAGGTGAGGGCGCAATGAAGCGCGCCGACGATCAGATCAATGCTGTGCGCTCGATGGTCGAGAAACATTCCGACACCTGGGAGCTGGCATTGAGCGCGGCAGACATTAGACGAATCGTGGGTGAAGGAAAGCTCGCGGCCTTGATGGGACTCGAAGGCGGCTATGCGATTGACGAGCGATTAGAGAATGTCGAGCGTTACTACAAGATGGGTGTGCGTTACATGTCCGGCGCGTGGAGCGTTTCGACGAGTTGGGCCGGGTCGAGCGGCGACGAGATTGGGCGCACGCGCGGGCTTAACGATTTCGGCAAATCGGTCATCCGCGAGATGAATCGTCTGGGCATGATGGTTGATGTCTCGCACGTCTCTGACCCTACTTTCTGGGACATCGTCAATACTTCGACGAAGCCAGTCATCGCCACGCATTCAAATTGCAGAGCGATTGCAAACGTGCCGCGCAACCTGACGGACGACATGATACGCGCGCTGGCGAAAACTGGCGGCGTCGTTTGCGTTCTCTTCTATCCTGAATTCCTGGAACCGGGCTGGTCTGAAAAGAAGAAAAAGGTTGACGCACAGATTGCAGCCGAAGTGCAGAAGGCTAATGATGAAGAACAAGGCAACATTGCCTTGAAAAAGATTGCGCGCGACCGCGTGCGTTTGAAAGAGTACGCGAAGCTTCTTCCGCCCGTCACAGTCGCGCGCCTCGTGGACCACATAGACCACATCGTCAAACTCGTCGGCATAGACCACGTGGGCTTAGGCTCGGACTTCGACGGCATTCAAGCTACGCCAACGGATTTAAGCTCGGTCGCGGATTTGCCGAACGTGACTAAAGAGCTTCTCAGGCGCGGCTATTCCGAAGAGGACATAGACAAGATTCTCGGCGGCAACATGCTGAGAGTGATGGAAGAAGTTGAAAAGAAGTAATGAGCAAAAAGGTGAACAAAGAGTCGCCTCGAATCGGCTTTCATGCTCCTATCGCTGGCGGATTGCAGAATGCTTTATTGAAGGCTCGCTCACTTGATTGCGACACGGTGCAAATCTTTTCGCGGAATCCGCGCGGGTGGATGGCAAAGGGTTTGACGGACGAAGAGGTCGAACGATTTCGCGCTGTGCGCGCGGAGACTGGCATCTCACCCGTTGTGATTCATTGCAATTATCTGGTCAACCTCGCCGCCGCAAACCCTGAGATACTCGAAAAATCGCGCGCCTCATTCCGCGAAGAGGTGTTGCGCGGAATCCAGTTGGGCGCGGACTATCTGGTTGTTCATCCAGGCAGCGCGAAAGGCTCTTGCGAAGCGGATGGTATTAAGACTTGTGCTGAGAGTTTACAAGTAGCCTGCGATGGTCTCAACCTCGATTCGTTTCGCATTCTGCTCGAAAACACAGCCGGACAGGGCGCATGCATCGGCCATCGCTTCGAACATCTAGGCGAGATTATCGAAGCTTGCCCTGAACTAAACTTAGGCGTCTGCCTTGACACCGCGCACGCCTTCACAGCCGGTTACGACATACGCGAAAAGGACGGACTCGATGCCACGATTTCAAGTTTAGAGCGCAATGTCGGGACAGAGAATGTCCGTGCTCTGCATTTCAATGACTCAAAGGCTGAATACAATTCCAGAGTTGATCGCCACTGGCATCTAGGTCTGGGACACATTGGTAGCGATGCCCTGCGGCGCATCGCACAACATGATAAACTCTCACACGCGGCCTTTCTTCTCGAAACGCCGCAGGACGAGCTTGGCGATGATGCGAGTAACATTGAGACCTTGCGCTCATTCTTGAAAGTCGAAACTGAAGCCAGCGCGTGAGACTTCTCTCAGCTCTTTGAAGTCTTCACCTTTAGACAAAAAAGAGAAACAGCAAACGTCTGGTCAAGCGTGATTCGGTGACATCCGGTGGAGATGTCAGGAACAGCTCAGGCAACACAATCGGTTCTGCGAGAGGCGTGAATGTTCAGCAGGCCGCAGCCTTCTTCTTCTTCTTCTTTCCAGAATGGAGATCGTAAATCGGGACGGAGATTGAATCCATGATAAAGTTCAGAGCTATAGTCTGTCTTGCTCTCTCGCTTCTACTAACTCTTTCCGTGATGGCGCAGAAAAAAACTGATGTGGAATCTCATCCGGCTGTGGACGCTGGCAATGGTTGTCTGCTGGGCGGAGTAGTACGTGGCAAGTGGATGGAAGATACAGCAATTGCGCCCATGCTAAAGGGAGGCGAGCGTTACCGTCTTTACACTTTGAAAGGTCCTGTGGGCGAGGTGACGGGAACCAAACCGCAGGAAGGCGAGGAGCCATGCAATGGCGCACAGGAGATAAAGCTTTCGCCCGATGCCAGCGAAGGGTTCGCCGTCAGAGGAGAATGGAATGCTATGCCGCGCATTCCGCAGATGTTAAGCGTCAACGAGCCTGTTTATCGTCAGGTGATTGATGGAATCCTGCGCAGGCACGGGTTTGCAAGGCCGAAAGTAAATCTCACGCAGGTTTTGAAAGTTGATTTAGATGGCGACGGCGTTGACGAGGTTCTCATCAGCGCGAGCTATTATGCCGGAGGACTCAAATCCCCAGAGAAGGGAATGGCGTTCAAGGCACAGAAAGGTGATTATTCGTTCGTCGTTTTAAGAAAAGTTATCGGCGGGAAAGTCAGAGACATCGAACTCGGCGGAGAGTTTTATCCGAAGTTTAAGGAAGTGACGCCGAATCAATATGAAGTGAGCGGCGTGTTGGACTTGAACGGCGACGGTAAGATGGAAGTCATCCTCAGCATAGATTATTACGAAGGCTCGTCAAGCTCAGTCTTTCGCATCAATGGAACTCGTGTTGACAACGTGTTCGGCTGCGGCTGTGGAGCATGAGGCAGAAGTAATTCGAGGTTCATTAAAGAAGAGGAGTCTTTGGTATGATGAAAAAGATTCATCGAATGTTCCGAAGTTATCAGAGCGCGCTTCTGTTTGGCCTGATGACCTTCCTCTTCATAACTTGTACGCTTAACGCGAATGCTCAGGCTGGACGGGGAAGCGGTGAGGGATGGGGCAGCGGTCGGAAATCATCTGATGTGAAAAAAACACAAGAACAGGATGCTGCAAGCCCCGAGGCGGTCGAGATACGGCTGGCAAGGTTGTTCGATATTTGCAGGAGTGACAAGCCGGAGGACGCGGCCTCCTACATTGTTTACAGGGGAGAAGATAAAACAAGGGAATGGAAAGATACCTTGCACGCAGATGAGCCTGCGGACAAGGCAGCGATTGTCGGAATCTGCTGGAGAATCAAAAGCTATCTGGACCAAAGCACTAACTATTCATTTGACGGCGTTCATGTGAAAAAAGAGTCCGAAGGTGAGTGGCACGCGCTCGATGCCTCCTTTTATCAGGGCGAGAAGGCGAAGAAAGTTATCTTCGCCTTTCTGCTCATCAACGGACAGTTCGCTATCGGAGACATTGATTGATTTCCTCAACCGTATTTCTGCTGGAATTAAGTAACACACGAAAAATTTTTGTCAGGCAGCTTTCCCTCAATCAATTCGCATCACAGGTTTGTTCCAGAACACTCTTTTGGTAAAGCCTTATTCTGATGACCCAAAAAAAAGATTCTCTTGATCGGATGCGAATTGCATCTCCGTGTAGCGTCGGCTGGGAGAGTATGAGCGGCGATGACCGGATGCGTTTTTGTAATCAATGCAATCTTCATGTCTATAACATCTCGGCGATGACTAGAGAGCAGGTCGCCGCCCTGATTACAGGAGCGGAAGGGAGAATTTGCGCTAGATTGTATCGCCGTGCCGATGGGACTGTGTTGACAAAGGATTGCCCTGTGGGCTTGCGCGCGCTCAGGCGACGTGTCTCGAAAGTGGCTGGCGCGACATTAACCGCACTCCTGAGCCTTTGCTCAGGAGTGTTTGCGCAAGCTCAATCCAAAAAAGATAAAACCTGTACGCCAGCGATTGCTATTAAGACGAAGAAGGCGACTGATAAAACTGAACAGGGAACGCTGAACGGCGTCGTCACGGATAATTCAGACGGAGTGGTGGCCGGAGCCAAAGTCACCTTAATCAACGAACAGACCGGAGATAAATTAAAAAGCGTCTCAACAGAGGAAGGGACTTTCAGGTTCTCTAATTTACTCACTGGAATGTACAGTCTTGAAGTAGAAGCCAAAGCTTTCGCCACAAGCAAATTGATTCATATTAAGATAGATTCAGATAAAGCGGTGCAGGTTAGTGTTATGTTAGAGGTTAAAGAGAAGTATTACACTATGGGAATACTTGCTGTAGATGAACCAATTTATGATGGCAACGGAACAACTACCATCACCGATAAGATGATTCAAAGTCTGCCGCATAAGTAGGCAAGAGCGTGGTGTGAAGTTGAACCCCGACGAAGAAACTCGACAATCATGCCTTGACTGGGCTAACATGCCGGAACCTTTTCGAGGTTGAGAGCGTAAAGTTTTACTATGGTGAGACGGTTTCACAAATCTACAAAACTCCTCCTTACGGTGCCGCTTGGAGCGTCGCGCGTCTAAAAGTTGCGCGCTTGAGCGGCGACACGCCTTTTCGCAAATCTCTAAAATTTAAGACCGGGAACGCGCTAAAGTCTTCTTCGAGGCTTTGTGCGAGCGGCCTGTTCGTGATTAATTGTACTTATTCCTATTGAGGCTGAAGAGAACAATGGACGAAAAATATTTTCCAGAAAAGATAGAAGAGAAGTGGCAGAAGCATTGGGAGGAGACGGGCGCGTTCTCAGTCGAGCGCGACCGAGAGCGCACTCCATTTTATTGTCTGGAGATGCTGCCCTATCCTTCCGGCTTCCTGCACATGGGGCACGTTCGCAACTACTCTATCGGCGACGCGCTCTCCTGGTACAAACGTTTGCAGGGCTTCAACGTGCTGCACCCGATTGGCTGGGACAGCTTCGGCCAGCCCGCCGAGCAGGCCGCCATCAAACGCGGCATCATGCCGCGCGATTGGACCGAAGAGAACATCAAGCACATGCGCGGGCAATTGAAGCGCATGGGCGTCTCTTACGATTGGCGGCGCGAGATAGCCGCACATACGCCCGAGTATTACAAGTGGGATCAGTGGTTCTTCCTGAAGATGTACGAGCGCGGCATCGCTTATAAGAAGATGTCTCAGGTCAACTGGTGTCCGAAGGAAGAGACCGTGCTCTCGAACGAACAATCGTCGGGCGGTGTTTGCTGGCGCTGCGGAACATTCGTTGTGAAGAAGAACATCGAGCAATGGTTCTTGCGCATCACGAATTATGCAGAGCGGTTGCTGGAAGGCATGAAGGAGATCGAAGCGGGCTGGCCTGAGCGCGTCTTGACGATGCAGCGCAACTGGATCGGCAGAAGCTCGGGCGCATACGTTGATTTCACAATCAAGGACACGGACGCAAAGGTGCGTGTCTTCACGACGCGCATTGATACCATCTACGGCGCGACGGCGATTGTCCTGGCTGTGGAGCACCCGTTGTTGAACGAGATGCCGGAAGGCTCGCCTTTGAAGGCAGACGTGATGGAGTTCGTCGAGCGTGTCAAAGCTAACGCGCGCAGCCACTCAAACATCGGCGAGGATGAAGCAGAGAAAGAAGGCATCAACACAGGATTGATTGCGATTAATCCGTTCAGTGGTGAAGCGATGCCAGTCTGGGTCGCCAACTACGTGTTGATGGAGTATGGCACGGGCGCTGTGATGTCTGTCCCAGCGCATGACGAGCGCGATTTCGAGTTCGCGCAGAAATACTCTCTGCCGATTCGCCAGGTCATCGCGCCCATCACGCACGACGAAGAGCCGAGCGGCATGGAGCCGAAGCTGGGCGTGGACCAATCAACCGAGATGACGCAGGCGACGACAGACTACGGCGTCCTGGTCAACTCAGGTGATTGGAGTGGAAAGCTGTCTGCGGATGCCGTGAAAGAGATGGCCGAGTACGCTCAAGGCAAAGGTTTCGGCGAGGCCGCGATCACCTATCGCCTGCGCGATTGGGGAATCTCGCGCCAGCGTTTCTGGGGCGCGCCGATTCCGATTATCTATTGCGCGAAGTGCGGGACAGTTCCTGTGCCCGAGAAAGATTTGCCTGTCCGCTTGCCGGACCATGCGGAGTTTACCGGAACTGGCGAATCGCCACTGGCTGGAGTGGCGGAGTTTGTCAACACGACTTGTCCGAAGTGTGGTGAAGCTGCAAGACGCGAGACCGACACGATGGACACGTTCGTTGATTCTTCTTGGTACTTCTTCCGCTATTGCGACCCGCACAACGAGCAGGCTGCGTTCGATACAGAGAAGACCAAGTATTGGACGCCTGTTTCTCAATACATAGGCGGCATTGACCATGCCGTGATGCATTTGCTGTACACGCGCTTCTGGACCAAGTTCATGTGCGACATCGGCCTGGTTTCATTCGACGAGCCTGTCCAGCGTTTGATGACGCAAGGCATGGTCACGAACCTGGTCGAAGGGACGAATGAATGGAAGCGTATGTCTAAGTCTTTGGGAAACGGCGTTGACCCTGACGACATGATTGCGGCTTACGGCGCAGATGCCGTTCGCTTGTTCATACTATTTGCCGCTCCGCCCGAAAACGAGTTGCGCTGGCAGGAGACAGGGATAGAAGGCGCTGTGCGTTTCCTGCGCCGCGTTTACGGAATGGTCTGGCGATGGCAGAAGCGTTTGAACGGCGAAAAGAGGGACGAGCCAAAGGCGGAAGAGTTTTCAACCGAAGCTCGCGCTCTGCGCCGCAAGACACATCAAACGATTGCGCGCATCACTGATGACTTCGAAGAGTTGCATTTCAACACGAGCGTCGCCGCGTTGATGGAACTCTCGAACGCTCTGGGCGATTTCAAAGCGGAGCCGCAGTCTGCCTCTGATGCAGACGCGTTTGCTGTCCGTGAAGCTCTGGAAGCGATGACGCTGATGCTCACGCCGTTCACGCCGCACGTCTCCGAAGAGTTGTGGGAAGCTTTGGGACATGCGGGCGGAATCCTGAGCGGTGAAGCGCATTGGCCGAAGGCTGATGAAGAACTGGCGCGCAAGGAAGAGTTGGAGATTCCTGTTCAGGTCAACGGCAAGCTGCGCTCGCGTATTCGCGCGACGCCGGACACGCCCGAGTCTCAGTTGCGCGAGACTGCATTGGCTGATGAAAAGATACGAAGCTTCACGGAAGGACACACGGTCGTCAAAGTCATCGTCGTTCCGCAACGCTTGGTCAATATCGTCATCCGATGAAAAGCAAGGAAGAGAGGTTAGAGATCAGAGGCTAGAGGCTAGTAAATACTCTTTACTAACCTCTAGCCTCTGATCTCTAACCTCTCTTTTCATCGCTTCTTATTTCTTCTTCTTTTCTACGACGGAAAGGAAACGAGTAACCAGGCGCTCGCGCTCCTGTTCACTGCGGGGCACGCGAAAGCTGCGGCGAATCTTCACTTCCAAACCCGTCGCAATCTCTATCCATTCAGCCGAAGCACGTTCGGCACGACGGGCCGATTCAACAGCGAGCGAAGCCAGCGGCGGAGCGGCTGCCAAAGTCATTGAGGGCGGCTCTTGCTTTGATTGAGGGTCGGCAAGCTGCCCTGTCACGCTGAACCCTTGCGAGCCACCGGCTCTCTTCTCAATCTCCGCTCCTGGCCCAACGCGCGTTGACGATGATCTCAAGGCGTTGGTCACGAGTTCTTCGAGTGCCTTCGTATCGAGAGCCGCCATGAATTCTCGAATCTTGATGACAGACCAATGATCCGCGAGCAGCTTTTTGACAGCGAGCAGGCGCAGCAGGTTTCCATAATTGAAGAGCATGGCCTGGCCTGAGTGCCCGTTGGGAGAACCGAGCAAGCCTTCGCTCAGATAATGGCGCACGATACGCTCCGTGATGCCCAGACGGACGTTGCCGCGCGCAGGTTCTTGTGTGTATTGCTCAACGAGCGAGCCAGCAGCCGCAGCCAGTTCTTCGACGCCACGAAAGACCTGTCCTCTCATTTTCTCCAACTCGCTCATGGCCGCACTATATTCTTGACAATACCTCTTGTCAAAATAGTTTTGGATAACAGGATGGTCTCAAATTTTGAATTTGAAATTTCAAATATCTTTTCTCATGTGCGCCACAGGAAGTCCCAACCCGTTGGGAAGCGGAATATCGAATCGCTCGATGACTTGATAGCCGAGTGCTTTGTAAAGCGGCTCGCCTGGCAAGGTGGCTGCGAGTTCGATTGTTTTGAAATTCGCAGAGCGTGCAGCCCGCTCGCAAGTTTCTATCAAGCTTTTGCCAATCCCGCGCCGGGCATAATCGGGATGAACGAAGAAGGCGCGGATGCGCGCTGCTTCAGTTGATGGATTAAGCAGCGGGTCTTCACCAGCTTTGGTCTGGTCACCGCCGTAGAGCGTCCTGCGTTTGCTCCAGCCGCCGCAACCTACAATGTGCCCGTCAATCTCTACAACATAGTATGTGCCATCCTCGATGAGTTGTGAGTCAACGCCGAAGATGTTCACGAGGGCGCTCTCGGTCTGCTCGATTGTGTAATAGGAAAGGCTCAAGGCTCGGACGGAAGCGGCGATGAGGCTTTCGAGTTCAGGAATATCTTTCTTTGTGGCTGTGCGAATCGTATTTGTCATGTAACAAAAATAGAAATAGCCACAGAGGCACAGAGAATGAAAAAGAAGTTTTGAATTATGAGTTTTGAGTTTTGAATTAAGAGCTTTTCGCTTTCAATTCAAAATTCAAAAATCAAAACTCATAATTTCTTTCGTCAGTGCCTCTGTGGCTAGTTTTAATCAAGTCATTTAAGTGTAAGGACAGGCTTGGACGGCGACAAGTTGCCAGCGTCCGTTGCGTTCGGCATAGACATGCAGCGTTTTGTAGTAGCCGGAAAGCTCGCGCCCGTTGTAAATCCACTTCGCATGATCGCGGCACGTCAGCACAGCCGTGCTGCCATAGACGCAGACGTTGACATGATCGCGCGTCAGATATTCGACCTTCATCGCGCCTGAGACAAGATCGGAGATGAACTGTGTCTTGTCGTCACCTTCCAGCGGATAAGTGAAGGCGAAGTCTTCGGCCATGATGCGGTCGAGCGTTGCAGCATCGCCTTCAAGGAAGGCCGCTACCCATTCCTCATTCATCTCATGGATGAGTTGCACGACCTGCTGTTGATCCGTGACCCTTTCGTCGTCTTCCTTGGACATCTCTCAAGACTCCTTCGCGCTTGGACTGATGAGGTCGGGAGAAGTTCTAGGATAATTTATGCGACGAGTCAATGATTAAGATTTCGATTCATCAACAGGATAGTAGTATCTATCTTACTTCGCACCTCTCAAGCGGCAACGACTTCGGCTAGTTGTGCAAGCCGTTCCGATTACAAACGTTCAAGCGCAGACTAAGATTCAATAGAGAGCCTGGTCTTTGGGATGGCTAATGATAAATAAATAATTGAATCACACTTGCTTGGCAGGCAATGAGTCGTTAAAATCTTTAGAGCGCGGTTTAAGAGTTCACAACTTGTTACAGGGCAGCCAATTAAACTTCTGTGCCGTCCCGAAAATGAGCCGCGCACGGACGAGTCTCCCCGATGTTGGGCGGAAAACGACTCTCCTGCCAGCGAAAATTTTAGAGGTTGAGACCCCGAGACAAGCGCGAGCCGCCTCCGCGCCAAACAGATTGCGGGCTGCCTCTGGACTAAACTATAGATGAAAGAATGTCCGGTCTGCCGTCGCTGCTTTCCCGATCACGTCAATCACTGTCCTGACGACGGTGACGCAACGACTCAATCCATCGCGGGCGAGCCTGTCCTGGATGGTCGCTATCAACTCGAAAGGCGACTCGGGCACGGCGGCATGGGCGTTGTCTTTCAAGCTCGCCACATTTTTCTCAAGACCGCACATGCCGTCAAAGTCATCCTTCCCGACCTGGTCGGCAACGATCCGATGCTCGTCACGCGCTTTCGTCAGGAAGCACTGGCTGCGGCAGCCATTCGCCATCCGAATATCATCGCCGTGACGGATTTCGGCGTGGTGCGCGGGACGATGCCGTTTCTCGTGATGGAGTTTGTTAGCGGGCAATCGCTGCACGAGATGCTCGCGCAGGAAGGGGCTTTGCCGCCCGGTCGCGCGCTGGAGATTATCTCAGCCATCGGAGCAGGCGTGGCCGCAGCGCACCGCCAGGGAATCATTCACCGCGACCTGAAACCTTTGAATGTGATGTTTCAGGAAGGCTTGCCAACAGCAGAAGCCGTCAAGGTTCTTGACTTCGGTCTGGCGAAAATAAAATCGGGCGAGCTGCTGGGTTCATTCGTTCAGGCGAAGACGAGCGGCTTGATGGGTTCGCCTTTTTATATGGCTCCCGAACAGTGGGGCGATGAAGAGCCTGACGCGCGCGCAGACATCTACTCTCTGGGCGTCATTCTCTATCAAATGCTCGGCGGCGATGTGCCGTTCAAAGGCACTAGCATCCCTTCGATTATGAAGAAGCATTTGACCGAGCCGCCTCCTCCGCTCGCTTCGCTCGGAGTGCAAGTGCCGCCGCAGATTGAAGCAGTTGTGCGCCATGCGCTCGAAAAAGAGGCCGAGAATCGCCCCGCTTCAGTCATAGATTTCATAGAGGAGTTGCGCGCGGCTGTTGATGAAGTGTCAGCTTCTCTGAATCGCACCTCGTTCAACCCTATCAGCACGCAGGCACAAACGATAGTCACACATTCCGGCGCAACTTCGCTCCCGCCGAATACGACGACACTTCGCATTCAGACCACACCGCCGAACTCGCGCGTCTATGTCAACAACGTTTCAGTTGGCTTAACTGACAAGAACGGCAAACTTATTGTCCCGGACATGATGAGCGGGACGCATCAAGTTCAAATCCTGCACGATGGCTACGAGGAATGGAGTCGGCAGGTGGAATGCGCAGGCGGATTATGCGATGTCGAGGCTCGATTGCTGAATTTGATGGGGGCGAGCAGTCAGCAACCTTCAGTCTTCGGCCACCACAGTCTGGAAGAGCATGCTGTGCCCGGGGCTGACTCTGTGCCGCCCGGATTGTATCAAAGCCAGGCTGCTCTTGAAGCGCAACGATTACGCGAGCAGGCCGCAGCACTTGAAGAGCAGGCGCGCCAGGAAGAGGCGCAACATCTGGAACAGATGCGCCGCGAACAAGAAGAACGCGAGCGCCTGGCCCAGGAGCAAAAAGCGCGCGAGGAAGAGCAAGCAAGACAGAAGGCCGCAGAGGAAGCACGTCTTCGCGCCGAAGAAGAAGCACGTTTCGCAAGAGAAGAGGAAGAGCGCAAGCAAGCTGCGGAAGCCGCTAGTCTCAAGGCTGAAGAAGAAGAGCGAGCACGTCTCAAAGCAGAGGAAGAAGAACGCCTTCGTCAGGAAGAGGCGCGACTCAAAGCGGAAGCCGCAGAAAGAGAGCGACAGGAGGCGGAAGCCAGACGCCTTGCTGAAGAAGAGGCGGCGAGAGTCAAAGCAGAGGAAGAAGCGCGTCTTCGTGCGGAGGAAGAGAAGCGCGAGCGAGAGGCCGCAGCCGAGCGATTGCGTTTGGAAGAAGAAGCAAGGCGTAAGGCTGAAGCGGAAGAAGCTGAGAGAAGACGAGCCGAAGAGGCGCGAGTCAGGGCTGAAGCAGAGGCGAAACGATTGGCTGAGGAAGAGGCTGCTCGTCTTCGCGCAGAAGAAGAGGCTCGCCAACGTGCTTTGGAAGAGGCCAGACTCAAGGCCGAAGAAGAAGCGCGTCTTCGCGCAGAACAAGAGCGCGCAGCACAAGAAGAGCGAGATCGCCTCGCCGCACAGCAGCGCGAAGTATCAGCCAGAGAGCAGCTTGAGCGGCAGGAACAATCGGCGCGGAATGCCCCCACCATTCAACCTGGACCTTTGCCTGAGCTAAACCTTGATGCCACGCAGACGCAGCGTCAGGGCGTTATCACTCAGCCTGTTGACGTTGAGAGCTTGCAGGAGCAAGAGCGACAGTCAGGCGATTTGCGCGCACGGCAAGCGACACAGTTCAATCAGCCATCAACACAAACCAGACCTCCTTCATTTCCACCCGTTCCCGGCGTGGGCACGGCAAAGCCGCAAAGGTCTGGCGTCTCTACCACGTTAATCGCGGCGATCATCGGAATCATACTCATTGGCGGCGGATTAGGTGTCTGGTACATGCTCCCAAAGCACTCTGGCAATGGAAATAATGGGGGAACGCCAACTCCGACTGCGACGGCAACAGCTACTGCGACAGCCACAGCCAAGCCGACGGATTCGCCGGGCACAGACCAACCTCCGCCTCCAAATAAGCCGGAGTTGATTTCAATTCCAGGTGGGACGATGGAGATGGGGCGCGATGATGGGTCTCCGCCCGAAGGACCACAGCACCTTGTTGTCGTCAAGTCGTTTGCGATGGACAAGACTGAAGTGACTAACGCCGAATACGCGCTCTTTGTTAATGAGATGAAGCACACGCCGCCGAGCAACTGGGCGGGGACAAGGCCATACCAGGGAACCGAAATGCAGCCCGTCGTCAACGTCTCTTACGATGATGCTGTCGAGTTTGCCAAGTGGCGCTCGAAGCGTGACAGCGCGACTTATCGTTTGCCGACCGAAGAGGAGTGGGAGTATGCGGCCAGAGGCGGCGATCAAGGGAATTTATATCCCTGGGGCAGCGCCTGGGCGGCGGGGCGTGCGGGCGTAAAAGATTCAGGCGCGGTCGGGCCAAAGCCTGTCGGCAGCTACCCGGAAGATAAAACTCGCTGGGGCGTGCTGGATATGGCTGGCAACGTCTATGAATGGACCTCCTCGAAGGCGACTTTGTATCCGGGAAGCGAATTGAAATTGCCGCCTGCGCAAAAGAACTGGATTATCGTGCGCGGCGCAGCTTTCGTGACCGATTACAAACAGAAAAACCCGACGACATTCCGCGACTAGTTTCCGCCCAACACGAAAGAACCCGTCTTGGGTTTTCGATTAGTGCGCGTCGGCTGAAAAAAATATTTAAGACCTCGCAAAATCTATTTCATACTGCCAACATGAATCATGAGCGATTCGTTTAGTAGAAAGGAAGTTGTGATGAAACGCTACGGAATCTTATGCGCTGCTTTCAAGTTCTCGCTGCTGGTCTTGTGTGGCGCGCTCGCTTCAATGGTGATGGTCAGCGCGCAGGAAGCGGGCGGCGACTTAGGCGGCGGGGCAGGCATCTTCAGGCCGAAGAATCCTGAATCGAAGCGGCGCACGACCGGCATTAAACCGCCGACAAATACTGGGCGCGCGTCCGGGCGCAACAATACCGGCGGAGGCAGGCCCGCTGCTCTTCCGCCGGAAGTTGTCGAAGAACGTTTTGAAGACGCGCTCGATGAAGGCAACACCGCGCGCGATGCACGCAAGTATGCTGATGCTGAAAAAGCTTATCGCAATGCCGGACAATTGAAGCCGAAGGATTGGCGCGGCTGGTATGGCCTCGGCAATGTCTATACCGATCAGCAGCGTTGGGATGATGCGGAGAAGGCTTATCTTCAAGCGGCCAACTTTGCCCCGCAGAATGCGGACATCTTTATCGCGCTCAGCTTCGTGCAGGTCCAGCCGCATACGGGCGGAGCAAACGCTAAACGCCTGGCCGATGCGGAGACGAATGCGCGCCGCGCAACACAAATTGAACCGTCGAGCGCGGTGGCTTACGACCGCCTCGGCGCGGCATTGGAAGAGCGCGGCGCATCAGCCGCCGATACTGAACAAGCGTATCGTCGCGCGATAGAGCTTGATTCGCAGTTCGCAGTTCCATACGTGCACCTGGCACGCTTGCTCAGAAAGAACGGACGCGCGAGCGAAGCAGAGCCTCTTTATAGCCGCGCGTCGGAGATGGCGAAAGACGCGCCAACGCTCGTTCTCATTGCTGACGCCCTGCAATCCGAGCAGCGTTGGGAAGACTCTGAGAAAGTGCTTGCCCGCGCTCTGCAAATGGACGCGAGGAATCCGAGCGCGCTCTTTCTCTACGGCAAGTCGTTGGTCGTCAGAAAGCATTTCGAGGAGGCTGAAGAGAAGTTAAAGCAGACCATAGAGATTAGCCCGCGCTCGTTTCAGCCCTACTATATACTCGGCTCAGCTTATCTGCGCATGGATCGTTTTGATGATGCGGAGAAGATGTTCAATCGCGGAGCGGATGTAGCGAACACGGGCGAGCGTAAACAACTCGGCGGCGCATTCGGTTTTGAAGGCGTCGGCGATGGCTATATGAAGATGAGTCGCACAAGCGACGCGTTGCGCGCATACCAGCGTGCGCAGGCTTTAGACCCGACGAACAGCGGCCTGCAAGCCAAGATTGCATCAGCGCGGAAATAAGGGATGAGTAAAGCAGATGTTAGATGTCAGATGCTGGAAGCTAGAGAAAAGCTTTTACTAACATCTGACATCCAGCATCTGACATCTGCTCTTTCATCCCTCAGCACTTCCAATACGAGGATTAAATTTTAATGCAAAAATGTCCTAAGTGCGGTCGCACCTTTGAGAACGACACGCAAAAATTTTGCACACACGACGGCGGTCGCCTTGAGCAAGAGATTCCTTCTGCGAGCAGTCAAGCCCCGACGACTTACGATCTAAATCAATCAGGCGGCGCAGACCCTTTTGACCCGGAAGCGACTGTGTCCCGCATGCCCGATCTGAATAAGACGGTCGCGGCCATGCCTACTTCTGAGATACGGAGCAAAGAGACTGGGCCAGCGATGCCGCCGCCGGTCGCGCCGCCACCTGCGGCTCCGCAGCCACCACCTCCGCCTTCAACTCAAGAGCAGCGCGAACAGGCGCAGACAGTGGCCTTCAATCAGTCGCCACCACAAACTTCGCCGCCGCCTCAACAGTATTACCCACAGCAGCCGTCAGGTGCGCAGCAACAACAGCCCCCGATGCAGCCGCCATCGCAGCAGCCATATCAACCGCAGCAGCAGTATGCGCCCGCGCCTCCACCGCAACATCAGATGCAGCAGCATCAACAGCCACCCGCTCAAGCTCCTGCTGCCACAGGCAAAAAGTCTAGCAAGTTGCCTTTAATCATCGGTCTCGTTGTCGTGCTTCTCGCCGGAGGCGCAGCCGCCTGGTATTTCCTGATCTACAAAAAGGGGAAAGCTGAGTCGAACAGTAACGCGAACGTTGCGAACACGAATACAAGTGTGAACACTAACGCGTCCGCGAACACAAACGGGAACGCGAACACGACAGCGAACGCAAACACGAGCGCGACACCGACGCCTGAGCCGCCGCCGCCAAACTCAACGCACTTCGTCAACTCGAAGGATAATCTGGACGGCAAGCTGGCTGAGAAGTATTCGGACTTCTCTTTCTACTACCCGAACGACTGGGAGCGCGATCCGAAAAGCGGAGTTGCCGGAGCGAGCAACTTCGTCAGAGTTGAGCGAAGATTGCCGCCGGACTTCACGCAAGAGAATTTTGCTGTTAGCTGGTACGACAGCAAAGGAACGCTTGAAGAAGATGAAAAGAGCGTCTTTCCCAAATTGATCGAATCGTGGAAGGCAAAACTCGCTAAGGCGTATCCTGATTTTGAAGTGCTCTCCGAAGGCGGCGTGACAATCAACAAACTGAATGGTCACGAACTCAAATTCAAAAGCGTGTCGAAAGGAACGGAGAAGGGCGACATCACGCTCTGGGGCTGGGTTGTCTTTCTGCCTCCCGGAAAAGAGGGTGAAACAAACGGTCTTCAACTCTTGATGCTGACGACATCGCTCGCGCCGGAATTGAAGAGCGCAGAAGATGTCGGTGTCAAGGGCGAGCTTCCGGTAATCCTCAACTCATTCAAGATGGGGAAAGATTAAATATTAGTTTTGAATTTTGAGTTTTGAATTTTGAATTAAAGAAGACGAAAGCTTTTAATTCAAAACTCATAATTCAAAATTCATAATTATTTCAAGGTGTCTATTATGAGAATCGTTCTGGTAGAAGAGCGCAACGGGCAACCGCAGCAAGAGCGCGCTTATGATCACTCATCTGTCAAGGTCGGGCGCGATCCTGCCGAGTGCCACCTGGTATTCAATCAGGCCGAGTGGCCTATGGTTTCGCGCCGCCATGCGGAGTTTCGTTTCAAGAACGGACGCTGCCTGATCGTTGATACTAATTCGAGCTTCGGCACTTTCTTGAACGGTCGCCGCATCACGGAGGCTACGGAGGTTCAGCCGGGCGCGCGCGTACAATTCGGTGCGGGTGGTCCTGTCATGCTCGTCTCACGAATCGAAACGCCTGCTCCGCCCCCGCCAGTGAGCCTTGCCGAGATGGAGACGAGACGCGACCTCCCACCAGAGATGGCCGGGGCTGACGGGATCACGAAGCCTCGCGCGCCTGAGCAAAAACCTCCCGCTCGACAGGAGCCTCCGACAGGCCAACCGCAATTTCCGCCGCGCGCTCCTCAACAAGCGCCGCCGCCTCCGCCGCAGCACGTCGCGCCACCGCAACAGCCCTACGCGCAGCAGCCAATTGCTCAACAGCCGCAACAACCATTCGTGCAACCGCCGGGTATGCCGCAACAGCAACAGATGCCGCGCCAGCCGCAACAGCCAATGCAGCCGCCGCAGCAAGTGAAACAAGCGCCTGTGGCAATGCCTCCCGCGCCCGTGCCGTCCGCTCATCAAGCCCAAACTCCGCCTGCGGCTAAGCCTCCATCTGCTCCGGCGCAGCCTGCTGCCATAGAGCTGATGCGCAGTGCGACCGGCAAACTAGAACGCATACAGGTAACGAAAGACGTGACCAGTTTGGGGCGCGAGCCTGGAATGGATGTGGCGATTGAAGCGGCAGCGGCAGTCGTCTCGCGCCGTCACGCGGAGATCAAAAAGCTCAATGGTCAATACATGCTCTTTGACCTGGGCAGCTTCAACGGGACTTTACTCAACGATCAGCGCATCACTTCACCGACGCCGCTCTACGATGGTGACCGTATTCAACTCGGACTGGGTGGACCAGAGCTGAGATTTATTGATCCGGCGCATCCTGCGCCCGCAGGCGCGCACCACACAGGTCAACGCTCGGTCGCCATTTCAGGGGGCGCGTCGCCACAGGCGGCGATACCGATCCCTGTTCCGCCCATGGACAGCCCGCTGGGAGACTCGGCGCGCGGGCAAACGATGGTCGTCAAACCCAGTTCAGGCTCGCTCAATCAAGCGCCGATGCCAGGCGTACAGCCGCAACTTCTAATGCAGGTCATGTTCAATGGCAAGCAGCAGCTCTCGGTGGGTCGCGCGCCTGACAACGATATACATCTTGACGGCCTGCAAATCTCTAATCACCACGCGCGGCTCGTGAACGCGGGCGGCTCTGTCTTCGTCGAAGACGCTGGCTCGACCAACGGCATCTATGTCAATGGCGAGCGCATCACGGGTCGCCGTCCGGTCCAGGCGCGCGACATCGTTCAGGTCGGGCCATTCGTTATACAAGCGGACGCGCAACGCGGCGTCGCGGTCTTCGACACACGCTCGAAGACACGGATAGATGTCATTGACATCACGAAAGTCGTGCCCAACCGTTCGGGCGGCGGAATGATTAAGCTGCTCGATGATGTTGATTTGACGATTCAGCCGAACGAGTTCGTCGGTCTGCTCGGCCCATCGGGCGCAGGCAAGTCAACGTTGATGGATTCTCTAAACGGAATGCGACCGGCCACGAGCGGACGCGTCCTCATCAACAACCTGGACCTTTACCAGCATCTTGATTCCATCAAGCAGTCAATCGGCTACGTTCCGCAGGATGACATTATTCACAGAGAGCTAACCGTCTATCGCACGCTCTACTATGTGGCGCGCCTGCGTCTTTCGCGCGATGTCTCGACGCAAG
>Ga0182001_10000050_pt1 | contig 29415 bp, 19 predicted proteins | sample BulsoiFelSFmetaG_FD_120485 | JGI IMG/M metagenome (GOLD analysis project Ga0182001, IMG submission 120485) | Bulk soil microbial communities from Mexico - San Felipe (SF) metaG | ecosystem: Environmental > Terrestrial > Soil > Agricultural land | place: Mexico: San Luis Potosi | collected... | reverse complement strand
GTCTCTAATTAATCTTTGCAACGGAACCCTTTTTATCAGGACAGCTATGTTATAGAGGAACAACTCAAACAGAATAAAGCGGTAGTTATCAAACCAAACTTCATGCCATTGATTTACACTCTCAGGGTTATGGATATACTTTAGTAATCCCTGAAAGAATTCAAAGATTTCTTGATATATCCTCTCGTCATCTCTGTAGGTAGCCACAAAAGTTATGAAATCAATGAACTCATCCCGATAAGACGCAAACTTTTCTATGCTTGAAATCACCTGCTCATCATAATCAGCTGATACCTTTCCATTGATCCGATAGTCTTCAAGCGTAGCCGAGTAACTTCTCAAATAATCTGCTATTAATCCGGGAACGCTGCTTTTACCATCAAGTGTTGCCTTCCTGAGCATAGATAGTTTATGTGAAGTCTTCGATGCTACGCCTGCGTTATCAAAAAGGTATGCGGGAGGAGTACCTAGAGCAGGCTTCACGTCCAAAGGCTTGTTATAAATGGACCTGAGAAGACGGTCGTAATTCTCAAACATCTTTTCCTCAGAAGACATATCTATAAAGATTCTGCCGCCAAAGAAAACCGGGACACACTCTCTACCGTTTTCATCATATTCTGTAACTATTGCTATGAACTTATTCTGATCTACTTTTTCATAAACCTCTCTGGAGATAATCTGGGATTCTGTACCGACTCCGCCCTTTTTCTTGTTGGCTTTCTCTGCATACTGCCTATCGCAGATAGCTAATACTTTAGAAACATCTTTGTCAGTTACCATGCGCTCCATGAAAGCATATTTATCCTGACCCTCACGAAGCTCCCATTTATCCAAAATGACATTTACTCCATCACTAACAAGTCGCTCGGCTAAATCCTTTACCCATGCCTCATGTTGTTGAGATGACCAGCTATATGAAATAAATACTTTGGGTGTGGATACATTTTCTTCTCCCATTCGAGATACTCCTCTTGGGCAAGATATAGAAGCGAACTCCTGGGCTTTAGCTGGATCTAAAGCCCAAGAGTTCGGTTAAGATTGATTGGTGAACTAGATACTAAGTTGGTTCGGGCTAGTCGCCTGTATAACCATTGCGTCTAGCATTAGCAACACAGTCGGCGCGATTGCTGTAGCCTTCAGAAGACGCACCAACTTCCCGCCCGTTCGGGGCGATGCGCCGCCAACGCCACTCACCCCGACTATCTTTGTAGATTTCCCATTTGTCCACTTTTCACGCTCCTTTATTGTAGGAAAAGCTCAAGGTTAATGCTTTAGAAACTCTCGTTTCTAGCGTGAAAGGAGAGAAGAGTGCAGATAAAGAATAGGCGTTGACGTGGATTAAAAACCGATGTACTATCCGAGCCGTCAAATCACCCGTCGTGCTTGTTCTCTCCTTCCACTGGAAAGGACAAGCCGAAACTGTCTTTAGGGAGAAACAACAGGCCAGTCCGATTTAGCAGATCGGGCTGGTCTTTTCTCTTGCTCAATAGAGTGTCAAATCACATGAGCCGAGCTTCGGATTGTCAAGGGCTGGTCACCATATTGTTGCAGACATGGATTCCAGTTGCGGACATTGTACGCTCTTTTTAGCACTCGTCAATAGGTAGTGCTAACAAAATGCTTCAAGTATGTGCGGTGGAAATTAGTTAAAGTTTTCCACAGGGCTGTGAAAAAACAGTGGCGGACGATTTCAGTCTATCTGGCATGTTTTTTTGTTGGTGTGACAGATGTTTTTATGTTTGGATAGCTCTTACTGGAGAATTAACGAATCAAGAGTAAGAGTTAATCAAACAGGCAGCAGCGAGTTCGTCGTAACAATAAACGAACAAGCCCTTGCTCAAACGCACTCTTGAAGCGTCCTGATTAAGTGTGAATCAATCGTCATAGCTGAGCTTATTCACCGGATTCAACTCCAGATTATCCCGCTCGTAGTCATACCTCATGACCGTCTTCGGGTCCTTGTGCTTCGACATCATTTGCACCTCACGATATGTCCAGCCCTGATTGAGCGCCCGCGTGATAGCTGTACGTCGAAGGTCGTGAGGTGTCACCTTACCCTTAATGCCTACATAGTCGGCCCACTTGCGCACGATCTGTGCGATCATCTGCCGTGTCAAACCGCGGTTATATTTTCCGGTGCGATGATTCTGAATGGGTTGAAAGATGAACTGATCTTCCGTTCTATTCTCCAGCCAAGTTGATCTCCGTTCCTCATCTATTCGAAGGTAATGGTCTATCGCTTGTTTCACGTCCTGCGGCACAGGCCATATCTCTTCCACGCCTCCCTTGACCTTGACGGTGAGTGTCCACCGCCCATCCTTCCAGGTAAAGAATGATTTTCTGATCCTGCCTACTTCGGAGACTCTCAGAGAGAGGCGGAGCATCAAGAGTATTAATGCATAGTCGCGCGCACCTTCCGGCTTATTGCGGTCCGGGCCGACAAGCAGATGCCTGACCTCCTGGTTTGTCAGAGCGCGCCCTTTGAGAGCGTTCGGGATTTTCGGCGGGGGCACGAGCTGAGCGTCCGCCGGGTTAAGCGGTAGGAGGTCGGGATAAACTTTCTGTAGATAGCGATAAAAGGAGCGGACGATGGAGAGCTTGGAGGCAACAGTCTGGTTCGACTGGCCGTGGTGTAGTAAAGAGTCACGCCAGACGAGCACCTCCTTCTCGCTCACCATTAAAAGGTGCTTGCCAGCAAAGCGGTGGAATTCGAGAATCGTGCGTTGATAAGACTCACGGGTGTTCTCAGAAGTCGAGCGGTTCAAAAAGCTCTGAAGCTTATCTTTTAGAGGAACGAGCTGGCGCTGGATTGAGGTTTGATTCGGCAGAGGGCTGACGATCTCAGGTTCGAGGATGTTTTCGCTCATTTTGAACCTCCTGCCTCACAAGCGCAGCATTAGTACCATAGGTTGAAAGCAGTTTCTCTGGCTCCTCTTAAAGCTCTCTGACCTCTTCTCTCCCCTATTTTGGACTGGCTGAGGATAACATCTATTTCCAAAAGTGTCATTATGGAAAATAGCATCCTATAGTTTCACGGCCCTTTTGCGCCTTGATTTTGACGGCTCATTTGTTGACTCAAACGGGATTTTGCTCACAAACGCGCGACGGTGCGCCTAAAGAAAGATAAATAAGAGCTTATCGTATGAGATGGATGGATCGCGTTTGATCTTGTTTAGTAAAACTCTGCAAATTTACCTCTTGGAAGGCCATCTGTTTAGTAAAAGAGTGAAAATGATGGGAGATGCTTGGATTGGGATTATCTACTTGAAAACAAACTTACTTCCCTGCTCTCATAGCCCTCAAGTCTGATTGGCTCATTTAGTAAATGATCTGAAGATTTACAACTATCCCATCATCTGAAAAGCATTTACTGCGCTTTCTCTTCGCCGTGCGGCATGTCGAGCGGAGACCCGCGACCGACACCAAGAGGGGCCGACCGTCACAATGGCCGCGCGAAAAACTAGTGGAAGCGGCCGGACAGCTCCGTGGCATCCTCCAGCGTGAAACATCGGGCCGCGTCTCTTTAGGAAGCTTCATCGGGCAGTATCTTCCGATTCTCCGATTCCCTGCTGACGTGGTGGACGCGCTCACTTCGGGCCAAATCAATCTCCAGGAAGCCGCCCAGCTCGCTCGGCTTACATCGGAGCGGCTGGACTGTTCGGCCCAGGCTGCGCGCGCGCAACGAGTAGAGTTGCTAAAACAGCACCTGGCCGTGCTGGGGTCGCAGACGAGGCTGCGCACGCGCGTGAAAGAGATCCTCGGCGAAACGGACGCCCATGCGGTTTCTTCGGGAAATATGACCGAGGTCGTGGCGCACGTGGACGAACTCCTTCAGATAGACCCACAAGACGCACGCCATCTTTTCTGGGAGGAGATGAAGCGGATCTTCTTTGCTATGCGGGAAGTTCAGCTCGAAGACCTGGACGAGGAGACGATGGACGAGTTCATGGCGGCGATGGACGGGGTCTCAAATGTTCTTTACCGAATAGAAAAGAGGCGTAAAAGCCGGGAGATAAAATCTGAAACGCTCAAGATCTGAGGCCGGAGACACCCCTGCAATGAAGGTTGCATCCCCTGTGACGAAAATTGCAGGGGTATCAATCCCCTTCCCCGCCGATATGGTAGCGGCGGTTAGAGCCAGCCGGAGGCGTCTGCGGCGAAAGAAAGAGCCGAAAGACCGTCCCCTTCTTCGTCGGCGTGTTGAAGATTTCAGGCCGCTCGATAAAGCCAAGCAGCTCGAGCTGCGCGACGACGTTATAACACTGCCGCTCTTTCAGCCCCGCTGCCAAAGCCAGTTTAGGCATTGAAGTGAAGCACTCCGCTAGGCCAACCTCATAAGTCATATCAAAGAGCACGCGGCACACGCTCATCTGTCCCGACCGCAAGATCGGAGCCCAGCGCTTAGAGAACTCTGCGAAGGAAATCTCGGCGACCTTTTCCGGCGCAGACTGAGCGGTGCCGGGTATCGCTACCCCTGCAATGTTTTGTGCAGGGGTAGCGCGCGCTGTTGCACTTGATGATTGCCTTACCCCTGCAATCCTCTTTGCAGGGGTACTGCGGACCTGAGGGGCCGGCTTCGTGAGCGCCTCTTCCTGAGCCTTGGCCTCCTGAAGGATCTCGCGGAGAGGATTGGTCTCGACGACGCGCGGGGGCCGTTCCGGCAGGCGGAATTTACTGCGGCCTGCCACCCTTCTCTCGGGTTTTGTTTTCGGTTCGGCCATCAGGCGCGCGACTCCTCAACAGCCAGCTTCAGCTTACCCTTGTTCTTGCGGGCGCCCAGCCGTTTCAATATCTCGTCCGTCAATTCAGCGTAGAGCAACGCGCCACGCGAACCCGGGGCGTAAAGCTGCACGGGTTGATGAAAAGCCGGCGACTCCTCCAGCTTGACGTTGCGATGAATGATCGTCTCGAACACCTTCGGGCCGTATCGTTCCTTCAGACTACGAAAAGATTCGGCGGAGACCGATGTGCGCCCGTCGAAAAGGGTGCAAACCATGCCGAGCATCTCCAGCTCCGGATTGGTGCTCCTCACCTCCTCGAACGTGCTCATCAGGTCGTCCAGACCGTCCTGTGCCAAGGGCGATGCGGCCACGGGCACGAGCATGTGCGTCGAGGCCAGCAGCGGCGTAGTCAATATTTGGCCCAGCGTAGGCGGGGTATCTATGATGACATAGTCATAGGTATTAGAGAGAGGAGCGAGCTTCGATCGCAGGCGGTTAATCGCGATCGCTGGCTCTTTTTCGAACCGCGCGAACCGCAATTTGGAAGGCACCAGATCGAGGTGTTCCATCTCGGTCGTCACGATGGCCGCCTCGAGCGGAAGTTTCTCGCGCTGCTCGGATTCGATCAGTATGTCGGCGATTGAAAGGTTAATCTGGTCGGGAGCGAGGAAATGAGAAGTGACATTCGCCTGGGGGTCACCATCGACAAGTAGCGTCTCGTACCCGCGTAAAGCGAACTCCGCAGCGACGCAGGCTGCCGTAGTGCTTTTGCCCACACCGCCTTTCTGATTGGCGATGGCGATCGTCTTCATCCTTCTAAGCGGCCTTCCTCTCTGTCACGAGCATTTCCAGAAGTTTTAATAGCTTCTGCACTGGCGGCGAGGGACTCAGTTCCTCACGCTCGTAACGCGCAATCGTATTAGCCGTGACGCCGACCTCTTCGCCAAGACGTGCCTGTGTATATCCAAGTGCCTTCCGTAAGCTTTTTATCTGTGCGCCTGTCATGACCTAAATGTCCTCTTATAAATCGGCCGCATATTACTATACGAAGCGTATATACGTCACGATTATTTCCATGCGCAAGACCCCTGCAATATTCGCCGCATCCCCTGCACTAAGGATTGCAGGGGTATCAATTAACCCTGTCTACCGAGAATCAACTGCAAAATTCGGAGAATACCCCTGCACTTTTCATTGCAGCCCCTGCATTAACTATTACGGGGGTGTACATACCCCTGCAATCTAGATTGCAGGGGATGCAATGATTCTTACAGCCCCTGTAGCGATCAATGCATCCGCTGCACTAAAGATTACAGGGGGTGCAATGAAGAGTGCAGGGGAATTTACAGACTGGGATTCTTAGTGTAGGAATGAGCGCGACGAAAAGGGGCGTACAAGTGTACGTCTAAAGTAATTGACCTGAAGCATGCTCAAGTTTGGCGACTGCGCACGCTCCAGGCCAACGGTGAAACTTGCTCAATGGCGAGCCGGTATTTGTGTGTCTGATTCTAGGAGCGCAGACCGGCGCTGTCAAGCAACTTGTTTCGGAAGAGGCGCTCATGTCAGCACAGGCACTCGAAGCCCCGCGATTCATCCGCAAGACGCAGCTCGCGTCGAATGAATATCGCAAAAACTTCCACCAACTCGATAATGACATCCTTCTCGTGATCACATCTCCTGAGGCGGACCGGATTACGCCACTCATGAGCAAGATTTACTTGCGGCTCACAACGTCGCCTTCACAGTACTGGGAACGCGACGGCGTCCTGCGCTTCGAGGCAGAGTGGAGGGAAGTGAAGCAAGTCAAGGCCTGGTCGGTGCTCTGCGAGGTTCTTGGTGTAGCGAGTGCAACGGCCAGCAAAGCCCTCACCTGGATGCATGATGTCGGCGTGATCGGCTATTTCTCGGGGAAGAACGGCGTCGGGATTCGCATCTTTCTCAACCGCGCGGCTAACTCTATCGGATCGCGAGCGGCTCACGGCGGTAAAAAAATTTTGCCCTTCGCTCCTGCTTCAAACAATTACGCTCCTGCTTCACAGAATGAACCAGCCTTTAATGACAGCTCCGCTGTCCTAGAAGTTGGTTCAGATTCTAATCTATCCCCGCGCGCGCCAAAAAACGGCGCGCCGGACAAAAAGGCGGCTGCCAAAAAAGAGTCCGACCCCCACCCGGCACTCACAGATGAAATTCATGATTCTCCGGAGAGAAAGGAAATCTCTCCTGATGACTCTCACATAAATCCGATGATCTCAATTGACGAAATCATTCGAAGAATTCGTGATGAGATCGAGCCTGCCGTCGAAAGTGCGGCCCAGAGAGCTGCGCACCGAGAACACGAACGCACCCGCGAATGGCTGGAAAACCGAGGCTTACCGAAAGCCGCGCGCGTGGCCCAGCACGAAGCCTATAACGTGCTGAGGAAGTACGGTGTAATCAGTGAATCCCCGCGTAGCTCGCGCGCGCTCTCGGACGTCGGTCGAAGTGACTATACCCCACCCGAACCGCACCCGCTTTCACAGGATGAGGTCGCGGACCTAGCTGAGGCCTGTGTGGCAATGCTCGAAACAAAGGGGCAGTCTATCGAACTTACACTATCCGAGATGAGCACCGCCGCCGGAGGATTCTTGCTGCCTGAGGACGCGGTGAAGGTGCGCGAGAAGGCAAATTCTTTACTCTCTGCCGGCAACGGCAGAGAAGGGAAGTGAGAGGAGGATTCATCTCATGTCAACCAACTCCAACGCGCAAAGGTTAGCTATCGTTCCAAGCGGTGAGGAATTCAACTCTGAGGGGCGCGTCCCACCAACAGTAGAGCCAACGGTCTGCGCTTTCTGCTACGGCACAGGAATGGAAGTCGTGCCGGGGAAAGGCGCGCGCCGCTGTCGCTGCCGCTCGCATGACGTGCAAATGAGATTGTTTGAAGCATCTTGTATTCCACGTCGCTATTGCGAGTGCTCATTCTCGAACTATCAACCGACAAAGAACAATGGCTCGCAACTTCTCGCATTCAATCAAGCCTATAGACTCGTGCGCGATTACCCGGGGATAGAACGTGGGCTGCTATTCATGGGTTCTTGCGGCGTTGGCAAGACTCACCTCTCTGTCGCGATCCTAAGGGGATTGGTCGAGAAGGGAATTCATTGCCTTTTCTATGAGTTCAGCACACTTCTAAAAGAGATTCAGGAGTCTTACAACCTGCTCTCGCAAACATCAGAATTAAAGCTGCTCGCCCCGGTCTATGAGACCGAGGTGTTAGTGCTTGACGAACTAGGGGCGGTGAAACCAACCGACTGGGTGCGTGACACCATGATGCAGGTCATCAACACGCGCTATAACGACAATAAGCTGACCATATTCACAACTAATTACACGGATACCCGCCGCACCACGACCGAGGAGACTTTGGAAGATAGAATAGGGACACGCTTGCGCAGCCGCCTCTATGAAATGTGTATGACGGTCCTGGTCGAAGGAGAAGATTATCGGCGATTGATCGATGAAGAGCATGTATCGAAAAGCAATATCCGGAGCGTTGTGTAAAACATGTTGCACAATATCTTGAGGTACTATAAATTTACTCCCTTATATCTCGTGTTGCAGTGGGTCAAAAAATCCCCAAGACCAACGGAATCCCGCAAATAATGACTAGAAGAGCTAATAACCCTTTTTCTTTCTCTGGCCATGAGACTTTCCCTTTCCGGTACGGATGGCTCAAAAAAGGCGTAGACGCCGTCGACAGGTCCCCTGATTTCTTTACGAAAGAAAGGGCAATGGTTGATCTAGGCGTGGGAAAAAATATGGTCGCCTCCATTAGACACTGGTGTCAGGCTTCGCAGCTCATAGAGGATAGAGCAGACCCATCTGCGGACGTGTCCTCCCAACCGGGCACTCAATTGAGTTCTGGAGTATTTTCACCAAAGGTGATTTGGGTCCGACGAATACACCAGCTTCGCTAAAGATAATCTGGCACCCAAACACCTTTTTCGACACGAACTCATCTCGGCTGATATCCCGCCAGAATGGCCCGTGAGCACCGATGTCTTCATTTTGGACAGCGTCGTCAAAAATTTTTTGAATGTCTGCAAACGTTGTCGTCTGCTCATCTCTCTTCATCAGCATTCCTCCGGCGTTGTGAGAGTCCGTATTAAATACTGGACCCTTCATTGGGGACACTGGCCGACCGCATCCCAGCCCGTCGTGCTGAAACTTGCGAAGGTCGCCGGGCGATCACTGCGCCAGAAGTTCGTGAATGTGATATTTGCGTGCGGCATTATTATATCGCCGCAGACGGCGTTGATGATGTCGTCGCGTCGGTGCAAAAACTCCTCGAATGAAATCCAACTAAGCCCTTTTGTCCTGGGGTCTGTTTCTAGAGCGACGTGGCAGGTTCGGCAAGATTTCGCAACGACCTCTGAATAAAGTCTCGCCGAGTCGCCGCTCCAGCCAACTGGAACGAAAGAAGCGATCTGGGTCGGCGAGTCGTTAGCGTACCAGCCATTAATCAGATTTTTAATCGCAGGCTGCGTTATGTGGTAGGAGTTGTCAGAGTCGCTTTCCGGCTTATCGCTGCCCTTAATTAGCAGGTTTTGTCTCTTGAATGCATCCTGTTCCGTCTGGTTTGGTGTCTCGCGCCCTCCTGGATATTTGAACGTCTCCAAATCGAACTCACGGAAGCTCGCGCTCATATCCAGGTCATCAAGAGTCGGAGTGGCTGCTGGCGCGATTCTGTAGTTGCCTCCGTGGCAGTTAAGGCACACATTAGGCACGTACTTCGGAGCGTTATTATCGAGTTTGGCATCAATTTGGCGCGGAGCATTTTCTGTGCCTCCAAGGTAGACGAAGAACTTGACTACACGGCGGGTGTTATCTTGATGCTCGATGGGTGAGTACTCCATGCACACCGTTGCGCCCGGATTAGTTTGGTTCGCAGCCAGATCAGCATTGTGCTGGTCCTGATCGAATCCGCCGTAGTTGGTCACGTATGCCGAGACTGTCCCATCGTCGTGTCTAAGGACGTGCATGTCGCGCCCAGAGCCGAGGTCGTTGTTATTTAGATAGGAAGTGCGAACTGCACCTTGCGCGTCACCATGATTATCAAAGCCATTCTTGGCCCACCACGCGCCGAGAGTCAGCCGCTCGTGGTCTGGATCAACCCCTTCATAATATTTTTTAGCTAATTCTGGGTCGCCCCGGCGTTTCAGGGTTAAAAATTCACTTCCAGGAGTAGGGATGGGATTCGGGCCGGGCGCGTTTAGCAGAAGATCGTTAGAGCGCATCAGCCGGACTCCCGCAGGCGCGGCTTCGGTCTTAGACCCGACAGCAAGGCTCAGGTTGGCGGTTGCAAAGCCACCCCGATTGTCGGAAGCGAGAATGAAAACGGTTTTACTTCCGCCCACCTGCGGAAGCTTCCAAGTCCATTTGTTAATTCCGGAAGGTACGACATTCCCCGCGCCGTCCTGTCCACGACAGACAATCTTGAGTTGATCATGGTCCGGGTCTTCTACGGCCACCGAGATGTTGACAGTCTGACCATACTTGGCCGCACGTAAAGCTTGTCCCCTGACCTTAGCGAAAATGTTTTTAATCTGCGGGCGTCGATTAGGGAGTATGAGGTTAATGGGTTGAACGGGTCTTCCGCTGAACAGAGCGGATGATTGAATAGTTTGTTCGACGCTGGCGTTCTGGCTCGTCGCCCTCACCCGTACATTTGATTTCGAGAGTCCGGCGATGGCGAATTCCCCGACGGAATTTACTTCTACTGGTTGCCCGACGGTATGATTGTTCGTATCCAACACCGCAACCTGCGCGGTTTGTTCGACGCCGAAGAATTCAGCGTCGAAGAAAGGCGAAGTGCCGTCGCTAATTTAACTTGGCCGACCATCACTGCCGTATGAGGCAGTGGAGTGGCTTCAGCAGATGTGGGATATAGTGTCGTACTTTCAATTACTAGCTGTTCAGAATAACGACCTGCGGCCCACCCGGCCTGTTGTTTCCAGCGAAGTTCATACTTCCCTGGTTTCTGTCTTGGGAACATGAAACGGCCATAATGATCTGTGACCTCTGGCGCACTCTCTTCGCCTGTGTCCACATTTTTAAGATAGACCTTGAAGCCAGCTAAGTTGATTAGCCTAAGTAATTTCCTACCAGTCGAGGCTGCTTCGCCGACCTGTGACAGGCGAAAGTGAATGCTACCGTTGACACCTGCCCCGGCAAGTTTGCTCTTTCGAGAATCCGCTGCCGAGCTGGAAGGAGCACCACCATAATGGTTCAGGCAAATTAAACCTACAGCCAGCAGCTATAGAAGGGCGCAATAACTGCGCAAGGCGCGGTTGGAAAAAAGTATCTTCCGCTTCATCGCGTGACTTCCTCCTATTAGATCTGAGTCCCGAAAGTGCCCGCAACCTTCAGGCGAGAGTTTGACGCTCGCCCCGCAAATTAAGACGCATTTGGATGGTGAATGAAATTCTTATAGCTTTATAGGAATTATACTGTTTTAAGCGCTAGCAAATCTCGAAAGATCAGCATGGTAAGAGCCACAATATTTTGTTACTGTTTGTCTCATTCTGCTCATTGTGGCTGAAATATTTTTTGCAACCCTACACCATGACTGCCCTTCCCTCGTCTCTAGCAAGATTTAACGTTTGCATAAAACGCGGCTCATTTTTTCTCTTCATCTTTCGTTGGCGGCGGCTTCTGTACAACGACTCGCGCCGAGCCGTGAGTCACCGGATTCGTGAGTGTGACGACGGAGAGCGGCTCGGGATTAATGAGCTTGACAATTACCTGGCCAGGAGAAACGTACTCTAAGAAGGCCCGCCGCTGATAACGGTAGCGATCCTGCTCCAAGTCCGTTTGCAGCAGCGGCGTAAAGCCAGAGCCCTCGATCCTGATGGTCATAACACCATTAGGCTTCTTGTCGGTGGGCGGGTCGTAGCCAAGCACGGTCGCGCTGTTAATTTTCAGCGCCATCGGGTTGGCAATGGGTTTGACAACGACCTCCTTTTCCTGGGCCACAGTAAACATCAAGTTTTCGTCCGCGGTCAGATCGAATACCAGGCGATACAGATTCGGCGACTTCAAAATCTTCGCTGCCCCCTTTAGCTCGATACCGTTGACGTACACCTCGTCTGCGGCGCTGAACCCGGTGCCGGTCAGAAGGGCCACTACCTGAGGAGAGTTCGGGCTGATATTCAGCAGTTGCACATCGGTGATGGAGAGCACGGATGAGGGGCGCACGCCGAACAAGAATTTCACGTTGTCGTCGTCTTCGACGAGTTTCTCATCAAAGGGCTTCCCGTCCTTCTTCTTCCCGAGGGATATGCCGTTGACGATGAGGTTTGGAAGGGAATTCAGGTCAACGGACTTGCCCGGCGCGACCAGTGTCATGGTCGGGATGCCAATCTCGGAATTAGCAGGCATCTTGAAGGAGAAGACGATCTGCTCCGGGTCTATGCGCTCATACCTTCCGCAGATGCCTGTAGCGCCCACACAGTCACTTGCGACGATTGGCGACGGCGCTCCGGCGGCGGCAGCCTTTCTCGGCATCAACTGCGGCTGCGCCAAGCCGACCGTTGTGAAAAGAGGCACGCCGTTGACGAGCACGCCTATCTGCGACGAGAAGTTGTTGCCGCGCACCGAGACGGTGACGAATTCACCTCTCTTCACAGGCTGGTAGTCAACATTGGTCACCCAGAAGTTGCTCACGTCGCCACCGCCTGGGATAGGCAGGATGTAAGTCTGCTCGTCGCCGCAGTTGTACCGATTGAACTTGTTTTCACGCGTCCAATCAACATGCCCAGTGTCCTCAAAGTCGAGCGGCTGGTAATTCTTGCGCGGAAAATAGCAGCCACGCGCCGAGAGCACGATTGACTCTGCGTCGTCGGGAACGACGAGCGCGGCGTAGGTGGTGCGCACGCCCGGCGCGACGCGCTTCGTGCCGGGCAGCGCGCCGAAGGTCCAGCCGAAGTCGCGGTTGCCCTTGCCAAAGCCGGAAGCGTAAAGCTCTTGGTGGACGAACTGTTCAAACTGCTCGCGCTGGCGCTGGAAGTTGGCTTGGCCCGCGAAGCCGAAAAGGAACTTGAAGGCCGCGAGGATGCCCGTCTGCTTGACCGTCTCGTTGATGTCGTTGACGTTGAGCGAACTTTGCCGCGGAATGATGTCAACGGTGCGAATGGTGCGGCGCTCGATGTCGGCGGGCGTTGAGTTCTCGATCTCGTCGTCGAGCCGTATGAACTCAATCCCATTTTCGAATGAGTACCTAGACTTCTCGCAGACATTTGGGCGGGGCGCGCTCAGAAGGTTCAGCAGCTCCCACTTGATCTTATCCACCCTCCGACGGTTCAGGTCTTCTTTCGTCGGAGTGGCGAAGACATCTTTCTCATCAGCGGGGGTATTTCTGAGTTCAACGATGCTGATAGCGTTGCCCTGCTTATCTTTTTGGCCCGTACCGGAGGGCGACGCGGCTGACCTGCGGATCATCTTCCTGATCTCTTCAACCATCTGGTTCGTGTCGCGAGCGCCGTTCTGCTCAACGCGCGCGAAGCTCTCACTGGCTCGCTGGAATAGTTTGTCAATCACTCTCTTGCGAGCGTCGTCGTGCTCCTCCTTAAATCTATTGAACGTCTCTTTGAGGTACGGGTCTATGTCCGCGCTGGTACTCCCTGCTCCGTTCTGGGGGATGTTATCGTCTTTCGTGCAGGGCGTGAAGTCAGATGAGAGTCCCTTGAAAGCTTCGACGTGTTGGATGTCGTACCACCTTTTCTCCACCTGGTAGAGTTCGAGGAGGAGGCGGAGGATCGGGTCGGTGCGCGTGTAGCCGTTGACGTGCCACCAAGTCTGCGCCATCTTCTCGTCGCCGTCCCCAGGTGAGGTGTAGATGGACTGCGGGAGTTCGAGGAAGACGAGCCGCTCGCCGGGGCCGACCTCGTCGCGCAGCAACGTCAACTGTTTGGAGATGATCTCGTACTGGAGTTGAATGGTGTTATCGAACATCGTCGAGGCGTTGAGCTTCGGGTCTCTGTCGGAGCCCAACAGCTTCTTCAACTCCTCGTCGTTGAGCTTGTCAAGGAGACCCGACGGCAGGCTCGGTGATGACGAGGGAGTCGGGGCGGTCGCGGCGGCGGGTGTGCCTGATGGTTCCGGGCCGAGCTTCTGAATCTCGTCGCTGTCTAAGGTAATCTCTTGATCAATGCGGGCCTGGTCATCCTTCTTCCGCTTTAACTCTGCGTCCAACTGCTTGGCCTGGTCGCTCGTTGCATCGGCAATCTGTGAGCGGTCGCTGGTGAGCTTATTGATGTCGAACGTGAGCTGCATGGATTGGGCGCGCAGGCTGTCACGATTAGTGATAAGTTGGCGACGGCGCGTGTCGTCGAAACGCGCCGTCTCAACGAGGCGCTGATTCTGGAAGCCGACGCTCTGGTCGAACGAGACCCCGAGTTCGAAGAGCTGCTTGAGGATTTGGATGCGCGTGCCGTTGATGGCATTCGGATCGAGGTCACTATCCGTCAGCGCCTTGGCCTGCAATTCAAGATTCTCCATGTGCATGCGCGCCAGCAGGTAGTGAGCCTGTTCGAGCGACCAGATGTTTGGCTGGCCGAAACTGATGACGACAGGCTTACGCTCCTTCTGCGCCAGGGCGACACATGGAGAAAGTCCATTCAAGAGCAGGGACACGACGAGCAGTAAACGCAACGAGTGATAGCGCTGGCGGGATTGCTTGAACATTCTAATACTCCTTAGGTTTTTAATAAGTTGTCACAGGCACTTCTCTCTCTAGCCTTCGCATGCGCGCAAAGCCACGGTTATGCCATGTCGAGGACTAAATGAATTATCTGTATGGAGAGGCGTGTACGGGGCGTTCGAATCATGCGCGCCGCTCGATCTTCCTCAGCCTTCATATTTGGCGCTCTTCAGAGATAGATGACCAGCTTACGAACCATCTGCTCATTTATGTGTTAGAAACCTTCATTGAAATTCAAGGTCAATGTGAACTGAATCTGCCGACTCGTATCCGCCGCGCTGAAGATGCCGAAAAGGCCGGCTGCTTTGCGGCTAAAGGGTGCGCCGGGCTGGATCTGATTGTCGGCGACACTTGTACCGAGCATGTTCGGCAACGCGACGGTCGGGTTAAGAAAGTTTGTCCGGTTTAGCAGGTTGAAGAATTCAACCTTGAAGTCTGCTGTGATGCCTTTGTTCTTTTCCAAGCTAAGTAAATGGCGTGTTACAGCGAGATCAATCTTGAAGCTGCCGGGCCCACGAAGCGCGCCGCGTCGGAGATTACCGAATGTGCCTGGCGCGGGGATAGCGAAGGCTGCGGGGTTAAGCAGTTCGAGTTCGTTGCGAATGTACGGGTTGACTCCTGGCAAAAGGTCCGGGACGCGAGCGCTACCCGATGCGCCACCGCCTGGCGTGTTAATGACTGCGCGGCGACCCGCTGCTGGCGAGGAGAAGACGTTGCCCACAGCGTCCAGATAGACAACGTCCGGGCGGTCCAGACGAATGATAAGCGGTTGACCACTGCGGGCCGTGATCGTGGGCGCAAACGTCCAACCGGAAAGGAGCTTTGCCTTAGCTCCTTCGATCTTTTTCGCCTCATCTATCTTATAGACCATCTGGAAAGAAAAGCTGTGGCGCGCGTCCGAAGCGTTATAGCCAAAGTCCGGGAGAAAGCTGGAGGGGTCGCTTGCCAGCGTCCCACTCACGTTCCCGACGCTGCGGCTCAGCGTGTACTGGATATTAAATTTGTTCGGGACGAGCCAGGTGGGCAAAACGATCTTAGTATTATCAACCGTCGTGTCCCGTGCGCGTGTGAGCGCGATGGTTATTCCGTTGTAAGAGCTACGTCCATTGCTGGTCCGGTAGAAGAACTCGCCGAAGGGCTTGAAGACCTGGCCGTTGCGGATAATATCGAACTGCCGAACGATGATGGCCGGTTTCGTGGGGTCTGGATTCGTCTCGACACGCACAATCTGATTAGCAATTCCCGCGAGCGGTAGATTCCGTCCGGCATTACCGGAGTAGCCCACGCTGAAGTCATAGACACCTCCGAAGCGGCGCGTATACTTGGCATCCCACTTGTATGCGCGCTCAGGCGTGGAAAAGTCTCGCGCGAAGACCAGGGGCTGGAACTGCCTTGTCTCCGGGTTCGTGACGAAACCCTGTATGACATCCGTTGGGGATGCAGGAAACATTCCTCCGGTGATGCCCGTAGCGAACCGATCACTTTCGATGGGCAGCAACAAGTCGCCGATCCTGGGGACGCCTAAGTAGATGCCTGCCCCGATGTTGAAAGCTGTGTTAGCGAGCAGACCGCTTTCGACCGGGGGCCTGTATTCGAGTCCGAAGCGCGGCTCGAAGTTGAGTCTCGACGCGCGATAGAAAGGCGTGCCCGGCGGCATGAACTGGCCTGTCAGCGGATCTACGATTACTGCCCTGCCGTCGCGCTCGTTCACCGCTCCGAAGTAGTCATAGCGCAATCCATAATTGAGCGTTAATCTCGGCGGTATCTCCGGCTCTCCCGCGATAGCAAGCTTCGGCCCTCTGGAAAACTTCGAGATCATTTGAATGTAGCCCGTGTAATATTGCTGCCGCGCGCGCCGAGGTCCAGAGCCACTGGTGAAAGGACTCAGCCTGCTCAAATCGGATAGGAAGGTGACGCTGCCGGGCGTCCCCGCGCGCAGCGCGGCACCGTTCGGGAAGGCATAAGTCAACCCCCCGAGCCGGTCGAAAGAGAGACGTATGAAGCGCGCCTCAAATCCTAAGTGCAACTCATGCTGATTGTCATTGAAGAACCGAGTGAAGTCGTAAGCCGTGATGTATGAGACTGGGTTCAGGTCAAAGCCGTGACCGACACCTTTGACTAATCCCCCTAGTGTCGCGACCGGCACGGACGGTGGATTGCCCGGCAGGCCAGTCGTATTGACCGTTCCGGCGAGTGTGATGAGAGAGCGCGAGAGGTCGGTCGCGGTCTCTGGCGACAATTCCACGTCAACGCGCCCGCGCGTACGATTGATGCCGAACCTGAAGTCATGCGAATAGCGTTGCGTGCGTAGATGCGCGCTCGCCGCGATGTGTGTGAGGTCAATGCTCTGGCGCTGGTTACGGCCTGTAATACCGTCGGGCAATAAGGCGTCTGACATTTGGTGCGTCACACGGAAGGTGAAGATATCCTCCGCCTTCGGAGCAGATTTCGATGTGCCCGCGACCGTAGCATCGGCAAAGGGTGTCCAGTCAAGGCGTAGGTCAAAAGCATTCGCCTCACTTCTAATGCGCGCACGGCGGCGTGCCACAAGGAAATCAGGATTAAGCGAAGCGCCGACCAGGGTGCTCGTACCTGATGGCAGGAACTGGCCTACGAGCGAGGCCAGCGCCCCGCACTTGCACAAAGCGTCTGTCGGAACAGCTTCATATAGATTCTGCTCCGTGCGCCCTCGGATACCTTCGTAAGCGAGGAAGAAGTAGGCCCTTCGGGGAACGAGTTGACCTCCGAACTTACCACCAAACATATTGCGCCGGATAGCGTTCTTACCCTCGTAATCGAAGAAGTTCCGAGCGTTGAGCGCATCATTGGTGATCTTCTCGTAAACTTGAGCCTTCCAGGGCTTTTTCCAGCCTGTATTCACGCCTGAGAGCGTGGTCCCATCTATAACTGCGCCTGTGCTGGGTCCCAGGCGCGCCGCGAACGCACCGGCTACGGGCGATGTTTTGTCGAGCGCCACGCTCGGCTTGAGAAACCCGTCCAAGATGCCGATGGCCGAGTCGCCCGCGGGTAGCTCAACCATGGGCGTCACGTCCAGCCCGTCTATTCTGGTGATCTGTTGGTCCTTACCCTTGCCGTCAATGATCACGCGCCCGAGCGCCGAGGGGCTCGTCGCCACAGCCCCAGGCACGACCTCAAGGATGGGCGTCAGGTCATTGTTAAGATTCGGGAGAGCAGAGAAGTCCTCGCGCGTCGCTGTAGTCACAGAAGGGTTCGCTATCGAGGCCGTCTCGGCGGAAATGGTAAATAACTGGCGCAGGGTGGGCGTCATCTCGACGTCAAGGCCCGCCGCCTGTCCGATGCCGACTTGCACATTCTCGCGTAAGAAGAACGCAAAGCCTCTCTTTTCGACCTTGACCTTATACTTTCCCGGCGCTAGTCCTCTGAAGGTTGCCACGCCAGATTGGTCGGTCTCTTGAGTTTGTTGTTGCTTGGTCTGCTCGTTAGTTATCGTGACACGTGCGAGGGCAATTGGCTCGCGTGCTTCGTTGCGCACGCTGACGGACCAATCAACGACAGAGGTCTGCCCATAGGTCGGCAGTGACATCAAAAGGGTCAGCAGTATTGATAAGACAGCATGAAAAGAGTTGTGGGCGGGGAGAATCTTTGAAAGGCTCTTTGACATATGCCCCTTCCTTTCGAAGCTATGTGAAATCTAAACAGACGGTGGGCAGGCATCAGCAGCGCCCGCATAACGTCCTTTGTCTCTATAATTGTCTGAGAGGCAAAACATTTCGCGTTGAGCTAAAAATTATTTGAGATGAGCAATCAGAAGAGCTGAAATGAATTCCTTGCGCTCGAAAGGAGTCACATTATAATGTTCACACTTTGATTCTGTCGGAAGAGACCTGACTTGCTCCTCATGCGTGCGCGATGAAAGAAGATGAAAACCCATTCCAGTTCTTTCTCTTGTGGCTGAGTTCAGACCAGGAAGCGGCTGAAAAAAAATTAAAGGACATCCGTCGCCGCCTGATAGTTCTGCTGGATATGCGGGGCTGTACTGTCTCAGAGGATTTAGCGGACGAATCTCTTCTGCGTTTCGTCCGCCGCCTGCCGATGATGGTCAACTCATTCAAGACAGATGACCCGATCCCTTACCTTTACACCACTGCTTACCATCTTCATCTAGAGCAGCTCCAGAAGCAGTTCATGCCTCTGCCGGACAACGTCTTGGAACTGCCGCAGCCGGATCTGGGTGCCGACTTGGCGGAGGATCAACTTCACGAGTGCCTTGATAGATGTCTGAGCGGCATGAAACAGGAAGAGCGTGAGATTGTACTCGCTTATTACGATTGGGAAAAACCGGCCAAGATAGAGTTCCGTAAGACTTTGGCCCAGCAGTTAGGGATGTCAGCCAACGCCTTGAGGATTAAAATCTACCATATCAGGAATGCTCTACAGGCATGCATCGAAGAATGCCTCGGGGTAAAGCCTTGAGCCGAAATAAAACGAGGGCCAATCCCTTATTAAGATAGAAGCGCGCAGTTGCTTCCGGGCTAGCCGAAAATGAATTTGAGACAAGACGAGGAAAAACGAGTCAGGAATTACCTTCTAGGTAAATTGTCTGACGAGGACATACGACAGTTTGAGGAACGGCTGCTCAGACAGGATGATTTCATAGAACAGGTTTTACTCATCGAAGATGAACTCATCGAAGACTACGCCCGCGGCACTCTTAGTGAGAACGAGCGGGAACGGTTTGAGCAGCACTTCTTAACGACTCCAAAGCGGCGGCGGAAATTAATGATTGTCAGAGGCTTGAAAAATTACGCTTCCACAGCGAAGCAGAACACTGAGATGCTCAGGTCTGTGCGGCCCTCTTGGTGGAGCATGCTCTTCACGCCACGTTGGAAAGTCGTAGCTTTTGCGACCGTCGTTTTGTTGACGGGAATCGTGGTCTGGCGTGTTGCCTTTCACCAGTCGCAGGTTGAAAGGGGAATCATCGCGCTGGACAAAGCTTACAGTCAGCAGCGCCCGCTCGAAGCGCGCATAGTTGGTCTGTCATATGCGCCTTTTTCGGGCGTGCGTGGCAACGAAACGGAAAAAGTAGACTCTCGCCAACGAGACCTCTCACGATCCCTCCTGCAGGAGGCCGCCGCTGACGATCCGAACCCTACGACACTTCATGCACTTGGTCAGTTCTACATGACGCAGAAGGAATTTGATAAAGCCATCCTTCAAATTGAAGAGGCTCTCAAATCTTCTCCGGATGACGCACGTCTACACGCCGATCTAGGTGCTGCTCTGCTCGAACAAGCGAAGCAACTGCGCAACCGCGCTGATGACGGGAAGATCATGGAAGAGCTTGCAGAGAGTCAGCGGCATCTGAACTGGGCGCTCAGGCTAAATCCTTCGCTGCTTGAGGCGTCATTCAACCGGGCGCTCTGCCTGGAAGAACTGATGCTCCCTGAACAAGCCAAGGAGGCGTGGCAGAGCTATCTCACACTCGACCCAAGTTCTAAGTGGGCTGAGGATGCACAGCGTCACCTACGCGATATTTCTGGGCGACGCGAACCTCCTCCGACACCTTCTCAATTAAGCGAAAGTTTCATCGCAGCCTTCGACGCGCACGACGAGGCGCAGGCGTGGCAGGTCTTGAGCGGCAGTCGAGAGATCATCACCAGAAGAATGATTCCGCCGCAGCTCGCTCATGACTACGCGACACGCGCCTCGGAAGGGGATGTCGAAGCGGCGCAAAAGAGCCTGCGCGCCCTACTGTTCGCAGGCGAGCTTGACAGGAACAACGGGGGCGACCCCTACACAGGCGAACTAGCAAAGTACTATGCAACCGCTTCCGGGCCACAGCTTCGCCTGCTGGTCGCGGCTGCTAAGGACCTCGATCAAGGGTATGAGTTATGTCTGGGAACCAGATACGAGGAAGCCGCACGCCATTTCGACTCGGCGCGGGCAACCTTCGTCAATGCTGGCGACGAGTGGGAAGCCAGGCTCGCCGATTACTGGATCGCATATTGTCTGGCCCAGCCGAGCCGTTTGCGCGAGAGCGACGCAATCCTCGACGGCCTCGCCCAATTCTGCGAGAGACATGGTTACAAATGGCTCCTCGCACAAGCTACCGGATGGCTGGCAACAAATCACATTGCCCTCAACGAATATTCGAGCGCCATTAAATATTACAGACAATCACTGGCGCTCGCGGAGGAGGTCGCTGACACATACCTTGTGCAGAAGGCTTTAGTAGGGCTGGGCGATTTATACGCGCGCTTGCGGCAGCCCGAAGCCTCGCTCGGATACCACTACCGCAGCCTCACGCTGGCCTCGCACTCAAATACGACCCCGCGCCAGTCGTGGCGCAACTTGACATACGCCGGGGGCGCGCTCTTCACCTTCAAATATTACGACGCGGCGGCAGCATATCTACGCGAGGCTCTGGAGCTGGCGACTACTGAATTCAATGACCCCTCGCTCGTTTACCTGCAACACCTCAACCTGGGACAGGTTTATAGCAAACTCCAAAAGTTCGACGAGGCGGTCGCACAGGCCGAGCAAGGACTCCGCATTGCTCAAACCGTACAGGATTCAAAGGCCGGCCAGAAGTCAGTCGCGAATGCGATCCTAAGGCAAGCGGACATCTGGCGCGAGTCAGGGGATTGCGGACAGGCCATCACACGCTATGACCAGGCGATCTCCCTCTACGAGGGAATGGAGCTGGACCTCTATCGCTATGCCGCGTACAAGGGGCGTCTACTCTGCGAACGCACTCTCGGCGACGCCGACGCAGTTGGCCGGGATCTGCCTGTCATCACCGGTTTGTTTGAGAAATATCGCACGCAGATCCGCGAAGAAGAGAACCGCAACAGTTTCTTCGACGCGGAACAGGGAGTCTATGACATCGCCGTTGATTATGAGTATGAGAAGGGGAACTATCCTGGCGCTCTCAATTACGCCGAAGCCGCTCGTGCGCGCTCGTTGCTCGATGCTGTCCGATCTGGTGCGCATACGGAAGTCACTACAGTTGGCCCGGAGGTGACATTTGAGCAGGCTTCAGCCCCTGCGGATTTGGAGAGCATACGACAGCAGATGCCACCGCGGTTGCATGTGCTGATGTACGACGCGCTACCCACAAAACTCCTTGTTTGGAGTATCTCACGCGACCAGACTTCAGTCTTCCAGAAGGAAGTATCGGCAGACGCGCTCAGAGCTGATGTTAATGAATACATCAATGCCCTCATGACAGAGCGCTCTGGCGCGGCACGCCCCGCCGTCGCATTAGGCGCAAAGCTCTTTAATACGCTCCTTGGATCAGCGGTAAAGACACTCAAACTGGGCGACGTGGTTTGTATCATTCCCGACAAGTTCCTGCACCGCCTCCCGTTCGTCGCCCTGATCTCGCCCGATAACGGCAGATACCTGGTTGAAGACTTTGCTGTCTTTTATGCTCCGAGCTTGAATGTGCTTTGGAGCTGCTCGGAGGCGAGCCGGGCAAAAGCCGCATCTGAAGCGGGTACAGTCTTGAGTATCGGCAACCCAACCTTCGACCTCCGAGCGCACCCAGACCTCCCGCAGCTACGTGCGGCGGAGATGGAAGCGCGTGAGGTGGCTAAAATTTATTATCCACGCTCCGGCTTCCTCTTGGGGCCTGAGGCGAACAAAGCACGCGTCCTTCGCTACATGCGCTCGGCCGAGATCATACATTTCGCGGGACACTACGTGATAGATGGGTCATCACCGCTCTTATCTAAAATGCTGCTGGCTGCCGACAAAGATGATTCCGATATGGAGAGCCATGATCCTGATCTATCCGCGTTCGATATTATCAGGCAGCGACTAGACCATACGCGCCTCGTCATCCTGTCCGCCTGCCAGACAGGGCTGGACAGGTATTACGACGGAGAGGGATCAATCGGCTTGGCGCGCGCCTTCATGGAAGCAGGCGTGCCGCTGGTGGTTGCCAGCCAATGGCCCGTTGACTCGGATGTGACAGCCCGTTTGATGATCGCCTTTCATCGGTACAGGCGTTCTGGACTGAACACATTTGAAGCTCTGCGGCAGGCGCAGACGGACATGCTGCGAGGCTCGGATGATGACCAGCGATTACCTTACTACTGGGCTGCCTTCCTCTGTGCGGGAGGCTACGCGGAATACTGAGCAGACGTTTTGTTATATCCCTGGCGGCGGAGCGTTCGCCGTCAAACCATTGGCTTCAGTTTTTGCCCCGGCTACGGCTGAGGAGAGGAGTAAACATCATGTCTTCACCAGCTTTTTTGTCAACAGTTCCCGGCCTACGAGCCGCTATGTTAACAATTGACGGCCTCGCTCTCTGCTGTTTTAACAGCGGCGCAAAGTATTGGGAAGTGGCGTATATCAGAGGTCAGAGACATGCGCTGAACATGACCATTCAGGAGTTTGACGCCGACGATCAGCCTGTCGGCGACATCAGCGAATTCCCGGTTGACGAAGGTGTCTTGAGTTTCGGCATCAGATTATCGCACGGGTCAGAAGCTCACTTTCAGATTCACCCGCGCGGGGGACCATTTGCCGGAGATTTCAACCGACACAGGGGAGACAACGATCCGAATGATCTTGGATGGATGATAGATTTGGCTGGCCCAGACCCGCGCCATGGGAGTGTTACCGGCTTGAAGCCGCCAGGTAGTAGTAATCGGCCTTCGGTCACGCTCGCACGCATCCGCCATTCACTACTTTTCACGTCTGAACCGGATGATAACGCCGTCAGGCTTTCACCTAAAAGTGCGGATGACCCTAGCGCTCCAGGAAGCTTTGAACTCGGTCGAACCAATAAGGAGATTTCCGGACTTCTACTAGCGACAGATCCCGGCGAGATCATATTCGAGTCCGATCCGGCCGGGAGCCTCAGTATCGGCCCTCTCCCATATGATGAGACCCATTACTACAAGATCGAAATCATCAATATGGACGAAGAGCCAAACGAGATAAAGAACGGCTACGTCAAGGGCGACTTCGATAACTTCTACGAGGTCATAAATGTAGATGGAGAGCAGAAGGATCTGTGGGCCATTCCGAGGCTGTCGCCGAGGTTTTTTAGTACGCCCGACGGGGATTGTAACCCTGGATTACTCAGTCTTCCCACAATCGAAGGGCTGATTACACCGTCATAGGGTGAAGCGAAAACGGTCGTGTATCAGAAGTGATGTTGGCTGATTATTGAGTGCCTAAGTTCGATAACATCACTTCTGATACACGACCGCTTCTCTGAAGGGCTGTGTTGCGAAAAATATTTTAAGGCGCGAAAGATCGGCGAGAGAATTCTGCTAGGCGGCGAGATGGAAGAGGCCCTCGACGAACTTCGCCTGGCCCACCGCGTCATTCCTATCCAATCTTTTCACTTGCCCCTTCCTCATCATATGCAAAGATTCAACACCTTCCTGAATCGGATATAAGAAACCAACGCGACAAAACGGATTTATCGAAAATGACGGAAGTCACGAAAGTTGGGCATAAGTTAATATCTGCCGAGATTATATGATATACTAGTGTTGCGATGAATAAGAGCAAAGCTGAACAACTTAGACAGAAGGTGAAGCATACGGGGATTCTGCATGCACGGGATCTCAAGGCGCAGGGCATCCCGCGTGAGTACCTGTGGCAGCTTCACCAGAAGGGGCTGCTTGAAAAAGCGGGGCGGGGAATTTATAGGCGGCCCGATTGGGAGGTAACGAAGAATCATAGTCTGGTCGAAGCCGCCCAGCGCGTGCCGCGCGGCGTGATATGCCTTCTCTCGGCACTCCGTTTTCACGGCCTGACCACTCAGACGCCCTTTGAAGTTTGGATCGCCATTGACCGTAAAGCGCACCGGCCGAACAGCAGCAGTGACGAGCACCTGACGCCGCTCAATATCGTGCGCTTCTCCGGTGAGGCGCTCACGGAGGGCGTCGAAGAGCATATGATCGAAGGCGTGACGGTGAAGATTTACGGCCCGGCAAAGACTGTCGCGGATTGTTTTAAGTACCGTAACAAGATCGGCGTTGACGTGGCCATCGAAGCCCTGCGCGACTGCTGGCAGAAACGGCGCGCTAGCGCGGACGAGCTGTGGCGCTACGCTAAGATTTGCCGAGTCGCCAACGTGATGAGACCTTACATGGAGGCGATCACCGCGGCATGACCGAACGACGGAACATAGCGGCGTCAGTGCGCCAGCGCCTGCTTAACGCTTCGCGCGCCCGTCGCGAAGATTTTCAAGTGACCCTGACGCGCTACGCCCTCGAGCGCCTACTCTACCGTCTCAGTAAGAGCACCCACCGCGATCAATTCGTCATTAAAGGTGCGATGCTTTTCTCAGCCTGGAATGAAGTCCCACATCGCCCGACGCGCGACCTGGACCTGTTGAGCTTCGGCGCAAGCGACATATCTCGCCTCGAAGGAGTGTTCCGCGAGATCGTTAATACGAAGGTCGAGCCGGACGGACTCGAGTTCTTCGCCGAGAGCGTGCGCGGCAGTCGCATCAAGGAGGATCAGGAATACGAGGGCGTGCGGCTGAGCATTCAAGCGCGCTTGGAGCGGGCGCGTCTACCGCTGCAAATAGACGTCGGGTTTGGCGACGCCGTCACACCCGCGCCCGAAGAGATCGAGTACCCGACGCTGCTTGCGGATTCGCCGACGCCGCGACTGCACGCCTACTCGCGCTACTCGGTCGTCGCCGAGAAATTTCAAGCGATGGTGATGCTGGGCATTGCCAATACGCGGATGAAGGATTTCTTCGACGTCTGGACGCTTGCCCGCTCGTTCGATTTCGATGGTCGGGTACTGTGTCAGGCTATAAAGATGACATTCGAGAGACGAGAGACAGAAGTTCCTTCTACTGCTCCCCTAGCCCTCACGCCGGAGTTCTATGAAGATCGGACGAAGCAGTCTCAATGGAACGCTTTTCTTAAGCGAAGCCAACTGGACGCACAGTCGACGACGCTGGATGAGGTGGCTGCGGACTTGCGGGATTTTCTCCTGCCGCCAGCGTCGGCGGTGGTTGAAGGAAAACCATTTGACGCACATTGGACGCCAGCCACGGGCTGGCAAATGATTAGTGCTAAGTAAGGACATCGCCGTTGTCGAAATTAACTCAAATCGAAAAAGCCTTGCTTGAGATCGACCCCGCGGGATTCCAACGCCTGTGCGATTCATACCTCGTCTCCCGCGGATATGATCGGATTAACCCCATCGGCCTTGTCATCGGCACCGACAAGGTCGCTAAGGGCACACCCGACACGTTAATCACGCGTCCTGATGGGAAGTACGTTTTCGCCGAGTACTCGACGCAGCAAGATGGCTTAGCGGAAAAGTTCATGCGCGACTTGGCGAAGTGTTTCGACGAGGGGAAGACGGGAATTCCTGTCGAGCGCATACATGAGATCGTGCTCTGCCACAACTCCCGTCTCACAGCCGCTGAGGAGCACGAGCTGGGGGAGGAATGCCGGCGGCACGGAGTAATACTGTCCACCTACGGGCTGGGGGCGATGGCGCACGACCTCTATCAAAAGTATCGAGGTCTGGCGCGGGATTTCCTCCACGTCGAGGTCGACACGGGGCAGATTATACAGGCCGATGAGTTCGTTACCGCCTACAACAAAAGTAATTTCGCCACGTCTCTCGACACGACCTTCCGATTCCGTGAGGACGAGGTGAACCAGGTGCTTACGGCGCTTGAGACCGGCGACCTGGCTTTTATCGCGGGCCACGCTGGGGTAGGGAAGACGAGACTCGCGCTTGAGTGCTGCCGGCGCTACGCGGAGGCACACCCTGACGTCGAGGTACGCTGCATCTTTAACCGCGGGCCGGACATCTTCGAGGATCTGCGGGTTCACTTCGGCGAGCCCGAGCATTACCTCCTCATGGTAGACGACACGAACCGGATAACCCGCTTCGAATACGTCTTACAGCTTCTAGCCGATCAGCGGGAAGATCAGGGGATCAAAATTATTGCTACGGTGCGAGATTACGCACTCGAGTCCGCCCTAAACTCCGCGCAGCCATTCGGCGGGGGCGACATCGTCGAGCTTCAGCCGCTCAGCGAGGAGCAGATTCAGGAACTCGCCAGGGAAGAGTTCGGCATACAGCATCACTTGTACCTTGAGAGAATCGCCGAGATCGCGCAGGGGAACCCGCGCCTCGCGGTAATGGCCTCCAGCCTCGCCGTGAGGCAGAACACGCTCCAGAGCATCGCGGACGTCTCCGCGCTGTACGACGAGTACTTCGCAACCATCCGCCGCGACCTGGGGGATCTAACCGACACGATGCTGCTCCGGGTCGCGGGAATCATCGCTTTCTTCCGAGTCATTAACCGTTCGAACGCCGAGTTCATGGGCGCCATCAGCGACACGTTCGGCATTAGCCCGGATGCACTTTGGCAAGCCGCACAGCGCCTTCACGAACTTGAAGTGGTAGACATGTACGAGGGAGAGCTCGTCAAGGTCTCGGACCAGGTTCTATCCACCTATCTCTTCTACCTTGCAGTTTTTCGAAAACAGGTCCTCGACTACTCATTGCTGCTGGAGCAGTTCTTCCCGCGATTCCGTTATCAGCTCATCGACTCGCTCAACCCTGTGCTCGTAGCGTTCGACGCCGACGTGATCAGAGAAGGCTTGCGCCCTCATGTCGACAGGGCCTGGCGTAGGCTTCAGGAGAGGGGTGATGATGATGACCTCCTCAACCTTATAGACGTCTTCTGGTTTGTTAAGCAGACGGACGCGCTCGTTTATGTGGAAGACAAGATCTCTACATTAGAGCTGGAGCCGCGTCCTATCTCCGAGCTGCAGTTCGTGAAAAGTAATAACCTGCCACCTACACCCAGCATTCTGAGCGTCCTGGATAATTTCAGATACGGAGAAGAGTCGGCGTCGCGAGTGGCGGTTTCTCTTCTACTCAATTATCTGGAGAAGCGTCCGGCGGAATTGTCGCTGGTTTTGAGAATGTTAATTGAGCGTTATGGCATGACGCACCGTTCGCATTTTAACGGGTTTCGTGTCGAACGAGACACTGCCGACATTATCTGGGAAAGGTCACGCGGCGGGGCTGATGAATTAGTCTCCCGAGTCTTCCTCGCAATCGCGGAGCCCCTTCTGCAAACGCATTTCAATACTGACGAGCCAAGGGCTAAAAACTCAATCACAATAATTCAGTTTGATGTCCCTGCCACCCCAGAACTACTGGAATTCCGGCGGACGCTCTGGCAGCGAGTATTCTGGCTATACCAGAGGCCGGAGCTTCGAGAGGCTGTACTTAATCTGATTCAAAGGCATAGTCATTCCGGCTATCAGATAGGGAGTAAGGAAATAATCACCCACGACGCGGCGGAGGTACTGCCGTTTCTCGGGTCGGTACTTGACCCGTCAATATACCGAGACTGTGTCGTTGTTCACGACTACCTAGATGTGCTGGACTGGCTTGAAATCGAGGCGGACGAGGAGCTCAGGACACGCTTCACTAACGAAACTTACGCGCTCTCTGAGTTGCTTCTTAATGATCGTCAGGAGCGCCGCGAACTCGGCTGGAGGGAGTACGAACGAATTCAACAGGAAAGGCTGGCCGCTTACACGGAAGGGTTCTGCCTAGAAGATTACGAAAGACTCTTCGAGCATTGCGGTGAAATCCTCCGAGCTTCGGACCGCAGCACCTACGAGTATCAAATACATGCCTGCGTAGCCGACGTCTTGCTTCAACTATCCCAACGCAATGCCGCTCTGTTCGAAACAGTCCTCGACCATTACCTGCATGCCGGCAACTTACTCAACCTCGGCCCGTTGGCGCTCGCTCCAGCGCTGATTCAGTCAAGTGGTCTTGATCGCGCTTATGAGATTCTCTCCGTTGGAGACTATCCTGGGAGAAGGTCGTGGTTGTTCGGCTATTTCATGGCTCTCCCACCGGAAGCTGCGATGGCAGGGCGACTTCAAATACTGTACGAGTTGTATGAAGATGCAACCTGTCAGGAATTGCTTAGACACATGGACTACCTCCTGAAGTTCGTTGCGTTAGATCAGTTAGTAGTTATCCGCGTCACGCGCATTCTTGTCGAGAAGGCCCGAACCGAGCGTAACTTCGGCCACGCCTTGGGAGATCTTTTCAACGAGCATTCGGAGTTAAGCTCTAAACTACATGAGATCTTCGCGGAAGATGTCGGGTTGTTGAAAGAAGCTTACTTCTCTGCGTGCGATGCGGACCCTGATACTGATTATGACGGACACGCGTTTGATACGTTGCTTACCCTAGATCCTGACTTCGGACGGGAATGGGTGGCGTGGATGTTTGCTAAGAAAGAGTGGATTAGCCAACGTGACGATTCGCGTAACTATATGTTTCTGTGGCAGCGTGATGATTACCGCGCGGTGGTTGAACGGTTGATCGAGGCGGTACGTACTGAGGGGCGAGGAAAATTTCGCTCCGACTCATATATTCTAAACTTCTTTATCCTGCATGACGGTGCTAAGAACGGCCAAGAGGTGCGGGAACGGCAGGACACTTTCCTCGACGAGATGATTATGCGTCGGCACAATGATAGGGACTACATGAGGACATTATTCACCGTGATTACAGATCTAGGCCGCGTCCGTTTGCGGCATCGATTAGCGACCTTCATACGTTATGACCAAGACTTTGATGCTTTCGCCGCTCTACCTCTTGAGCCAAGCTCTTGGAGTTGGAGCGGAAGCGCCGTACCAATGTATCAGGGGCGCGTAGATTTCCTAGAGTCGCTATTGCCGATGCTGAACAGCGCGGAACTGCTACGACACAAGCAGCGTGTAGAGCACCTGATTCAATATATGCGCGATGACATTGAACGGGAGAAGAAAACTGACTTTATAGATGAATGATAAGAAAAAGCGTTTTAATTTAGGGGCTAGAGTCGCTAAAGGGGATAATTTCTCAGCAACTTTAGCAGCTCAACATATAAGTTAGAGTGGCGCATGTTGAAGCGCCATTCGCATTCCTTCAAGTGCAAGTAAAAAGTATGCG
>Ga0182001_10000049_pt1 | contig 29508 bp, 15 predicted proteins | sample BulsoiFelSFmetaG_FD_120485 | JGI IMG/M metagenome (GOLD analysis project Ga0182001, IMG submission 120485) | Bulk soil microbial communities from Mexico - San Felipe (SF) metaG | ecosystem: Environmental > Terrestrial > Soil > Agricultural land | place: Mexico: San Luis Potosi | collected... | reverse complement strand
GAACGTGCTTGACTGAGAGGGCGTGAACGTCGCGCCACTCGTCAGGAAGAAGGTGCCGTTAAGCTGCCACCCACCAAGAAGTCGTCCCAAAATTCCACGCTGTTCCCTGCGAACGGGGATGTCCCAGATGAAGTTGGCCGAGAAGGCGTGCGGACGATCAACCGCAGAGAGTCCGCGCTCGCAGCGATTGATGCAGAACGGGTTCTGTGCGTTCGGCGTCGAGATGTCGGTGCGCGCGAAGATGTCGCTCTCGTCATCAATCGCCTTGCTCCATGTATAGGACAAGCCAAGGCTGACCGAATCCTTGAAGAAGCGCCCGTTGTAGCGCGATTGCAAGCCATGATAAATGGACTGCGAAGCATTCGCGCGGGTGGTAATGCCGCCTTGCGGAAGCTGGCGGTCGTTGCAAGCGTTCTCAAGGTCAAGCGTGGCTGGATTGTCCACGCAGACCTGCGCTTTGGTGCCCGGCGGCAGTAAATTCGCGAACGACCTGGCATTCAAGCAGGGCGTCGTCGGGCTGGAAGCGCACCGCACTAAAGAGCCGCTGGAGTTTCTGGTGACATTGAACCCATTGACAAGCGGTCCAACGAAGAAGTTGCCGTTGATGTTCGTGAAAAGCCCGACACCGTGCGTGCCGACGTAGCGGACTTCAGCGACATGTCGGCGTCCGAACTGGTGCTGGATGCCGAACGACCACTGCTCCGCATAAGGAGCGCGGAAGTCGTTAGCGACCGTCGTCTGAGAAAGATAGATCGGGTTCAAGACGCCCTTTGGCAACACACCGGACGCCTGAGCATTCGCGCGCACCACGTCGCCGGTCGGATTGCCCGGCAATGGAGATGGCGAGGTGGTCGTCGAGGTCAGCGAGGTTGACGGGATAGTCAACGCCGCCGAGAACGGCGCAGCGTTCTGCACGTTCAAGAGAATGTTGTAGAAGGCTGCATCGTAGGCGATGGAGTAGCCGCCACGAATCACGGTCGCGTCTTCGCCGAGGATGCTCTTCCAGAACTTAGGCGACCAGGCGAAGCCAAAGCGAGGCGCGAAGTTGTTCCTGTCCGAAGGGACTAACGGCACCGTGCGAACGCTCAATGGCAGCGCCGGATTGAAGAATGCGGTCGCGGCATTGCTCTCACGCGTGACGGTCTGATCGTGCAGGACGTTGATCGGTTGACCCGTGAACTCATAGCGCACGCCGAGATTCAATGTCAGATTGGGTCTGATTTTGAAGTCGTCTTGAGCGTAGTAGTACTGGTCATTCTCCGTAAAAGCGAGTGTTGGGTCGCCGAGTGTGATCGAGACTGCGCTCGGCGCGTTGTTGACTATACGGGCTGCCGAATTGAAGCTGAAAGCTCCGTTGAAGTTCGGGAGGAACGGCGTCACTTCGATCAAGTGCTTGTACTCGGCACCGAAGAGCCACGAGTGCCGCCCGCGCGACCAGTTCAAGTTGTCGGCATACTGGTAAACCTTACCTGTGCGCCCTTGCGGCAGGTTGGTCGCTGGTCCAACAGTGCCGAGCGCGCTCGATGTCTTTGTCAGACCCAGTGCCACCGGGAAAGCGATGTTAGCCAGAGCGACTCCGATTTCGTCCGAGCCTGGAATGCAGCCCGGGTCTCCCGTTTTACAGCCGCCGCCGAAATCAACAATGATTCTCTGATAGTTGGCGCGAAACTCGTTGACCATCTTGCTGGAGAGCGTGCGCGTCCAACTGCCGCCGAAGTGCTTGCTGCCAGCGGGCACGTCGCCGATGAAGCCATTGGTACAGCAGGCCGCACCACCGACATTGGCGCTCTTCTGGTTGAGAAAGCGCACCGTGATGCTATCTCGCTCCGTCGCTTTCGCGTCGAAGCGGAGGTTGTAATAATTTTCCGTGTAAGGGGTTGAGACCGTGCGTTGATACTGCGCGGCCTGGAAGAGTTGGGGAGCCGTAGCTGACCCAAAATTGACTATGTCATACGGGCCGCCGATAAGAAACGTGGTCGGAGTATAGCCCGTACAGCCAGCAGGCGGAGTGGAGCCGGTCAAAATTGCTCTAGGGCATCCTGAGGCCGGATTCGTATTAACTGACGCCAGGCCAGGTGTGCCCGCGACAAAACTGTTGGGCAGGGCCGGGGCCGGGCTGCTGATAGCGAATGGGCTGTAACGGGCGTAAGCCTGAATCACACCGCTATTCGGAAAGGTTGTTGCAAGCCGCGTCAACTCCGACCCCAGGACGGCCAGCGATGTGGTCGAAGCCGTCGTCGAGTTGGGGTTGCGAACACCCTGATAACCGAAGAAGAAGAAGAGGCGGTTCTTGCCGTTATAGACGGATTTGCCGCCCTCGCCGAAGCGCGGCAGAAAGAGCGGGCCGCCGATGGTTCCACCAAAGACATTGAGCAAGTTTCTGTTGGGCCTGGTCTGGCCGCTGCGCCTCTCGATATTATTCAAGCTGTTCAGGTGCTGAGCGTCCTGATGAAGATCGAAGGCAGAGCCGTGAAACTCGTTCGTGCCACCTTTGGTCACGATGTTGACGATAGCGCCCTGATTGCGTCCGTACTGGGCTGAGAAGTTGTTGGTGATGACCTGATACTCCTGCACCTGATCCTGAAAGTCCACGAACAGTGCTGGTCCAGTCACGCTCAGGTCGTTGTTATCCGCGCCGTCAATCTGGAAGTTATTTGAACGTCCGCGATTACCATTGACCGACAATCCGGTGCCGTTCGTGTTAGCGCCGGTACTGCGCTGGTTGATGACGCCGGGGGCGAGCAACGCGAGCGTATCGAGACCGCTCGACGCGCCATTCGAAGGCAAATCCTGAACTTGCCGTGTATTAACCGTTGTAGATATCTGGGCCTGGTCGCGTTGAATAATCTCTTGCGTATCTGCGGTGACCGTCACCGTTTCCGAGACGTTGCCCGCTTCGAGGACAACCGCGAGCGGGTTGACGATACCGATTTTCACCACCACGTTAGTGCTAACGGAGCGTTTGAATCCGGTTCCCTCAACGGTCACGGTGTATGTCCCGGGTTGTAGGGCGGCGGCCTCGAAAATGCCTTCGCCAGTGGTTTTGATTGGTGCTGTTGACGTGCCGGTGGCCTCGTTCTTCACCGTCACGGTCGCCCCAGCGACGACGCCGCCTTGAGCGTCTGTCACTGTACCTCTCAGCGTACCTGTCGTGGCCTGCGCCATAACACGCACGCTGACGAGGGGCACCACCATTATTAAAGCAACCAGACACGACGTAATAAACGCCAGTGCTTTCGCTCTTTGAGAACTACTCATTTGGGGATCCCTCCTAAAATATATTTGAGCTTCAGGTAGTTAAGACTCAGAAGAAATAGCGACTCGCGTGGCCGCTATAATCATTGCAACGTGCCAATCAACTTGCGAGCTTGAGCGGCATTGGTTGCGTTGCTGGGTTCATCATGTAGGTAATCTTCAAAAGCTTGACGCGCGAGCTTTCGCTCGCCCTTTCTCATGTAAAGCTCTCCAAGATAAAAAAGCGCGTCGGAATAAGCGGTGCCGCCCAAATGGTAAGCGGTTTTCAATTCGCGCTCAGCATCTCCAAACTCATTCTTGTTCATCAAGGCCAGGCCCAAATAAAGTTTCGCCGCTGGCGAGTCGGACATCAGAGAGAGTGACTTTCTTAGAGTATCCGCCGCCTCAGTAAATTTTTTCTGCCTGATGAGTACAATGCCCAGATTCAAATAAGGATTAAAAGCTTTTGGATCAAGCTCAATTGCGCGGTGAAGCTCTGTTGCCGCTTCATCCAAATTTCCTTGTTCGAGAAGCTGTGCTCCGAGATCGTTATGCGCCACCATAAAATTAGGATAGATGGCGATGGCTTTTCTCAGATGGTCAATTGCTTCAAGAGCTTTCCCCGCGTCTGCAAACTTGCTTGCTCGCTCAAACTCTTTCCTGGCTTTGTCAGGTACATCCTTGCCGATCTCGCCGACGGAGATCACATTGCTGCCAGAATTGTTTCTTGCGGAACTCGTCTTCTCTTTGAGAGTGATGTTTACGACTGAAGCCGCTCCGCCAAAGACCTGAGTACGCTCGCTGCTAATCTCAAACAGCAGCTTGTCTGCCTCAACTTCAATTGTGTACTGCGCTGGAGGCAGACTGTGAAACTCAAACTGCCCTTGATTGTCCGTCAGAGTAATGTCTCGCGTCCCGCGTAGACTGAGCAGAATGACCTTAACCTGCGTGTTGAGGGGTGAGCCGTTCGGTAAAACCACTCTGCCGTGAATACTGCCCAGGGACAGATCGGGCTGGGTGTTCGGTTGTCCCGTTCTAGCATTGATGCTTCCGCTTTGCGCAGCGACCGAAGCCGCAAATGCTAATATGCATATGACCAAACTTGCGAGACGCATAAACTGCCTGGGAAAATCGGTCGCAGAAACTCTGATTTTTAATGAAACTTTAAGCTGAAAGCTTAAATTAAGTGCGAGACGAAACCTTTTATGCAAACATTATTCCGTGCTCAGGCGGGCTGCTAAGGTCTTTAATACTCTGACTTGGTTGTCAGGTAATAGCCTGACAAGGTTCAAGATTTTGGATTTACATCCGATTTCTTGAAAACATTGGAGGATTTAAGTTTTAGAGGGCAGATACGTCTTTTATGTGGAGATGCTGGCTCCGGCGGCCATGGCGACAACCTCAGCCGACTGCGCAGATTTCAACTCATGCTCATCTGCGCGACGCTTAACTTCCAACATGATTTCGAGCAGGCGGTAACAGGTCTCGCGTGAGCCTGTGCAGACAGGCTCGTCATTTTCGTTATGCAGGACATAGATTCTTCCGTCAGCGTCGAGCGGAAAAACCATTGGTTTGGTGCCCATCCTTTTAGCCTTTCAAGCGAGACCACAAAAGCCTTGAACTCCAGAGACGAGGCGCGCTTTGAGTTAACCCTCGGGACGGAATCAGTTTTGGAGAATTGGACAATATGACAGTGACGGGCAATGAGTCAATCTTTTTTCAGCAAGCTTAAATCTCCTGCCAGGGAAATTTTTTAGTCGGCCGCACTGGCGGATTCAACCTCCGCCTCGATGGCTGCTTCATTCTGCTGCGTGACCTCTTCCTTGAGCAGCGAAGTCTCGTAGCGCACGTTGCCAAAGAGCGTATCGGTGACTGCTTTGACGAAACCTAAGATCGCTGGACCAAGCACGACGCCTGCGATGCCGAAGACATAGACGCCAGCGACGAGCGCGACCAGCATCCAGTAGAAGTTGAATCGGCGCGCGCCCGCGCTCGCAAGTTTCGGTCTGAGAAACACGGACGAGCCGAGCGTCATCGTGATTCCGATTAAGAGATAGAGGCCCGCGCTCGTCGGCGCGCTGCGAAAGACGAAGAGGTAGATTGAGATGGGAACGTAAACAGCCCACTCGCCCAGTAGAGGAAAGAAGCCCGCGAGAAAAGTGACAAGCCCAAGCACGATGGCGAGCGGCACGCCGAAAATAAGATTAAGGATAATGATGACGAGCGACTTAAGAGATTGATCTATGAAGACTGCGCGCAAAGCTCCGCGCAAAGCTCCACCAATGTTGACGGCGAGCTTTTCGTAAAAAGGCAGATACTCGCCCGGCACACGCACCTTGATATAAGAGGCGATGCGGATGCGATGCGTCAGCACATAGTAAATGGTGAAGAAGAAGAGCGTGAGCGAGGCAAGCAGAAACGTAGCCTGATCGCGCAAGCCCTTAATCGCTTCCGCCGAGCGCGTCAAAGCTTCCGTGAACGCAAGCTGAAGATTCTCACGCGTTCCTTCGCGCTCAACAGGAAGATAGCGTGCGAGCGATTCGCTGATCGAGTCAATGATCTCGTTGCGACGCTCGATGACGCGATTCGAGTAGCTGGAAAGCTCGTGCCAGGAGTAAGCCGTGAGCGCCACGAGCGGAATAACAATCAGCGCGATTGTGACGAGTGCGCTGCCAGCTCGTCTTCTTAATCGTCTCTCCAACCACTCTTGAACGGGCAGCAGATAGATGGCGGCAACGATTCCGAGCAGCAGCGCGACCAGAACTTTGCCGATGAGCATGAAGAAGAGAACGATAGCAAGCAGCAACGCCACACTGTAAACGATGATGCGCTTCGCTTCGCCTATCGTCAGATCGCTGACCCGCCTTGAATCCCCGCTTGACATAGTGCGGTTACTATACCGAAGAGCAGGAGTCAGAAGGAAGAGCAGAATCCAGAACTCAGGAGTCAGAATTCAGAAGAAAAGAAAATCTATAGATGCGGTTCTCCGCCGATTATTCTGGCTTCTGGATTCTGAATTCTGGATTCTGCTTTTCCTTCTGACTCCTGCTTTTCTTCAGCGTATCCGCACGGTGAAGCCGACGTTGCCTGTGTTGTTCGGGGATGTTTGGCTGAGATTGCCTGTGAATGTCCAACGGACATGTGTGACGTTGCGGTCATAACCTGCGGACGCGCCGCCCCCGCCCGAGACGGGCGTATAGACCCAACTCGTTCCACCGTTGTTTGAGTAAGCAACTGTGACGGCCAAGCCTGTCGTGCCCAAGCTATTTGTGACGGAGCCGACTTTGAAATCCGTGCTCGCCGGAACGGGGTCTGTGATGACGAAGCTCGAAGCATAGGAGCCGCCCGTGTTGGTGAAAGTGATGACGTAAGTAATGTCGCTTCCGGGCGGCAGCGAAGTCGAGGCGACAGGCGGGCAAGGTTGTCCCTGTATCGTCTTGCAGAGCGTGACGTTCGGCGGCGCAGTCGAAAGGCTCGCACTCGCCTGATCGTCCTCTGTCGCATTGTTGTTGTTCGGCGTCGAGTCGGGATCGGGTTGATCTGATGCAGTCACCTGCGCCGTGTTGGTAATCGAGCCGAGCGAAGTTATCTGAGCGACGATTTGCAGAGTAACGCTTGAGCCGCTCGCCAGACTCGCCACAGTCCAGATACCTGTCGTGCTGTTGTATGAGCCAACGCTCGGCGTCGAAGAGACATAAGAGAGACCCGCTGGAAGCTGATCTTTGACGGCGACGTTCGTCGCATTGCTTGGTCCAGAGTTGGTGAGCGTGATTGTGAAAGTCGCGTTCGTGCCGACGCCTGAGCCTGAGCTTGTCAGGACTTTGGTCAAACTCAAGTCTGCGCTTGAGACGATGGTCGTCGGATCGCTCGCAGTATCGTTCGAAGTGTTAGCCTGCCCGCCACCTGAAACCGATGCAGTGTTCGTGATGCTCGACGCAGCGCTCTGCGCGACGTTGACCGTCACGCTGATGGCTGGATAGCTCGCGCCTGCCGCAAGCGCGTTCGAGCGCGTGCAGGTCACTGTCTGCGTTGAGATGCCGCAGGTCCAGCCCGTTCCTGAAGCGGCGGTCGGCGTGAGTCCGGCAGGCAGCGTGTCCGTGACGGTCACGGTCGTCCCGTTCGTCGCCACCGAGCCGGAATTTGTGGCCGTGATCGTGTACGTCCCCGTCGAGCCGCGCGTGAAGTTTCCCGTGTGCGTCTTGGCGATAGTCATGTCGGCGACGGCGTTGATCGTGGTCGCATCGCTCGCTGAATCGTTGCCCGTATTTGTCTCGCCGCCGCCTGAGACTGATGCCGTGTTGGTCACACTCGCGGGCGCAGAGGCAGAGACATTAACCGTGACGGTGATGTTCGGATAACTGCTCGAAGCGGCGAGCGCGTCCGAGCGTGTGCAGGTGACAGTCTGCGATGAGATGCTGCATGACCATCCTGTCCCGCTCGCGGCTGTCGGAGAGAGAGATGCGGGCAGAGTGTCGGTCACGGTCACCGTGCCTGTCGTGGAGGCAGTGCCTGAGTTGGTGGCTGTAATTGTATAAGTCGCGCCTGTCTGACCTTGTGTGAAATTGCCCGTGTGCGATTTGGCAATAGTCATATCGGGAACGCCGTTGACCGTCGTCGGGTCTGTCGCCGTATCATTGCTCGTCACAACTTCACCGCCGCCCGAGACGGCTACGGAGTTGGTCACACTGAAAGGCGAGTTCGCCGCGACGTTGACGTTCAATGTAATCGCAGGGTAGCTCGCGCCCGTAGCGAGCACGTCGGAGCGAGTGCAAGTCACTGTCTGCCCAGACGCGCTGCAACTCCAGCCTGTGCCCGTCGCTGACGAGTAGCTGAGACCCGTCGGCAAAGTGTCCGTGACCGTCACAGTGCCGGAGGTCGAGCCAGTGCCTGAGTTTGTGACGGTGATGGTGTAGCTGCCCGACTGTCCTTGCGTGAAATTTCCAGTGTGAGATTTAGCGACCGTCAGGTCGGCGACCTGATTAATCGTCGTGGCGTCGCTCGCAGAATCATTGCTCGTGATGATCTCGCCGCCGCCGGAAACAGAGGCCGAGTTGGTCACGCTTGACGGGGCGTTTGCGGCGACGTTGACGTTCAGTGTAATCGCAGGGTAACTCGCTCCGGCGGCGAGCGCGTCCGAGCGCGTGCAAGTGACAGTTTGGCCTGAGGCGCTGCAACTCCAACCCGTTCCTGTGGCCGAAGAGTAAGACAAGCCTGTTGGCAGAGTGTCGGTCACAGTCACCGTTCCGCTCGTCGCAGCATTGCCTGAGTTGGTGGCCGTCAGCGTGTAGCTGGCGTTCGCCTGCCCTTGCGTGAAATTGCCCGTGTGCGATTTGACGATGGTCAAGTCCGCGAATTGATTGATGGTGGTCGCATCGCTCGCAGAATCATTCCCGGTGTTCGTCTCACCTCCGCCCGAAACGGAAGCTGTGTTGGTTACACTCGCGGGTGCGGACTGAGAGACGTTCACGGTGATCGTGATGTTCGGGTAACTTGCGCCCGCCGCAAGTGCGGTCGAGCGGGTGCAAGTCACAGTTTGCCCGGACGTGTTGCAGGTCCAGCCCGTGCCGCTTCCCGTCGGAGAGGTCAGGCTCGCAGGCAAGGTATCCGTCACCGTCACAGTTCCACTGGTCGCCGCGCCCCCTGCGTTGGTCACGGTGAGCGTGTAAGTGGCTCCAGTCTGCCCCTGCGTAAAGTTACCAGTGTGGCTCTTGGAGATCGTCAGGTCAGGAACGCTGTTGATCGTCGTCGGGTCGCTCGCAGAATTGTTGCCGGTGTTGCTGTCATTGCCGCCAGAAACGGAAGCTGTGTTCGTCAGACTGAGTGCCGAATTCGAAGCCACACTGACGGGGACACTGATCGCAGGGTAACTGCTGCTGCCGCTCAAGGCGTCAGAGCGTGTGCAGGTCACTGTCTGACCAGATGTGTTGCAGGTCCAGCCCGTGCCGGTCGCCGTTCCCGGCGTGAGTCCTGTGGGCAGAGTGTCCGTCACAGTGACCGTGCCGCTGCTTGCGACATCACCCGAGTTGCTGACTGTGATTGTGTATGTGCCGTTCTGCCCCTGCGTAAAATTGCCTGTGTGGCTCTTGGCTATCGTCAAATCGGTCGGGCGCAAGACCTGCACACTGGCTGTGGCCGGAGAGTTGTCACTGATGGACTGTGTGGTATCTATCTGCGCGTACTCAAGGCGAGCGATGGCGCTGTTGACGTAAGTGCCTATAGTGCTGGGGAGCGTAGCCTGGAACTTTAAGTCCCTGGTCTGCCCGGCGGGGACAACAAAGAGTCCGCTCCAAGTCAGCGTCGAGCCTGAGATAGTCGGGTTGCCGATGGCTACATTGTTGAAGATTGACGACCCCGAGACGTAAGAGGCACTGGCCGGGCTTGTAGGTAATGTATCAACGAAGTCGTTGATTGTCATCGAGTATGCACTGCTATTGGTCAGGCGCAGCGTGTAGTTGACAGTTCCACCGCCAACCAGAGTAGCCACGTCCGCACTCTTACTCAACGTGAGCGGAGGATCTATGGCGGTGACGGAAAGCGTATCTTGTCCGAAGTCGCCGTTGTAGTGATAGCTGCTGCCGGAAAAGTCATAGACCACAGAGCTAATCGTCGTCGTCCCTGTGGAAAGCACCTTCACCGTGTAAGTCGTACTGATGTTATCGCCCGCTTTGCCGCCGGAATAGTTCGTCGGGCCGATGCAGCTACGGTAGGTGCCGCTGAGCGGATTGTTGTCCCAGCCGCAGGCGTCCGCGTAAACCTTATTGTTGGTCGCGCCCGTAGGAGTGCTGTAAGTCGTGGAAACGCTCTGTATCTGAAAAATTATGTTCGACAGGTAGAGGAAGGCTTCCAACTGCGCGTACCCGCCCGGAGCGGTCGTCGCATTGACGGTGTAGGTGTAAGTGTTGCCCACATAAACTGTGGTCGGGCCGATAATCGAAACGATGTCGTTGCGAGATTGCGAGACGAGTTGCTCGACATACAACTCGCGCGGCGTAGGGGTGCTGACAGACCCGGTCCCGTCCGCGCTCGCCGTGATGTGAAATCTGCGCGCCGTGTTGTAAACCGCGTTGGTGCGCGAGACCGTCACGTTGAAGTAGAAGTCCACACACGCACCAGCCGCAAGCGTGCGAGAGGCTGCGGTGCTGTTGTCCGTCAGATTGATGTTGACGTTAGAACTATCCCAGACAAAATTCGCCACCACGTTGTTGAGCAACGCGCCGCTCGTGTTACAGACCCTTGCACCGACAGGGTACACGTTGGGGCCGTCGCCCACCTTGTTGCTGTCGAGGCCGATGACGTTCCAGGTGTTCGGCGTGATAGACAACTGCGCGGAGGCCGTCTGCGCTCCAGCCCCGAGAAGTAAAAGAGCAAACACAAGCATCCACGCCCGCAGTGCGCGCGGGCGTGATCGTAGATGTCCGCTGGTCTCGTGCTCGATTGGTGGCGCAAGCATTACCGTTGCTCCTCTTTACCACCTTGTTGTTGTCCCTTGTCGGTCGTCGCCAGCCCCGCTTTGCTCGTCCCGAAGAGATCGAAGAGGTTAGAGAGCTTGGAAGAGATTGTGAAGTAGAAGCCACGACGGGCAGGCGTCAGGCTCACATTGTCCGGCTCAGCCGTCATGGTGAAATTATAACCTACGCCGAGCCGCAAGTCCGGCATGGCCCAGAAGCCTAGTTCAGTTCCATAGACAGAGCGACTGGTGCCGGAAGAAGGTTGGATTAAAAGTCTCGCTTCGCCAGCCCAATCAAAGCGCGGCGTCAGGCGATACTGCACGCGCCCTTGCGTCAGATAGGTAAGCGACGATGCGAACGGCAAATCGGGCTGACCGTTGCCGTTGAAGCGCAGCGCGAAGCGACCATAAAGCTCAAGATCGCGCGTCATCTGGTAATAACCATCCGTCGCAAGCGAATCAGTTTGATCGCGCGTCTCGCCCCGACCGTCGCCGTTGTCCTGTGTGAGCGAGCGATGTGTGTAGCTGAAGAGCAAGCCCGCACGGTCTGATTTCAAAGGACGGATGGCGAGCGCGGCCATGCCTTCGAGCGCATCTTGCTCGCGCCCTTCAAAGCCTGAGCGCGACATCTGGAAACGCGCCATCGTCGTGATGTCGTCGCCTATTTTTCCCGCCGCGCCGAACGCGATGAGTTGCCCGCGACCCGAGCGATCACGAAATTCGTAACGCGCGTTTGCCCTAAAGTCTTCCGTCGGCTGCCAGCCGAATCCGACTGTCGCGCTGTTGAAGCTCTCGCCGTTGCCCGCCAGGTGGAAGCCGCGCTCGAAGCCTAGCTCAAGCGAGAGTTCTTTCGAGACCGGCAAGCGATTTTGCAAGCCGATGACGGCGAAGCTGTCCGTGCCGCTGACGCCGTTCTCAAGTTGATAACGACCCGTGACGTTCGTGTACTTGCCGAAGCGCGACTCGACGCCGAGAGCCGTTTCGCGTCGCGCATTTGAGAAGGCGAAACCTGTTTGCGATAGATCGCCTATCGGCCTGATAACGGCTGAGGCGAGTCGCTGCGTCAGGAAGAACTTGGTCCAGTTGTTATATTGATATGTGGCCGCGAGCGTCGTCTGGTTCGGATAGGTCGGGTCTGCATCGCCCAGATTCTGCTCGCGCTTGACCGAGACTTCGATTTTGTCCGTCAACTTCGCTTCGGCGCTCGCCGTCACGAGATTTGAATCAACTGAATTGCCCCCTTGCGCGTCCGTGAACTGGCGGCGGTCGTAGCCTAAGTGGAAACGGAAACGCTCGTTCACGGTCTGGTCCCAGGCTGCGGAAAAAGTGTTGCGCGTGTTGTTGACGTTCGAGGTCAAGTTGCGCTCGTTCAGGAAACCGAGCTTCAGAACAGAGCTGGCAAAGGGCTTCAACTCCAGAGTGACTTCACCGCGCCGCGAGCCGGGCGTGACGGTCGCGCCGAACGGATTGAAGAAGCCCGCCGAAGAGTTCGAGAAATTCGCGTGAACGACGGCTTGATAAAAGTTCAGTGGCTGATTGAGTTCGACGCGGTAAGCCTGACCGTCCTGACCATCAGCGTTCAGCGAGAATGAAGTGTTGCTCGAACCCACGAACTCGCCGAGGCTTCGCGCATAAGCAAAATTCAACGTTCCCTTGTTCGGCAAACTCTTTTCACCGTCGAGTCCGGCGAGCAGGAAAGTTCCGAACTCTTCTTCGCGCTGCATCACCGCCGAGAGACCGAGCTTCAACCCGATTCCAGCAAAATTCTTTTTAACGCGTCCCGTATAAACCGAAGACGTGAAACCTTGCGCGCGATGCTCGTAAGTAGCGACGATCTGCACCAGGTTGAGCGCGTAATCAAAAGTCGAGATGTAGCGCATCAGGAACAGCTCGCCCGTCAAAGGATTCAGGTTGTAATCAACCGAGCGCGTCAAGACCTCGCGGCTCAGGATGATTTCAGGATTGCGGCGGTCGCGCACTTCAATCGCAACTGTTTCCGAACCCGGCAACAATTCCGAGTGCGAAAGCTGCATCAGGCTCAAAGAGCCAGCCGGAAAAACGTCGCGCGCAAACGATGTGTCAGGCCGAGCGCCCGTCAGGACCAGAGAATCTCCGCTACTGTCTTCGAGATGAACTTTAACGCCCGTCAATTTTCTTCCGTAGCCGGTCAAAGCCAGATCGCTCATCTCCGCATCGAAGTCGCCGAACATTGCATAGGAACGCTTGTGGTCAATGCGCGCGTAGAGCTTCGAGTTTGACTCAGCTGCTTCAGAGCGTGTGGAAGAATCGCCGAAGATTGGATAGACGCGGTCGAGCGGGTCCATCTGAAAGATGCGGTCGCGCCCAGCCGTGCGATTGATCGGACGCTGCGAGTCGTAAGCGAGCGTCAACATGTTATCGCCGAGCACGCGCCCGTTGTAGAAGAAGCTCAAACGGCTACGGACATTGCCCTCTTCGCCGCGCAAAGAAATTTCAGGCACCGCTTTGCCGACCGAGACTTCGGCGAGGCCGACCATGATCGTCGGTCTCATCTCCGGCGTGATGCGAACGCTCGCTTTCGCTTCCGCTTGCCCGGCCTGCGCATGAAGCAAGGCTTCGCCGGGCGTGCCTGACCCGATGAGCTTCAAGATGGCTTCGCCGTTTTCAAGCTGCACGATCATCTGTGTCTGCGGCTGGTTTGCCTGCTCAGGATTTTGCAGCTCAGTCGCGTTCTTGGTGTTCGCGCCAGGCTTGCTCGTCTGCTTCGGTTTCTCTTCACGCTTCACTTCGCCCATGCGAAGCAGTTGGCCTTCGCTCGTCTCAATCGCAATCTGATCGTCAAGCGCAGGATTGTTCCACTGATCGAAAGCGCGAACATGAAGCGCAACCGCTTCGCGCCCGCCGGATTGCACTTCTGTTGCTTCGGGCACGATCTCAAGACGACGCACAGGCCCGCGACCCATCACGGTCATCTCGATGCTGTGTCCAGGTTTGCCCTCGGGACTGATAGCCGTCAGGCGCAAGCGGTTCGGACCAGGACGTAAAGTGATGCCGACGAAACTGAAGGTTGAGACCTGGTTCTTCTGATCGAGACGGCTCGTGCCGATGTTATCGGCAGAGACCGCCTCATTGTTGACTTCGAGCTTGATCGTCCAGTTGAGAGCGACGCGCGCATCCAACTGCATCGCTGGCGACATGACGACGGCGTTAGGCTCAGGCGAAAGAACTTTCACATCGCCCGGCGCGACAGGCTCAAGCGTTTCAGTCGTCGTCATCTCATACGTGCCTGCGGCGGTCGGCGTGGCAGAACTATTCAAAGCTGTGGTCGCGCTCTTGGCCGTTTTGTCGAAGATAGTCTTGACGGGGGCTTGCGCGTTTGCGCTTTGCCCGGCTTTTGCCTTCGGGTTGACGCTGTTGATGATTTCTTCGACGGCCACAGCATCCGACGCGGCGCGAGCAGTTTGCGAATCTTTGTCGCTCTTGTCACTCGCGCTTGCAGATGAGAGCAAAGAATTTTGGAGCGCGCCATCTTTACGAATGAGCGCGAAGTTCTGTTTGAGAAGCGAGCCGCCGCCAAGCGGCGTGCGCAGAAGGCGCGTCCAACTGCGCCCCGCGACAGTTCCGCCGTCCGTCAAAGCGTAGCCTTGCGGAATGCTCACCGGATCGAGCGAGATGACCTGTGGTCCATCGCCGAGCGACGGAAAGTTATAAAGCCCCTGCGAATCTGTGACGACCGCTTGACCGTTGTTGAGATAGAGGCGAACGCCAGCAAGCGGCTCGTCGCCGTCATCGAAGATGCCGTTGCGATTCACGTCTTCAAAGACGCGACCCAAGAGTATCTGTCTCGTCGAGAACGCGCCGCCGCCGACTTGAACCGCAGCGTGCGCCGCCTGTGTCGTGTTGCGCTCGCCCGAAGGAAATGCGCCCGATGCGACGGCCACGTTCTCCTGGCTGCCTTCGTGCGCGTTTGCGCCGATGCGCACGCGATAGAGAATGCGCGCGGTCGCTCCATGCTCAAGCGTTCCGAGATGGAAGGTCAATTCGTTGCCCTTAACTTCAGGCTCAAGAGGGTTGTCGAGTGCGTTGCCAGTGTTGACGCGCCCAGTTCCTTCGACGTAGTGGAAAGATTCCGGCAGTTGATCGCGCACCACAACGTCCGTGAATGGCGCGGCGGTCGGGTTGTTGATTTCGATTCTGTAGGTCAGCAGGTCGCCGATTTCCGCGCGCGGTTTGTCAACGACTTTCGTGATCTCAAGACCGCGCTGCTCGAACATAGGAATGTTGAGCGCGACCGCCGCCAAGTCATTAATCTCAATCGGATCATTCGTCAACTCGAAGCTTCCGGCCTTCGCCAAAGGCTGTCCATCGAGGGAGCGCACCGTCATCAGGAAGAAGCCCGTTCCACTCGGTCGAACGGAGAGTTCGAGCATGCGCGTGATGTAGCCTTGCGCCGTGACGCGCATGAAGTAGCGCGCAGGCGCGCTCAAATTTCCCAACTGCTCGGGCAAGAGCGCGAAGCTGAAATGTCCGCGCGCATCCGTCAGGTATGGATTCGTGTTCTGCGTGTTCGGCTCAAATCCTACGCCCGAAGGAATCTGCAAGGGATTCGTCCCGGCTTCATCGAGAAGAATTCCAACCGTCGCGTTCGGGATCGGAGATGATGCGCCGCCGCGCCCCGAAAAGACCACGCCGAAAGGATCAACGACGACGATGGCCGTTGTGCTCTGTGTGGCCGCAACGTTCTGGCCGGAGATAGTTGCGGTGTTGGTGATGCCAACGCCCGCGGGCGCGCTGCCCTTGATGCGAGCCTGGAAAGAGAGATGCACAAGCTGGTTCGGAGCGACTTCGCTCAAACGAACTTCAAGACGATTGTTGCGCAGCGTCCCTTCATCCGTGTCATCCGCATCCGTCAGGCTGCGATCTTCAAGGCGCAACGTCGCCGGAATATATTCAATCTCTGCTGGCAGTTCGTCCGCGACGAGAACGTTGTGCGCATTGACATCACCGCTATTGCGGAAAGCTATCGTGTAGGTGAAGGGCGTGCCGAGGCTGACGGTCGCTTGCGGGTTGCCGTTGACGAGTTTCGACGGAGGCAGGCTCGCGTTTATCGGCGAAGTCAGTCGTGCTCCATTGCCGACCGTGTTGATGATCGTGCCTTCGTCTTCACCGCGACCGTTGACGGCATCAACGACGTTCGAGCGCGCGCTCAAATGAATCGTGATGTTGCTCTGCGCGGGCGCATCGTTCGTCTGAAGAACTGTTAAGACGTTGATGCACGCGCCGGGCTGGACGCGTGGAGAGAGAGATTGATTGAGAGTCACGGGCGTGTCCGTCGAAGTGATCGTGCCGCTGCCATCCGTGTCGAAATAGAGATTGCCGAGTGTGGCGGGCGCGTTCACGTCTGCGCGCGTGATGGTATAGAGGTCTGGTGTATTGCCCGTGTTGCAGACGCGAAAGACACGCGTCAGAGTTTCATTCGGGCTGACATTGGCGGAAGGCTGAGTTTCGTCCGGCGTGACTGTGAGCGTGGAGACGGCGAGGACTGTGATGGTGATGGTCGGGGAAAATGTCGAGAAACTTTCGCCCTCTTCGTTCGTGTAGATTGCTTCGGCGTGGTTGGTGATGACCGCCCCGGCGGAAGATGCGCCGCCGTCTAAAAAGCGCGCAAAGGCTCCAGCCGTCCCTGCGAAAATAAGCGCGAAGAGAAGAACCGTGAGAGCAACTATCCTATGAAGGGATGCGGCCATAAACGCGAGCGTGAGCAGAGCTGAGATATAAAAAGCAGAATCAAGAATTCGGAATCGAATGTCGGATGATTGGTACTTCTAACTCCTAACTCCTGGACTCTATTTGCTGGGACTCTGGCGCTCGAAAGTTTCAGGAGCGGGGCAATTGCCCTTGAAACTTTCGAGCGCCAGAATCCTTCCCCTTGAGCGCGAGTGCGGGGCGTTTCTCGCTCGCGCTACTTGATCTGCCGCTTGAAGGTGAAGGTCCCTTGCTGTTGCGGCGTGAGCGAACCGACGGCATCCGACAGGAAGTTCGTGGCGGCTGTGACTGCGCCGTTCGTGCTTCCGTCCTTGATCGTTCCGCCGTTGGTGTCTGACGGATCGTCCGCAGCCGGTGGTCCTAAGACCATCGTCGTGTTACTGGCCCAGTTGTTCGTTCCGGCAGTGCCGTCTTCGTTGATGACGACGCTGGTCGCCGTCAATGTGACGTTGCCGCTTCCGCCAGCCGCCACCGCGCTCGACACGTTCTTGTAAACGATGGCGTAAGTAATCACCGCGCCAGGAACAGGATCGGTCGCACCGCCAACGCCCGTGGAGTTAGAGACTGTCGCCGTCTTCGTGAGCTGTACGAAGCCCGTGTAGACGCGATCAATCGTTTCGTTCCACTGCGTGTTAGTGTTGCCGGAGGTCGCGCGAATCACCGTGTCGTAACCTGTGAGCACGGTCATTCCGGCTGGCAGCGTCACGTCAACTGTGTAGTTGCCAGTAGCGCCGAAGTTCACGGCCAGAGGCGGAATAGCATTGCCTGTTGTCGTGCCAGCGTTGACGACAGTCACTTGCGTTGCGCCGACGGTGACCTTGACGGTCGAGCCTGCGGGGAACGACGGCACGGTCAGCGTGTAGCTGTCGTTGGCGTTACCCGTATTCTGCACCGTGTTCGTGAAGGTCACACTTCCAGAAGCGTTGGTATTGCCACCGGGGGCAATGCCTGCGATACCGGTCGAGACGCTCTTGTTGGTGAAGTCGTCGTTGTTGGTGTTGTTGACTGCGCCGGGCACACCCTGTGGGCCATTCAAGACATCGCCATTGATGATGAGCGTCGTTGTTCTCAAGGGCGACGTGGCATTAATCCGCGTGCCGATTGAGTTGTTGGCCGAAGCAGTGCCCTGCTCTGTGATCGCGTTGGTCGCGTCAGTCGTCGTGATCGTGACGACCATGTTGGTGTTTGCGCCGCACGCGCCGACGGCCAGCGAGTTGCCGACGTTGTACGCGACCATCGTCGCGTTCGCAGGCTGTGTGGTCGTCCAGACAGCCGCCGTCACAGGATCGCTCGAAGTGGACGAAGTCGAGAAGAGCGTGCCTGCCGGGAATGTCTGCGCGGCGAGCGTCGTGCCGGTCGGCACAGGCGCGAAGAAGAAGACGCCCGTGTTCGAGCCTGCGGGAGCGTTCGTCAAAGTGATCGCCGCTGCGGCGCGCGCGCCCGTGTTGCAGAGCTGCCAGGTGTAGGTAATGTTCGACCCTAACGCGACAGGACCAGCCGGTGCTGTCAGAGAGAGAGCCAACTGCGCGTCGTTCTCGACAGTCGTGCTGCGGTCGCCGCGAGCTTCACGCTTACCGTTGACTGAAGCCGCTGAGACTGTGCGAACGTCGCCTGCGGAGTTGTCCGCCGCCTGGTTGTCGAAGTTTGTGCCTGAGGCGGTGTCGCCGAGTCTGACATCAATGGTGCTGCCTGCGGCGGCTGCGCCGTTGACGTTGACAAGGACGACGACGCTCAAGGATGTATTCTGGGCCAGGTTGGCAGAGGTCACATCTGACCCGCCCGTGTTCAAAATGTCCGTGTCCGTTCCGGCCTGATAAGTGCCGTTGCCGTTCACATCAATAAACGCGGCGGCGACGGTCGCGTTGCCGCTCGCGATTGAGACGCTCGCGCCGTTCGCCTTGAAGAGCACGTTGTCCGTGAAATTGCCCGTGTTGGTGACGGTGAAAGTGAACCGCACGTTCGATTGTCCGGGCACAACAGTCGGATCGCTTGAGCCGTTGGTCACGTCGGGCGTGATCGTCAACCCCGAAACTTTCGAGACGATGACGGTGACTGTATTTGAAGTAGTGCTGTATGATCCGCCGCCGCCGTCTGAATAGCTGGCGGTGGCAGTGTTCTGAATCTGCGTGTCGGCGGCTGTCTGCTGCGCCAGTGCCTGCGTGTAGAAGGCGCAAGTAACCGCCAGAACGACGATCAGGCGGGCAAGCACAGTGGCCGCGGGTGCCACGCTTATTTTATCTAAACTTTTCATTTCAATTCCTCATCTAGTAAAAGGTGGGCGGTGAAGAGACCGGAGTCTTTGAAGGAAAGCTCAATGGGAAGGAGCAGACTCGTTCCGGCTCGTGAACCACGAAAGGCGCGCCTACTTGACACGCACCTTGTAAGAAGCCTCTAGCTTCGCGCCGCTCGCCAGAGGGTCTGTCCACTCGTAGCGAACCTGCGTGTACATCGAGACGGGCGCGGGCACTTGCTTGACGCTTCCGTCGGGCTGCTTCTCTTCAATAACGGGCTGCGCCGAAAAGGTCTTGCCATTATCAATGCTATAGACCACGCTCGCCGTGCCGTCTGCGGTTGTGCTGCCTGCCACGAGAACTGTGCCTTTCGGAATCTGTCCGACGGCTTTGTAGTCGTGGGCGGGCGCGTTGCCTGCGTTCTCGGAAGTGATGGTCCAGTCGAGGATTTCGCCAGGATTCACACTCTCGGCCTTCTCGATTGGCAGTCGCTTCTGCTCACGTTCGATAGCGCCGGAAAGTGCAACCTTGATTTCCGGGCGTCCCGTTGGCATCGCGCTGCGGAGTTGTCTCTGTGCGAGCGCGGCTGCGCCGCCAAGAACCAGCAGGCAAATGGCTGCGAGCGGAAGCGCGCGAAAATTCTTCTTTAACTTCGTCATTGTCTTCTCCTTAAAATTCCCGCGCGCTTCGGCGAGCGGGTAATGCGTTGTGGGTCTGAGGTCAGAAACTGTGTGCCGACGGTATTGTCACGCGGAGCCTTACTTCGAGGGCGCGAGCGACGGCATACATGAAAGTGTCAATCGAAACGGGACGAGGAAGGATCGCTGCGAGACGCGCGTGCGCTGGCGTGCGAATGATTTCAGAAGGGCGTTTATGCAAACCTATGATCGGCAGACGCGGCGCGAATTCATAAATGGCCTCGATGGCGCTTGAGCCGCCGAAGCCATGCATGTCCAGACCGAAGACGATGAGATCGAAACGACCTTCAGCCGCTTCGCGCAGAACATCCATCGTATGACGACACGTCGCGGCTTCGTGCTTGGCTGAGCGCAGAGCTACAACCAATTCTTCGGCCATCACCTTGTCGTCATCACAAATCATCACGCGTGCCATCTGTTACCTTCTTTCATCCCTGGGAACTTTTTGAGCCGGAAACACTTCGACCGGCCAGAAGACAAAACAAGACCTGTGCCGCAAAGATTCGGACAACTTTTCAGAGTGGCAAGTGAAGAAATGATGGGACTTGGAAGGATTGAAGAGAAAGGCGTGTGAAAGCTCGAAGAGAACGGACTGACAGCGCAGCCGGAAGTTTTGTCAGTCCGCCTGACAAGTTGTCAGTCTTCGGCTGCCAAAGCGTTGGCGTCCGTCGCGGTCTCGTATTCGCGCAACTTGCGATAGAGCGTGCGCGCGGAGATGCCCAGGATAGCAGCCGTGCGCTCGCGGTTGCCACCCGTCTCGGAGAGCACGCGCATGATGTGTTGACGCTCCAACTCTGAAAGAGTTGGGGGTTGGGGGTTGGGTGATGGGGTTTGATTTTCACTAACCCCTGCCCCCCAACCTCCATCACCTGACAGCGCAAGCTGTCCCGCTTCAATCATGTCTGTGGTGGAGAGAGCAGCCGCGCGCTCCAGACAGTTGCGAAGCTCGCGCACGTTGCCCGGCCATGAGAAGTTTTTGAGAAGCTCGTGCGCCTCTTCGGAAAGCGCGAGCGCGGGGCGATTGAAACGCTGGCGATAGAGCGTCAGGAAATATTCTATCAACGCAGGAATGTCGCCGCGCCGCTCGCGCAATGGAAGAATGTGCAGCGAGACTACGTTGAGGCGATAGAAGAGGTCTGCGCGAAAGCGACCTTCGCGCACGTCTTGCGGCAGGTGGCGATTGGTCGCGGCAATCACGCGTACGTCAACCGTCTGGTCACGCGTCGAGCCGACACGACGAAAGCGGCTCTGTTCGAGAAAGTGCAAGAGCTTCACTTGCACTGAGAGCGGCATCTCGCCAATCTCATCAAGGAAGAGAGTCGAGCCGTCGGCAGCTTCGATCAGGCCGCGCTTCAAACTGCTCGCGCCCGTGAACGCGCCCTTCTCGTGGCCGAAGAATTCAGACTCGAAGAGAGATTCGGGTATCGCGCCGCAGTTGACTGTGATGAGCGGCGATTCTTTGCGCGCGGCGCGCGCATGAATGAAGCGTGCGAGCACGTCCTTGCCCGTGCCCGATTCGCCAGTGATGATGATTGTCGAATCGAGATTCGCGGCTGACTCGGCCAATTCAACGACACCGCGCATGGCTTTGCTCTCGTAAACGAGCGCGGGCAACTCGTCTTCGCTCGCGGCAGGCGAGCGGACGACCGAGCGCAGGCTGGCGTTCTGGCGCACGAGCCTGCGCTTCTCGTCCGCTTTGCGAATGACGGCCTCCATCTCGTCGAGTGTGGCGGGCTTCGTCAGGTAATCGTAAGCGCCGAGCCGCATCGCTTCGATGCCGGTCGAAAGCGAAGTGTCTGCGGTGAGCATGATGACTTCGGGCGCGTCCTCCATCTGACGTATCTGCTTGAGCGCATCGAGGCCGGAGATGCCTGTCATCTTGATGTCGAGCAGGACGACATCGCAGTCCGCTTCGGCGAGCGACTTCAAAGCCTCCTCGCCGCTGCCAACAGAGGTCGCTTCGATGTTCAGATCATCGAGTTGGTCTGCGACCAGCTCGCGAAACATCTGATTGTCATCAACGACCAGCACGCGAATCTTGCGGCTCATCCTTTGTTTCCCTTCCCGCTTAAAATGAATCAGAAAATATTGCCACAGAGGCACAGAGACACAGAGAAGAAGAACGATCTCAAATCTAAAATTTGAAATCTCAAGTCTGCTATCTCAAATTTCATCTCCTTTTCTTTCTCTGTGTCTCTGTGCCTCTGCGGCTAATCCAATTCCTACATTTGCTCTGAAGTTTCAGGCATCCGGCGCGGAAGCCAGAGTCGAAAGCGGCTGCCCGCACCTTGTTTTGATTCAACGGTGAGCGCGCCGCCCAAAGCTTCGGCCAGCGTGTAAGAGATGGCGAGACCGAGTCCAGACCCTTTGCCTTGATCTTTTGTCGTAAAGAAAGGATCGAAGATGCGCACGAGCATCTCGGGCGCGATGCCGCCACCTGTGTCCGCGACCTCGATAGCGATGCGTTCATTGACGCGATGCGTGGAGACAGTTATTTCGCCGCTCTCGCCAACGGCATCAAGCGCATTGCTCAACAGATTATCCAGCACCTGCCCGACCATCCCTGCGTCAGTCGCTACTTCGCCGACCTCCGGGTCTAAATTAATCCTGATTTTAATCTCTGCGGATTGAACTCTGTCTTCGACGAGACGCGCGCACTGCGCCGCCATCTCATTGATGTCACATGCCAGGCGATGCGCGCGACGCTGGCGCGATAAATCCAGCAGCCCGCGTGTAATCTCTTTGCAGCGCAAAGCCTGCCGCACGATCTCTTCCAGATAGAAGGACCAATCGTGGCTCTCATCCCGCAGCGTGGAAGCTGCCGCAGACTTTTTGATGTTGCGCAGTGTGGCTTCGGCGCAAGTCGTGATGGTGGCGAGCGGATTATTAATCTCGTGAGCCACGCCTGCGGCGAGTTGTCCGAGCGTGGCGAGGCGACGCGAGCGCGCAAGCTGCTCCTGCATGGCGGAAAGCTCCGTCACGTCGCTCCATGTAATCACGCTGCCGGACTGACCGCCGATCTCATCGAGCGGCGCGACCGCGACCAGGTAACGTCTGCCATCTTCGGCCTGCAACTCAAACGACGAAGCCGTGCCGTGACTTTCGCCCATGTGATAGGCTGCGGCGCGCTCGCCAAAGAGTCGCGCGAAAGCGTCCGCGCTGGTGAGGCCGACAGCCTCCGCAGGCTGCATCTCCATCATCTCAGCCGCATGCGCGTTGCAGCGCACGATTCGCATATGGTGATCGTGAACGATGATGCCGTCAGGGATAGCGTCAAAAGTTTGTTCCCAAATCTTCTTCGCGGCCTCGACGGTCTCAAAAAGGCGAGCGTGGTCCAGCGCGAGCGCGGCCATCTCAGAGAGGCCGGAGAGCAGCGTCTCTTCTTCTATTGTGAAGAGGTGCGCCGCGCGATAGCCGACGATGAGCGCGCCGAGCGTTTCGCCGCGCACCTTGAGAGGCACGAAGGCCACGTCTCTTACTCCTTCGGGCGCATGGACCGGAAAGTTTATGGCCGGAAATTCATCGTGCACTCCGATGCCCTTGATAATCATCAACCGCTCTGCGCTCACAACGCTCTCAAGAAAATTTCCTTTGAGAGGCACTACGATCTCGCGTGCATCATCCTTGCGCGTGAGAAAGCCGCTCATGGCTCTCCACATCACGGTCTTGCCTGAGGGCGAGAACTCAGCGACGCTCGCCGTGTCAGAGCGCATGATGCGCCGCACCGTGTCGGCAATGGTTTGCAGCGTCGTGCTCTCGCTTTGCTTCGCGTCAGGTCTCATCGTATCAATTTCGGAATGCGGATTGAGAAAAGCGAAAAGGCAGTGAGCAGTAAGCAGTAATCACGATGGTGTCTTTACTACCTACTGCCTTCTGTTCTTCAATCCGCAATCCGAAATTCGCATTCAGCAATCGAAAGTCTTCAAACACAAATTAAAGTCAACTAACGGCGAGTTCTTGAGTGTCGGGTACGCAGAAGCTCAACTGCGGCTGAAGAGTGCAACCAATTTGCGCGCGCAGCCTTTGCCAATCTTCTACGCGTAAAGAGACAAGACGTCAAGGAGAAATTCAAAATTAAAAATGCAAAATGCAAAAGAGAAGGTGAACGAATCATTCACCCTCACTTTTGCATTTTTAATTTTGAATTCTCTACTCGGCTATTGGAGCAACCGCGCGCACGCCTTCTGAGACTCCATCCTCAAATTTCTTGAAGTTCTCGTTGAAGCGACGCGCCAGCTCGCGCGCCTTCTCGTCGTAGGCCGATTGGTCCTTCCAGGTGTTGCGCGTGATGAGAACTTCTGCCGGAACGTTTGGACAGGAGACGGGAATGTTGAGGCGAAAGATTGGATCGGGCTTCGTCTCGATACTGGCAAGCGAGCCGTCGAGGATGGCACGGATCATGGCGCGTGTGTGCTTGATGGACATGCGCTGCCCGACGCCGTATGGACCACCGCTCCAGCCCGTGTTGACGAGCCAGCAGTTGGCTTTGTGTTCCTGAATCTTCTTCGACAACAGCTCGGCATAGACTCCCGGATGCAGGACCATAAACGGCGCGCCGAAGCAGGCGGAGAATGTCGTTTGCGGCTCTGTGATGCCTTTCTCCGTGCCAGCGACCTTCGCCGTGTAGCCGGAGATGAAATGATACATCGCCTGCTCCGGCGTGAGACGCGAAATGGGAGGCAGCACGCCAAAGGCATCAGCCGTCAACATGATGACGTTCTGCGGATGCCCCGCGTGACCTTCGGGCACGATGTTCGGGATGCTCTCAAGCGGATAAGAGGCGCGCGTGTTCTCTGTCTTCGCTGGCGAGTCCAAATCGAAGTCGCGCGAGTTCTCGTCATAGACGACGTTTTCAAGAAGAGTCCCGAACATGCGCGTCGTTCGGTAGATGTCCGGCTCTGCTTCCGGGTTGAGCTTGATGACTTTAGCGTAGCAGCCGCCCTCAAAATTGAAGACGCCATCATCAGACCAACCATGCTCGTCGTCGCCGATCAGTTTCCTTTCAGGGTCTGCGCTCAAAGTTGTCTTGCCCGTGCCGGAAAGCCCGAAGAAGATCGCCACGTCGCCAAGGTCGCCGACATTAGCAGAGCAGTGCATGCTCATCACGCCGCGCTGCGGCAAGAGATAGTTCATCAAGGTGAAGACGCTCTTCTTCGTTTCGCCCGCGTAACTCGTCCCGCCGATGAGCACCAGCTTCTGGCTGAAGTCCATCAGGACGAAAGTCTTCGAGCGAGTGCCGTCGCGCTCCGGGTCTGCAAGAAAACTTGGAAAGTTGATGACGGTGAATTCCGGTTGATGAAGCGCGGTGTCATCCTCTTTGCGGATAAACATCGTGCGCGCAAAGAGCGAGTGCCAGGCGAGTTCCGTGATGATGCGAACAGGGAGTTGATAACGCGCGTCTGCGCCAACATATGTGTCCTGCACGAAGAGGTCGCGTTCCTTTGTGTGCGCCATCATGCGTTCTTTCAACGCGTCGAATGCGCTTTGCGGAAAATCTTTGTTGACTTCGCCCCACCAAACTTTCTCTTCGCTCGAAGGCTCGCGGACGATGAACTTGTCTTTGGCCGCACGCCCTGTATTCTCGCCCGTGTCAACCAGAAGCGAGCCGTATTTCGAGAAGACGCCTTCGTTGCGGCGCGCAATCTCTTCGTAAAGCTCCGGCGTGTTCAGATTCCAATAAACGTTCGCAGGTTCGTTGATCCCGTAGTTGCTCAACTCATAAGCGGAGCGTTTGCGCCCATGCTCCTGCGGCACTTTTTGTTTACGAAGTGAAGTCATATTAGCTCCAGATGAATTTTATCTGCGGAAGAGGAAGAAGCAGAAGAAAGCTAACAAACATTTGCGCGCCTCTTCCCTGAATCAAGAATTATTCGGCTTCTTCCGCAGCCGCGCGCCGCTCATGTGACAACTCGCGCAAGGCTGTGGCAAGATCGCGCGCGGCACGCTCAAGGCGGTCGGCACACGCTTCCAATTCGTCTATATCTGAAATTGAATGCCCACTGACTGCCGCACGCGCGTCCTCAATCTGCGAGGTTAAACGCTCAGCCGCCGACTCTGTCTCTTTCTCGGCTCGCGTCATCTGTGTTTGTGACATGCCTGTTCCTATACCCATGAAAAATTTTAGGCCAGATGCGGGCACAAAATAGCGCACCCGAAGATGACCGCACCTCCAGCGTCTCTTCTCCGAAAACGAAACGCGCTTTTTGAATTCGATTTTAACATTGCGTGTAAGTAATGTCTTACATCAGCGAGGGTAGAAGAATCAAGTGCGGGAATGCAAAATTAAAAATGCAAAATACAAAATTGAGAGCAAAGAGTAGGTTTCTCTTCACTTTTGCATTTTTAATTTTTAATTTTGCATTTGTTCGCGGCTCACGCCACGAACTTATAACCATGCCCGCGCATCGTCAGGAAGTGGCGCGGGTTTTTCGCGTCGTCCTCTAGTTTGTGGCGCAAGAGTCCGACATGAACGTCAACGGTGCGCGTCAGGATCATTGCTTCATAACCCCAGACTTCGCGCAAGAGTTGTCCGCGAGAGAGCGTCGCGCCGCGATTGTTGATGAAATAGCGCAGCAGTTGAAACTCGCGCGCAGAAAGTTCGACTATTCTTTCCCGGCAACGCACCTCGGTGCTGCGAAAATCCACAAGGACAGAGCCGAAGCTGAAAGTTTCACCGAGCTTTTCCGAAGGCGATGTAATGGTCTGACTGCGCCGCAACAACGCTTCAAGTCGCGCGACGAGTTCGAGCGGCTCGAACGGTTTCGTCAAATAATCGTCCGCGCCTAATTTCAGTCCCAGGACTTTATCAATTACCTGGCCGCGCGCCGTCAGCATCAGGATAGGCGTCATGATTCCACGCCCGCGAAGGTCGCGGCAGACATCAAAACCGCTCTTGCCCGGCAGCATCACGTCAAGAATGATGAGGTCGAACGTAGATAGACTCGCGCGCTCTAAACCTTCGAGGCCATTGCGCGCAGCCTCAACCTGATAGCCCTCAGACGAGAGCAGGTCCGTCAGCGCCATCACCAGCCCCGCGTCATCTTCAATTATCAAGATTGTCTCTGCCATTGTTATCAAGGCAATAATGAATGATGAATGGAAAGCCTGGGGCACGTCTTTCATTCATCATTCATCATTCATCAAAACCATTACCCGTTCCTTCGAGCACGGGCAGATGCAAAGTGAAGGTTGTTCCTTTATCTGGCGAAGACTCGACCGAGATGCGACCTTTATGAGCCTGAATGTGACGCTCGACGAGGCTCAGCCCAAGACCCGCGCCCGAATTGGTCGAGCCATAAACTTCACGCCCACGATAGAACGGCTCGAAGATGTGCGGCAAGTCTTGAGCAGAGATTCCCGCCCCGTGATCCGCGACGACGATCTCGACTTCGCGCCTGCTCTGATTGCGGCTCGCGCTGATGCTCAACCACTTGCCGGATGAAGCATACTTGATGGCATTGCCAATCAGATTCTTAATCACGCTTTCAATGGCTTGAGCATCGGCCAGAACAAACGGCAAATCTTCATCCACTTCTTTCTTAACCTGCCAATGGCCTTCATCAAGAACGGCAGCGTATTCCGCGAGAGCGCGTTCTATGATGAGCGCAAGGTCAACGGCGCGCATGTCGTAAAGCTGGCGTCCCGATTGAATCCCGGCGAAGCTCAACATCTGCTCGACCTGATTGATGAGACGGCGCGCTTCGCCTTGAATCACATCGCCATATTTACGCACGCGCTCATTATCTTGAATCATCCCCTTCGAAAGATTGTAGCTCGTTGATTGAATGACGGTCAGAGGCGTTCTGAGTTCGTGCGAGACGCCCGCGACGAACTCCATCTGTTGCCGCGCCAGGCGACGCTGACGCGCATTGGCGAGCATGAGCATGACCAGGCTGCCGACGAGGATAACGAGAATACTGAAGTTCAGAGTCAAGTTGTGAAGACGTAAGTGGTTCGCCTCCGAGTCGAGCGAGCCTGACGCGCTCTTGATCACAAGCAGCCAGGCATCGTCGTCATCATCTTTATTCTCAGGCCGTCCCACATCTATTGCATTGAGAGGCGCGCCATCGCGCCCCGCGATGAATGGCGGCGGTGCTTGATTGGGCGGAGGCGGAGGAGGCGGCGGTGGCTGTGGCCTCGCGGGTGGTTCTTCGAGAGGCGCATCTTCTCTGGGGGGCGGCGGTTGTTGTTGCTGAGCAGGAGGTGGACCAGGACGGTTGGGTTGTGTCCGCGAATCGAAGAGAAGAATGCCCGCGTCAATCCGCGAGAAAGATTCCGGTGTCGTGCTCGCGTCCGATTGATAGATGATTCGCAAAGGGCGTCTGGTCACGACGGCGAGCTTATATTCATTGAGAACTGATTGCCCGTAATGAAGCGAGACCAATTCCGGCAGCAGATGTTTCTGCAAATAGTCTAAATCCAGTTCGAGGAAACACCATCCTTGCAGCTCTGGAACGCGAACCAATCCTCGCGGCGGCGCAGGTCTCATCGTCTCCATCAACTCACGCGTCCCCTGCCGCAGCGGTGGCCGCCGCTCTTGCGGCTCGCCTGCGGGCGGTGGCGTCCTCTCTCTCTCAGAGGACGAAGAAGGTGCGAGCCTGTTATCGTTCAGCGGAGGCGGAGGCGCTGGCGGCTCTTCGTTTGTGACTAAGGGAAAGACAATGACGGGTCTTCCTTCGGACAACTCGAAGGCGAAGCCATTCGGGAAAAGAGGCGGCTCGCCTCCGGGCATTCGCAAACGTTCCTCCAGAATGGTGCGATAGAGCATCAACTCTTCAGGCCACGATTGCTCTGTGAAATTATCTTCGCCTGCGCGCAAGCGTTTGAAGACGACGCCTGCGGAGGGAGTCTCTGCGGCGAAGCTCACGGAGCCGATCATCTGCGGGCGATCAGAGTTGTCGCGCCATTGCGCGGCGCGTCCCTTCAAATAAGTTTCAAGCGATGTGGCGGACGGAATGGTTGGAAGAGGGCGAAAGACCGGAAGCAGGCTGAGTATTGATTCGCGGAAATCAACGCTGAAATTTCTGAGCGTTGTTTCAATATACTCTCTGTGTTGACGGCGATCTGTTTCGCTGGCGCGGTTAATCCAGCGATATTGTTGGATGGCGGCAAAGACCAGTATGCTCGCGAGCACAACTGTTCCCACAATCAGCCAGTTGACTTTTATACGCGTGAGAGTCACGGCTCGCATTATAGCCTTCAAACACGGCCTCTTGAACGCGCAGCATTGGAAACTTTACCTCCTCTTTACAAAACGCCTCACCCTTTACAGAAGCTTTACACCGCAGATTGATCTTTCCGGCTAAGATATTCGTCTAAGGAGACAGGTAATTTTGGGAACTGAAGAGTCTTAATCAGAAATTGAAAAGGAGAATCGAAGTATGAGAAGCAGAATCCTAACCTTCATCGGCATCGCAGCCCTGATCGTCGCAGCGGTCATCTTCGCCGCAGCCCAGGACGGGCCGGGACAGCAGCGACAGCCACCACCGCCGCCGCCACCGCCGATGGGCGTCCCGCCGGTTGAGCACCTGGCGAAGATACTTGGCCTGACAGATGCGCAGAGTGCGGAATTGAAACCGTTCTTAGACTCGGAGCGTCAGACCGTTGATGCGATCATGAAGAGACTTGGCGATCTTCACAAGCAGCTCGACGAAGCGACAAAAGACGGCCACTTTGACGAAGCGCAGGTGCGCGGCCTGGCGACACAGATAGCACAGGCACAGGCAGATTTAATGGTTGAACACGAGCGCATGAAAGCGAAAATCTACAACACGCTCACACCAGACCAGCGCACCCGAATGGAAGAGCTACACAAACGTGGCGGGCCGCATGACGGCAGACCTGGACCGCCCAATGGCCCGCCACCGCCACCGCCGCCGCCGCAAGACAACTAACGAGCGGTTCGGCCACGAGAGCAGGGGTCTCGCGCTTAACCTTGTTCGGTCCTGGCGATTAACGCTTGCATCAAGCGCATGGCGGCTGCGATGACTGGGCCACCCATCGGGTCTCTGGACAGAATTTCAAACGGCGCTTGCCCGAAATGTAAGCCGCTCGGCACAAGCATGTTGATTCTCACCTGATCATTTGGAGGCGGGGCGGGTCTTGCGCCCTCCCATGGGCCAATTTGAGCGGCCACGACACGCCCCGCTCCAAG
>Ga0182001_10000048_pt1 | contig 29775 bp, 26 predicted proteins | sample BulsoiFelSFmetaG_FD_120485 | JGI IMG/M metagenome (GOLD analysis project Ga0182001, IMG submission 120485) | Bulk soil microbial communities from Mexico - San Felipe (SF) metaG | ecosystem: Environmental > Terrestrial > Soil > Agricultural land | place: Mexico: San Luis Potosi | collected... | reverse complement strand
GCTGAATCAGGCCCTGGACGTTGCGCTTGACGGCTTCGACCTCTTCCGGGTCTTCGACCTTTAAATCCGGCAGGATTTCGACGCGCGCTCTCAGGTATGGCTGCTCCTGCGTCCACTCCAGAATCTTGATGCGCTCCGTGCCTTGCACAATTATTTGCATGGCATCTTCCGTGCGCATCATGCGTTTGACTTGGACCAGCGTGCCGACGTTGTAGAGATCATTGGGCGTGGCGTCCGCGCCCGTCACGTTCTCCGTGCGGATGGTGACGCAGGCGAGAAGCTTCTCTTCGGTCGCGAGTGCGGTCTCAACTGCCGTCACCGAGCGCGAGCGACCCACCGCAAGCGGGACGACCGTCTCAGGAAAGAGCGTCGTCTGTTGCAATGGCAGCACGGCAATCTCAAAAGGCACTGGACTCGACTGACCCGATGGTTGCTGAGTCGCCTGCCCGCTCTCTGAACCTTGTGCTTGAATGTTTTCTTTCGTCTCAGACATAAATTAAATGCAGAATCCAGAATTCAGGAGTCAGAATTGCTAAAGCGGAGAACCGCATTAACAGATTCTCTTTTCATTCTGGATTCTGAATTCCGCCTCCTGAATTCTGCTCTTCATCACACTTCTCTTCACCGCGCAGGTGAAGGATCAACAGGCCGTCGCGGTAATCGCGCAAGATTGATGCGCCTTCGATGGAGCATGGAAACGAGAGCGTCTTCTCGAAGCGGCTGTAGGTAATCTCCAGTTGATGATAGATGACGCCCTCTTCAAAGAAGGTGTCACGACGGCAACCGGCGATGCTCAACGTTCGCCCTTGAATAGTTATCTGAATGTCGTCGGCGCTGACGCCCGCCAGATCAACTTTGACAATCCAACCGTCGGAAGTTCGATAGATGTCCGCATCCGGTCGCCAGGCGCGCGCCCCCGGCCTGACACGCCTTCCGACATGCATCATCCGAAAATAACGTTCGACCGATTCAGCCATAAAAGCAGTGACGAGTGACAAGTGACGAGTGATAAGTAAGACAAGCTTTTAACTTGTCACTCGTCACTCGTCACTTGTCACTGCTTTATCCAAAGATTTTGCTCCAGAACGAAGAGCCGCTTGAGATTTCTTCAAGGGCTTCCGCGAGTTCGCGGTCTTCTTCCGTCTCAAGCGCCACGTCGGCCATCGAGATGATGCCGAGCAAGTTGTTGCTGTCATCCACTACGGGAATGCGTCGCACCTGTTTGTCGCCCATCTTGCGAATGACTTCGATGACGCGGTCATTCGGATGCGCCGTGTGGATGTCTTCGGTCATGACCTCAGCGGCATGAGTCGTCCGCGAGTCTTTGCCTTCGGCGACGGCGCGCAAGGCTATGTCGCGGTCTGTGATGAGGCCGACCAGTTTGCCATTGCCTTTGGTGTGGCCGCGCCCGTTGCCGCCGCCGTTGCCTTCTTTGCTTTCAGTATCATAGCGTTCGACCACAGGAATCACGCCCGTGTCTTCGTCGCGCATCATTGCGGCGACATCCAGGAGGCTCGTCTCACGCGTGGCGACCGTCACATCGCGCGTCATGATGTCACGGCAGCGCACGTGCGAGCGCGAGGCTCCGCGACCACGCTCTTCGCCTCGGCTGCCGCCCACGTAATCTCGCGCGCTCTCGTACCATGAGCGAGAATCATCATAGCGGTCGTAATCGCGGCTGCGGCCATCAGGTCTTCCTCCCTGATAGTTTGAATAGCGCCGCTCATCAGGGCGATAGTCAGCGCGCTCGCCGTAGCCGCCGCGCCCGTCAATTTCGCGCCCGTAATAACGCCCGCCCGCATTCATGTCACCGCCACCGCGCCGCGTCCTGTATGGATCGTCGTAGCCGAAGCCTCTCTCGACCGAGCCGTAACGGTCTTCGTCGCCTCGACCACCACTGCGCCAGTTCCTGTCGTTATAATCTCTGTCATCTCTGTCGTAACGATTCCTTGGCATAACTTCCTCCCTGTTCACTGATGTATCAACGCGCCTTCCCGCCCGAGGGAAAGCGAACATGGGCGACCCCACGCATTCTCTCAAGAGATGGAGCGAGGACGCCGCGACTAATAAAAGTGCCAAAGGGGAACTCGGTTGGATTATACAAGGTTCGAGAGAGATTGCCAGCGAGGGAATTAAAAATGAAAAATGTAAAATGCAAAAGTGATTGCGAAGGAGCGTGTCTTCGGCCTTCACTTTTGCATTTTTAATTTTTCATTTTTAATTTTCAACCGACGCATTGCGCGTGCCTCAAACGGAATGCCTTCCTGATAGATCGTGACGGCATCGCGCCTGATCTCGCCCGTCGCTTCGAGATATGCGCCCGTGCGAAACCAACTCTTCTTCTCAAATTGCTTCGCGTTGAGCAACAGATATTTCGTCGTCGTCTCGTCCGTGTCAGAGATAATTAGCCAGCCGCCCGCTTCGACAGTGCGCTCCAAGTGCCCGCGTATCGTTATTTCTTGAGCCGAGGCTTGAATCGTCAAAAGCGCAAGGAGCGCGATCAAGCTCATCATCATTGCCAGTCGTCTTAACATTTCCAGTCTCCTTATCCTTAAAGTTAATGTGCCCGACACCTGCGCGGAAGATACTTACAACAAAGCGCGCGCCGAAGACAATGAACGCGCTATTGTCTTTAACTTGCGCTCTGGCAGCCAGGCTTTTCATTTGCTACGATTTATTGCGTGTCATCATCCGATTCTAAATTCATCAATTTCAAAAAACCTCAACGCACGGGCGAGCTTATCACGGTTGGGCGCGTGGAAGACCTGCCCGCAGGGCGCGGGGCGACTGTCGAGCTAAAAAACGGAGTGGAGCTTGCGCTTTACAACGTCGGCGGAGAGCTTTACGCCGTTGAGAATTTTTGTCCGCACAAGGGAGCGCCGCTCGCCGAAGGCATTCTTTCCGGGCACACTATCGAATGCGACTGGCATGGTTGGCGCTTTGACCTGCGGACAGGCGAATGCCTGACGACAAGGAGCGCGATTGAAACTTACGAGGTGATTGTTGAGGACGGCTGGATAAAGATACGTGTTTGAAGGTGTGCTCAGCCGTCGTTGCCGATAGCTTCGACGGGACAAGCCGTGAGGGCTTCCTCACAGAGCGCGCGCTCTTCTTCCGTTTCCGGCTGCTTGAAAACGTATGAGTATCCGTTCTCGTCACAGCGCGTGAAGTTGTCGGGTGCGGTGTCGCGGCAAACGTCGCAGTCTATGCACTGTGTGTCCACGTAATATGTGCCCCTGACGTTCTCTTCGACGCGGTCGTTCGGGTCAGCCAATTCTGTCTCCTTATAAGTAGTGAAAGGTGAATAGTGAAAAGTGAAAAGTGGAATCTCTTCTCACTATTCACTTTTCACTATTCACTTTTCACTGCCTTTTTTTACTTGATTGCGAGCATCCGGTCAAGCGCGACGCGCGCCCAACCAGCAGTCTCTTCAGGCACGGTGATTTGATTGACAACATGCCCCTTGACCAGAGATTCGAGCACCCATGCAAGGTTCTGCGGCGCGATGCGATACATCGTCGCGCACATGCATAGGTCAGGCGCGAGAAGCTGAATGTGCTTGTCCCTGTGCTCGTTGATCAAGCGGTTGACCAGGTTGACTTCCGTCCCGATGGCCCACTTCGATCCAGGCTCCGCCTGCGCGAGCGTCTTGATAATAAACTCCGTCGAGCCGTTGAGGTCTGACTTCTCGACAACATCGTAAACGCACTCAGGATGAACGAGCACCTTGATGCCCGCAACTTCTGCTCTCACTTGGTCCACATGCCAGGGGCGGAATCGCCCGTGAACCGAGCAATGCCCTTTCCAGAGAATCAATCGCGCTCGCCGCAAATCATCTTCAGTGTTGCCGCCAAGCTCTTTCATAGGGTCCCAGACAACCATCTTGTCGAGCGGAATCCCAAACTTGACGCCGGTGTTTCGCCCCAGATGCTGGTCCGGGAAGAAGAAAAGCTTGTCCGCTTCCTTCAAGCTTTTATCAAAGAGCGGCACGGCGTTGGATGAAGTGCAAACTACTCCGTTGTGCTTTCCGCAGAAAGCCTTGATCGCGGCGGTCGAATTCATGTAGGTGATCGGCATCACGCGAAACTCGTCCAGAATGCCAAGCGCTGCAAGCTGTTCCCAGGCGTCTTCGACCTGTTCGGCAGAAGCCATGTCTGCCATAGAGCAGCCTGCGCCGAGGTCTGGCAGGATTACTTTCTGGTCGCCCGGCTTGAGAATGTCTGCGGATTCGGCCATGAAATGAACGCCGCAGAAGACTATGAACTCGGCTTCGGGGCGCGAGGCCGCGAGTTGTGCGAGCTTGAACGAATCGCCCGTGTAATCCGCATGAGCGATGACATCGTCACGTTGATAGTGATGTCCCAGAATCACAAGGCGCGCACCCAGTTCTTTGCGCGCAGCCTCAATGCGCTCACTCAATTCCGCGTCCGACATTCCGAAATAATCTTCGAGCGCGGGAGCTTCCTTCATCTCTAAAACAGCGGCCATTTCTTCTCCCCCCATGTGATCCACCTGCCACAGTTAAGTCTGAGCGCAATGACAGCTCGCGCCGCAAACGGATAACTATATCGGCTTGGAGAAATGAAGCGCAAGCGCGCTTGCCCGTCTCCGGCTCAGACAAAAATCCGGCAGGCGCTAAGGCTCAAAAACCCTTTCACACCCGCCGATATTTAGATGCAGAAAGATGGAAAAAAGTGGTCAGGGGAAGTAAGAAGTGAGCAGTGAGCAGTAAGCAGTGAGCAGTAAGTTTTAGCTGATTGAGCTTAGAGTTATCAGTGAAGCAACCTGCCTCTCAACCCTTAACCACTGCTTACTGCTCACTGCTTACTGCTCACTTCTACGGGTGTGTCATCTCTTCAGGCTTCACGTACTCGTCAAACTGCTCGCCGGTCAGCAGGCCCAGCTCGATTGCAGACTCGCGCAAAGAGATGCCTTTCTTGTGCGCGTTCTTGGCGATCTTCGCGGCGTTGTCATAACCGATGTAAGGATTCAAAGCCGTGACGAGCATGAGCGAGTTCTGCAAATTCTCGTCTATCTTCGCGCGATTAAGCTCGATGCCAGCGACGCAGTAGTCAACGAAACCGTGACAGGCATCTTTGATGAGGCGAATCGAATGCAGCAGGTTGTGAATCATGACAGGGTTGAAGACGTTCAGCTCAAAGTTGCCCTGCGAGCCTGCGAAGCCAATCGCAGCATCATTGCCGAAGACCTGCACGGCGACCATCGTCATCGCCTCAGACTGCGTCGGGTTGACCTTGCCCGGCATGATCGAAGAGCCAGGTTCGTTCTCCGGCAAGACCAGCTCGCCGAATCCTGCGCGCGGCCCCGAAGCGAGCCATCGTATATCGTTCGCAATCTTCATCAGGCTGGCTGCGAGAGTCTTCAGCGCGCCGCTCGCAAAGACCATCTCGTCGTGAGCCGAAAGCGCTGCGAATTTGTTCGGGTGCGATTTGAAAGGAAGACCTGTCAGCTCCGCAATCTTCTTTGCCGCTCGCTCGGCGAATTCAGGATGCGCGTTGAGGCCCGTGCCGACAGCCGTGCCGCCGATTGCAAGGTCATAGAGTCCGGGCAAAACCATCTTCAACCGTTCTACATCGCGCTCAAGGAGGCTGGCCCAACCGGACATCTCCTGCCCGACGGTCAAAGGCGTAGCATCCTGCAAATGCGTGCGGCCAATCTTCACAACATCCGCATACTCTTTCGCCTTCGCGTCAATCGCGGCACGCGCTCGCTCGACTTCGGGGATGAGCTTGTTCATCTCTTCGGCGGCGGCGATGTGCATGGCGGTCGGGAAAGTGTCGTTCGAGGACTGCGACATGTTGACGTGGTCGTTCGGGTGAATGGGCTGTTTGCTTCCCATCTCTCCGCCAGCGATTTCGATGGCGCGATTCGAGATCACCTCGTTGGCATTCATGTTGGTCTGCGTCCCGCTTCCAGTCTGCCAGACGCGCAAGGGGAAATGCTCGTCCAACTTTCCTTTAATCACTTCGTCTGCGGCCTCAGCGATGAGCTTTGACTTATCTGCGGGGAGCTTGCCCAAGTCTTCGTTGACGAGCGCGGCGGCCTTTTTGAGAATGCCGAGCGCGCGAATCATCTCGCGCGGCATCGTGTCATGGCCGATGTTGAAGTGAATCAGCGAGCGTTGTGTCTGCGCGCCGTAATACCTGTCAGACGGGACTTCGATTGCGCCCATCGAATCCGTCTCGGTGCGCGTCTTCGCGGGCGCGCTTTTTTCTGTCGCTTCTTTTGACATAGATGAACTCATCCTTTTTCAAAGACAAGCGTGGCCGTAATCATTCAACTTTGAATGACCGGGCACGCGCTTCTCAAATGTAGATTGATAATGGCAGCACGGATGATTGTACAACACTTCTGCGGCGAGCTTAACAAAACTGTAGGGGCATGGCTTGTCCCTGCCCGCGTTTCCTTCATGCAAGACGGGCAGGGACAAGCCCTGCCCCTACAAATTATTAGTAATGTCAGAGCTTCGGTTGGGCCTTTCCTTTTGGATTGAAGCTGAAGGTGACGTGAAAGACTAAAAAGTAGAGAAAGTATTTGTAGTCGAAGACGTAGCGCAGCGCGGCAGGCGCGTCCAACTTGTTGTACCAGAGAACGCCCGCCACCGAGAGCAGGTTCAAAGCAACGACCAACATCAGAAAGTTAGATACGCTGCCGAATGAACCGAGCATTCGATCATAAAGCGTTAAAGAACTCGACGCGGACTCTGGAGGGGCTGCGTTCTCGTTCGCGCGCAGCTTATTCAGAGAGAAGACGTACCAGCTCCAATAGTGAAAGACGACGACCATCTGGAACATAACGGGCGCATCGAAGCCAGCGCCGCCCGCCGCTTTGATGATCGCTTGCAACGCTGCAAATGTTGCCACGAGAAAGATGAAGTAGCCCCAGAAGGCGCGGTTGCTTTTAAGCTCCGGCAAGGCTTTCCAGAGGACCAGGGCTAAAAGGATGAGGATGAGCGCGAAACGCAAAATTTGCATGAGAGGAGAGAGCGGCGGAAGCGGAAGCGACGTATCCGGCGTCAGATGAAAGACCAAACTCGCGGGCTGTGCCTCATTGCCTTCGCGCAGAGTTCGCAGCCAGATGCCCGCCAGGTTATCGCGCTCGACCTTGAAAGTCTGGCCCAATCTGTAATCACCCGAGAGAGCCATCTTAACGGAGCCGATCTCGGCTGGAGTCTCGACAGGCACGCTCTCTGAATCACCCGCATAGTAAGGCTTGAAAGTAAGATCAGCGGCTTGCGACCAGGCTTTGTCCGCAACGCGCACCTCGCCGTCATTTCTTGTGTCGCCCGCAGTCGCCAGCAAGTTGTACGAGGTCGCGCCCGCAACCTGCGGCGCTTGTAAATAGAAATAGAAATCCTGTCCGCCTGAATAGGAGATGGGCTTGAAGGAGACGAGCGTCCAACCGTTGGCCGCGAGTTGCGCGCCCGTCAACTCAACGCGCCGCAAGTCTTGCCTGTAATGTTGCGGGCGCGGGTCTGTCACAAGAAACATCAGCAGGATAAACGGGATGAATCCGGCGACCGTCACCGCTCCGCGCAGCTTGTGTCGTGAGCGCGTCTGGAAATAGATGAAGACCTCATCGCGGAAAACGTGATAGGTGAAATAGATCGAGATGAAGCCCGTGATGGTGTATGCATAATGTGCGGCCCAGAGCGCGAGCGTCAGCAGAGCCAGCATGAGAAAGGTTGTGCGGGCGCTTCCATCACCGCGCAAAACTTTGCCGAAGTAGAAGAGAAATCCGAGAATGATGTGCGGCCAGCCCATCGCCACGATCAGCATCTCGTAGCCAGACTGCTTCCATAGGTAACCGGCGAGGGCGAGCGTGCTAATGCTGAGCGCGAGTGTCAAACAGAGGTTGCGCACGGCCAGACTCATTGGAGCCTGCGACGCACGAGCGCGCGGACTTTCGACGATTGATGTTGCGCTCATTCGAAGGGACGGAAGATTTGAACGTGCTTTATAAATTGCCACTAGCACAAGCCTAGTGGAGAACTTAGGAAGAACTTGATCGGCTTTAGTCGAAAAGCTTTTCGACTAAAGCCGTAATCATTACCATTGTGTATCCTCCAGCTAAAGCCGGAGGCAATTGAACAATGCCTGATTAAAAGCATCTAAGACAGAATTGATTCTATATCAAGAAGTCAGGCGAATGAAAAGGCTATTTACTTTAGGTAATGGTTCAGTTTCAAAGCAATATCACCACAGAGGAGACAGAGGAAGGAAAAGGAATTATGAATTATGAGTTATGAATTATGAATTAAAAGCAGATGCCGCTCCTTTAATTCAACATTCAAAACTCATAATTCATAGTTCCTTTTCAATTCTCATTCACTCATCTTTAGAGGACTCCTTCATACAAATCCTGATACCGGTCAATCATCGCCTCAAGACCATAAGCTTGAACGGACGCACGCGCGGCCTCGCCGACTCTCACGGCCAGGCTCTCGTCGTTGAGAAGTTCGATGAGCGTGGTAGCAAGAGCGCATGCGTCGCCAGGCGGGACAATAAAGCCCGTCTCTTTATCATTGATGACTGAAGGCAAATCGCCGACTGCGGTGGCGACGACCGGGCGCGCTGCCGCCATCGCTTCAAGCACGACAATCGGCAACCCTTCACGCTCGGAAGAGAGCGCGAAGACATCGGTCGCCGCCAAAATCCTTGCAACATCGCGCCGCACGCCGAGCACGCGGACGCGCTCTTCAAGACGCAGACGCTTGATCTCTTCCTCAATCGCCTCGCGCTCCGTTCCTTCTCCGACAATCAGAAGACGCGCGTCCGCGACATGTTCATAAACTTGCGCGAACGCCGCGAGCAAGAGTTGATGATTTTTTTCAGGATAGAGCCGTGCGACGATTGTCACCACGCGATCCTTTGGGCTTAAGCCGAGAGCGGCACGAGCTTCATCCTTCGATTCATTGAAAGCTTTCAGATCAATTCCGGCGCGAATGACGGTCAATTTTCTTTTGGGAATTCCCACCTGCCCGTGCATGAACGTTTCGCTGTCGCTGCCGATGGCTACGACTTTCCGGCAAAAGATGGAAAGCAGCCTGAGCGCAACACGCATCTTGCGCCGACCCTCGTAAGCCTCCAGCGAATGCTCCGTGTGCACTAGGCGCGCGCCCGTCAGCTTTGCTCCGATGAAGCTATAGAAGAGTTGATTGAAGTGGTGAGTTTGAATGATGCGAGGTCGCGCCTTTGCAAAAAATCTGTAGAGCCGCCAGATGAGGCGCAGGTCAATTCCCTGACGGCGATTCATCACCGAGTAAGGTATGCCGAGACGCTTGATCTCAGGCTCAAGCGCGCCGCCCTGATCGAGCGCGCAGAGAGTGGTCGTGTAACGCGTCGGCGCGAGATTCCTGGCAATGGTGAGCGCGTAAATCTCCGCGCCGCCAGCAACCAGAGACCAGGTGACCTGCATGACCTTGATGCGATGGGTGTGCGCCTCTGCTGCTGCTGTCTCTGTAAGAGCGTGAGAGGCAGAGATGCTGCTCTGCTCTCTCTGTTGAGACTCGCCTCTTTTCATTCTCTCATCTCAACATAATCTTCGGGTACATGAGATTCGCGCGAAAGAGGTTCAAGGAGTGCGAAGTCTCTATGTGAATTCTGGGCAGGGCTAAGGGGTCGCAACCTTTCTTCGCCACGCCTTCGCGGTAAGAGACGGCGTAGCGGAAGCAGCATTTTTTAACTTCCGCCTTGACCATTTCGTTGAAACTTGTTCGCCCGCCGACCGGATAAGAGAAGGCCAGGACTTCGCTTCCCAACTCCTGCTCCATGATTCTCTTGCTCTCGGAGACTTCCAACGCGAGTTGCTCCGCATTGACGTTTGAAAGAATCGGATGCGTCATCGTATGGCTGCCGAACTCGATTCCGCCCGCCATCATCTCTCGCACTTCGTCCCATGAGAGATGCATCCCTGCGGCCAGATTTTTCGGAAGACACACCTCTAAATTATCCGCGAGCGTGGCGACGAATTCACTCTTCGTACTTTCAGGAACTTCCTTAATCCAATCGAGCACGCGGTCAGTCGCCTCGCGGCGCGCGCCTGTATCCGCAAGCGAGAGCGGCTCCGCATCGAAGAGCGAAAGGGTGATGGATGAAAGAGGCGTCTGTTTGAAACAGTAGGCTATGAAATCCCACCAGAAAAGTTTGGCCGCGTTGATGTGCCCAACGGCGAGGAAGATGGTTGCGCTGAATCCCATCTCACGAAGGATGGGAAAAGCGTTCGTGTAATTATCTCTGTAGCCGTCGTCAAACGTGATGATGAGCGCGCGTTCAGGCCACGCTCGCCTTTCACGCTCAAGCCTTGCGAGCTGCTTGAAAGAGATGACGTTAAAGTTGCGACTAACGAACTCCATCTGCTGGCGAAAGATATGGGTCGTCGCGCTGATGACCGCTTCGTCGAAAGGAAAGATCGCATGGTCGTCGTCCAGCACTCTGTGATATGCAAGGATGTGCAGGCTTCTGGACCCTGCGCCGCTTGAGTCCCAAACTCTGTGCGCCAGCGGATTGCCTAAGATTGTAGCGACTTGCTCTCGTTTGCCCATTTTTGAGGAGATATATTTTCTTCTAATCCGAATCAGAGCGTCGCGTGAATTTGCGCGCCAGTCCGAGCGCCCGCGCCGCACAAAGTTTCGCCGCGTCTCTGCGAACGGATTGCCCGTATGGTTTCGGCCTTAATCCTATGCGGCGCAGCCGACCGTTGAAATCATAGATGCGCTCCCTTTGCTGCGAACGCTGTGTGCGAAAGGTGATGCTGAACGAGATGGAAACATGATCGCCGTTCTTGACCCAATGCGGCGCGGTCGCTGGAAAATGCAACCCTAAGCCCGGACTCAGCTCGAAGACTTTTGCTTTCTCTTGATACTCGTCCTTGAAAGAGAGATTGTATTTAGACGTGTCCGTGAAATAGCTCTCCAATTCTTCGTCCGACATAATCGAACGGTCACCCACGTCGAACAGGCTGATGGACTTAGTTCCCCGAATCTGCAAGAGGAAATTATATTCCGGGTCCAGGTGATACGGCGTCACAGATGATGGCGACGAGACGAAGATGAAGCCAGCGCGAGCATGCATGCCTGGATCAACCGGCTCGGATAAAGTTTGAATCTCGTCGAGACACTGGTTGAGCAACTCACCGTATTCAGTATCCTGCTCGACGAACTTGAGGACCAGCCAGGCGTTGCATTCCTCTATGCGCCTGAGCATCTCTTCGACGGAGAGATTTGTTGGCCGCCCGCCATAAAGGCGCGTGTTGACAGATGTGTCGCCAGCGTTCGAGCGGACGCTGGTCGCAGGCAAGCACTTGGCGAGTTCTATCAAACGCGGCAGAGTGAAAAGGGGATGCTCCGCCAGATGATGGCGGATGAGAAACGGCGCACGGTTAAAATGGGCGCGAAACTTCTCCGCTTCAATCTCTAAAAGACCGGAGCGCGCCGAAGCTTTTACTTCTCTTTCTTCGATCTGTTCCAACATAGCTTCAATTCTTAACCCTGCGCCGACCGAAAGGATTTTTGCGATTAAGCCAACGCAGGAGAGGAAGCGTGGAGACCAGAAATCCGCCCGGAGCTTTTCCGGTCGCAACCAGCGTGATCGAGATGGTACGCCTCTCAAGCCAGAGGCTGTTGATGAAATTGTCCGCCACGCTGCAAGAGTCCATCCACTCCATTCCGGTCAGCGCATGCGAGCGGCGAATGTTCTCAATCTCAAGGTGAATGCCGGGCGACGATTGCGCGTGCGCTTCGTCAAACGCGATTTTGAAAGCGAACGCGCCCGCGCCCGCAATGAAGTTGCACTTCTCCGCTATCGTCCGACCGTCGAGCCGCATCGCCAACATCATCAAACGCTCGCGCCGGAAAGCTTCCGTGACGATCTCTCTGAAGAACTCCCTCTCATTTTCATTCGCGGAAATATTCGTGCCCGCGCGTCCTTTCCAACCTTCGCTTTCAAGCCGCAGAAAATCATCAATCCATGCTCCCAACTCTTCGCCCGCAGTCAACTCGGCGTATTCCAGGCGGCCTGTCTCGCTCAAACGCTTCTTCTGTCGGCGCAACTCTTTTCTGCGCTTGCCGGAGAGAGACCTTTGCAAATAATTTTCCGCATCAGATGCTGGTCGAAAGAGCGCGCGTGTGAACTGTTCTTTGACGAAGTGCAGGCTGGCGCGCTCGTTGATTTGGTCCACGAGCAGTTGGTGAAACGCGCCATCGCCAGCGACGAAATTAAACTCCATCAGACTGCTTCCGGCTTCCGAAGACCCGAGCCAATCGAAGAAGAGGCTCAAAGTTTCCGGGCCGTAACCGCGCCTCACCAGGGGCGTGCAAAGGAAGCAATGTAGATGCTGCCAGAGGCGCAACATCTTGACCGGCGTCCGATGAAAGCGGCTTCGTTCCAACGGAAAGAGGCCGCAGAGGATGGGCGGCGCAAACTCCAACGACGGATGCGGCGCGAAGATGAGCACGAACAAAAGCTCTTTATCTTTATCAAAGGCGCGGAGCGCAGGCAATAGCATCCATGATTCATAAAACGGATTTGGCTCTACGGCTGCCACCGCCAAATCTTCCCAGTCGGTGACGTATTTCGAGAGAGAAGCCTCGTCATGCACGACCACTAGAGACATCTTCTGCCGCTCGCCCTTGATGCGCGAACCCATCGGATGCTTTTGAGAAGGAGTCGGACTCTTCTCTTCCGTGCCCGTTATCGTTTTTTCAGTGACAGCTTCCATTCTCTCTACTCAAGATGCTTTCGACTTCGAGGCAAGGCTTCTCTTGAAATGGCGCAGACCGGCGACCAATTTCGTCGTCGTCTTGTAAACGACCTCCTTGGATTGCGATTGCGCGAGCCGTAGCTGCAAGACCTCTCGCTGCTGCGCGCCCCACTTAGCCTTGTAGCCATGCTCTTCGCCCGTGAGGAAATCGAACTCCCTGAAACCTGATTTTACAGCATCCTCGATAGCATGGGATTGAATAAGTGTGCCCGGACTGTAGAGCGGCGCGCGCCTTCCGGCAAAACCGCTCTGGTAATAAAAGAGCTTTTGATTGTAAGCGAAAGCGTAAAGGGCTGAGACCGCCTCGTCCCCTAAAAGATAGACGTAAAGCCTGAGCCAACCGTTACGCAAGATGACGGGCGCGACGGCTTTATGAAAGCGCGTGAACCGCTCGCTGGCGAAGACGCCAGGCTCTCCGCGCTCCGTCCAGCAAGCTTGATGCAGGCTGATAAGAGTTTCAAAGTTCTCTTCAAATCCATCAATTGAATCAATGATACGAAGGTGTCCGCCATGCTTTTCAGCAACGCGTCGCTCGCGGCGCAGATTGCTCTGAAACTTTTTGCCGAGCCGCGCAAGGTAACTCTCGAAGTCCGTATCGAGCGTGAGGTAGCTGCTATTTTGTTTATGCAGGACGCTCGAATTTATTCCCGCCGCCTCGCATATTTTTTCAAGCAACGCCAGATTCGTGGAGTCCGCAGAGACGTTCGTCAATAAGAGTTCGTCCCATTCGGCAGAGTTCGCGCGCAAGGTTCTGAAGACGTGTTCGAGGGCTTCCAGCTCTCTTCCTCGCCGGAGGATGAAGTCCAGATATTCAGAGCAAACCTCGTCCGCCTGGTCTTCGCCTGACGCCAAAAATTCAAGCCGTCGAAAAGGCAGCAAGCCGTAATGGCGCACCTCTTTTCTGAGCAGCGGCGCGATGCCGATCAACTCTTCGCCATCGCGCACCAGTAGAATGTAGAGTTCGCGCTTTCCTCCAAAGACTTCCCACCAAACAGAGAGCCACTCATGGGTCAGAAAAAGCGTATCGCTCGCGCTCTCTCGAAGCAAAGGATTCCAGACAGACGCCAGCCCGCTGAATCCCTCGCGCGTCAATACTTTTTCAACGGTAATCATGAAACGAAGACTCTTTAATATGAAAGGAAGTGTGTGGTGGGATTACTTCTCTGACAGCTTGAATAGTCTGCAAAGTTTTTTTCACGCGGCTGTGCTGGAAACCTTCTCCCCTGTGGCAGCGTGTGTTTTGTTCGACTCGCTTGCGCCGCCACTACTATTACTACTGCGCGCGGCGTTGGTTGTCGAATGTTCCTCGTTGCCGCTCATGGATTCAAAGGACGCCTCGACGACGGCAGTGGCTTTTCCATTCAGCTTGAGCGCGAGGTAGTTTGGATCAAATCCGGCGATGCGCGCGCGCAAGGCAAGCCAGCTCATTCGGCCATTGCCAGCGTCAATGCGCTGTATGTGCAGTGGGTTCGAGCCGCGCGTGTTCGAGCCGCCGTAGGCGGAAACAGAAGTGTAATAGCCAGCGTCGGCCACGCTCTTGAAAGCCGCCGCGGGAATATTTTCGGGATTGCCCCAGGGGAAAGCGAAGGCGCGCGGACGCGTCCCCAATTCACGATTGAGAATCATCAGAGACTCCTTCAATTCGCGTGCAATGGTCTCCGCGTCGGCGACGCCTAAGTCTGTATGATTGACCGTGTGCGAGCCGATCTCGAAACCCGCCCGCTCCATTGCGCGCAGGTCATCCCACGTCAGCTTCAGAAAACTTTGCCGCTCGGCACTCGGCGTTTCACTCTCGCTCTTAATCTCTTCATCGTGCGGGAATTCGCGCCCAGTCCCGATAAAACCGGTCGAGACAAAGAAGGTCGCGGGGATTCCGACCTCTTGCAAGACTGGCATCGCCACAGTGTAATTGTCGCGGTAGCCATCATCGAAGGTGACGACCGCCGTGCGTCGCTTCAAGGGAGTCCCTTGTCTCAGACGCTCGCACAGTTCGTTCAAGGTGATGCACTCGTATTTGCGTTTCAGGTAAATTAGATCGCGGCGAAACTCTTCCACAGGTTTCGTCAAAAGGTCGCGCTCGCCGATTCTGTGGTAATAGAGGACAACTGCGCGCGAACGCCCTAGCTTTGACAGCAAGAGGTCGCGCGAGCCAACGTAACCGCAATGCAGATACACAGCCTGTAGAAGCGTTTTGCCTGCCGAGAAAACGCGCCTCAGAAGGCCGGGGCTTTGCCGGATTAAATTTTCTCTATCGCTTTGCACTCTGCTGGCTTATCCGCCCTGTTTGCCTTCACTGAAAACAATCCCGCACGCGCGCGCCAGTCAAACAATCTCAGACTGGTCGAAGAAAGCTGTCAAAGCCGGTTGTTTAAGGAAAGCCAGGTGTGATTATTTGATACGCGACTACATTCAGGAGTCAACTCTAGCAGTTCCGGCTGTCATTAATCGAAACTGTTTTGGCAGCTTTCCGGGCTAAACCGCACTCTGTTTCCGCTTGAAAGCCTGCGGGCATGTCTACTTCCCCATAAAAGAAGCGTGCCCGTACATTCTATTGGAGAAGGCCGACTTCGCGCAATCAATTTTAATCACCGCCAAGCCTGGTGGCCCAGCCGTGATATAGTCTTGCGAGGCGAGAGTGTGCGCCCCCCTTTAAGCCCGATGCGTATCCTGCTAATCTCCTACTATTTCCCCAAAGATGCCGCCATCGGAGCGGTTCGCCCTTATCAATTCGCGCGCCTGCTGCCCAGATTCGGGATTACGCCCTGGGTCCTGACGGTCCAGCCGGAGTTTGCGGAGACGTGGGATGAACGGTTCACAATCGAAGGCATACCACCGGAGCGCATCATACGCACTAAGGTCGGAACGACGCGCCGCACGCGCTTAATCAAAAAGCTCTCCCAACTGAAAAATCGCTTGAGTCGTTCAAATAGTGAAGCAAAGACAGCCGAACATGAATCTGAGGAGCAAGTTCAGCCAGCACAGAGCACAGGCTGGCTTGAAGCGACGCCCGCAAGAAGACTGCTTCTCTCATGGCTTCGCTTTCCAGATGAGCTTGCAGGCTGGTACACCTCTGCGCTTCATGCTGCTGAAGAAGCGCACAAGGAGTTTCATTTCGACGCCATCATCTCGACCTCGCCGCCGCGCGTGGCACACTTGATTGCGCGCAAGCTTGCGGAACGTCACGGCCTGCGCTGGGTCATGGATTTGCGAGACCCCTGGTACGACGAATGGAACCCGGGCGCGCCGCAATCAAAAGCACTGCTTACGCAATACCGCAAACTCTTTGACAAGTGCGCGACGAGAGCCGATGTGGTTGTCCTCAACACAGAGCGACTACGCGAATACATCATTCAACGCACGCCCGCACTTGCAGACAAAGCAATCGCCATCCCAAACGGCTGCATTCTTCGTCCATCCATCACGCCATCATCAAATGACTTTCCAGACCGCTTCTCAATCGGCCATTACGGCAACGTCTATGACCAGCGCAGTCCTGAGATATTTTTGCAAGGTCTGCGCCTCTGGCTCGACAGCAACACGGAAGCCGCACGCACAACGTTCGTCCATTTCGTCGGCCAGGAGTTCGGCAACACCCTCGAACACATCCATAAGCTCAACCTCGAAGATTTCGTCACGCTCTCGCCACCCGTCCCACGCAACCAGGTCCAAGACCTCATGCGCGCAGACTACCTGCTCCTTCTCATAGCCAACGGCCAACCCGTCCAGATACCCGGCAAGCTCTACGAATATCTCACAGCCCGCCGCCGCATCCTGACCACCACCGAGCACGACAGCGCCACAGCCGACTTATTCAAGGACGCACCCCACTGTGCAATCGCGCAGGCCCCCGAAGAAGTCACCGCCATCCTGCAATCCCTCTGGACCGATTACACACAACATCTTAATCCAGACGTTGACCACAGCAATCTTTTAGATGAATGCAGCTACGAGAGACGAACGGAGAGATTAGTTGAAGCAATTATAGCGATTAGCAATTGACTGCGACTGTCGCCCAATAAATGTAGGGGCAGAGGCTCACTCCCTGCCCACGTTTCCATAAATGACGGCGGGCAGGGAGTGAGCTTCTGCCCCTACAATTCTCATACAGCAGTTGCTTTCAATTGCGAACCGCCATGATAAATTGCCGTGAGGTCATATCAAGTTTCTTCTGCCCCTAATCTCTTCAGACTCTCTCGTGCAATCTCTGCATAAGGCGACTTCAGTTTCTCAAAGATGCTAAGCGCCTCCCTAAATAGTCGCTCGGCTTCTTCGCTGTTGCCTTCTTCCTCTGTAAGCCTACCTAATTGATACAAGGTGATAGCGATGATGCTCTGATTACAAAGCTTCTTATTAATCTCTAAGCTTTTATTGTAAAGCTGTCGTGCTTCTTTTACCTCGCCTTGGTTTTGCGCCAGCCTCCCTAATTCGTGCAAGGTGATAGCGATGCCGCTCTGGTCACCAAGCTTCTTCTTAATCTCTAAACTCTCGTCGTAGAGTCGTCGTGCTCCTTCTATCTCGCCTTGGTTTTGCGCCAGCCTTCCTAATTCGTGTAAGGTTTTGGCGATGGTGTTCTGGTCGCCAAGCTTCTTATTAATCTCCAAGCTCTCATCATAGAGTCGTCGCGCTTCTTCTATCTCGCCTTGTGCTTGTGCCAGCCTTCCTAATTCGTGCAGGGTTTTGGCGATGATGCTCTGATTACCAAGCTTCTTATTAATCTCTAAGCTTTCATTATAGAGTTCCCTCGCGGTATCTAATTTTCCACGATTTTGATGAATCATAGCTAAATTGTGCGCCAATCCTGCTATGTCGCTTTCACTCTGTAAACTTCGTGCCGCTACGAGTGCCTGCTTACCGCTTCTTATCGCTTCATCCCAGTAACCATGTAAATCAAGAAAGTCTCTCAGAGTAAAGCACATACTCACTACAGTTGCCCAATCCTCTAACTCGAAAGCCACGTCCATCGCGCTCAAGACATTATCCTTTTCAGCTTCTAATGCCTCGAAATCCTCTGGTGTGACCTGCGCGTGCGCCTTTGCATAATTCATAAAGTGCGCCACGAATCGCTGGCGGAACTCATCGCGGTGCTTATCTCTCGCTAAATGCGCCTTAGACAACTCGCGCGTCAGACCTTCGATTAACAGACGCTCGTTCCCTTCCGTTGCGCCAATCAACCATAGCTCGATTGCCTGCGCCAACGCTTCATCCAGACGCTTCAAGTCGTTACCGAAGCCAGCTACCTCTGCCAGTGACTCTCTAGTTGCGCTTGGCGCAAAGAGCGATAGCGCGAGCAATGCCGCGCGGCTATCTTCGCTCAACAGTTCATATGAGCGACCGAACACACGTTGCGCGGCGTCGCCTTTGCCCTGCGCGAACTCTTGCAGAACAATGCGTGGCTGTTTCGCTCTATCAATCTGCTTGACAATCCATTGCAGCACGAGCGGATTGCGATCAGCCGTAGCGATGATGTCATCATGCTTCAATCCATTGAAGGCTTGCGGGCGTCGCGCCTGTTTAATCAATAGTTCCACGAAGATTCTTGCTTCCGGCAAAGACATAGCGTGGATGTTGACGGGCAATGCCTGCTCAATATCATCTCTTGAAGTAATAGCGGCGGAGCATGGCGTATGACTCAACCAGCCAGCGCAACGAGCTTGTTCCGCTTCCGCTATCGTCTCAAAGTTGTCTAACACAACGAGCGTCGGCGCGGTGGCAACTATCGCGCGCACCTTTTCCTCTTTGTATTGCAGCGCGCTCTGGCGCAACGCCGTATCATCTTCCCCCAGTTGACCCGCGACTTCATCAAGCAATATAGAGAGACTAAACTCAGGACGGCCATCTGCGCTCACCCACGCCAGCCGGTTCATAAAAGCATCGCTCAACGAGCGCGCGGCGGCGGCGGCGAGCGTTGTCTTGCCGACACCACCAGCACCGCACAGCACGATTAGCTGCCTTTTTTCCGGCGCGAGTTCATCCTTCAATCGTTCGAGGATGTCGTGCCCTTCCGTATCCCAACGTGCGACGAAACCGACGATGGGCGGAGACGGAAGAAGAGGTAAAGGAGCGGGTGCAGTTATCTTTTCCGGTTCAGGTGCGACGGGCGGCGCGGGTTGCTTGACCTCTATAACTACATGATGAGGAGGTGTGGCATCAGGTGTTTTGCGTGGAAAGGCGCGATACCAAAGCACAGCGATAGACCGGCGTAGTAAGAACCCGATAAAGCCAACGATTAAGACAGCTACGCCAGCAAGGATATTGATGATGAGGTTTTTGGTATCCGGTGATAGAGAATCCCACCGTGACTGCCAGCTATTCATAGGCGAAGCCTCTGCTTCTTAGCGATAATGCCGAGGAATATCGCACGTTGATGTGGTAATTGAAAGATATTTTTCAACCTTCTTCGACGGGTGCGCCCGCTTCTTTCCAGGCTTTCCATCCTCCGGCCATCGAGGAGACATCGTAGTAGCCCATGCGTTGGAGGACTTCCGCCGCGAGGGCTGAGCGGTAGCCGCCGCCGCAGTAGAGGATGAGTTCTGTGCCCTTCTCAGGCACAAGTCTTTCAATGTCGCGCTCGATGACGCCTTTGCCGATGTGCTCTGCGCCTTTGGCGTGGCCTGCTTGCCATTCGTTGTCCTCGCGCACGTCTATCAGGCGTGCGCCCTCGCCTGCGTCCATGCGCTCAATCGTTGTCTCGACAGAGATTTCGTGGATGCGCTTCTTCGCTTCGTCCACAAGTTTCAAGAATCCTTCTGAATGATCCACCGTTTCGGTCTCCTTCTCTTCTCGTCGCTGGATGAAAAACGTCTGACGCATTATAATTCCCTTTGCAATACCTACACATTAAATCCGTAAGTTTTTCTCGACGCACCGAGAGCCGCTCCAAGTTTGCGCGCGGCGGCGCGTCGTTTCCATTGAAGAGAGGATCAGTATCTTGTCGAGCGAACAATTTGACGTGACGGTGATCGGCAGTGGCCCCGGCGGTTATGTCGCAGCCATTCGTGGAGCGCAACTAGGCTTGAAAGTTGCCCTCGTTGAAAAAGATAAACGCCTGGGCGGCACTTGCACTTTGCGCGGCTGCATCCCGACCAAGCAGCTTCTACAATCTGCGCACATCTACGAACAGATGCAGCACGCTGCGGACTTCGGCGTGCAGGCTACAGGAATTCAACTGGCCTTCGCGGACGTGCAGAAGCGCAAAGAGAAGGTCGTCACCAAAAACTCTAAGGGCATAGAGTTTCTGATGAAGAAGAACAAGATTACTGTCTTCAAAGGCGCAGGCCGTCTTGCTCTGCCGGGCAAAGTCATCGTCCGTAGCGACGACGGGCAGGAGCAGACCATCAACACGCGCAACATAGTCATCGCCACAGGCTCGGTCGTCCGCCCCATTCCAGGCTTCGAGACGGACGGCGAGCGGGTCGTCAACTCCGATCACATTCTTGAACTGAAAGATGTTCCAAAGTCTCTCATCGTCATGGGTTCGGGCGCGGTCGGGACAGAGTTCGCTTCTGTCTATTCGCGCTTCGGGACGGACGTGACCATAGTCGAGTTGCTCCCGCGACTTGTGCCGCTTGAAGACGAAGAGGTCTCGAAAGAATTAGAGAAGGCGTTTCGTAAGCGCAAGATTAAAGCTCAACTCGGCACAAAGCTTGAGAAGATGGAGAAGACCGAGACAGGCGTGCGCGTCACCGGCAAGGACAAGGACGGCAAAGAGGTCACGCTCGAAGCTGACATGCTGCTCGTCGCCGTCGGGCGCATGGCTTATCTTGAAGGCTTAGGGATTGAAGGCACGAAGATCAAGGTCGAGCGCGGGAGCATACAGGTTGACGAATACCTGCGGACGGGCGAGCCAAACGTTTATGCCATAGGCGATGTCATTCCGACGCCTCTGCTCGCTCACCTAGCGTCGAAAGAAGGCATCCTCGCAGTCGAACAGATTGCAGGCGAGAAGAACGTGCAGCCAATCAACTTGCGGCTCGTGCCATCCTGCACATATTGCGACCCGGAGATTGGCTCTGTCGGTTTGACGGAAGCAAAGGCGCGCGAGCTTGGCTACGACGTGAAGGTCGGCAAGTTTCCCTTCTCGGCTTCGGGCAAGGCGCGCATCATCGGCGAAGAAGAAGGCTTCGTCAAGATCGTCAGCGAATCGAAGTACGACGAGGTTCTAGGCGTTCACATCATCGGGCCGCACGCGACAGAGATTCTCGCCGAAGCCTGCGTCGGCATGCAGTTGGAGACAACAGCAGAAGAATTGGGCCGCACGATTCACGCGCACCCGACCGTCTCCGAAGCCGTCATGGAAGCCTCGGAAGACGTACACCATCTGGCGATACATTTTTAAGAACAGTGACGAGTGACGAGCAAAACCGCTCTTACTCGTCACTCGTCACTCGTCACTCGTCACTGCATTTATGAAAGAGACCCAAACGAAGTCGAAGAAAGCTCAAGGCTCATCGGGCAACAGTCAAGAGGGAGTGCAAGAGAAAACCTCTGCTGATAAGCCTGAACCTTCTGCCGAGGCGCTCAGTTGCATTGGAGAGACCGAATTGAAGCCTGACGGGATGCTTGAGCTTTATCGTTATCTGAAACTGACGCGGCTCGTCGAAGAGCGGCTGGTCAATCTCTATCGCCAGACGAAGGTTGTCGGCGGAGTCTTTCGCTCACTCGGGCAGGAAGCGACTGCGGTCGGGACGGCTTACGCGCTTCAGCCGCAGGATTTCATCACGCCTCTGATACGCGACCTCGGCGCGGTGCTTGTCAAAGGCATCCGCCCGCGCGAGATTTTCGCGCAGTACATGGCGAAGGCATGGGGGCCAAGCGGCGGACGCGACCTCAACATTCACTTCGGCGACATGTCGAAAGGTTTCATAGGACCAATCTCTCACCTGGGCGACATGATTCCTGTGATGACGGGCGTGCTTCTCGCTGGGCGCATGCAGAAGAAAGATTTGGTTGCGCTCGCTTATATCGGCGACGGCGGGATGAGCACGGGCGCGTTCCACGAAGGCTTGAACTTTGCCGCCGTCCAGCGCCTGCCACTTATCATCATCGCGGAATACAATCACTACGCTTACTCGACGCCAACGTCTAAGCAGACCGCCGTCAAAGACCTTGCCGAGAAGGCTGCGGGCTACGGCATCCCCGGCCACATCGTTGACGGCAACGACATCATCGCCTGTTATGAGGTAACGAAGAAAACGGCAGAGTACGCTCGCAGTGGCGGTGGCGCAGTTCTGATTGAAGCGAAGACCTATCGCCGCAAAGGTCATGCGGAACACGACGACCAGCGTTATGTGCCAACGGAAGAGATTGAGTACTGGGAGAAGAACAACGATCCCGTTGATCGCTATGAAAGATTTTTGACCGAAGGCCAGGTGGCGACGCGCGAGAAGTTGGACGAGATCACGACCGCCATCAACCGCGAGCTGGACGAAGACGTGGCATGGGCCGAATCGTCGCCGATGCCGGATGCTGAACAGGCCGCTTACAGAGTCTTCGATAATGAGATTGTGCCGCCCGCCTTGAGGCCGAAAGTTTTTGGCGGGAATTAATAAGGACAATTTGAAATTTGTGATTTCAAATCTCAAATCAATTCTATGTCAATAGCAATCAAAAAAGAGCACAAATCAAACCGCCCGGCACGAGGCGGCACGGCGACGTTCGTCGAAGCCATTCGTCAGGGTATCTGGGAAGAGATGGAGCGCGATGCGACGGTCTTCTGTATCGGCGAAGACGTGGGCGTCTATGGCGGCGCGTTCAAGGTGACGGATGGGCTGCTCGATGAATTCGGCGAAGAGCGCGTGATTGATACGCCCATCTCTGAAGCTGCCATTGTCGGCGCGGCGTGCGGCGCAGCCCTGATGGGGATGAAGCCTGTCGCGGAGTTTCAGTTCATAGATTTCATCTCCGCAGGCTTCGACATGCTGACCAACTATGCTGCGAAGTGTCGCTATCGCTGGGGAGCTAATATCGCAGCAGTCTTTCGTGGTCCATGCGGGAGCGGTGTTCATGCTGGTCCTTTTCACTCGGTCAACGCCGAATCGTTTTTCCTGAACACTGCGGGGTTGAAGATCGTCGAGCCTTCAACCGCCTACGACGCGAAAGGATTGATTAAGGCCGCAATCCGCGACCCTGATCCGGTTATCTACTTCGAGCACAAGAAACTCTATCGCTTGCCCAGATTGCGCGAAGAGTTGCCCGAGGATGATTACATCGTCGAGATTGGAAAGGCGCGGACACGCCGCGAGGGGCGCGACCTGTCCATCATCACTTTCGGCGCACAGGTTCTGAACGCTCTTGATGCCGCCGCAGAGTTGGAGAAGGAAGGCTTGGACGTTGAGGTCATAGACCTGCGGACGCTCGCGCCTCTGGACAAGGCGGCGATTCTCGCTTCGGTGAAGAAGACGAACAAGGTGCTGGTGCTTCACGAAGCATCGCGCACAGGCGGCATCGGCGGCGAGATTGCTGCGATTATCAGTGAAGAAGCTTTCGAGTGGCTGGATGCGCCCGTCGTGCGCGTCGCTTCGCTTGACACGCCCGTTCCATATTCGCCGCCGCTCGAAGAATATTATCTGCCGCAGGTCAAAGACGTGCTCGATGCAGCGCGCAAACTTGCAGCATATTAAAGGAGTGAGCAGTAAGCAGTGAGCAGTAAGTTTTAGCTCGTTGAGTCGGTGGTTATTTATAAAAGTTCAACTCGTCAGCCATTAACCATCTGCTCACTGCTCACTGCTTACTGCTCACTAAAAGGAGACCGATCATGCCGAAGTATCTTATCGAGCGCGAGATTCCGGGCGCGGGCAATTTGTCTGCTCAGGACCTACAAGGCATCTCGCAAAAATCCTGCGGTGTTCTCAAGAATATGGGACCACAGATTCAGTGGGTCGAGAGCTATGTCACCGGAGATAAAGTTTACTGCGTCTATATCGCGCCCAATGAAGAGATGATCCGCGAGCACGCAGAGCAGGGCGGCTTCCCCGCTAATCGTATTTCAGAAATCAAGTCGGTGATAGACCCGACGACGGCGGAATAATAGAGGCTAGAGGTCAGAGGTCAGAGGTTAGTAAGAGATTAACTAACCTCTGACCTCTAACCTCTGATCTCTTCCTTTGGGAGAATTTATGAGCACAGAAGTTGTGATGCCGCAGATGGGCGAGTCCATTGCGGAAGGGACGATTACCAGATGGTTGAAGAAGGTCGGCGACCGCGTCGAGCGTGACGAGCCATTGTTTGAAATCTCGACCGACAAGGTTGACGCGGAGATTCCAAGCCCTGCCGCAGGCGTCCTCACCGAGATTAAATTTCAAGAGGGCGAAACCGTTGAGGTCAACAAGGTCGTCGCCATCCTCGATGGTGGTGACGCCGCGTCTTCATCTAATGGCGGCGCAAGCGCGGCAGAGATTTCCGCTCCGGCGTCGCAGGCTGCCGTAGAGTCCGAGCCGCCACCAACACCGCCTGTCACGAAGACTGAGCAACCACCAGCGCAAGCTGCATCTGCGCCGCAACCTCCTACGCCTCCGGCGACGCCCGCGCAAGCTGCAAAGCCTGACGAGGGGACGACGGCACAGCCTTCAACTGCACAGCAGCCGCAAGCTGCAACGACTTCGTCCGCCGCAAGTGAGCGCGAGCAGACCGCAGAAGAGTTGCGCCGCACGAAGTCCAGCCCGTTAGTTCGCAACATCGCGCGCGAGCACGGCATAGACATCTCGCGTCTTGAAGGCACAGGGATGAGCGGTCGCGTCACCAAGAATGACATCCTGAGCTTCATAGAATCCGGCGCGGCACTGACTCCGCAACAGGCGATGCAGACAGGGCAGACGGGGCAGACAGGGCAGACGAGCGCGCCTGCCGTCCAAGCGCCTTCTACTCCCACCGTGCCGCAAGCTCCGTCCGTTCAAGCGCCGCCCGTCACACAGCCTGCCGCAGAAGATCGCGTCGAGCAGATGAGCGTCATGCGCAAGAAGATCGCGGAGCACATGACTCTCTCGAAGAGAACGAGCGCGCATGTGACGACCGTTTACGAGATAGACATGACGCGCATCGCACGCTTGCGTGACCAACACAAGCGAGAGTTTCAGGAGCGGACAGGCACGAAGCTGACCTTCATGCCCTTCATCTTCCAGGCCGTCACGGCTGCGATTCGTAAGTTCCCGGTCTTCAACTCGCAGGTCTCAGGCGACCAGATCATCTACAAGCGCGACATCAATCTGGGCATGGCCGTCGCGCTCGACTGGGGCTTGATCGTGCCGGTCATCAAACGCGCTGACGACCTTTCGATTTCGGGCCTCGCTCGCGCCGCAAACGATCTGGCAGACCGCGCGCGCGCCAAGCAACTCAAGCCAGACGAAGTGGCCGGAGGCACGTTCACCATCACCAACCCTGGCGTCTTCGGCGGACTCTTCGGCACGCCCATCATCAATCAACCGCAGGTCGCCATCCTCGGCGTCGGCACAATCGAGAAACGCCCGAAGGTCATCGCCAGTCCCGAAGGCGATGACTACATAGCCATTCGCCACATGGCCTACTTCGCGCTGACCTTCGACCATCGCATCATTGACGGCTCTGACGCGGAGAGATTCCTGGGTTACGTCAAAGAGCTTCTGGAAGCAGGCCAGTTTCAGGTATGAAGTGATGGGTGATGGCCCAATTAAGCTCGCGCGAAAGTCAGCGGTGATTTAGACAGGATTGACGAGGTTATCAGGATAAAAAGAGTCTTACTGCTTTTGTCTTGATAATCTCTCAACCTGTCTCTTCCTTCGCAGTCCGAATCTTTCGGCCTCTGAAGGCGCTCAGCAATGAAAGCAACGGCAAACATTCCCATCGGAGCTGCGGCTTCTCAATCCGTTATCGTCACACGCGAATTGACTGTGGCCCACTTTCACCCGGACATGCCCGAAGTCTATGGCACACCCTTGATGATCTATTTGATGGAAGTCGCGGCGGCTGAGGCCATCAAGGAATTTCTCCCGCAAGGCTGGGTTTCGGTCGGCGTAGAAGTTGACATCAAACATCTCGCGGCCACACCCATCGGCTTGACCGTTACTGCCAGAGCCGAAGTTATCTCGGTCGAAGACGCGACGGTGACTTTTGCTATCGAAGCGCACGACGGAATCGAGAAGATCGGCGAGGGCAGGCACGTCCGCGCCGCCGTTCATCTGGAACGTTTTATTCAACGGATCAACACCAAGGCATCTCGTGCCAAAGGATGATTACCACTATGAACCGGTCGCCTTCAATTCATCCCTCAGCCCTTCGTTATTGCATTAAGCTAACAATTAACTAATGAACTGCTTGTAGGCTGCCTTTTTGGGCTGTTTCCGCATCAGACCTGCTTGACAGAGCTTGATTGTTCGTTAGATATTCGCGTGTCAGACGAACAAGTAAAACTGTTTTGGAAGGTGACCTCGCAGATGTTCAGGGTTCGCTGCTCCTCGACTCAACCAGAGGCGCGACCCCGATTGTAGGAGTCCAATTGACCGCGACCCTCGAAGAAGAGCGCGCCCTACCGCAGCCGCTCCTTCGGTCGCCAAAACTGGCGGGAACACTTCTCGCTTAATGGAGTGCAAACGACGATGAGTATTGATAAAGCCCGACCGTTCAGGAAGCTTCTGCTCGCTTCCTCTTTTCTCTTAGTAACAGCTTCGTTTGGATTGGCGCAGAGTGCGCCAGACTCTCGCGTCAATCAATCACCGGCACAGATTAAGCCGCCGACCGGAGTGGCGCAATCCGGCAATGTCCGCAGCGTCTCGTCCGGCCAGAAGATGACGCTCAAGGGCGTCGTCACGCGCCGCGACGCGGACACTTTCGTCGTCCGTGACATGAACGGCGTTGACACCGTAGTGCGTTTGACAGATACGACGAGCGTCAAATCAAAAGGTGGTTTCTTTGGCGGTGGCACCAGATACAATGTGACCAACATCCTGCGCGGCCTCAACGTCGAGGTCGAAGGACGCGGCGACACAAGCGGTCAACTCGTGGCCGAGAAAGTCAGGTTCAACGATTCCGATCTGAGAGTGGCGCGGACGGTCGAGTCACGAGTTGACCCGGTGGAGAATCGCGTCGGCTCTGCCGAAAACCGTATTGACCAGGTAGAGCAGAATTCGCAAAAGCTTTCGGGCCAGATTGACGAACTTGCGGCTGTTTCCAATGCTGCTCGTGGTGGTGCGAAGGCTGCTCAGGAGACTGCCGATGCTGCGGTCTCTGGGGTCAACGCGACGAACGAGCGCATCTCCGCTCTCGATGATTACACGCCGGAGGAGACCATCGCCGTCAATTTCAGAGTCAACAGTGCGGTGCTTTCGCCCGATGCCAAATCTCAATTGGATGGACTGGCGACCAAAGCTCTGAACTTGAAAGGTTACGTGATCGAAGTCTCAGGCTTTACGGATTCGACAGGCAGCGTTGAGAAGAACCGCGCCTTGAGCACGCGCCGAGCTGATGCAGTCGTGCGTTATCTTGCGGAGAATCACAACATTCCGCTTCGCCGCATCGTCACTCCTTTTGGTTACGGCGAATCAAACGCGATAGCCGACAACAAGACGCGCGAAGGCCGCGCGCAGAACCGTCGCGTCGAGGTCAAGATTCTCGTCAACAAGGGGCTGCAACAGAGCGCGCCCGTGATGAACAGGCCGGATACGGGATCGTCGAACCCGTAAATACAGTGATGAGTGATGAGTAATGAGTGATGAGTTGAAAAACTCTTCTGACTCATCACTCATCACTCATTACTCATCACTTCTTTTTTGTCTGATGATATACAAGCGGAACATGATGCGATCTTTTCTGACGCTGGCGCTCTCCACGGCGCTGGCTTTTCTTTTTCTCGTCTCGACTTCAAAGAGCGCTGAGGCTCAGATACTGCAAGAGCCGCCGCCCGTGATGCCGAAGCCTACGCCGAAGCCGCCACCACCTCCGAAAGATGAAGATTATGAAGTCGTCCGCGTCACGTCGAATCTAATCGTCGTGCCCGTCTCGGTCACGGACGCTACGGGGCAACCCGTGCTCGGCTTGAAGATTCCAGATTTTCGTCTCGAAGAAGAAGGGCGAGCGCAAGAGATAACGCAGATGGGCGACCCGGAGCAGACGCCTCTCGACATAGCTATCCTGTTGGATGTTTCAGCGAGTCAGAAGTCTTTCTTTACTTTCGAGCAGCAGGCAGCCACAGCCTTTCTCAAGCAGGTGCTGAAGCCGACGGATCGAGCCACAGTCTTCGCTATTGATGAGAAGCCGCGCTTCATTCAAGAGTTGACCTCAGCCGAGCGCGCTTCTGAAAAGCTGATGAGCATCCTTCCGGCCAGCGGCTACACAGCCTTCTATGACACTGTCATTTCAGCCGCAAACTATCTTGAAAAGTCTTCGTCGTCGGGACGACGCAAAGTTATCATAGCGATCTCTGATGGAGACGACACGGCGCGGATTATTGATATGTCGAACGCGCAGACCAGAGGGAGCGACGACCTGAAGCTCATCGGTAAGGACGCGCAACTCAGGTTAATTGATCGTTCGGTGTCAGAGGTCCAGCGTGAAATTCAGCGCGATGAGATAACCTTTTATTCTCTCAATCCGAGCGGGCAGACGATGTTTCTCAATGTCCGCACGGCTCGTGCCGAGCAGGGCATGGAGAAGATGACCGAAGCGACGGGCGGCGCATCTTTCACCCTCAGCAAACTCGCAGAGTTGAACGCCATCTTCAACCGCATCGCTGCGGAGCTTCGCTCGCAATATCTTTTACAGTATTACTCCAATAACGAAACGTCGGGCGGCAACTACAGGAGTATCAAGGTCGCCGTCCCCACGCAGCCTCAGCTCAGAGTCCGCGCGCGACAGGGCTACTATCCGAAGGGAAAGTAAAAGCAGTTCAAAGTCTAAAGTCCAGTGTCCAAAGTGAGAAGCGTTTTGACTTTGGACATTGGACTTAGACTTTGGACTGTGTTTCAACGCATTTCCAACAACACGTCCGTCAAGCGGTTGACGACAGCGAGCAAAGACCTCCCGGCCTGGTCGTATTGGCCTGCGGCGGCCTGGTCTTCGGCATTGGCCGCGCCCGCCGCGACACCCGCGAGTCTCGTGTAGTAACGCTGCAAGTCCGGCGTCGTGCGAAAATCAATCTCAAGCTTATCCAGTCCTTCGCGCACGTTTTGCAAGCTTGTCTTAACAGTCGCTTTGCTTCGTTGCGTCTGCTCAATCACATTCTGCGAAGCGTTGCCGCTCTGTGCCGCCGCATCAGCCGCCTCGATTCCTTTGGCGACTCCGCCGAGCAAATATAGAAACCGCGTCAGGTTCTTGATCTGGTCGGCCACGCGCGTCGCTCCATCCGTGCGCGCATTTGTATTCGCTTGTGATGAATCTCCGGCGCGACTACTGCTCTTCTGTGTGGTTCGTCTTGACGTTGTGCGTTGCCTGTTCTGCGCCATGAGCGATGCAGGCAACAGCAACAGACAGATGATTGATAGTAAGGCGGCGCGTTTCAATTCTCTTCCTCCTCTATTCCGACGACTCTCTCTCAGGGGTTTCTTCAAGGGATATTTGATTAGACTATTCTCAGAAATGGTTGCGCGCGTCAAGCCCGCGCCGCGCTTCAATTGGTCAAGGTTCAGTCTCTACTGTTAAAATACTCGGCAGCTTTCACGAGATGAAACAGAGAAGATTAAGAGTCGAGCGTCTCGGTCGCCTGGCATATGCGGCTGCTCTCGCCGCCCAGAAAGAGACGGAGCGAGCTGTGCTTGCAGGGAGTCAGCCGGACACTCTGTTACTGGTCGAGCACCCGCACACGCTGACGCTCGGGCGCGGCGCAACGCGCGCCGGAATCCTCGCCACAGAAGAGATGCTTGAGGAACGCCATGTGACGGTCTTTGAGACGAATCGCGGCGGCAAGGTGACCTATCATGGGCTGGGCCAAATCGTCGGTTACCCGATTATCAATTTGAGTCCTGAGCGCGAGGACGTTCACCGCTATGTGCGCGAGCTTGAAGAGGTCTTGATGCGCGCGATGTCGGATTCCGG
>Ga0182001_10000047_pt1 | contig 30249 bp, 27 predicted proteins | sample BulsoiFelSFmetaG_FD_120485 | JGI IMG/M metagenome (GOLD analysis project Ga0182001, IMG submission 120485) | Bulk soil microbial communities from Mexico - San Felipe (SF) metaG | ecosystem: Environmental > Terrestrial > Soil > Agricultural land | place: Mexico: San Luis Potosi | collected... | reverse complement strand
CTTTCAGGCGAAAGACCGTTCCGGTCTGTGTGCCCGCCGGAATCTTCACCTGCTGTTGACCATTGAGCGTCTGCACGGTGGTCTCCGCGCCGAGTGCGGCCTGCGAGAAGTTGATCGGCACGCTTGAGTAAAGATTGCTCCCCTGCCGCTCGAATCGTTCGTGCTCGCTGACGTGAATCACAACGTAGAGGTCGCCTGTTGCTCCGCCCTGCGTGCCAGCCTCGCCTTCGCCAGCGATGCGGAGGCGCGAGCCTGTCTCGACCCCCGCAGGAATCTTGACCTCCATCGTCTTCTCGCGCTCCACACGACCCGCGCCCTTGCACGCGTCGCAAGGATTTTTAATCACGTGACCTGTCCCGCGACAGGTGCTGCATGTGCGCGCCACAGAGAAGAAGCCCTGTTGATAACGAACCTGTCCAGCTCCGCTGCAAGTCCCGCAGGTTTCCGGCTGCGTCCCTTCGGCTGCGCCCGAGCCTTTGCACTTCTCGCAGGTCTCCAGTCTGGGGATGCGAAGTTGTGCGGTCATTCCTGCCGCTGCATCTTCGAGTGTGATTTCAAGATCATAGCGGAGGTCTGCGCCGCGCTGAGCAGTAGTGCGACGGCCACCTGAGCCGCCGCGCCCGCCGCCGAAGACATCGCCGAAGCCGAAGAGGTCGCCGAGGATATCTTCGATGCCGCCGAAGCCTGGCGCGCCCCAGCCGCCCGCGCCTCCAGCACTGCTTGAAACTCCAGCGTGACCGAAACGGTCGTAGCGGCGACGCTGGTCTGCGTCCGAAAGAACCGAATAGGCTTCGGCAGCCTCTTTGAACTTCTCTTCGGCTGCCGCGTCGCCCGGATTTTTATCTGGATGATATTTGACTGCCAGACGGCGATACGCGCTCTTGATCTCCTGCTCGCTGGCAGTGCGCGCAACGCTCAATACTTCATAATAATCGCGTTTACTCATTTATCGTTGAATTAATTCCCTTTCAAATTTGCGTGACGCATTATACCAACGCGGAATAAAAAAAGCAGAAGGCAGAAGACACAAGGCAGAAGGCAGCAAAGACACGGACGTTGTTGCTGCCTTCTGCTTTCTGTTCTTCACAATCCGCAATCGAATCATTCGTCGCCTTCCATATTCATCATCACATTCGTGAGGTCGTTGGCGAGCATTTGGACAAACTCAATTGCCTGCTGAATCTCGTTGATGTTTTCCGATGTCACGGCCTCGTCGGCGCGGCTTAAGGTTTGCTGCCCCATCTTTCTGTCTTCGGCTGAGAGAGAGCCGCCGAACTCGTTGAAGGCGCGGCGGGTCGTTCGCGCCAGTGTGTCCAGCTTATTGCGCAAGCCTATGATATCTTTCGCGCGCTGGTCAGCCTGCACGGAAGCCTCCGCCTCTGCTATCAGGCGATTAATCTCATCGGTCGAGAGGCCGGAAGTCGGAGTGATGCGCATCTGTTGTTCGCGCCCAGTCGTCTTATCTTTCGCCGACACGGAGACGATGCCGTTGGCGTCAACCTCGAAGGAGACTTCGATCTGCGGAACGCCGCGCGGGTTCGGCGGGATGCCAACCAGCTCAAACTTGCCCAGAGAGCGATTGCCTTCGGCTATCTCGCGCTCGCCTTGCAGAACGTGAATCTCGACAGATGATTGATTATCAACGACGGTTGTAAACGTCAGGCTGTTTCGCAAGGGGATGGTCGAGTTGCGTTCGATGATCTTCGTGAAAAGGCCGCCTCGTGTCTCAAGGCCCAGACTGAGCGGCAAGACATCCAGCAGAACTATGTCTTTCACGTCGCCCGCGAGCACCGCCCCCTGAATGGCCGCGCCCATAGCGACGACTTCATCCGGGTTGATTTCCGCCGAAGCATCCTTGCCGAAAATTTCCTGCACGGTGCGCTGAACAATCGGAGAGCGCGTCTGCCCACCGACGAGGATCACTTTGTCTATGTCGGTCGGCTGTAATTTCGCGTCCCAGAGAGCTTTCTGGCAAGGCTCGATTGTCTGTTCGACGAGGTCTGCGACCAAAGCCTCAAACTCTTCGCGCGTCAGCGTCTTGTTAAAATGCTTCGGGCCTGTTGAATCCGCCGCGATGAAAGGCAGGTTGATGTTGGTCTCCGTCACCGAAGAGAGATCGCACTTGGCGCGCTCGGCAGCCTCCTTCAAACGTTGCAGCGCGAGCCGGTCCTGGCGCAGATCAATTCCTGTCTCTTCCTTAAACTTGTCCGCCATCCAGCCAATGATGCGGTCGTCAAAATCTTCGCCGCCGAGGAAAGTGTTGCCCGATGTCGAGAGAACTTCAAAGACGCCGTCATTCATCTCAAGAATCGAAACGTCGAACGTGCCTCCGCCCAAATCGTAAACGGCTATGCGCTCGGACTCTGACTTGCCGAGACCGTAGGCCAGGGCGGCTGCCGTCGGCTCGTTGATGATGCGCTCGACTTTCAGGCCAGCGATCTTGCCAGCATCCTTGGTCGCCTGACGTTGTGTGTCGTCGAAATAAGCGGGCACGGTGACGATGGCATCCGTCACGGCTTCGCCGAGGAAATCTTCAGCGGCCGTCTTCAAGCGTTGCAGGACGATGCCGGAGATTTCCGGCGGGCTGTAGGTGCGCCCCTGAACGCGAATGCGCGCATCGCCATTCTGCGAATCAACGATCTCGAAGGCAGAGGTCTCTTTCATGCGCTGCGCTTCGAGCGAGTTGAACTTGCGACCGATGAGGCGCTTGACGGCATAGACGGTATTGCTCGCATTGGTCACGGCCTGACGCTTAGCGATCTGCCCGACGAGGCGTTCGCCTTTGTCCGTGAACCCGACAACCGTCGGCGTGGTACGTCCGCCCTCTTTGTTGGGCACAATCTGCACCGCGCCGCCCTCCAGAACCGCCACGCAGCAATTCGTCGTGCCTAAATCAATGCCAATGACTTTGCCCATAATTTAGAAGTTTTGAATTATGAGTTTTGAATTTTGAATTGAAAGCGGTCTCACTTCTTTAATTCAAAATTCAAAACTCAAAATTCATAATTACCTCGTTGCGACCTTGACTATGGCCGGGCGTAGTAGCTTCTCTCCGAGACGATAGCCCGGGACTAGCTCTTGAATCACAGTGTCCGGTTCGTATTCTTCCGTCTGTTCAGTGATAACGGCTTCGTGAACGTGCGGGTCGAAGCGTTGGCCGACTGCTTCGACAGGTTGCAGACCGAGTCCTTCGAGCACACCCGTCAGTTGCTTGTAAATCAGTTCGACGCCTTGCAAAAAGTGGCGAAACTCTTCGGACTCGCTTGCCTGGACAGAAGATTCTGCTGCGAGGGCGCGGCGCAGATTGTCCAGCACGGGCAAGAGCTTGCTCACGACATCGCCGACCAGGCGATTGTAACTTTCGGCGCGGTCACGCTCGACGCGCTTGCGATAGTTCTCGAAATCGGCCTGCCGCCGAGCCAGCGCATCGCGTAGCTCATCACGCTGGGCCTCAACACGACGAAGCTCGGCGCGCGTCGCAATCAACTCTGCGCGCACAGGGCCTGTGGCCTCCGGGTCAGATGCCTGCTGTGAATTAGAGGCAGCATCACGCGTAGAGTTTGCAGAGTTGGGCGCGGCCTGATTCTTGTCTTCGCGGCGTTCCGGCATCTCGTTAGGCGGCGGCCCACCAGCGGCATCCGAATCGTCGGCGCGCTCACGCCCGGCCTCGTCATCTCGTTCCTGTCCGCGATCTATGCGACGTTGTGCATCCGTTTCATCTTCGTAGCTTGAACCACGCCCTATCTCTTCCGGCGAGAGGTCACCCTCACCGGAGCGAGCTTCTACAGAGTCATCATTCTTTGTCTGCGATGCCGCCTTTGAAACTTTATCGTCATCCACAAAGTGGATTGGTATGCGGTTCGACTTCTGTTCTTTTCTATTCACCATCATCGTCCGTTCCCACCCTTTGAGAGGCGCGCCCGTCGGGATTGAAATTCACTCAAAGCTCAACTCGTTCGAGGTCTCTTTACGAAGCAGTTGCTCTATATGACGAGCCATATAATTAACAACGGCCATCATCCGCGCGTATTCGATTCTCATCGGCCCGACTACTCCGAGCGTGCCGATGGTTTCATTGCCAATCCAGTAGGGCGCAGTAATCAGCGTGCAATACTGCATCGAAGGCGTAGCATGCTCGCGCCCGATGACGACGCGCACTTCTCCTGGAAACGATTGCTCGCGCGAGATGCACTCGTTCAGGATTTTCACGAGACGCGACTTCTCTTCAAAGGTGCGGAACAACTCGCGCATCATCTCAGCGTCTGCGAACTCCGGCTTCGTCAGGATATTCGATGCGCCGTCAACATAGACATCCGCCGCCACGGCGTCTTCGCCTTCGAGGCTGCGGTTGCAGAGCAGAATGGCGTTTCTCAGAAGCTTGTCGTAGAGAGCCTTCTCTTCGCGCATCAGCTCGACAATCTCGGAGCGAATCACGAGCAGACTCTTTCCGCCGAACTCTGTGTTCAGATAGCGCGCCGTCTGCTCTAACTCTTCCTGGCTCAAATTCTCGTTGAGACGAATGATCTTGTGGTGGACGATGTTGGGCGCAGAGACGAGGATGACCAGAATTCTGTTGTCCGCGAGTTTCAGAAACTCTATGTGCTGTAAACGATTGTCTGCGAGAGATGGCGAGATGACTATGCCGACGTTTTCGGAAAACTCCGAAAGAGCGTGTGAAATCTTCGCCATCAAGCGGTCCGGGACGCCGCCCGCCTCCGTCTGCAAGCTCTGAAGAAAAGCGTCTATGGCCGCAAGGTCTGATTTTGAGAGGCGCATCACGCCGAGCATGTTATCAACGTAGAAACGATAACCTTTATCTGTGGGCACACGACCGGCAGAGGTATGTGGCTGCTCGACCAGCCCGGCCTCTTCTAGTTGCCCCATGACATTGCGGATCGTGGCCGCGCTCCAGCCTGCGGCATGTGCGAAGCGATCAGAAATCGTGCGCGACCCGACAGGTTCGCCCGTCGCTAAATGCTCCTTAATAATTGCAGATAATACGGCCTGCCCGCGCGAGTCGGTAACTCCTAAATTCTTAGATTGAGGGCTAGAGATGCGGCTGACCATCGTTCTTCTTTGCCGTCCATAGAACTCTGAGCTTGCGGGGGTAAGCACACTGATGACGACGGCTAAAACTTCAATAACATTGTGACTTCCGGCCTGTCAACAATCTTCACGGGCAGGTTCGGGTTTCTGGGTAACCTCCGCGTCGGCGCGGTCTTGCAAGTCCAGATTAGAGTATAGCGGATTGTGTAACAGAGCGGCAAACAATCTCTTCTTTTTCTTTTAGGCTATAGCCGAGCCGAGCTTAATCCGACGGCCTGCTTGCATTTAGCCTTGAGAAACGGATGGATTCATCTCTTCTGTGAACTTAAACTGCTGGCAGACATAACCTTAAGGCAGCCTTTAATTTCACCTTCGAGAGCGCAGAAAATTCTTCTCACCCTCATTTCGTGATGTTTCAACAGCTTAGCAGGGCTTCGTGAAGACCTGTTTGACGCCCCTGCCACCTTGCTCGTAATATCAAGCGCGGCGACGATACTTCCAGAGAAACCATTCGGGGACACTCCCATAACCCCAGCGCGAGTCTTCTTCCGAGAGGATCAGAAGCCAAAGTCTCCAGTAGAGGTTTCGCTTATGTCAGAGACACCCAAGCATCTTAATGCCTTCTTTACCGAAGCCTTTCGCCAATTGGCGCGCAATCGTCCAGTGCCAGAGATTGAGGTCAAGTTCTACCCTTACGCCGAAACCATTCATAAGATTCGACTCCGCTCAGGGCGCGTTTACATCCGCATCTCAGATATTTTTCAGAACGCGCCACTTGATGTTCATCGCGCTATCGCTTTCATACTGGTCGCGCGATTGCTCAGAAAAAGTCTGCCGGAAAAATATGAACGTTGCTATCGGGCCTACGCCTGTTCTCCACAAGTCCTCCGCGAGTTGGACATCAAGCGACGAGAGCGCGGACGCAAGTACGTCTCCACAGCGCGCGGCAGAGTTTACGATCTTGACAAGATGTTTCAGCGTTTGAACCGTCGTTACTTTAACGGCGAGATGGAAAAGCCTACGCTGACATGGTCCCAGCGGCGGTCAAGACGCATCCGGTGCCACCATGATGCGGCGCACGACACCATTGTGATTAGCAAGACATTGGACGACGCGGACACGCCGGATTGGTTCGTCGAATATGTCCTCTATCACGAGATGCTGCATATCAAACATCCAGCGCGCTTCATCAAAGGCAGGCGCTACTATCACACGAACGCCTTTCGTATGGAGGAACAGAGATTTCCTTACTATGAAGAGGCGCAACGCTGGCTCGATCTGATCGCGCTCCAGCATCGCATCCCGCACGCGCGCGCCGCTTGAAATTTTTTGGAACTTTAGATGCCGAAGGGCGTAAATAACTGGCAGGTAGGTGGGCTCCTAGAAAGAGAGCGGGTGAGCAAAAGGAACGCGTCAAACCCTCCGACGTTTTCCCCAAGCTCACCCGCTTTTTGGCTTGTCAAACGATAGACATCCGAAAATCTTTCCTGATACTCTGCAATCGCTCAATGATTGAATCTTAAACATTGAGGCTGGATTATTTTTCTTCAACTAGCGACCGCTTCCGAACGCTCGGCAATATTCCGAATTTTCGTTAACCGGCAGTAGTAGTGCGCCACCATTTCAAAGGAGCATTCCAGATGTCAGAAACAGTCTTCAAAGGGGTCGAAATCGTCGGCACGTCCGATCAGAGTTTCAGCCACGCCATCGAAGTCGCCGTGCGTCGCGCACGCCAGACTCTGCATAACCTTTCGTGGTTCGTCGTCAAAGAACAGCGCGGCGGCTTGCAACAAGGGAAGCTCGAATATCAAGTGACTCTGTGTGTCTATTTCAAGCTGGACAAGATGGAAGACGCTGCCGACGCGGGCGACGAAGGGCATAACGGGACTTAAGCTTTAAAGCCTCGCCTGTTAACTAAGGGCGCGCTGGACAAATCGCGCTGACGACCGCTAGACTACGAGGTTTGCTAATCAACCATGTGCTTCGTCTATGGGCGCGTGCGCTTGAATGAGGCAAACAATATTTCTTTGAGACGGGGATTAATCTTCTTTTATGGCAATTCCGGCAACACAGATTCGACGCGGCATGGTCATCGTCTTTGAGGGACAGCCCTGCAAGGTCGTTGAGTTTCGTCACCACACGCCCGGCAACCTGCGCGCGATGGTACAGACGAAGCTGCGCAACATCCGCACAGGCTCAAGTTTCGAGCATCGCTTTCGCTCGGCAGACACTGTCGAGCGCGCCTCGCTCGAACAGCATGACATGGAGTATCTCTACTCGGACGGCTCGCAACACCATTTCATGAACACGGAGAACTATGAGCAGATCGGTTTGAGCGAGGAGGATTTGGGCGACACGGCGCAGTGGCTGATGCCTGGCCTGAAAATTCAGGTCGAGTTTTACGAAGGCGCGCCCATCGGCGTCGAGCTTCCAGACTCCGTTGAGTTGACAGTGACCAGCACCGAGCCGTCTTTGAAAGGCGCGACCGTCTCGAACGTCAACAAGCCTGCGACGCTCGAAAACGGCGTCACAATCCAAGTCCCGCCCTTCGTCAATGAAGGCGACCGCATCCGCGTCTCTCCTTCCGAAGGACGTTATATTGAAAGAGCGAAGTAAAACAGTGACGAGTGACGAGTGACAAGTGACGAGAAAAAGCGTTTAACTTGTCACTTGTCACTCGTCACTCGTCACTTATGTATTTCCTTTACAGCTTCCTTCTCACGCTCGGCGTCATCGTGCTTCTGCCGCGATTCATAGTTGACGCCGTTAGGAACGGAAAATATGTCGCCGGGTGGCGCGAACGGCTAGGCCAACTGCCCCATATTGAAACTGACGGTCGTCCGCTAATCTGGCTGCACTGCGTCTCGGTCGGCGAGGCGCAGGCCGCGCGTCCCCTGGCCCGCCAAATCATCAAAGAGTTTCCCTCGCACCAGCTTTTAGTTTCGACGACGACGCTGACAGGACAACGTATCGCGCGCGATGTGTTTCGTGACGATGCTGTGGCTGTCATCTACTTTCCTTTCGACTGGGCTTGGACTGTCCGGCGCGCTCTCAAAAAAGTTAATCCGTCCGCAGTCTTGATTATGGAGACGGAGTTGTGGCCCAACTTCCTGCGCGAGTGCAGAAGGCGGCGCACGCCTGTGGCAATCGTCAACGGGCGACTTTCGGAACGCTCTTTTCGCCGTTATCAATTTATCAAGGGCTTCACAAAGCGCATCGTCAACGATCTTGACTTAGCCCTCATGCAAACGGAAGCGGACGCCGAACGGATGCGCGCTCTCGGTCTTCCGTCTGAGAGAGTCTTCGTCTCAGGCAATCTTAAATTCGACGCTGGCGCAGACAGTAACGAGCGTGCCTTGACCGGACTTTTGCGCGCGCGTTTCAGCATTGATGCCGAGCGCCCGTTAATCGTCGCGGCGAGCACCCATTCGCCGGAAGAGAAAATATTTCTGGAAGCATTCAAACAGCTCCGCGCTATTCGAGGCCACGATAAAGTGAGACTGCTCATCGCGCCCAGACACCCTGAGCGTTTCCCTGAAGTCGCCGGGCTTCTCGATGCATCAAACTTTGCATGGTCAAGACGCTCTGCCGAAGCGTCCACGACAGATTCCGTTTGCGACATCATCCTGCTCGATTCAATCGGCGAGTTGCGCGCAGTCTATCCTTTAGCGAGCGTCGTTTTCGTCGGCGGCAGCATCGCGGCCACAGGCGGACACAACATCCTCGAGCCTGCCGCAGCCGGAGCCTGCACCGTGACGGGCGCGCAGACTTTCAACTTCAAAACGGTTGTTGAAGATTTTCTGGCAGCCGGTGCGCTCGTTCAACTTCCAGAGCTTTCGGAGACTCAAGCCGCACCTGAACTGTCGAAAGTTTTGGGAGAGCTTCTTGCCGACGATAATCACAGGCGCACAATCGCCGGAAACGCGCGCGCGGCTTTGGAAAAGAATCGGGGCGCGACGGCGCGCACCATCAAGCTTCTCTCGCCGATTCTCGCGGCAGCTTCCAATCCAACCGCGCACGTTGAGAAGAGAGAAGGTGCGCAAACGGACGATGCTCTCTCCGCATGAAAGAGACTTCGACCATCATTCTTGCCCCGCTCGGCGCGATCTACAGCGCGGCGATACGCGTGCGGCGCGCGCTCTATAAAAAAGGCGCTTTCAAAGTTCACCGGATAAGCGCGCCCGTCATCAGCATCGGCAACATCACAACCGGCGGCACAGGCAAGACGCCGCTCGTCGAGTGGGTCGCGCGCGCAATCGCAAGCGAAGGCCGCCGCGTCTGCATACTGACGCGCGGCTACGGGCGTCGTGATGTCAAGCGGCGAGTCATCGTCTCCGACGGAGAGCAAATCTTAAGCGACGCGCGAGAAGGCGGCGACGAACCGTTGCAGTTGGCCGAAGCATTGCTTGGCAAGGCTGCGGTCATCAGCGATGCGGACAGGGTCGCTGCCGCGCGCTATGCTACGGAAATTTTGCAGAGCGAGGTCTTCATACTCGACGATGGATTCCAGCATCTGCGAATCGCGCGCAGTCTTGATCTGGTCGTGGTGGATGCAATGAATCCCTGGGGCGGAGGAAAGCTTTTGCCGCGCGGACGCTTGCGTGAACCTTTGCGTGAACTCAAGCGCGCGGACTGCATTATCCTCACTCGCACTGAACAGGCCGAGGACGTTGACTCGCTTCGCAAGCAGGCGGAGCGTTTGAGCGGTGGTCGCCCAATCATTCTCTCTCGAACACGAACCAAAAAGTTTCGACCTCTTTCTGAGATAACAGGCAAGCCCGACTCCGTCTCTTCAACTTATAACTCATCCCTTCACCCTCATTCCTTCGCAGCCTTCTGCGCCATCGGGAATCCGTCGGCTTTCTTCAAGCAGATTGAAAGGGACGGATACGATTTGAATTACACGCAAAGGTTTCCAGACCATCATGCTTACACGCAGAATGATGTTGACGAGTTCATTGTCAAAGCTTGTCGAGCAGGCGCAGAGGCTTTGCTGACCACAGCCAAGGATGCGGTCAAGCTACGCTCTCTTAATTTTTCTCTTCCCTGTTATGTGCTGGAAATCGAGCTTGAGTTCGACGATGAAGAAAAGTTGAGAGCGATGATCCGTGAAGCGATAAATTGAATGCAAGCCTCGCCCGAAAATTGTATAGACAGATTTAATAATGAAGCAAAGGGCTGCTTCCCGTACCCGAAGATTCCTGGCCGCTATCTCCTGAAGAATCTGGTTTGGGCGTTGCTTCCTTCTTCGGAGTCGGCATCGGCGGAGGCGGCTGTGGCGGCTGCGACTGCTCGTTGGGCGTGGGATTGATAGACGGTTCAGGCAGCTCGGTGCGCTTGTTGCTGTTCTTGTTCGGCGACGGGCTGGGCTGCGCCTCACCTGGATTATAATTAGCCCCTTCAGAATCTTTGTTACTATTCTCGTTCGCTTGCTTCTTGTCGCCCTCATTCTGATTAGCATTCGCGCCTTTACCGTTCTCACCTCGGTTGACGTTTGGCTCTACTGGCAAGGTTGACGGCGGGAGGCCGGAGTTCGAATCTATTGCAGGCGTCGGCGCAGAATTCGGTTTGATGTCCTGCTCGGCTGCGCCCGTCGGAGTCTGCGATGCCTTAACCGGCTGGCCTGCCGGGTCAACCGCGAGCGGCGATGTAGAGTTATTATTCGACGCGGGCTGCGAAGAAGAGTTGCGCGTCAGCGCAAAGACGACGCCAAAGATAACGACGAGACCAACCAACGCCGGAATCAGGATGCGCCAGGGCTTGAAACTAGATGAAGGCGGCGGCACAACGTCGGAGAAAATCTCCGGCTCTTCTTGCGCGGCGACCGCTGCTGCTACCGCCGACTCTCTGGGCCTGACAACAGTCGCCTCGTCGCTCTCTTCGCTGCTGGTCGTGCGCGGCGCTTCGTTCGAGCCTGTGGGCACAACTATCCGATTGGTCAAGCGCTCGGGCGTGCCCTGCGCTGTGTCGGCAACCTGCCGCTCTTTGCCTTCAGCCGCGAGGGCTAACCCTTCGGACAATTCACTGACGGTCTGGTAACGGTCTTCCGGGCGTTTCGCCATCGCCTGCATGACGACGCGACCCACAGCCGCAGGCAAATCTTTTCTCTCTTCTAAAACAGACGGAGGCGGCTCCTGCAAGTGCTTCATCATGATCGCCGTCGGCGACTCGCCCGTAAATGGAACGTGGCCGACGAGCATTTCATAGACGATGACGCCCAGGCTATAGATGTCTGAGCGCGAATCAATATTCGCGGCCTGCGAACATTGTTCGGGCGACATATATTGCGGGGTCCCGATGATTAAGTTTGGCGCGGTCAGGGCAGGGTCTTGCCCAACCTTTTCGGTTATCTTCGCAATCCCAAAATCCAGCACCTTGGCCCAATCGCCGCCGCCCATATCAAGGAGCATGATGTTGTCGCTCTTTAAGTCGCGGTGAACGACGCCTTCAGTATGTGCGGCTTCGAGCGCACCACAAACTTGGCGGATGATCTCGACGGCGCGCTCAATCGGCATCGGCCCGTCCTTGTGAATCACTTCCTTCAGCGTCTCGCCATTCAGGTATTCCATTACCAGAAAGACGACCCCTTTCTCGTCTTCGCCGAAGTCCGTGACGTTCAGAGCATGTGGATGAGAGATGCGCGAGGCCGCCTTCGCTTCGCGCGAGAAGCGCGCGACGATCTTGTCATCAGCCGCGAGCGACGGGTGCAGGACTTTGATGGCGACGACCTTGTCCATCAGGACGTGAGTGGCGCGATAGACCGCGCCCATGCCGCCTTCATTAATGAGTTCTTCGATGCGGTATTTTCCGGCAAGCGTCTGGCCCAGCAGGGCGTCATCAACTTTCTCCAAGACCTCGCCATCAGACGGACACAAAGTGTTCGCATTCTCGTACTCCTTGCCACACTTCGGACACCTCTTCATCACCTTGTTCCGCCTAGACTTTCCGTCTGAATTTGGTTGAGCCTGAGCGTAGCACACAGCTTCCACACTGTGCAACGAGTTGCCGCGAGCGCGATAAAGGAGGCGCACGAGAGAGAACTGAAAACGAGCCGCCCCCGCTCATGCCCATCAGTGAATGTGTCTAACTTAGCAAACAATTCTCACCCTGAAACTACCGTTGTTGTCGGATAGATTTCATCACAGGATGGTTGGCAAAGTCTATGCCAGATGAGACAAACAGTGAGAAGCACAAGGTTATCGTATTGAAAAATCAGAATTATGAGATGACTTGCAGCATGAGCGTATCGGCGCAGTACGCCGAAGCCGTGAAAACATACATGCTGATTGTGGAATGCGGATTAAAAAAGCAGAAGGCAGCAAGACCATCTGAGTCTTTACTGCCTTCTATTCTTCAAAATCCGCAATCCGAAATCCAAAATCCGAGATTGTTAGACTTTGGCGAAGACGATCACGAGCGCGAAGAGCACGAGCGATTCGATCAGCGCCAGACCGATAATCATCATGATCTGGATACGACCCGCTGCGCCCGGATTGCGCGCCGCGCCTTCGACGGCAGATGCGGCGATGCGTGATTGGCCGAGTGCGCCAAGTCCTGCGGCGATGGCGAAGCCGAAGCCAGCGGCGAGAGCTTTATACTTGTTCACGCTGCTGTCATTGTCCGGTGCTGCCGTTTGAGCAAACGCCGTGATGCCGGTCATCAGGATGCCGACGATGGCGAAGAAGAGCATTCTTAACCTACTCATTTTCGATTCCTCCTCAAAGGGAAATTTGTGAATGCTTCAAAGGACGCTTCCTCGGGATTCAAGACTGCAAGATGAGAGTGGTCCGGTACGCTGCTTGGTTATAATTTCGCCCGCCTCCGGTATTCGCCGCCCCTCGTACAACGGCGCGCCTGCGATGCAAGGGCACTCTACTCGCTTTCCCTCTTTCTGAAAGCCATGACACTCGCGCTCCTTCGCCTCTCTTCTCTGCGGCTCTCTTTCCTTTCGCATCTCCTTGAAAAGTTTAACTACCCCGTGCGCTTCAACGTGTGCGGGCGCGCGTGCCCGCATCGCTCGAAACGCCCTAAAACAAATTTTGAATTATGAATTTTGAGTTTTGAATTGAAGAGAAAGACCGCCGCCTTAATTCAAAATTCAAAACTCAAAATTCATAATTTATGTAAGCACTGGCGCAATGATCTCGTCGCCGTCAACATGCTCGTGCCCGTGCTCACCGTGCTCTGCATGAGGCGGATGCGAGACCTCGCTGATATAGACCATCGAAAGAAACATAAAGATGAAAGTCTGTATGAAGGCGACGAAGAGACCGAGCGGCATCAAAAGCACTGGGACTATCCAGTAAGTCTTCGGCGGCGCGAGATTCGCAATGTTCTCTGTTACCTTCTCGTCCGCGAACATGTTGCCGAAGAGACGTATGCCGAGCGACATCGGGCGAATCAAGTTACTGATTAGCTCGATCAAAAAGAGCAGAGGCGCAATCGCTAAGACAGGCCCTGCGAAGTGTCTGAGATGACCGAACAGTCCGTTCTCTTTAATGCCGATGTAGTTGTAATAGACGAAACTGGAGATGCCGAGCGCGAACGTCACGCTCGTCGCGGATGTCGGAGCCATCATGCCCGGAATAAAGCCGAGCAGGTTTGAAACGATAATCAGCACGCCGAACGTCGCCACGACTGGGAAATATTGCACGCCGTGCGGCCCAATAACATCAACGATCAGATTGCGCACGGCCAGCACGCCGACTTCCAAGGTCTGCTGCCCGCCCGAAGGCTCATCTTCTGAGAGCCTGCGCCGCAGCAGCCAGATGATGACGACGCTGAGGATGCAGGCGATGATGAACATCACCGTGTACCAGGGAACGGCAGTCTGCGGCGTGTACTCTCCCAGAACTTTGCTCGCGTCCATGCCGAGCATCTTGTCCCACATGGGCTTCGTGTACTTTATCTCAAACTGATGAATGGGGCCGCCGATGGCCTCGTTTACCTTCTGCACAATCCAGGGGATATGCTCCGCAGCCTTTCCGGCGTGCTCCTGAACTTTTTCGGAATGTTCTGCGCCTTCCTGTAGTAACCAGAACAACATTTAAGTTTCCTCTCGATTGACGATTGCGAAATATACCTGCATGAAAGCTTCGACCATTGCGGCGGCCACGAACGAGCAAAGCCCTAAGAGCGTGGCGACGATTGAGACTAGATTCAAAGTATAAGCCAGGCCGACGACGCCAGCGATGATGAAATAACGAAGCACATAGCGCGCGGCGTTGAACTTAACTTTTCTTCCGCTCTCGGCTGTGCTAAAGACTGCGCCCAAAGAAGTCCGCAACCAGTGGTGATTAAAGAGCGAGAGGACGCCGCCGAGCAGCAACCCCGTCGTCACGCGCCAGGGCCAAAGCGGTGCGCTGACGAGAACTGCGCTCGCCACCGTCACGCACATCGTGCGGAAAAGACGGCGCTCCATCGCCACCGGATCGGTTGCCCGAAGCGCACTTCCACTCACACTGTCCACGATTTCGCTCATGATCGAAGCCGGTGATTTTACACTGGGGACGCGCGCGGTGTCGAGTTTGCGCGTCCACGAACTACCATGAAATTCTCGAAAGAAGCCGTATGAATTGATAGAAGCCCACGCCTGCGCCGATGACTATCCCCGTCACAACCAGCCAGGGCGCAGTCCCCAACCAACGGTCAAGCGCCCAACCCAAACCCAACATCGTCACCGTCGAGATGACAAACGAAAGCACCGCAGCATAGATCAGCCCGGTCTTTTGCGTCACCTCTTTTTCGTCTCGCTCAGGCATTAGAGATTGTCCAAAGTCCAAAGTCCAAGGTCCAATGTCAGTTCGCTTCTTAAACTTTGGACTTTGGACATTGGACTTTGGACTCACCAGCGTTTTCGCGTCAAATAGTTCTTCGGCACTTCGTAGAGCAGGGCGCGGCGCGAGTGACGCATGGAGTCATGTATGAAGCAGACATGCGTGCACCAACACGCGCGTCCTTCGTCAATCGCATTGAGTTCCGTTTGTCTCTCCTGCGCAGCCCAAAGCTTACGGAAGTCGTAATCGTAATCACGAAGCGTCGCAAATTTTTCGCGCAACTCGCAGGCGCGCACATCCCCGTTATAGTCAATCACGGCAGTCGTCTCGCCTGCCGTGCAGGGGAAAGGCCAGGCGGTCGGCTGCTGAAAGTTAGCGTGCTGCGTTCTGTAATGTGTTGTGATCGTGCCGACGTAAGCGACCGATTTGATGAAGCGACGGCTCGCGTCGTCATCCGCAAACATGCGCTCGCCGTACCGCTTCGTCAGGGCAGAGACGCGCTCGTACATCTTCGGCAAAATCTCAGGCGGCACTTGCTTAATCTCGTCCCCGACTTTCGTTTCGCCGCGAATGATGTTGAAGTATTGGCCGTCCAGACGAAAATTCTCCCAGAGATATTCCGAAAGCTTCTCAATCTCCGTGTAGTTCTCGGCGCAGACCACCGTGTTGACGTTCAAGCGAAAGCGGTCTGTGTACTTCTCTTTCAACGGGTAGAGCGAGCGAATACAATCGAGCGTCTTCTCCCAGTTGCCGGGCACGCCGCGAATCTCATCATGCGTCCGACCGTATCCGTCTAACGCGATGTTCAAATAGAGATGAAGCGCGGGATGAAAACCAAGCACATGCTCGACGACTTCAAAGGTGCGTGCCTTGACGAGCGCGTTGGTCGGGATGATGACACGTCGCACGCCGTTATTCTCTATGAACGTGTCAATGATTGCGGTCAAGTCACGCCTGAGCATCGGCTCGCCGCCCGAAAGCCAGAGGTCTGTGACACTCGGCATGGTGCGCGAAACCTTCTCTATCTGCTCGAACGTCATGTCGCCCGGACGATTCAGCTCCGCATGATAAAAACAGGTCTTGCAAAAAGCATTACAACGCGAGGTGACAAAGAGGATCACCGTGCCGAGACGCTTCTCGCGTTTCGTCGAGCGCAAAAGTTGAACAAATTGGACGGCCTTATTAATCAAGCTAACACATACGCTGGGAGAATATCCTGATGCCTTACGCCTTCTCTTTGAGCCTTTGCGAGAAAGAGCAACGTTTCACGCAAAGGCGCGAAGAAAGAGTTGAGGCGCAAAGGGGCGAATAGCTTTGCAACTCGATCATCAAAGCGCTGCTGAATCATTCCCGTCGAGCGGGCGCAATGATGACAGTTTCATGCGGCGATTTCAATTCGTAGGTAATGCCGCGCCAGACTATTCGGCGCGAGAGCAGTGCAGCCAAAGCATTGTACAGATAGAGTGCTGAAGTAAGCGGCCATAAGAATAGATGTGCGAGGCGGTCGTGGCGCAACTCTCTGCCATATCGCGCGAGCGGAAGAAGGATTGCGCGCCAGCGAAAATGCGCCTTGAGACCTCCGAGCAGATAGATAGCAAAGACGAGGACGAGTGGAAGAGCGAATGATAATCCGAGCGCGGCACATGCGATTGCGAGGGCAATTCCGCCAAAGAAAATCAGGACGAAAAGTAGATTACTGAAGAGAACTATTTTCCAGAGGTGCGGCGCATAAGCGCGCGTAATCTTCAATTGCCGTGTGGTGAATTCCAGTAGCTCTCGAAAACTGCAATCCTCGTGCGATGCGACCAGACAAGCAGGCACGAAATGAATCGGGAGTTGCGCTGAGTGGAGCGCGCGCGTCAGAGCAAAATCATCTGACGCCGCGCCGCGCCATGCGTCCATCACTTGAGCGCGCTCGAAGGTTTCGCGCCGGATAGCTGTCGAGCCGCCCCAGCAAAAATTTCTAAACCCATTATCGCCCAAGGCGGAAGCTATCGAAGCATTCCAGATAGAGCGTAAACGCGATGCCAGTCCGCCCTTGACCGGAATGAACCAGCGATAACCAGTCGCCGCGCCGACCTCTTCATTTGCGAGCGGCGCGACCAGCGTTCGCAGCCAACCAGACTGCGGTCGAGCATCCGAATCAACGAAGATGAGAACCTCGCTCGCCGTCGTTATTTCTCTGACGGCAGCGGACAGGTTATGAACCTTCTGCCCGCTCTCGGTTGCATAGCCCGCGATGAGAACGCGTGTCTTCACGCTTTCAACTTCGCAGAATTCTCTGCGCAAATCTTCAATTACTGGAAGCGAAGCATCGTCTGCGTCGTCCGTGACGAAGATGATTTCGTAAGGCCCATAATCCTGATGAAAGAGCGCGGCCAGATTTTCTCTCAAACCCTGATCTATGCCTCGACAGGGCGCGATGATCGTGGCGTAAGGAGTGAAGCTTTGATTCTCTCTCGCCAGCTCTCGCTGAATGTATGAGAGGTAACGGACGCCGCCCCTGAGCGAGATGATAGCTTGAATGATGAGCAGAGCAGCGAAAAAGTAGAAGACCCACATAAAAGTTCGAGGCGGTGATTCTACTTTGAACGCGCCGCCTCGAACAAACCCAATCCAATCACCCGCAGTATTTCAGACACAATTCGTATCGCGGCTCACAGGAACGTCTCTCAGTTCTGTTCTTACCAGCCCTTTTCAGGCACATGCGGTATGAGTTGGCGCACTTCTTCTTGCAACGTTTGTCAGGTTTCGGGGCAGTGGATGTCGTTGTCGTCGAATTCGCGTTCTGAGCAATCTTGAGAGCTGGCGCGGCAAAAGCTAATTGAGAAATTAAAGTCAAAGCGAGAATGAGAAGCGAGATGCGGGGGAACATGTTTTTCATCTTTTCTCCGGTTATAAGTTTGAAGGTTGATGCTGCCAAATCCTTTTACAGCCGACTGAGTCTCGACGCAGCAGACGAGCTTAGTGAAAAAGATTCTTCGCCATCGCGGCCATCTCGATGAATGGCTGGGGGTAGATGCCTATGAAGATGATGCCGATGAGCGAGACGACGAGCGCGGTCATCAAGGCAGGCGAGAGCGAGAGCGGTTTCTCATCTGCCACGCGGTCACTTAAATACATAGCGCGGATAAAACGCACATAGTAATAGAAGGAGACGACCGTGTTGAGTATCGCCCAAATCGCCAGCCAGTAGTACCAGGATTTTCCATCAGCCGCGCCGCGTTGAAGCAGCCCGCCGAAGAGAAAATATTTCCCGATGAAGCCACCCGTGACGGGCAGCCCGCCAAGCGAAAGCATGAAGATGGTCATCATAATTGCCATGCCGGGGGCTTTCTGTCCGAGTCCGGTAAAATCATCAACGTTATCGCCGATGATGCCGCGCCTTCTTAAACTGATGATGATGCCGAACGCGCCCAGATTCATCAAAGTGTAAACGAGCAGGTAGATGATGAGACCGTCTGTGCCGTACTCGTTTTGAGCTATCAGCCCGAGCAGCAGGTAGCCTGCGTTCGAGATTGAAGAATAAGCGAGCAGCCGCTTTGAGTTCTCCTGTGTGATGGCAGCCCAGTTACCGACGAGGATTGTAATCGCCGCGACGAGTCCCAGAAGCGGTGCCCAGTCGGCGCGCATCCCTGTCAACGCTCCCATGAAGAGGCGCGCAAAAAGCGCGAAGCTCGCCGCCTTTGACCCCGTCGAAAGAAACGCCGTGACGGGAGTTGGCGCGCCTTCGTAAGCGTCCGGTGCCCACATGTGAAACGGCACGGCTGCGATTTTGAAGAAGAGTCCTGCGGCAATCGCTATCATAGCGAGCAGCAGCAGCGGACGAAGCGGAAGACCCTCGCCCGCGTCACCCGTTGAAGCCAGAGCCGTGTTGACCGCAGTGGAAATTTTCCCAAGATTGGTCGAGCCTGCGACTCCGTAGAGCAGCGACATTCCATAAAGCAGAATGCCGGAAGAGAAGGCTCCCAGCAGAAAATATTTCATCGCCGCTTCGTTCGAGCGCTTCTGCCGTTTGGTGAAAGCGACGAGCACGTAGAACGTCAGGGCCATCAACTCTAAACTGATGAAGAGCGAGATCAGGTCGTAGCCGCAAGCCAGAAACATCATGCCGACGGTCGCAAAGAGCACGAGCGCGTAATACTCGCCGTGCTGCTCGCCTTCAATATCCAGAAACTTCATCGAAATCGCAATCGAGAGCGCAGCCGCCAGCAAGAAGATGAGCTTGAAAAGGATTGCGAACCCATCAATGCGAATCATCCCGTAGAAGCCATCGAGCGGGCTTAAATTTCCAGGCACGTTCCAGGGGATAAACGTCCCGGCCATGCCGTAAAACTGCGCGAGCAGCGAAATGAGCGCCAGCCCGATTCCGATGAGGGCAAAGTACGCGGTCCACTTGCTCTTCTTGTACGGCAAGACGACTTCCATCACGAGCGCGACACACGCGCAGACGGTCAGGATGATCTCTGGAGCGATTAGTTTCAGATCGCTGAGATTCAAAAGTTGAGTGGCGTTGGCTTGAATGAAAGCAAGCATACGTTAGATTTCAAATTCGGGATTTCAGATTTGAGATTGCGAATCCATACTCGTCTTCAAAGATTATGGCTCGCCGTTAGCCGTCCTCTGCGGCAAAGACTCTGCCGCAGATGCTCTTGCAGGTGCGACTACGGCAGGCGGCGCGCCCGGCAACGGATAATTCGGCCTCACCTGACGGACCACAGCAGCAACGGGTTGCTGTATGTAATCAACGAACGTCTTCGGATAGACGCCTATCCAGAGCGAGAGAACGACGAGCGGAACCATGTAAGCCCACTCGCGTCCCGACAAATCCGGCAGATTGCGGTTCTTCGGATTCTCAATGTTGCCGAAGAACATTCTTTGATAGAGCCAGAGCATGTAGCCAGCGTTCAGGATGATTCCGAGCGCAGCCCATCCGGCCCAGACCGGATTGGCCTCGAACGCTCCTCGCATCGAAAGAAATTCCGAGATGAAGACACAGAGCAGCGGCAGGCCAATGGCCGTCATCGCCATGAAGAGAAAAATGGTCGCATAACCCGGCATGACGTGCGAGAGTCCACCAAACTCAGAGACGTTTCTGGTGTGCCGTCTTTCGTAAATGATGCCGACCAGCAGAAAGAGCGCGCCCGAATAGATGCCGTGATTAATCATGTGCAGCACCGCGCCGTTCAAGCCGTTCGGATTCAGCGAGAAGAGTCCGAGTATTACTATCCCCATCGAAGAGACGGATGAATAGGCGACCAACTTCTTCACATCGCCATCTTTTTTGACGACGAAGTACATCGCTGCGAGCGCGCCGTAGATGATGCCGACGATTGCCAAGAAGACCATCACGCTCCTGACCCCAAACGAGCCGAAGTAACGTTCATCTGCGGAAGCAGCCGGAAACATCGGCAGGTTGAAGCGGAAGAAGCCGTATGTGCCTAGTTTCAGCAGAATGCCCGCGAGGATGACGCTTCCTGCCGTCGGGGCTTCGACGTGCGCGTCCGGCAGCCATGTGTGAAACGGGAACATCGGCACTTTGATCGCAAACCCCAGGGCAAAGGCGAAGAAGAGCAAGACCTGCATCGTGCCCATCGGCATGATCGAACCCATCGCCTGCATATAGATGATGTTGAATGTACCCGTGTGATTCGCCATGGCGGCGTTCACAGTGTTAGTGACAAGGTTGCTCGCGCCTTCATTGCCAGCCAGATGATTCCAGAGAGATGCCGCATGATTGCCCACCATTGCGTCTTGAGTTAGAAAGTACATCTTCAAAACGCCAAGCAACATGACGACCGAGCCGACCAGTGTGTAGAGGAAAAATTTTATCGCCGCATACAGTCTTCTCTCGCCGCCCCAGACACCGATCAGGAAATACATCGGAACCAACGAGACCTCGAAGAAGAGATAAAAGAGGAAGAGGTCCATCGAAGTGAAGACACCGACGACAGCCGTCTGCAACAGCAGCAGCAGCACGTAATATTCCTTCTCGCGCTTTTCGATGTACTTCCATGACGAGAGCGAGGCGATGACGCCAAGAAGCGTCGTCAAGACGATCAAGAGAATCGCCACGCCATCAGCGCCCATCTGGTAACGCGCGCCAATGACAGGAATCCACGAGTGATCTTCTAGAAACTGCATCCCGCCCACGCCCTTGTCGTAGCCGAAAAGAAAGAGCGATAGCACAAAGGTCAGGCCGAACCAGGCGGTCGTGAACTTCTTAATCAGATTGCCCTGATCCTTCTTGAAGAGAGCAAGGATGACGACCGCTCCCAATGCGGGCAGCCATGTGATGATGGAGAGAAGAGGCAGATTTTTCATAAGTTCAGTTTCAGTTGTCAGTGGTCGGCGGTCAGTGGTCAGCAGGAATCAGTCTTTAACTGACCACCGACCACTGACAACTGACCACTATTTGAATAGTCCAACTGCCGATAAAATATCTTTGCCAAAGAAGAGCGCGACGGCAACGACGAGTCCGAGCACCATGACGAGCGCGTAGTTTGCCGCGAGACCTGTCTGCGCGGTGCGAAAGACGTTCGACATCAAGCGGCCTATGAAATTGGCGACGCCGTTGACAAGTCCATCAACGATATATTTGTCGAACCCGCCGACGATTTTGCTCATGGTGCGCGTCAGCCACGCCGAGCCGTTGACCGCGCCGTCAACACCGCGCGAGTCAACCGCATAAACTGCGCGCGCGGCATCCATCGTCCGCCGTGTGAAAAGCTTGCCGAAGAGTTCGTCAACCCAGTATTTGTTGAAGCTCGCGCGATAGAGCGGACGCAATCGCGCAGCCCAAACGTCGGGCAGCTTCGGATTCTTAATGTAGAAGAGCAGACCTAAGCCTATGCCGATGGCTGCAACGATCAGAGAGATAGCGATGAAGAGCCATTCAGTCGCGCTCTCGCCCAGACTCTTTTCAATTGAATGCGCGAGATTAAATCCGGTATCGCCATAAGGCGCTACGGCTTCGCTATTCTCTGCCTCGTTATGTGTGTCGCCTCTCGGCGCAACCGGCTGTGTTGAGGCTGTAAGCGAACTGCCTTCTGCCTTCTGCTTACTGCCTTCTTCATTTCCTTCCCCGCCAAAACCTTTCGTCACAGGATTCCACATCACAGGCTCAAGCCAGTTGACGATGTTCATCTTGCCGCCGACGTGCTTGCCGCCCGTAAAGGCTGGACTGATGCCGAGGAATCCGCCGATGGTTGCGAGCACCGCGAGGGCAGCTAATGGAATCCACATCGAAGGCGGCGACTCGTGCGGCGTGTGCGCGCCGTGCCCGTGCGCGTCCGCGTCGTGGCCGTGACTGTCAACATGCTCTTCGACATCTTCATGGACAGGTCCAACGTGCTCGCCAGGCTCGTGGCGCGGGCGATCTCCTGCGGACTCCTTCACGGCATCGTGCGGCACCAAGCCTTCATCGAAACCGTGCGCGTGCGCTTCGTCTGCTTCGCCGCCCGCAAGTTTCTCTGTAAATCTTGGCTTGCCCCAGAAGGTCATCGCCATGAGCCGTGTCATGTAAAAGGCTGTGCAGGTCGCTGCAATCGTGGCGACGAGCCAGAGTATCCAGCCGCCTGGAATGAAGTTGGTCGAAGCCGTCCGCCACAAGATTTCGTCCTTCGACCAGAAGCCCGAAAACGGAATGATGCCGCAGATGGCGAGCCAGCCCGCGAAGAAAGTCCAATGCGTCTTCGGCATGTATTTCTTCAACCCGCCCATGCGCCGCATGTCCTGCTCGTGATGCATGCCGTGTATCACAGAGCCTGCGCCGAGGAACATCAATGCTTTGAAGAATGCGTGCGTCATCACATGAAAGATGCCGATGGCGAACGCGCCGACGCCGCAGGCCAGGAACATGAAGCCCAGTTGCGAGACGGTCGAATAAGCTAAAACTTTCTTGATGTCGTTCTGCGTGATGCCGATGGTCGCGGCAAAGAGCGCGGTCGCCGCGCCGACGATGGCGACGACCAGCATCATCGTCTGTGAATGCTGGAAGATGACGTTCGTTCTGGTCAGCATGTAAAGCCCAGCCGTGACCATCGTCGCCGCGTGAATCAGAGCCGAGACGGGCGTTGGACCAGCCATCGCGTCGGGCAACCAGACGTAGAGAGGAATCTGTGCGCTCTTGCCGATTGCGCCGATGAAAAGGCCGAGCGCAATCCAGGACATCAAGCCCCAATGACCCAAAGCCTCAAGCGGATAGCTCGCGGCCTGTGCAAACACGTCCGTGAATTGCGCCGAGCCGAAGGTGGCGATGATGCCGAAGATGCCTAAACTAAAGCCGAAATCGCCGATGCGGTTCGTGATGAAAGCCTTACGCGCAGCGTCGCCAGCCTCCTTGCGGTCGAAGTAGTAACCGATGAGCAGATAGGAACAGAGACCGACGCCTTCCCACCCGACGAACATCATCAAAAAATTCGAACCCATCACAAGGACGAGCATCGAGAACATGAAGAGGCCGAGGTAGGCGAAGAAGCGATAGAAGCCCGTATCGCCGTGCATGTATCCGGTCGCAAAGACGAAGATGCATAGCCCGACGCCCGTCACGATGAGCATGAAGATGGACGAGAGCGGGTCTAGCTGGTAGCTCCACTCGATGTTGAGGAGCGAGCCGTGCGGGGACTCGCTCTTTGTGCCGATGATTCTCGCTTCGCCAGGCTTTGCTCCTTCAAGTTGGCGATTAGTCTCAGCCTGAGCACGCTCCTGCTCGCCTTGTGTAATCTCCACCGCGCCGCCCGGAATCCATATGTAACTGTACGCGCCGTCCTCACTCGTCAGATAGGGCTTCGGCCAACGCGCGTCCGTCGCATAGGACCAGACCGCGAGGATGCTCAGGAGAAACGCGAGCGCGACCGAGCCAACGCCGATTGCGCCGACAAGCTTTTCGGAGAAACGAAACTTGCGACCCAACAGGCCGTTGACGGCAGCGCCCGCGAGAGGCAGCAGTGGAACGAGCCAGATCAGTTTATACATAGCTTCATTTATTCGGCTTCAGGTGCGGCCCCAGAATATTGGTCCAAGCCTTCGTGACCCTTTCATATTCATGCTCGCAATCTTCGGCTCTGCCTTCCGGCAAGATCGGGTCTTTACCTTCCGTCAGGTATTCGTACTTCTTCGTGTTCGAGCCATAGACGAGGCAGATGATGTTATAGAAACGTTGCTTGTCGAGCGAATGGACATCGGCAAACTGCTCCTCGTTAAGGTCATTATCATCTGAAGCCTCGCGGTAGAAATTTTCTGCGCCATCGAGAGCCGCCTTTTCGCCCGCATCGCCGCCTTCGGTAATCAGGATGAAGGTGGAAAGCTCATCCGCCGCGTCCTCCTCTTTGCCCGTGTGCGCGATCTTGTAGATGTCAATCAACGCGTGCCCCAGTTCGTGGTAGAACGTCCACGCCGTTGAATTCAGCACGGCGTCTTCCAACTCTTCCTCGCTCTTCTCGTCATCCTTGAAGAGGTCTTCGGATTGTTGGACCAACCCGTAGCACATCGTCAGAGAGTGGTCATTGGAGCTGTACCAGGCGTTGGTCGGGTCTTCCTTTTCGCCGTTTTCGTCTGTGCCGTTGCACTCTCTGAAGACGACCGTGAGGTCAACGGGCAGAATCAATTCCTTATTCGATATGTCAATCAACGTCTCGAAGAGCTTGGAGTCTTTGACTACCTTCTCGATGTGCGCGAACTTCTTGTCTTTAACCGGCACATAGACGAGCTTGAAAACTCCCTTGCCTTCGACTTTCGCCTGCCAGCTCGAAGGAAGGAGCGAGGCGGCTGCCTTTGCCTTCGACGGGCTGCTCACTTGACTGCTGCCCGAAGCCATCAAGCAGGTCATGCTCAATCCGAAGATGAGCAAAGCAATCAAGAGCGTTCTGTGACTAACGAATATTCTCCTCCATTGACCAGTCGGGTTAATTTTGGGGGACATGAAATTTCCTCAACTTCTCAAATAAATTGGTAGAGCATGAGGAGAACTCCTTGACTTTTAATCACCATTTCAAGAGATCAATCTCGTCAACCCAGATCGTCTCCCGGTTACGGTAAAGCGCGATGACTATGCCTAACCCGATGGCGGCTTCGGCTGCGGCGACGACGATGATAAAGACCGTGAAGACTTGTCCGGCAACGGCGTCAATCGAGCCGATGTCGCGCAGGTAACGCGAGAAGGCTATGAAGTTCAAGTTGGCGGCATTCAAGATCAACTCGATGGACATGAAGATGACAATGATGTTGCGTCTTGAGAGGACGCCCGCCACGCCGATGATAAAGAGCAACGCGCCGATGACTAAGAACTTCGACAGGTCTGGATGCTGAATGCCTTGCTTGATCGCATCGAGGCGACTGCCGGATGTGTCCTGCAACAGCAGAGCGAAGAATGGATTCATAACCTTTTAGGAATTCAGAAGTCAGAATTCAGAATAATCGGCGGAGAACCATATTTACAGATTTTCTTCCATTCTGGATTCTGGCTCCTGAATTCTGGATTCTGCTTTTCCTTCTGAATTCTGAATTCTGGATTCTGGATTCTGCTTTTCTAAGACTTCTGGACCAAGGTCATCGGCACTTGCTTCCTGCTTGGTCGTCCGCGCGAGCATCACCGAGCCGATGATGGCGACCAGGAGCAGGACGCTCGCAATCTCGAACGGGAGCGAGGCGTAGCGATAGAGGCTGCCGCCGACGCGCTCAGTGTCTTTTGTGATTCTGAATGTTCCGGTCGCCGAGCTTTGGAGCTTAGCCTGTTCATCGGCCTGCTGTTCTTGAATTTGAGCGCGTAATTCTTCAACGTCTTTGGCATCATGCTCGCGCAACTCTCTCTTGACCATTCCGTCGTAACCCTGATTGAGCGCGTAAACAAGACCGAAAGCGAGCAACAACCCGAAGATGACGCTGGCCGTGACCTGCGCCGAGCGATTGAAGATGCGCTCGCGTCCGCGCTCTTCCGCGCCGACGTTGACGAGCATGATGACGAAGAGGAAAAGCACCATCACGCCGCCGACGTAAACCAGAATCTGCACGCCCGCGATGAACTCCGCTCCCAAGAGAATGAAGAGCGCGGCCACAGAAACAAGCGACGAAATCAGAAAGAGCGCGCTGTGCACTGCATTGCGAGCCATGATCGTCAGTAGGCCCGCGAGCAACGCCGCGACCGAGAAGACCCAGAAGAAGACCGCTTCCCAACCAGACAAAGACATAATTTTGAGTTTTGAATTTTGAGTTTTGAATTTTGAATTTTGAATTAGAAGTAGATGCCGCTTCTTCAATTCAAAATTCAAAACTCAAAATTCATAATTTCCTTAGTTGTCTGACGTAAAAGATCACCCCTGATGTTGGCGGCGGATGGCCGAGCAGTCGTAGAGCCGCGATCAATATCCCGCGATAAGCTGCACTGTGGTCCACCAGATGCGTCATCACGCGCCAGACGGGGTCTCTGAATTCTTGTCCTTTTGTGTTCGAATAAATAAGCTCGCGCTCAAGATCATCCGCGTCGAGAATTTGCCGCCAGCTCACTCGCGCCTCGGCCCAAGCCTGTTCAATTGAAGCAAGGTCAGGTAACTCATTAACTCCGGGCACGAGCGACATTGACTCGCCCTCCGCGACGCGCTTTAACCAGACCTGCTCCGCGCCGATTAAGTGCGCCAGGATTCCGTGAACGGAGTTGAAACTCAAGCTGAGGTCGCGCCGGAATTCTTCATCGCTCAAAGAACGAACTGTTTCGAGAAACTTCTCGAAGCTCCACCAGTGATGCTCCCATAAATCTCTGAGCACGAGGGAATCAATGTTTCCCTTTTCCGCCATCGAACTGCCTTAACCGAAAACCAAAACGTGAAAGTTTCAAGCCTCGTACTTCACAGTCTCGCGCCCCTGCTCAAGCATCTCTCGATTCCAGACAAAACCTGCGCGCGAGTAGGTCGCCAGCTCGAACTCCTGTGTCAGCTCCAGACACGCGGTCGGGCAAGCTTCCTGACATAGTGCGCAGAACATGCAGCGCGAAGTGTCGAAGATAAATTCGTCCAGAACCTTTTTGCGGCGCGCTTTGCCTGCGACCGTAATCTCTATGTCCATGGCGAGGACATCAATGCAATCCTCCGGGCAGGCGAGCGCGCAGAGGTTACAGGCGATGCAGAGCGTCTCGTGCGTCTCCGGGTCCATGTTGAGACGCGGCGCACCGTGAAAGCGCGGGGCGACTTCGGGACGCACCTTCGGGTACTGCTCCGTGTAGATGCCATGCCCCGCGACCGCATCCTTGTCCGTGATCGCCCCGACGTTGTACTTCAAGGTCACCCGCAAGCCCTTCAAGAGATCAACCATGAAGAAGCGTTTCAACTTCTCCATGAACGCAGGCTTCGGGACATTTACTAAAGGCATAACGAACACCTCAAGTTTTCAGTTATGAGTACTGAAAACTCATAACTGAAAACTATTTTCAAGCTTTCTCGGTTGTCGCCGGAGCAACAGCCGGTTTGCCTTTCGGCAAGTTCACCAAACGAATATTGCGACGCTGCTTTTTCAAGTTGAAATCGCGCGCGCGCCAGTTAATCGTGGAGAGCACGCCCGCCGTAATCAGGATGCCGACGATGCCGAAGGCGATCATGATTGCTTTGCCCGTGCCCGTCAGATTCAAACTCGGCAACAGCCTATCAATTGTCTTCAAGCCACGCCAGCCGTCAACCGCCTGCACAGTGAAGATGGCGATGGCCGTCATCACTATGTTGACGAGCGCGGTCGGAATCAGCCACTTCCAACCGATGTCCATCAGTTGATCGTAGCGGAAGCGCGGCAGCGTCCAGCGCAGCCAGAAATATAAGTAGAGCAGAAACGTCAGCTTCGCCAGAAAGACCACGAGACTGATGATGACATAGAGCGTGTGATAGCCCTGGGCTTCAGTCAGGCGAAAGACGCCTGGAAAATACCAGCCGCCCAAATAGAGCGTCGTCGCAATCGCCGAGACGACGACCATCGCCGCATACTCGGCCATGAAAAAGAGCGACCAGCGCATCCCAGAATATTCCGTGTGGAATCCGGCGACGAGTTCTGACTCAGCTTCCGGCAGATCAAACGGCGCGCGATTGTTCTCCGCAATCCCGCTAATGAGGAATGTCAAAAGGCCGATTGGCTGATAGAAGACGAACCAGACGGCATCGGATTGTTGCGCACTGACCACACCCGACAGCGAGAGCGTGCGCGCAAACATCAACGCGCCGATGAGCGAAAGCCCCATCGAGACTTCGTAAGAGACCATCTGTGCCGAGGAGCGCAGCGCACCCATCAATGCATATTTCGAGTTTGAAGACCAGCCCGCGAGAATCAAGGCCAGCACACCGACGCTTGAGATTGAAAGGACGAAGAGCAGGCCGATGTTAACGTCAGTGATGATGCCCCAATCGGGCGCAAACGGAATGACGGCGAAGACTATGAAAGCCGCTGCGACCGAGATGAAGGGCGCGAACTTGAAAGTGTAGATGTCCGCCTTGTCCGGCACGAGGTCTTCTTTGGTCAGCAGCTTGATGGCATCGGCCAGAGGCTGCAAGAGTCCCCAGGGACCAACGCGCATTGGCCCCAGTCGCGCCTGCATGAAAGCGGAAATCTTGCGCTCGGCGTAAGTGGCATAGAGCGCATAGACGGCGATGGCTGTGACGACCGCGCCGATCTGTATGAAAGGCCAGACGACGTAGTTGACCGTCTCCGGGCTGAAGAGCTTCAGCAACAGGTTGTCTATGAAATTTGGCGGCGCGAAATATGCGAACATAAGAGATCAGAGGCTAGAGGCTAGAGGCTAGAGATTAGTTTAGGTCTTTGACTGACCTCTAACCTCTGGCCTCTGGCCTCTGCTGCTTACAGTTCAATCTCAAAAACCTTCTGATGCGTTGCTTTCAAATCCACCAACTCCCAATCGTCGTCGAGCGTACCCACGCGATCAACGACCAGGTATGAAGCCCACTCGCCGACCGGAAAAGGCGGCGTGTGCCAGGTCCCCTTGTGAAAGGCATAGGGCAAGCGACCATCAACTAAAAAGGCGACGATGCTTTCAACGTCGGGCGCGTTTCCGTCATTCGGCGGCGCGACCGCGATCACAGAGCGCGACGAGGCCAGAGGAGAGAAGACCTGCATCGTTCGCTTATGCCGCGCCATGAAATCGAATTGCAGAGGACGCCGTTCTGAGGTCGCGCCCGTCAGGGAAGGCTTCCCTTCTCCCAAATCAATCTCGACGGAGCCGCGACTGTCAATCAAGACGCCGTAGGGCGCGAACGCTTCGCGCGTCATCGGCTGAACTTTCAAACGCACCACATTCATAAGCGAGCGGCCTTACTCTTCGTCAACCACTCGCGCAGATTGTTTAGCTCCGCAAGATGATCCTCGTCATGTTCGCGCATCATCGCGGCGAGCCTCTTCAAAGTTATCTTGCCCGCGCCCTCAAGCGTCCCTGTTCGACCCAGGCTCTCAGGCCGAAGATTGCGGAGCGCGCTCACGTTTCGCTCTCGCAGGCGCGCGAACTCTTCCAAGCCGGTCGCCAAGTCCTGGCTATTGTAATCGCGTTCCATCGCCAGCTTCGCCCCGTTAATGTCCGGCAGCACAGGCTCGTGCTCGTTGAGCAGTTTTTCAATCCGAACCGTATAACCTTCCTGCTCTATGTCGCGCAGGTGGCAGACGTTTTCCTGAACCGAGAACTCTTTATCCGAAGGCTTCCTCTTCAACTCATCCGGCGCAAGGTCTTGCGACAATTGCCTGACAACCTGCGGCGTTTCGGCTAAAAAGTCCAGCAGGTTTTTGAACTCCTGTTCGGCAAACGATTCAAGCATGCAAGACATGGCTTAACTCTCACCTATCAATTTCGCCGAGTACGATGTCGAGCGTCCCGATGATGGCGACGACATCAGCGACCAGATGCCCGATGCACATTTGTCTGAGCGCCTGCAAGTTGATGAATGAGGGCGGACGCACGCGGACGCGCCAGGGGTTGGCCGTTCCGTCCGCGACCAAATAACACCCTATCTCGCCCTTCGGTCCTTCAATCGAGTGATAATAATCGCCCGCTGGCGGCTTGATGATCTTCGGCACTTTCGCGTTCACCGGACCATCAGGCAGATTATTTATTGCCTGCTCGACGATGCGGCGCGACTGTCGCATCTCTTCGACGCGAACAAGGTAGCGATCATACGTGTCGCCGTTCTCGCCAAGCGGAATGTCAAAGTCCATCTCGGCATAAGCAGCATAAGGCCGCGCCTTACGTATGTCCCACGCCACACCTGAGCCGCGAAGCGCAGGACCAGACAAACCTATCGCCACAGCGTCTTCGGCGGAGATAACACCGATGCCGACCGTGCGGCTGAGCCAGATGCGATTCTCGGAAAGCACCGTCTCGTATTCGTCTATGCGCTTCGGCAAGATGTTGACGAATTGGCGCACATCCTTTTCAAAACCATCGTAGGCATCG
>Ga0182001_10000046_pt1 | contig 30328 bp, 22 predicted proteins | sample BulsoiFelSFmetaG_FD_120485 | JGI IMG/M metagenome (GOLD analysis project Ga0182001, IMG submission 120485) | Bulk soil microbial communities from Mexico - San Felipe (SF) metaG | ecosystem: Environmental > Terrestrial > Soil > Agricultural land | place: Mexico: San Luis Potosi | collected... | reverse complement strand
GCGTCCGAATCATTCGCGCCAAACACGTTCGCATTGAGAATATAGAACCGGACAATGCCTTGCTCGTCGAAGCAGACGGCAATGTTCGCGGTCAGACGCCAGCAGAGTTTCGCATCATGCCAAGCGCGTTGCGAGTAATCATGTAGGGGCAGAGCTTGTCTTCGGCCCGTCTTGCCGACATGAGAAGCTGGCCGAGGACAGGCCCTGCCCCTACAATTCTATTTTCCTAAACTCTGCTCCAGGCGAAAGTGCGCTGTGTGGTAATCAACAATGGCCTGAAAGTATGCGAGGCGCGCGTCCGCGAAAGCTGACTGCGCGTCAACCACATCTGTGATTGTAGCCTTCTTCGCGCGGTAGTGTGCGAAGACGAGCGTCAGGTTCCGTTGCGCGGCGGCGACCCCGGCATCCGTCTCCTTGATGCGTGTCAGAGCCGTGAGCGCCTGCCCGCGCGCCGTGTAGAATTCTTGCCTGATTTGCCGCAGCATCAATTCACGTTGCGCGTCGAGCGATTGGGCGCGCAGACGTGCCTGTGTCTCACGGCTCTTGCTCGCGCCGAAATCGAAGATCGGGATAGTGAGCGTAACGATTGCCGAGCCGCCCGCGTAGCGTTTGAGAGGGCGGAAGTCAGCCGCATCGAAGCCGCCATTCAGGCTGTAAGTGAGTTGGGGCAGCCGGTCTCCTTTCGCGGCGCGCGCGTCATCGAGCGCCGCCCGCTTTTGAAAATCCAGTTGGCTCAGTTCCGGTCTTTGCCTGATCTGATCTTCGGTGAAGTTGAGAAAATCGGCTGCGGTCGGCAAGTTTTGTGCGATGCGTGTGACATCAATCGGCGTCGCAAAGTCAACACCGGTCTGAACGCGTAGCGTGTTCATCGCTGCCAGCTCTCCGGCGCGCGCCTGCTCCAACTCGTCGCGGCGCGAGGCAACGATGGCGCGTGCGCGAAGCAGATCAGCGCCTTCGCTCTCATCTTCGCCGCGCTGGACGAATCCTTCTGTCACTTTCAAGAACCCTTCGGCGAGCGAGAGAGTCTCTTCGGCAAGTCTGCGTTTTTGACGCGCCAGGACCAGAGCATAGTAAGCATCAACCGTGTCCAGGGCGAGTGTGCGTCGTGCAACGAGAGAGCCTGCGCGCGCGGCTGCGAGGAGATTGCGGTTACGACTTACGGCGGCGTGCAGGCGACCCGCCAGGTCAATCTCGCCCGCAGCGTTGAAGAGAGCGATGGTCTCGTTAATCGCGCTCGAAGAGACATAGCTGTAAATGAGCGGCTCGCCTTCTTCGTGAACTTGCGAGGGTGTCGTGCCAAAGTAAGTGAACGGCATTGTGAAGCGCGGCAGGAAGGCTGCGCGTGATTGTTTCAAATCTTCCGCTGCGACGCGCTCGTCAAACTGTGCTTGGGCATAAGCGTTGGCCTGCCTGAGCGCGAGGCTGATGGCTTCATCAACCGTCATCGCGCGCGGCTTCGCATTCGGGTCTGTCAGGAGCACTCGATCAAAACCGGGCGGCGGCCCCTGTATTTGTTGACCTTCCGGTTGGCCTTCCTGCGGCACTGGTTGAGCTGGCTGCGGCGCGCTCGGTTGTTGCGTCTGGCCGGGCGTGGCGGTCGGCTGTGCAGGTCTATTGGCCGAAGGCTGCTGAGCATCGAGTCGCGTCACGAAGCAGATGAGCAGGAGAAAAAGGGCGTGCGTGCGTGAGCTACAGATACGGGCTTTCTTCAAAGCGAATTCTCCTTTGTTAGAGTAAATGTAAATTGAATCTGCGTGATTTGGCGAAGAAATGAGTTTGGACCACAGAGGATACAGAGAGTGCGGAGGGAAGGAAGTTTTAAGTTTTAAGTTTTGAGTTTTGAGTAAAGAGCAAACGGTCTTTCTTCTTTAACTCAAAATTCAAAACTCATCATTCATAACTTCTTTTCCTCCTCTGTGTTCTCTGTGGTTAATTTTCCAGTTAAAGAGTTGAACCTTAAGAATCAATTTCAGGCTTCGAGCTTTTCGATCTCGTCAACTTTCGCAAGTCTTCGACGATGACGCTCCTCGCCCGTGAAGCGCGCGGCGACGAAGGCGCGCACGATCTCAAGCGCAAGCTCATATCCGACGACGCGCGCCCCCAGACAGAGGACGTTGCAGTCATCATGCTCGCGCGATTGATGAGCAGAGTATGTGTCGCCGCAGAGCGCAGCGCGCACGCCGCGCATCTTGTTCGCTGCAACACTCGCGCCGACCCCGCTCCCGCAGATAATGATGCCAATCTCGGCCTTGCCGCTTTGAAGCGCGCGCCCGACCGCCAGAGCATAATCAGGATAATCATCCGGCACGCTCCCATCGTGCGTGCCGAAGTCTTCGATCTCGTGCCCTGCGGCGCGCAACTCTTCAATGACGCGCTCGTTGAGCGGAAAGCCTCCATGATCTGCGGCGATGGCGATTCGCATAATATGATTTCGACTTAAGCCTTACTTGCCGATTAACGCTCGCGCGTGTTCCAAAACATTCTCGACATTGAAGCCAAGCTCGCGCAGCGCCACGTCGCCTTTGGCCGATGCGCCGAAGCGGTCAATGCAGACACAGCCGCCGTCACCTCCAACATATCTCTCCCAACCCATCGAGGAGCCAGCTTCGATAGCGAGGCGCGCTGTGACCTCCGGCGGCAGAACTTCATTGCGGTAATCTTCCGGTTGCTCGTCGAATAGTTCCCAACAAGGTATTGAAACAACTCGCGTCGCTGTTCCTTCTTTCTGCAAAGCCTCGCGCGCTTCGAGTGCGAGCGAGACTTCGGAGCCTGTGGCGATCAAGATCAACGCAGGCGTTGCTCTTCCAGCTTCACCAGCATCGCCGTTTGCGCTTTCGGCTTCGGCGAGAATGTATCCGCCGCGTCGTGCCCCTTCGGCTAAAGCGAATTTCGTGCGATCAATCAAAGGAAGTTTCTGGCGCGTGAGCGCGAGCGCAGTTGGTCCATGACGACGCAGGATGGCCGTGCGCCAGGCTTCGCGCGTCTCGTGTGGGTCTGCCGGGCGGATGACATAAAGATGCGGAATGGCACGAAGGCCAGCCAGTTGTTCGATGGGTTGATGTGTCGGGCCGTCTTCGCCGAGACCGATTGAGTCGTGCGTGAAGACGTAGATGACTTGAACTTCCGAGAGCGCGGCGAGGCGAATCGCAGGCTTCATGTAATCAGAAAAGCACATGAACGTGCCGCCGAAAGGAATCAAGCCGCCATTGAGACTGATGCCGGTCAGCGCCGCGCCCATCGCGTGCTCGCGCACGCCGAAGTGCAGGATGCGGCCATCGTATGAGCCGGGTTGAAAACTTCCGCCGTCTTTGATGTCCGTGTTGTTCGACGGCGAGAGGTCTGCGGAGCCGCCGATGAGCATGGGCATGTGTGGCGCAATCGCGTTGATGACTTCTCCGCTGGCAGCGCGCGTCGCCATCGGCTTCGCGTTCTCAAACGAAGGCAGGTGGGCTTCCCAGCCATCTGGCAACTCACCGCTCATCGTCGCGCGCCAGGCTTGGCCCAAGTCCGTGTTCTCTTGCTCATACTTTTCGACGAGCGCGTTCCATTCTTCTTCAAAGCGCGCGCCGCGCGTTCCTGCTTCGCGGAAATGCGCCAGAGCTTCTTCGGGCACGTAGAAATCTTTGTCTTCAGGCCAGCCCAAATGTTTTTTGGTCTCGCGCACGGCCTCTTCGCCCGGAGCATCCGAGTGCGCCTTGCGTGTTCCGGCTGAGGGCATGCCGTAGCCTATGACCGTCTTGACGGAGATGAGCGACGGGCGATCTCCGACAGATTGAGCATCGCGGATGGCGCGCTCGATTGCTTCGAGATCGTTGCCGTCTTCAACCGTCGAAGTGTGCCAGCCGTAAGCTTCAAAACGTTGCGGGACATTTTCGGTGAAGGCCAGACTGGTCTCACCTTCAATGGTGATGTGGTTGTCGTCGTAGAAATAGATGAGCTTGCCCAGTCTCAGATGTCCCGCGAGCGATGCGGCCTCGCTTGCAACGCCTTCCATCAAGTCGCCGTCTGAGACGATGGCGTAAACGTAATGGTCAATCAGCGGAAACTCAGGCTTGTTGAAGCGCGCGGCCAGATGCGCCGCACCGATGCCCATACCGACTCCGTTAGCGAAACCCTGACCGAGCGGCCCGGTCGTGATTTCGACGCCGCGCGTCAGAACGTTCTCAGGATGACCGGGCGTCTTCGATCCCCACTGGCGAAAGTTCTTGATCTCATCGAGCGAGAGACCGTAGCCCGTCAGGTACAGAAGCGAGTAGAGGAGCATCGAGCCATGACCGGCGCTCAGGAGGAAGCGGTCGCGGTTCGCCCACTTCGGATTCTGCGGGTTGTGACGGAGGAAGCGAGTCCAGAGCACGTAGGCCAAAGGCGCGCAGCCCAAAGGGAGTCCGGCGTGTCCCGACTCCGCCTTCTGCACAGCGTCAATCGTGAGCGTGCGAATTGTGTTGATGCACAGTTGATCTAAGTTGGGGGTGGTGTTCGCCTGCTTCTCTTGAGTCGCGCTCATCTTTCTCTCTTCCTCACTTTGTTGAATTCTAATGCTGATCTCACAAGGCCGCCTGGCTGTTGATTCGCACTTGTGGCTATGGCTTAAAGACGCGGCGCATTGTGCGGCCAATCCCTCGCCCTGTGTGCTTACCGAATCCACCCATGCCCTTGCCAAATTCTTTGCCGCCGCGAACGGGGCGACCGTGCCCGATGTTCTGGCCGAAGCGTTTGCCTCCGCGACCTGCCGATCTTCCTGCGCGAGCGAACGATCTACGGATGCTGTGTCGCCCCCTTCGCGGGCGGTCGCCGCGCACGCGCCTGCGCCTCTGGCCTTGCGGCATGTGGAGCACGCGCCCGTTCTCATTGCCCTGATCCTGCATGGAATTGGCGTGCGCCGATTCAAGGAAGGAAAGACTCGCCAGCGGCAGCGCGAGCAGCAGAGCTAAAAGTGTTGGCAGGAATTTCCCGCACGGTTTTCTCTTTGTTGTCTTCATGCGCTTAGATATATCACGACCCGGCTCATGTGCGAAAGAATTAAGGAGTCAGACCAGCACGGTTTCTGAAAATAAGATGTGTTACCAAAGTGAGATTTACAGTTATAATCTCAAACGGGAGCGAGAAAAGGTATCGCTTCGGATGATAATCTTTACCATCCATCTGATCTAATTTTCCTAAAGCAGATGCAAGCTGAAACTCTCAACTGTCCGACCTGCGGCGCTGCCATCTCAAGCGACGCGACGCACTGCTCATTCTGTAATGCGCGCTTGGCGACGGTCGCGTGCCCGAGTTGCTTTGCGATGATGTTCGTCGGAAGTCTTCACTGTTCGCGTTGCGGTGCGAAAGTTGAGCGCGCCGAAGTCGTCGAGGCGGCGTCGCGTCGCTGCCCGCGCTGTCGCATCGAGATGGAAACGCTCAGGGTCGGGAGCGCGAGTCTCCGCGAATGCGCGCGCTGCGATGGAATGTGGGTGGATGTGAAGTCATTCGAGCGGATTATCGCAGAGCGCGATGAACAGGCGGCTCTGCTCGGCGAGGCTTCACATGTTCCGAAGCATGAGATTACAGAACCGAACAAGGTGCGCTATGTGCCTTGCCCGGAGTGCAATCAGTTGATGAATCGTGTCAACTTCGCGCGCTGCTCCGGCGTCGTCGTTGACGTGTGCAAAGGTCACGGCACATGGTTCGACCGCGACGAGTTGCAACAGATCGTGGAGTTCATACGCGGCGGCGGACTCAGCGCCTCGCGCGAGCGTGAGAAGCGAGAGCTACAGGAAGAACGCGAGCGCCTGCACCAGGAACAACTTGCCCTTGGTCTGCCTACTCAGTCGTTCACGAACATGAAGGTTGGTGACGATAGAATCACGGGCATGGCTCATGCTGCGCGCGAGTTGTTGAAGCTACTGTAAGACTGAAAAGTAAGCAGTGAGCAGTGAGCAGTTGCTATTAGCTCAGTGAGGTGGGCGTTATCAGTCAAGCAATCAAGTTATCAACCTCAAAACAACTGCTTACTGCTCACTGCTTACTTCTTTTACGTCTCGAACTCCTGCAAGACATTCAGCAGATACCTGTTATCGTGCGGAAGCATTGACGTGACGCGGATGTGGTTGGGCATATCGGGTCGGCTTCTGACTCGGATTTTGTGTGCTGCGAGATGCTGCTTCAATCGCTCCGGCTCGATGTCAATCAGGCGTATGAGAAAGAAGTTGGCCGCGCTTTCGTGAACGTGGAAGAAAGGAAACTTGCATAGTTCGGAATAGAAGCTGCGGCAGTCTTCATGTATGCGCGCGACCACCCCGTTCAAATAGTCATGGTCTTCGAGCGCAGCCTGAGCCGCCGCCAGCGATAGCGAGTTGACAGCCCAGGGCAGGCGCACGCTCGCCAACTGCCTGGCAACCGAACGGTGTGCGACTGCGCATCCGACGCGCAGTCCAGCCAGGCCGTAAGCCTTCGAGAAGGTTCTGAGTACGATCAAGTTGGACCGCTCGCGCACCAACCGAGCAAAGCTCAGACCAGTGTAATCCGCATAAGCTTCGTCAACTATCCAGAGGCATTCGGGAGTCTCGTCGAGAAGATTCACGAGGCTCTGTTCATCGAGCAGCCGATTGCCTGAAGGGTTGTTCGGGTTGCTGATGAGTCCGAGCGTTGCACGGTTTTCACGTGTCTTATTGATTAAGCTCTCAAGCGAGAGAGAAAAGTTTTTTTCATCCAGCGCGACTTCGATCAATTCGCTTGAGTAACGCTTTCCGGCTTCGACGAAGCGTTCGTATGACGGATAGGGCGCGATGAGTCTTCCAGGGCGCATGACCAGCTTGATGAGAAACGTCCAAGCCAAAGCCTCGCCCGCGCCATTCGAGACGACAAAATTTTCCGGCGCAAGATCGTGACGCGCCGCCAACAGTTCACGCAAAGTAGCCGCATCAGGCTCGCCGTAAAAACGATACTCCCTTCGGCGCGCGATTCTCTCAATCGTCTCGACAACTTTCGGAGAGCAGCCGTATGGATTAATCGCGGCTTCGAAATGTAATGTCTCATCGCTCATACTAAAACTTCTTCTGCTTTCTCGGCTCTCAATTTTTTCTCAGCGGGCGCACGCCAGAACCGCATCAATTCACGGGGAACGCTCGCGCCCGTAGCTTTCATCGAGAGAGCGAGATCAGTGCGTCGCTCGAAAAAATCCTGCGGGGTGACAGCCCATTCATGACGGATGGAGAAAGGAGCCTCAGCCGCGATGTGCAAAAGCGCGGGCGTGACGCGCCGCGCCAACTCCGGCTCTGCCGCGAGGATATTATGAAAGAGCGCGGCACGACTTCCATAGGTGCGAAGCAGGTGATGCGCCGACTCTTCTTCGACTCCCATTTCAAGAAGAAGATTTTTTGTCATTGCCGGTGAAGCGTTTTTCCAAAGTGCGCCGGGCAAAGGTTGATTAATCATTTGAGAGCGCGCGCTGCGGCTCCCTTTCATTTTCAGTTCGCGCGCTAAGAGACTTGTTGTCACCTGGGCCGCGTGACGATGAAGCGTGAGCTTGCCGCCCAGGACAGAGAGAAGTCCTTCACGCTCCCATTCGATGTGATACGAGCGGCTGACCTCGCCCGGCGCGCGCCCCGCTTTGTCATAGAGCGGCCTGAGTCCTGCGCGCGCCGCGACTAAATCCGCGCGCTCAATATCCAACGCAGAAAAAAAGGCTCGCAACGCTTCGAGCAAATAGTCAACATCTTCGCGTTCGGGCAAAACGCGTCCGGGCGCTCCAAAGTATTCCGTCTCGGTCGGGCCAACAATCACGAAATTTTCAGCAGGAATTGCCACCAGAGCGCGTTTATCTCGCGGCGAGAAGAAGATGACCGCATGCGAGAGCGGAAGACGCGCGCGCGGGATGATGATGTGGACTCCCTTGCTCAATCGCAGACGAGCGTTTGCGCCCTCTCTACGACTCATTAAGCCATCGGCCCAAGGTCCTGTGGCATTGACCAGAACGCGCGCGCGTATTTCAACTGTGCGCCCCGTCAACGCGTCGCTGACACTTGCGCCGACCACGCGCTGGCCGCAGAGAAGAAGCTCCTGAACGCGCGCGTAGTTGATAGCGACCGTGCCCGCGCGCTCGGCAGCCAGCAAGGTTTCCAGGACCAGCCGCGCGTCGTGCGTCAGATACTCGCGGCAAACGAACCCACCCTGCAACTCGGTTGAAGCAAGCAGCGGCTCTTTCTCTAAAAGTTGTTCGGCGCTCAGGCGAGCGTGGCGAGATTTCGAGTCGAGGGGTTGCAGCGCGTTGTAAGCGAGCATCCCGCAACTGTGTCCGAAGCGGCTTGCAAAAGTTTTTTGATAGAGAGGAAAAAGCAGATCGAGGGGATGCGCCAGATGCGGAGCGAGGCGCGCCAGCTCACTCTGCGCCCGCTGAGAGCGATAGACGAGACCGACTTGACCCTGCTTCAAATAGCGCAGGCCGCCGTGAATCAAGCGTGACGAACGGCTGCTCGTGCCGCTTGCAAAATCTCCCTGCTCGACGAGTGCCACACTGAATCCTGAGCACGCTGCATGACGGGCGACAGCCGCGCCCGTGATTCCTCCGCCAACGACCAGCACGTCGAAACATTCACGGGTCATGCGCTCGAAGCACGCCTCGCGCCTCGCGCGCGTCAGTTGTGGAAGAGAGAGTTCTTCGCTCATCGGATTTAAGTACCGCTTTCAAGCGCGAAAGTCCTGGCTTGGGCGATGGGCGCGAGTGTATGTGCCTGGAGGCATGCGCGCGCAAGAGCCAGTGTCTCACTTTCCAGACTGCGACAATCCAGATAGACGAAGAGGCGCAGCTTCTTCTTTGAGAAGAAGCGCGCCCCCTTCGCCCGTGCATCTTGCTTAACTCAGTTCTGCTTTTTACTCTGCTCTGTGACTACTGCGCTCGAATCCGCAAGTGTTGCAGTGTTCTGTTGCTCCCAACTAAATCCTGGAGATTGCGCCTTAACATCAATGACCTGATATTCCTTGACGGCGTATTTAATCGTCACCCGTTGGTTAGGAACATAATTGGTCACCGTGAAGATAAAGAGACCGCGTAGCTCGCTCTTGTTGAGCAAAACGACATAAGTATGATTGGCCTCGACCTTAGTCCTCTGAGCAAACTTTGAATAGGCCGGAAACGAATGAACGTTCTGCTTGTTGAAGGCCAGGTGCGCGGAGAGCTGCTCGACGGAGACATCCGTTCCCAGGTCAGCAATCAATGCCATGTCGTCTCCGGCTGTCGAAGCCTGAAACTCATCATCCGACTTGCACGCACCATTGAAGAGCAGGTCGGGACTGTTCCTGCGCTTTGAGTAATCAGAAAGAAAGAGCGCGGTGCTCTCGTAACCCTTGCTGAAATCCTCTTGTGAGCGGCAGCTATAGCTTGGAGAGAGCGTCACAGTTTTGACCAGGTGCAGCTCAGGCAGACCGTAATCCTGTTGAGCGGCGGCAGTGATGCTCGTCAGAAGAATCGTTAGTGCGACGAAAAGAACTCTCTTCATAGTCTCCTCCATCAGTCAGGTTAAAGGAATGAACTTGGGAGAGCCAGCATCGGCTTGTGGGGAGAATCGGTTAATGCTCTTGGTCAGAAGCTGGATGGCACAGGAGCGTGCTATCCTTCCAGCTTTTCCGCTCCGCACTGCCCGCGAGACTTTTCAATCCCCGGCGGTCGCTTCCTCTACCTTGTTTGAAATGACCTCGCCGTCGGGCAGGATGATTTTCTTGTGGTCCTGCGTGACAACTTCGCCTTCCATCGTGACCTCTTCGCCCGTCGGCATCGGGACGGGAAGGCTATCCAGGTATCGCTCTACGTCAATGGCGGCCATGCAGCCGGAGCCTGCCGCCGTGATTGCCTGGCGATAGAAATTGTCCTGAACATCACCTGCGGCGAAGACGCCCGGCACATTGGTCGCCATCGAATGGCCCGCTGTTTTGAGATAGCCGACTTCGTCCATCTCCAGTTGGCCTTTGAAGAGTTCCGTGTTTGGCTTATGCCCGATGGCTATGAAGACGCCCTCGCAATGAAAGACTCTCTCTTCATTCGTCTTGTTATTGTAGAGCCGCACACCCGTGACGCCTTCTTCCATCGTCCCCAGGATTTCTTTCACTTCTGTGTCCCAGATAAGTTCCAGTTTCTCGTTGGCAAAGGCTTTGTCCTGCATGATCTTTGAAGCGCGCAGTTTGTCTCGACGATGAACGAGGAAGACGCGGGAGGCATAACGAGTCAGAAACGTTGCCTCTTCAATCGCCGTGTCACCTCCGCCAACGACCACCAGACGCTTGTTGCGAAAAGCTGGAAGCGGGCCGTCGCAAGTCGCACAGGCCGAAACCCCGTTGCCGCCCAAGCCGTTCGGCACTTTCGCTTCGCCTGGAATTCCAAGCCATTTTGCAGATGCGCCCGATGCGATGATTAACGTCTCCGCTTCGATGAAGTGTCCCTCACGCGTGTAGAATTTGAAAGGCCGCTCGCTCAAATCAACGCGCTCGATATTGGCTTCGAGGATTTCCGTGCCGAAGCGCAGGGCCTGCCCTCTGAACTGTTCCATCAGCTCCGGCCCCTGAATGCCGCTCGCAAAACCCGGATAGTTTTCGACTTCGGTCGTAATCATCAACTGCCCACCCGGAATCAGTTGCTTTTCGGGGTCGTTGGCGTCAATCAGGAGCGGGCGCAGGTTGGCGCGCGCCGTGTAAATCGCAGCCGTCAATCCGGCTGGGCCTGAGCCTATGATGACCACTTCTCTGTGAATCTTCTCTTGTGTCATGTGGGTCGGTTCATCTCCTTCGGAAGCTTTGACCGAGCGACTTTTCGCACCGCTCGCGTTAGAAGATTGTAGCCTTTTCAGTTGCCCGTGTAGTATAACAGACGCGCTGGAGTAGTCTAATACCGAGAGGCTGTAGGCCGGAAACGGTGCGCGTCCCTTGAGCGCCGCCACCCTTTCTGAAGGACGCAACCAGAAACCCGCGCCGCCAGATCAAGCAGCTAGAAAAGCGCCTTGAGCACAGAGGAGAGCAATTCGCCACAGACCGCGCAGACGATTGAGACAATCGCTGTGCTCGGCGCGGGCACGATGGGACACGGTATCGCGCAAGTTGCAGCCTTCGCGGGCTATCGCGTCATCCTGCGCGATGTTGAGCGAGAGGCTCTCGCGCGCGGCGTTTCTGCAATCGAGCGCAATCTGGACAAAGGCATACAGTTGGGCAAGCTGACGGACGAAGAGCGTGACATGACGCTTCAGCGCATACGCGGCGCAACTCGGTTGACGGAAACAGCGGACGCGGATTTGTTCATAGAGGCCGCGCCCGAAGTCCTTGAGATTAAACAGAACATCTTGCGCGAAGTTGAAGCGATTGCTCATCAACCTTTCATCTTCGCCTCGAACACTTCATCGCTTTCGATCACGGAGATTGCGCGCGCCTCCAGCAGTCCAGAGCGCGTCGTCGGCATGCACTTCTTCAATCCTGTTCACATCATGCGTCTGCTGGAAATCGTCACGGGCAAGGAGACGAGCGCCGAGACTGTCGAGGCGGCGCGCGAAGTAGGCCGCCGGATGAAGAAAGAGCCGATCACGGTAAAGGACGTGCCGGGTTTCGCTTCGAGTCGTCTCGGTGTCGCGCTCGGGCTTGAAGCGATGCGGATGGTTGAGCAAGATGTGGCGAGCGCGAAAGATATAGATACTGCGATGGAATTGGGTTATAACCATCCCGTAGGGCCGCTTCGTCTGACAGACCTCGTCGGGCTGGACGTGCGCCTCAAAATCGCGGAATATTTACACACGGCGCTCGGCGAAGAAACTTTCCGCCCGCCCGAAATCCTGCGGCGCATGGTCTCCGAAGGCAAGCTCGGCAAGAAGAGTGGCGAAGGATTTTATAAGTGGAACGATTAAGTAATTATGAATTTTGAGTTTTGAATTTTGAATTAAAGACAAAATCTTTTTCAATTCAAAATTCAAAACTCAAAATTCAAAACTTATGACAACGCCTCCCTATAGCGAAGAGAAACGGTTTGCGCTGCGCATGGCTCTGCGGCTGCCTATCGTTGTGTCAGGTCGTGCAGAGGACGGCGCGGCCTGGAGCGAGCCGACGGAAACGGACGACATCTCGACAGGTGGCGCGCTCTTTCACCTTAATCAGAAGGTGAACAAGGGCGAGCGTCTTTATCTTCGCGCGCATCGCGCGGATGGCGCGCCCATCGAGGTCACGGTCATGGTCGTGCGCGTTGCTCCGGCCATCTACGGCACGGCGCGCGTCGGCGTCTCAATCAGCGAGCCTGTCGAAAACTGGCTGCGCCTCTTCGTCTCCTGGGTCGCCGACGAACAACCACCACAGGTCGAATCAGACAACAACGAATCTTCCACGCCGGAATAAACTTCTGGTCTCAAATCTGAATTTTCTAATCTCAAGTTACAAATTTATTGGAGCAATCAATAGACCATGTCACAACCGCAAGAGACTCTCTCGCAATCCTTTGAAACTCTCTTGATTGAGCGGCGCGACCGCGTCGCCATCATCACCATCAATCGGCCGGAGAAAAGAAACGCGCTCAACATCAAGACGCGCGAAGAGGGCGCGCAGGTCCTGGACGCTTTGCGCGACGATGAATCTATCGGCGTCGTCGTCATCACGGGCGCTGGCGACAAAGCTTTTATCGCGGGCGCAGACATCGCAGAGTTTGCCGGTCGCACCGCGCTCACACAGCGCGATGTGATGGTTGCGCGCTCGCTCTTCAACGCGATTGACAGTTTTCCAAAGCCCGTCATCGCGATGGTTAATGGCTACTGTCTGGGCGGCGGCTGCGAGCTTGCGCTTGCCTGCGACCTGAGAATTGCGAGCGAGACTGCGAGCTTTGGCCAGCCCGAAATAAACTTAGGGATTATTCCGGGCGGCGGAGGCACACAACGCTTAACAAGGCTCGTCGGCGAAGGCAAGGCTATGGAGTTGATTTTAACGGGCGAGATTATCAACGCTCACACGGCCTTCAACATCGGGTTGGTCAACATGGTCGTCCCTGCCGCAGACCTCGAAGCGAAGACGATGGAGATTGCGAACCGCATCGCGGAGAAGAGTCCGGTCGCGCTCCGCATGGCGAAGGAAGCCGTCAAACTGGCTTCGCGCTCGAATCTGGACGAAGGTTTGCGCCGCGAAGTTGACCTCTTCGCCCTCTGCTTCTCATCCGAAGACAAGGACGAAGGCGTCAAAGCGTTTCTTGAAAAACGCAAGCCAGTGTTCAAAGGAAAATGAGACGATTTGCAATTTTAGATTTTAGATTTGCGATTGGAAAAAGACAGCTTCTACGAAGCCGAAATTAAAATCTCTTGAAACGGCGCGAGCCGTCCTTATCCAATCAAAAATCAAAAATCGCAAATCTAAAATTCCAAATGTTTCGCATCATCGCACTGATCGTCGGGCTAGCCATCGCCGCATGGGGTGGTGTGATAGCTTACCGCGCGCTCTTCATTGACCCGGCGGTCGCCGTCATCAACGAAGGCACGGGCGTGATCCGTCAGTCCCCCAACATCCTGCTCGTCGCGTGCGGCCTCATTATGCTCGCCTGCGGAGCCTGCGCCGCCTTCTTCGCCCTCCGCCGCAAACCCATGTGAGGCCGCTTGACGCGCTTTCAGGCTTTACGATACTCTTTTGTTCCTCGCGCGATTGACTTAACTGTGGGGCCATAGCTCAGCTGGGAGAGCGTTTGACTGGCAGTCAAAAGGTCGGGAGTTCGATCCTCCCTGGCTCCATAACTAACCTCACAATGCTATCCGATCAACAACGCAAAGCTGAAACCGCCCGACTAAAAGTTGAAGCTCGTGCTTTGGAGTTAGGCATCATCTGTAGCCGACCTGCGGTGGAAGGTACGCGCTACGATTGTATTCTGGATATTGCCGGGAAGCTCTACAGGGCGCAGATAAAATACTGTGATTGCGCAGCAATAAATTCATCGGGAGCAGTCCAGCTTAGACTAAAGTCAAATGTCAGGCAGGGCGCTGCGCGCTGTTATTCTAAAGAAGAGGTTGACGTGCTTCTTGTTTATCTACCTTCGCTAGATAAGATTTGCTTCTTCCCACCAGAAGTATTCTGTGGAAAAGCTGGATTAACCATCAGGCTCGTGCCTGCTCGTAACCGGCAACTGAAGCGATGTGTCCGGGCACAAGATTATTTGTGGTAAATCGTGAGGTCAGGGGTTCGATCCCCCTCAGCTCCATTTTCCTTAAAGCTAAAAAAAAGTTGATGACTTAAACGCGCAAATTATCAGCCCGCCAGTCTTTGACGGCACGCTTGATGTCGTCACCCTTTAATAGATTCCCGTCTATCACTTGCTGAACAAGCCCTGGCAGTTCACCGTCCGAAGCAAAGCGTAGAGCCAGAATCTGTGAGAGCCTCAGGCCCGTGGCACTTTGAGCGAGCGGCTGCGGAAGAATCTGCTGATAGCGCACCTGCTCTTCGAGCCTGATGAGCCGGTCCTGCACACGGAGCGCGTTCATGCGCGCCAATGCGCCGAGCACGATCAACCCAACCGCGAGCACCAACCACCACGCGTGATCGAGGTCGCGGAAGCGGAATAACTGCACGGCGGCGAAGATAAAATTCAGCAGCAAGAGCGGAGCCAGAAAGAAATGAAACGGCGGATGCCAGCGTGTGTGGTTCTCATAATTTTGTATCGTTTCAGCCATGAGTATTTCCTTCCAGTTGAGGCAATCGTTTAATGATAGCCGGTTTTGACTTCTGCCCGCTCTCTGAGACCGAGCGTTATCCTGATAGCTGCTATAAAGCTGAGACGCGGTTTGTCGCAGTCAACGGCTTCGTCGGCGCGGGCGTGAAATCTTCGCCGGGATTGATGAACTGGTCGCGCTCGAATTTATACTGCTTGTCGTAGAGCTGTTTGTAGCGACCGTCAGCCGCAAGCAGTTCTTCGTGCGTGCCACGCTCGACGATCTCGCCGCCTTCCAGGACCAGAATCTGATCGGCGCTGCGAATCGTCGAGAGCCTGTGCGCGATGACGAAGGTCGTGCGCCCGCGCCGCAGCGAGCGCAGGCCGTCCTGAATCAAAGCCTCGCTCTCGCTGTCGAGGCTGGAGGTGGCTTCGTCTAGAATCAGCAGTTTCGGGTTGGCGAGAATGGCGCGTGCGATGGCGATACGCTGGCGTTGTCCGCCAGACAATTTCACCCCGCGCTCGCCGACTATTGTGTCGTACTTTTGCTCGAAGCCTTCAATGAACTCTTCGCAGTGTGCAATACGACTGACCGCCTGAATCTCATCCGGCGTGGCGTGCGGGTTGGCAAAACTGATGTTCTCCGCAATCGTCCCGTCAAACAGGAAGTTGTCCTGCATGACGACGCCGAGATATGAACGAAAATCTCTGAGCCGTAAGCTTTGTAAATCTCTTCCGTCAACTTTGACCGTCCCTGAAAGCGGCTGATTGAAGTTCATAGCGAGGCTGATGAGTGTGCTCTTGCCAGAGCCGCTGGAGCCGACGAGCGCGGTCGTCGAACCCGCACGCGCTTTGAAAGAGACTTCTTTGAGAACCAGCACGCCCTCCGTGTACTCGAAATTAACGTTCTCGAATTCAATCTCGCCTTCGACGCTCGCAAGCGGTGCGCGCCGCTCGTCTTCTTCGTCTTCGGTCGCCATGTTCATCACTTCGCGGATGCGGTCGAGGCCCGCGAAGGCTTCCGTGATCTGCGTCCCGATTGATGCGAACTGGATGAGCGGCGTCGCCATCAATCCTGTGAAGACGACATACATGAAGAGGTCGCCGAGACTCATCTGGCCAGCGACAACCGAACGCCCGCCGACCAGAATAATCACCACACCGACCGCGCCGATGACCAAAGAAGAAAAGGCGGTCGTGGCCGAGACTCCGGTCATGGATTTGGCTATGTTGCGGAAGAGCTTGTGCGCGCCGCGGGCGAAGGTCAGCTCTTCGCGCTTCTCTGCGGTGTAGGCTTTGACGATGCGGATGCCGCCGAGCGATTCGACCAGCCGCCCTGTGAGCGTGGCTGTAATCTCGCCCCGCTCACGAAAAAGAGGGCGCAGGCGCTTGAAGGCGAAGACGAGCGCGCTGCCGAAGACGGCGAGCACCAGAATCGTGATCGAGGTCAAACGCCAGTTGAGCCAGAACAGGACGCAGAGCGCGACGATAGCCGTGATGAAGCTTCCGACCAACTGCACTAATCCTGTGCCGACCAGATTACGTATGCCTTCGGCATCGTTCATGATTCGGGAAATAAGCTTGCCGGTTTGTGTTGAATCGAAATAGCTGACGGGCAGACGCGCAATTTGCGCCTGCACCTTTTTTCGCATTTCGGTGATGGCGCGCTGCGCCGCCACGCCCAAAACCTGCGACAAACTAAACGAGGTGACAGCTTGCACCAACGTTGCCGCTCCTGCCGCGAGCGCGATTTGCCAGAGCAGGTACGTGCGCCCCTTACCGATTACCTGATCTATCAGGAACTTGGTCGAGGCTGGCAACACAAGCCCCATCGCCTGATTGATAATCATCAAGACTGCGCCGATGGCGAGACGGCGGCGGTGCGTCCAGACCAGTTCGCGTGCGTCCGTCCAGGCTGTTGACCAGTTTATCTTTCTCTTTTTTTGCTCAGCCATCATCATTCTTCTTTCGCGCTCGCTTCTGAGCGAGCGCACTCGGGCGACAGCCTTCTCTCTTCATGCGTCGCACCACTTTGCCGATGACATCCGCGAGGGTGACTGCTTGCAGCTCGGCCAGCAAGCCCTTTTCGGCTCTCAGCAGAACGCTTGTCAGGACGGGGCCGACGCTGCGCCCGACCGCGCATTCATGTGTCTCGCCTAAGCGAGGGACTTGAAAAAGCGGTCCTTCGCCAAGCGCCAGATAGATGTCGCAGAGCGTGATTTGCTCAGCCCTGCGCGTCAGGCGTGCCCCACCGCCCGCGCCCAGTTTGACCGTGACCAATCCTTGTCGAGTGAGTTGTGCCAGCAGGCGACGGACGACCACCGGATTAGTCCTGACACTCTTTGCGATGTCATCTGAGGTGACGTTCAGTTCTTCGCCGAACGCCAGCATCCCCAGCGCATGAATCGCTACCGCAAAACGTGTGTTAGCCGCCATCCCTGTCGCCCGCCGTTAAATAGAACTACTTTAGTTACATTTGAAATGTAACTAAAGTAGTTCTATTTCTCATTCTTTGTCAAGCTGGTAGAATGTCGCTTTGAATCTGACCGAGAAGCTTTGGCCAGGGTTAAATCCAGCATGCATATCTTATCTCTCGAAGCCATTAGTAAGAATTACGGTGTTCGCCCGCTCTTTGAAAACGTTAGCCTCGGACTGAACTCTCAAGACCGCGTCGGAGTGGTCGGCGTTAATGGCTCTGGTAAGACCACTCTCCTTCGTCTCATCGCCGGTGAAGAGATGCCGGATAATGGACGCATCGTGTTCGCCGAAGACGTGTCCGTCGGTTACCTCCCGCAGAACCCACCCTTCGAGGCCGCGCAGACAATACTCGACGCAGTCTTTGCCGCAAACAATGCCCGGATGAAGCTGCTACACGACTATGAGCTTGCGTGTCAGAAGCTGGCTGCTGCCGCTCAGGAAGATCGGAAACTGCTCGACCGCGTGGCAGAGTTGGCCCACGCTCTTGAGGTCTCAGGCGCATGGGAATTAGAGACAAACGCGAGGACAGTTCTGAGCAGGCTTAATATCCACGACACCGCAGCCCGAATGAGCACGCTCTCCGGTGGAGAGCGAAAGCGTGTCGCGCTGGCGCATGCGTTGATTGAGAATCCCGATCTACTTATTTTGGACGAGCCGACTAACCATCTCGATGCGGAAACTATCACCTGGCTTGAGGCTTATCTGGCACGCTCTCGTGGCGCGCTCCTGCTCGTCACACATGATCGTTATTTTCTCGACCGCGTTACCAGCAGAATTCTTGAGATTGATCGCGGCCAGGTACAATCGTTTCAGGGAAACTACGCCTACTATCTGGAAAAGAAGGAGGAGCAGGAAACTGCTCGCGGCCTTGAAGGGCAGAAGCGAGAGATGCTGATCCGGCGCGAACTGGCGTGGTTGCGACGCGGCGCAAAGGCGCGCACGCGAAAATCAAAGGCTCGCATTGACCGCGCCGAAAGCTTGATGGCTCAGCCGAAAGAGGTAGCGAGAGCCGAACTCGATATCTCCGTCAGCTCAAGCCGCATCGGCAAGAAGGTTTTGGAACTCCGCGAGATTACCAAGTCTTATGACGGTCGCCTCTTGCTCGACCACTTCAGCTACACAGTCAAGCCCGGCGACCGTATCGGCATCATCGGCCCAAACGGAGCCGGAAAGACAACTCTCTTAGAGATCATCACAGGGCGCACAATGATGGATAGCGGCACTCTGGAGGTGGGCCAGACGGTTCGCTTCGGGTATTACGATCAGGAGAACCGCGCCTTGGATGAAGCGGAGCGAGTCATAGACTATATTCGTGAAGTCGCCGAACGGATCGAGACAGCCGACGGAAAATTTATTACCGCGAGCCAGATGCTTGAGAAGTTTCTCTTCACGGGAGCGATGCAGTATGCGCCTATCAGTAAGCTCTCGGGTGGCGAGCGCAGACGGCTCTACCTCTTGAGAGTGTTGATGAGCGCTCCAAACGTCCTGTTGCTGGACGAGCCGACCAACGATCTTGACATTCGAACGATGTTGACGCTGGAAGACTATTTGGATGGCTTTCATGGCAGCCTGCTGGTCGTCAGCCATGATCGCTATTTTCTTGACCGCACGGTCGAACACATCTTTCGCTTTGAGGGCAATGGGATTCTGCGACAGTACCCTGGAAATTATTCTGCCTTTTTGGAGACTCGCCAGAGAGAGGAGGAAGCATCCGATGCTGTTAAGCCTGAGCCAAAGACTAAGCTTGCGAAGCAGGAACCCGCACAGCCTCCGACAACCAAACGTAAACTATCTTTCAAGGAGCGGAAAGAGTTGGAGGACCTGGAGACGCGCATTCAAGAGGCCGAAGCGCGGCAGGCTGAAATAGAAACAGAGTTGGCGGCTAACGCAAGCGACGCTCACCTCGTGCATCAGCTCTTTAATGAACGAGAGCTATTGACCGCCCGGTTGGCGCGCGATCTGGACCGCTGGTCAGAGTTGGCGGAGTTGTCTTAAACGAATAGTCACCTCGTGAGGCTCGGACAAGAATAGTTTTAGATGCGTAATTTGCTCACCATTGAGTTAATACCTAAGACATCATGGTACAAAAATGTCCGCTCGAATATCTCGAAGGAAGAGTGGGAAAAGTTAAAGAAAATCACTTTCAGTCGCGCCGGATATAAATGTGAGATTTGCGGAGGACGCGGAGGCCGTTGGCCTGTCGAATGTCACGAGATATTTACCTATGACGATGAACAGCGCATCCAGAAATTAGTCAGGCTGATTGCACTCTGCCCTGCCTGTCATGAAGTCAAGCACATCGGTCTGGCCAGCGTGCGCGGGAGGGGAAATTCAGCTAAAACTCATCTGGCAAAAGTAAACAACTGGTCAGTTGAAGATGCTGAGCTTTATATAGAGGGATGTTTTGAACAATGGCATCGGAGAAGTTGCCACAAGTGGAAATTAGATCTCTCATATCTAGAGCAGTTCGGGATTGAAATAGGCGATAATAGTCGGAACAAAGGAATATCTGGATAAGCATTCGGCGGCGCATCCGGCGACAGCATAATTACCTTGCCGGGTGTTCTTATTAAAGATGAGGAGAGAACGAAATGATAACAGTTGCGAACCGTATTTATGTAAGCCCTGAATATGCGGAAGCCTTCGAAATGAGATTCCGCGAGCGAGCCGGTCTTGTTGACAAGATGCCTGGCTTCATCTCCAACATGGTCTTAAGGCCAGTCAACGAAGGAGACCCTTACGTTGTCTTTACACTCTGGAAGAGCCGACAGGATTTCCTCAACTGGGTTCGCTCGGACGAGTTCGTGAAAGGACATGCCCAGAGCGGAACTTTACCAAAGGAGGCTTTCACAAAATCGAACGTGCTTGAGATGCACGAGGTTGTACAGGATTCCTCGCAACCTGACCTTTTACCGGAGCCAGCAGGCGGCCCATTCAGGATGCATTAGTATCAGGAACAGTCAAAATCTTCTCTACCCTTTTATGATTAAATTACCGGAATCAGACGAAGACCTCTTGCGCGAGTGCGAGATTGAGACATTTCGTTCGAGCGGTCCAGGTGGGCAGCACGTCAACAAGACGGAGACGGCAGTCAGACTCAGACATCCGCCTTCGGAAATAGTCGTGACATGCAGGGAGGAGCGGAGTCAACACAGGAATAAGATGAATTGCCTGCGGAAGCTACGCCAAGAGGTCAGCCGCATGAATCATCGTCCTGCACCGAGGCGACCAACCCGACCCACCCGCGCTTCCCGTGAGCGTCAGCTTGAAGAGAAGGCTCGACGCTCACAGGTCAAAAGGTTAAGAGCGAAACCATCTACAGGCGATTAATATTTTTATGGCTAAATGGCTTTCTGGTGTGAAAGACTACTTAATCCAAGTTGCTAGTTACAGTGTCCCGCAAGGGACACCAGGACATTAGCCGGTGGCCAGCCCGTCAGGGCGCAGCCACCGGATCAAGAACGTAAAAATATTCGCGTCCCGCGAGGGACGCCGGATATTTTGCGGCACATTCAATAAAGAAACGTCCGGCGTCCCTGCCGGGACGCTGACTTTACTGACGCTCACGTTTCCGGTGGTTGCACCACCGGCTAATGTCCTGACATCCCTTCGGGGATGTTTTATACCTGGCAACTTGGGTTAATTAACGTTTGCGATCTTCACGATACTGCCCTTCGCCTGCGGGTCATTTGGGTCCTTCACTACGGTCACGTATAACTCTCTCTCTCCATTACCGAAGGCGACGTTTGTCGTGCCATCACCCGCAGCGATCTCAAAGATGTGTAGAAGCTTGCCATCAGGTGAGAGCTTTAAGACCTTGCCGCCGGACCACTGTGCAACATACAGGTTGCCCTTGCTGTCAACCTTCATGCTGTCAGGTCCAATCCACCAGGAATCAACCTTGTTCTTTGTGAGCAGGTTCAGCAGAGCAAAATTAGACCTGTGGCTCAGCGAGCCGTCGCCGTTAATCGTAAACTTCAATATGCAGTTGCCGACGGTTTCGCTGACGTAGAGAGTCTTCTGATCGGGAGAGACACCGATGCCGTTGGCGTAGTTGAGATCATCGGCCACCTCGACCCATTTCTGACTGCCGGGCGCAAGATAGAGTATCTTTCCCATCACGGCGACCGGAGGATTGACGAAGGGACCGGAAAGCGTTGCATACGCGCCGCCGTCGGCTGTGACGACAATATCATTGATGCCGCCGTCGAGCTTCTGACCGTTGCTGTCGCTATCCCAGCGGCGAAGTTGTTTCCCCGTCATATCAACTTCAATGATTGCGCCATGTTCATCGTCGCACGCAATCAGAAAGGTCTTCTGTTTGGTGAGCGCCAATCCATTGTGTCCGCAACCAGGGGTCTGATTCAGCACCGTCGTCCGTTTACCATCCCACTTCGACAGCGTGTTTGAGACCCAGCCAACGTAGTAAAGGTTACCGTCCAAATACAATGGGCCTTCTGGTCCAAGAACATTGCTCACGATGGTGACTTCGCTGGCACTCGCCGTAGCGGCAGCCAACATTAAGCCAACAATGAAGCTGATGATTCCCTGTGTCCTCATTCTGGTTCCTTTGCGGCCATTTTTCCAGCCTTCGACTAGAATCCTGTCGGCCTCTCCCTTACCACGCCAAACTCACGTTCGAGCGCCAGTCCCACCTGCCCGACCAGTCCATCGTCGAACAGCCGTCCGAGGATTGTGATCCCGTGCGGCACGCGGCGGGGCGGGTCAAACTTCGGCAGAGGATTCGCCGGGTCTGGAGCCCAATCACTTCGCGCTTCCGAGACCTCGACGAACCCGGCGCGCAGCGTGAGCGATGGATGACCCGTAAAGTTCGTGATGGTGAGTTGTTCGTCGCGCAGCGACGGCACGATCATCAGGTCAACGTCTTTGAAGACGCGCGCCATTTCCAACGCCACCTTGCGCCGGAGCCGGTCGGCCTGCACGAAATCAACTGCGGAAAGAAACCGCGCCTCGCGGAAAAGGTTGGGCCAGGCGTCCTTGACCTGTGCCTTCAATGACCCGAGTTCGTTGTTGAGCGCCAACTCCTCGAACGACGCTGCGCCTTCGGCAAACAGGATCGGCATCAGTGAGCTATAGGGCCAATCTGGAAGCGTCACTTCTTTCAGTTCCATCCCGAGTTTCTTGATCGCATCAAGCGCCGCCCGGTCAACGTCTGTCGCCGGGGCCTCTTTCATCCACTGTGCGATATAGCCTACTTTCAATCCAGTGATGGGCACTGTGGCATCGAAATTAAGATGGCTCGGCACGCTCGACACATCGCCTGCGTCCGGTCCGCTGATCGCGTGAAGCACGAGCATCGCATCTTCCACCGTCCGCGTCATCGGACCGAGCTTGTCCAGAGACCAGCAGAGCGTCATTGCGCCTGTGCGCGCCACACGACCAAAGGTCGGACGCAGGCCAGTCACGCCACAACGCATCGCGGGGCTGACGATGCTCCCGCCGGTTTCGCTGCCGACTGAAAATGCCACCAGGGCCGCAGCGGTCGCCGCTCCTGGCCCGGCGCTCGACCCCGACGCGCCCTCTTCCAAAAGCCAGGGATTCATCGTCTGGCCGCCGAACCAGATGTCATTGAGTGCGAGCGCGCCGAGTGAGAGCTTCGCCAACAACACCGCCCCGGCGTCGTCCAGCCTGCGAACCACCACAGAGTCCGCCGATGGAACACGGTTGCGGAATGGTTCCGCGCCGTAGGTGGTCGGAATGTCTTTCGTATCGAGCAGGTCTTTCACGCCGTAGGGGATGCCGTGAAGCGGGCCTCGGTAATGGCCTGCGGCGATCTCGGAATCGGCTGCCTTCGCGCGCTCGAGCGCGTGATCTTTGACGAGCGTGATGATCGCTCGAATCTTTGGGTCCAGCCGCTCGATGCGACTGAGATAAATGTTCGTCAGTCGCTCAGAGGTGAGTTGCCGTGACTCAATCCACCTGGACAATTGCGTGACGGGTGCGAACGCGATCTCTTCGTCCGCAGACGGCAACTGCGCACCATCAGCATTGGACCGGACGAAACGATCCACAGAGGACGATAACACCAGCCCCGGGAGCATCGGATTCCAGACTGTGGCTGGCAGGTCAGTATCATTGATTGCTACTTTCCTTGGACCAGTACGCCGCTCAAGGTACGGTGCCAGCGATTCGCGCCACGAGTCGGCTGCCTGTTGCCGCTCGGCAGGCGTCATCGTGACTTGCATCAGCTTCTCCGCCTCGGCGAAGGTCGCGGGCGTCACGATGGGGCCAGCCCCTTTACCTGTGCCGAAGGTGGGTGGAGCACCGGCTGGCGGCGTCACTTGCGATTGTGTCGGCGGCGTCGCCCCGTTGCGACACGCGCTCGCAGTGACGAGCACGCCGAGTGGGGCGTGTAACAAGAATTGTCGTCGAGTGTTCATAGAAAGAGGAGCCTACTCTCACTTGCTCACTGGAGCAAGCCTGTGCGCTCCAAGCCAGGGTCTATTCATTCTTTCATGTTGGGGGCGCAAAGATTTTTACCACAGAGGACACAGAGGATAGAAATTTTAAATTTTGAATTTTGAGTGTTGAATTGAAAGCGGTCTCGCTTCTTCAATTCAACATTCATAACTCATCATTCATCATTCCCTCTGCCTCCTCTGTGTCCTCTGTGGTTCAGATCATTTCTCATGACGCGCAGGAATGAATAGACCTTAGTTCCAAGCAACTCAGGAAAACAGGCTCAGGAGCGCGACTTTCAAAAACTCGGGACGATTGGATTCTTCCGTCAGGCGACTACTTTCTGTCAATGCCGGATGTTGTTCCGTGCGTGTGCAGCGTCAGGCGTTGGCGCATGCGCTGCTGCCATTTGGTGCGCGGCGCTTCGACGTTCTCGAATTGTTCGAGCGTCTCTTTGAATGTCTCGCCGCCAATCTGCCGCATTCTCAGGTAGAGCAGTGCGGTCGTAATCGAGATGAGCGGCACGACAATGATATTAAAAAGCGATGCGAAGTGAGCGGCGGATTGAAAGAACAGCGCAATCCGACTAGCAGCTTGCGGGTTGAAGCGCGCGCCGACGATGATGGCCGCCGTCGCAATGAGCGTGAAAATGCCGTTGACGAGGATCGGCAAGAGAAAGTTAATCAGGAGCAACGCGATGACCGTGCGGCGTGAACGGCGCGACAGTTCGTTGGCACGCTTGAGCGCGGCACGCTTCTCCAAGCCCTCCATCAAAATCACGGGAGCGTAAAGCGCATATCTGACCATCACAATGAAGCCCGGGATGATGAGCAGAATAAATCCCAGCATCATCGTCAGGCTGACCCGGATGCTTGTCCGCAGCAACGGACGCCAGCGTTTCTTTAAGACAACGAGACTGTCTCGCAAGCTAACGGGTCGCATAGGCGCAACATGCAATTGCGTAACCATGATCACCGTCACGGCTGTAATCACAGAGTTCACCAGAAAGTTAACCACAAATTGCAGCAGTGTGAGACAAGAGGTTAAGACGATCTCAAGAGTGACCGAAAACATGTGCGCCTTTTTCATCGCGTCGAAGCCGAAGAGAAGAAAGGCGAGGGCGATCATGGGAATGTGCGCGAGAAACGAGACGCGCAGGAACTTCGGGAAGTATTCGCTGTAAAGCGCAAAGGCGTGACGGAGCAATGTCCCTATGCCTTCGCTGTTGCCACGCAGGGCTGTCGCGAAAGCCGCCGCGCTTGGGGGTCGCTCCTGCGGATTCTTAGCCAGCGCGGACATCACGACGCGCGCCACCTTCTTCTTCACCTTTGGATTCTTTTCTCTAATCGGCGGCGGTGATTCATTCAGATGCTGTTTGAGAACTGTGCCCGTGTCGCCTGCAAACGGCGTCTGGCCTGTCAACATTTGATAGACGATGATGCCCAGACTATAAATATCCGAGCGCGCGTCCAGCCGCCCACCGCGACACTGTTCGGGCGACATGTAGAGCGGCGTGCCGAGGATTGTGCCGACGCGCGTCACGTCCGCAACCGACGATGTTCTTAAAGCGTTCTCTTTACCCTGCGCCGTCGTGTGATCAATCAGGAGCGTCGCCGCGCCCTCGCCGTTATCTTCTTCTGCGAGGCGCGGCGCGGCTGCCGTAGCCGCTGACTCGTTTTGTGAATGCGACATCTTTTCCGTCGGCGGCAGGATGCGCGTCTGCTGTTCCTCCGCGCGCTCTGAAAATATTTGAGTGCCCGCTTCAAATAGTCGAGTCCCTGCTTCGGCAGCATCTTCTACCTGTGGCTTGTTGGCGCGCGAACGCTGAAGAGAGGAAGCGGCACGCGTGATGGCATTCTGCACGTCGTCAAGTTGTGAACGCCCGCTGCCTTGAGCCGCAGATTGCGTGAGCATCAAGTCTTTTGCCCCTTCACCTTCGGCAAGCGAGTCTGTATTGGTGGCGCTGGCCTCTGCGAGTTTGGCGATGCCGAAATCCAGAACCTTGACGCGATAGCCGCCGAGCCGTGTCGGCTCTAACCAGATATTGTCGGGCTTCAGATCACGATGGACGATGCCTTGATGATGCGCGTCATCAACGGCAGAGCAAATCTGTTCCAAAATATCCACGACCCAATCAAGCGGGAGGCGTGATTCTTCCGAGAGCACGTCGCCGAGCGAACAGCCGTCCAGATATTCCATTACCAGATAGGCCACGCGCTCGTCGCCGACCTGTGCGAACCCGAAATCCGTCACGTCAACCACGTTCGGATGGCGCAAGCGCCCGGCGGCGCGCGCTTCGCGTTTGAAACGCTCGACGAACTCGTCGTTACGCATAAACTCCGGCGCAATTAGCTTGAGCGCGACGGGACGTTCCGTGCCCAAATGAATCGCCAGACAGACTGCGCCCATGCCGCCCTGCCCGAGCAGTCGCTCCAGGAGGTACTTCCCGTCCAGCACTTCGCCAATGAAACGCTCTAAACCGATCATGTCTGAAGAAGAATCTATGCCAGAAAAATTAAAGTCAAGAGAGTGCGTGAGTCTTTACCGTAGAATCCGCTCTGAATCGCGGAAGATAATAACAGCCCACGCGCCCAAGTTCATAATCATCTTCGCGCGCCGGTGAGATGACCGGTTAGTGAAAGAGGTTCTCGCGCCATCCTTTGAGGGATTGTGACGACCTTCTCAACAATTTCATAACAGAACAGCCATCTTCTGTTGTTCCTCTTTCTTGACTGAACGTTTAGTATAAGAGTGATCGGCGTACTGATTGCGGAGCGGCGGATTTCGGATTGCGGATTGAAAACAATTTGGCCTTCTTCATCCAGAAATCCGCATTCAGCAATCGAATAGATTCTTCTTCAAGCAGGGCATGATGATGATCAATCCGGGTTTCCTCCTCATCGTGGCCGAAGGCGGCAATTCACAATCACAGGCGGGCGCGTCTTCCGAGCACATGGTCGCTATCTTCCTCATCGAGATCATGCTCATGCTCTTTCTGGGCAGACTGCTCGGCGAAGTAATGCAGCGCGTCGGTCAGCCAGCCGTGATGGGCCAACTGATCGCGGGCATCATCATCGGCCCTTCTGTCTTCGGCGCGCTCATGCCTTCCGCATATCAATGGGTCTTCCCAGACGTTGCCTCGCAGAAGAGGATGATTGATGCCATCTCGCAACTGGGCATCCTGATGCTGCTTTTGCTGACGGGCATGGAGACAGACCTCAAGCTCGTTAATCGGATGCGCCGGACGGCGCTCTTCACTTCCCTTTCAGGAATAATTTTCCCCTTCGCTTGCGGGTACGCGCTCGGCGAGTTTCTTCCCGATACGATGCTGCCGAACCCTTCGCAGCGTCTTGTCACTTCGCTCTTTCTAGCCACTGCGCTCTCCATCTCTTCGGTCAAGATCGTGGCGATGGTCATCATGGAGGTCGGATTCCTGCGCCGCAACGTCGGGCAGATTATCTTAGCTTCGGCCATCCTCGACGACACGGTCGGGTGGATCATCATCGCTATCATCGGCGGCATCGCTTCGAGCGGGAAAGTTGATATTAAAGGCGTCGGCTTCGCCTTTCTCGGCACAGTAGCCTTTCTCGCCGTCAGCTTCACTATCGGACGCCGCGTGGTCGCGCACGTCATTCGCTGGACCAACGATCATCTGATTATGGACATGCCCGTCATCACGGCCATTCTCTTGCTGATGATTGCGATGTCGCTCTTGACGGATTATATCGGCGTGCATACTGTGCTCGGCGCATTTGTCGTCGGCATTCTCGTCGGCCAATCGCCCATCTTGACGAAACACATCGAAGGTCAGCTTCGCGGTCTGATTGTCGCGCTCTTCGCTCCAATCTTCTTCGCCGTCGCCGGGCGCGAGATAGACCTCACCATCTTGAAGAGCTTTTATCAGATCGAGCTTGCTCTGGCCTTGATCTTAATCGCGAGCTTCGGCAAGGTGATCGGCTGCTACACGGGCGCGCGGCTCGGCAAACTCGGGAACAGAGAAGCGACGGCTCTGGCCATCGGGATGAACGCGCGCGGTTCTACCGAAGTCATCGTCGCCACCATCGGCTTATCGCTCGGCGTTCTTAACCGAGACCTCTTCACGCTCATCGTCGTCATGGCGATTTCGACGACGCTCGTCACACCGCCGCTTCTCAGGTGGGCGCTGACACGCATTCCCCCAACCGGCGAAGAGAAAGAGCGTCTTGAGCGCGAGGCCGCCGAAGCCAAAGAGTTCGTGCCCAAAATCGAGAGACTCTTGATTGCAGTTGACGGCAGTGCAGACGGAAAACTGGCTTCAACGCTGGCGGGTCTTTTCGCGGGCGCGCGTCATGTTGTGACGACCGTTCTGGAACTTGGTCAGGGCGAGCGCAGAAGCACTTTAATCGCTCCTGACACAACGGGCGAGCTGGTGAAGTCATCTGTCGAGGCCGGAGCGCGCAGTCAACAAGGGGCGAGGGAAGAAGCGTTGGACGCGACCGAAACGCCCACCCTGCTCGTCAACCAGATGTCTGCCGAAGAGATGACCGAAGGCATTCTCAACGAAGCGAAGAAAGGCTATGAGATGCTCTTTCTAGGGCTGAAAGGCGCGCTCGATAACAGAAGCGAGAATGATGGCAGATACAATTGTTGTGTCGGCGACGTGATTCAGAAATTTGAAGGGACGACCGCCATCAGCATCGCCAAAGGGGATGGTTCATCAAAGACCCTGATAAACTCGCTCAACATCCTCGTGCCGACGACCGGCACAGACTACTCAAGGCGCGCGGCGGAAGTGGCCGTCACATTAGCCAAAGCGAGCGGGGCAAGCATCACTGCCCTGCATATCTTGCCACCGCCGGATGCGACGGATGCGCTGCGCCGCCCGGACGATCGTTTGGTGACAGGCCGCTCTCTGGTCAAAGACATTCAAGAGCTTGGAGAAAGAGAGGGCATCAAGGTCAGGCCGCTCGTCAGAGTCCGCAACGAGCCTGAAGCCGCCATCATTCGCCAGATCAAAAGAGGTCGTCATAACCTTGTCGTCGTCGGCGTCAAGGTTCGCTCCGGTGACAAGCTCTTCTTCGGTCGCCGCATCGCAGTCCTTTTAGAGAGTTCGCCCTGCTCTCTCTTGTTGGTTAACTCTTAGAGGAGATCGTAATCTGCGCCGAAGGAGTAATGTAATTAAAGTGATAGCCGTCGAAGACGATGGGTAGCATAAGGCGAGAGCATGTGAGCGCTGGGCCAGATGACTCGTCAGTGTCACGTTAGAAACTAAACTTCACTTCTCTCTTCATCGCCTTTACTCCTACGCTTCATCCTCGTAAGATGCGTGGCGCACGCCTTTGGAATCAAACCGCAATTCGCTTTTGACGGAGGAGATGATGAACCTCTCAGCCCTGTTTCCCTGCAAGCGGTTCTGCTTTGCGCTCGCTCTCGCTTGCGCCTTTGCTTTCACTTTCCACCTGGCCGCGCCGCGCACGCCCGCGCAGAAATCCGGCAAGCAGAAAACCGCAGAGTCGAAGAAGGCGAGCACGACCGAGATGCCCTCGCCTTCTTTGACCGCGAGTGAGAATGATTATGCGGCGAAGGTCAAAGAGTACACGACGGAGAAATATTTTCTGACGGAACTCGTGGACCATCTCCCTATGTCCGACAAAGTTCCGTCGCCGGACAAGGTGCTGGGTTATGTCATCGGCACGCCCGATAAGCTCACTTACACGAAAGACCTTTATCGCTACTACCGCGAGCTTGAGCGCACAACTCCGCGCGTCAAAGTCTTCACCGCGCCCGAAAAATCAGAAGAAGGCCGCGAGCAAATCCTCGTCGCCGTCGGCGATGAAGCGGCGATTGCGAAGCTTGACCGTTATCGAGAGATCACGTCGCGGCTCGCTGACCCGCGCAAAATCACAGATGCTGAAGCGCAACAGCTCGTCACCGATGGCAAAGTTTTTTACTGGGCATCGGGTTCGATTCATTCGCCCGAAACAGGCTCGCCAGAGATGTTGATGGAGCTGGCCTATCGTCTGGCGGTCGAAGAGTCTCCTTTCATTCAGGCCATCCGCAAGAACGTCATCGTGCTCATCACGCCCGTGCTCGAAACAGACGGGCGCGACACCATGGTTGACCTCTACAACTATCGCAAAGCGAATCAGGGCAAGAGCGTGCCGTCGCTCGTCTATTGGGGCAAGTACGTCGCGCACGACAACAACCGCGACGGCCTCGGCATGGCTCTGGCCCTGACGCGCAACATGATGAAGACTTTCCTCGAATGGCATCCGACCATCCTGCACGACCTGCACGAGTCAGTGCCGTTTCTTTACACCTCGACGGGCACTGGGCCATACAACGCCTGGCTCGATCCAATCGTTGTTGACGAGTGGCAACTCCTGGCCTATCACGAGATCGAAGAGATGACGAAGCGTGGCGTGCCCGGTGTCTGGACACACGGCTTTTATGATGGCTGGGCGCCCAACTACATGTTCTATGTCGCCAACGGCCACAACTCAATCGGACGTTTCTACGAGACCTTCGGCAACGGCGGCGCGGACACTATGGACCGCACCGTGCCCGGTCAATCGCAGCGCGATTGGTTTAGACCAAACCCGCCCTTGCCCAGAGTCCGCTGGTCAATGCGCAACAACATCAACATGCAGGAGTCTGCGATTTTGCTCGCGATGAATTTCGTCTCGAACAACAAAGAGCGCTTCCTGCAAAATTTTTACCTCAAGAGCAAACGTGCGGTCGCTAAAGCCGCGAACGAAGGTCCTGCGGCTTATGTCATCCCTGCAAATGACGCGCGTCCGGACGAGGCCGCAGACATGGTGAATCTCTTGCGGC
>Ga0182001_10000045_pt1 | contig 30459 bp, 33 predicted proteins | sample BulsoiFelSFmetaG_FD_120485 | JGI IMG/M metagenome (GOLD analysis project Ga0182001, IMG submission 120485) | Bulk soil microbial communities from Mexico - San Felipe (SF) metaG | ecosystem: Environmental > Terrestrial > Soil > Agricultural land | place: Mexico: San Luis Potosi | collected... | reverse complement strand
CACTTCCAAGGCGAAGTACTTGACGAGTTCGTTGAGCTGGCGGTTCGTCAGCTTGCTGTTTCTGATTAGTCGCCGGGGCACTCGAACAGCCTATTTCTCGATAGCTGTTCTAGACAAGCTCCTAATTTAATGCCCGAGTCCGGGCCGTAATCGGGTTGCATGCGCGGTGTGGCCGATGGATACAGTCTTTAGATGGCAAACCAAAGGTGACTGAATGATGTTTCGACTCGCTCTCGCATGTCTCGCGGTATTCTTCGCGCACAACGGCATCATCGGCTTCCAGCCCCAGAAGAAAGAGGGTGCGGCCGCCTTCTCGTTCAGCGGGGTCGAGTACTTCCACCGCTTCACTAAGGACGACCAGCGGGAATACACGCCCCGCGACCAGGAGGATCTGAAAGCGTGGTCGGACATGGTGACCACACATGTTTACCGCAATGTGAAAGACGGAGAAGCCCTCGCGGCGACCGCGAACGCTGTCTTGGAAACTTACAAAGCGAACAAGGCGATAGTCGTCAAGACGGATTCGGTTCCCAAGAGCCAGGGCAAGCCCGCGGAGCACCTGATTGTCGTGCTCTTCCCGCGCCCGGGGTTCATCGAGGCGGCTTTCGCAAGGTTCGTGATGCGCGACGGGGCCGGGGCGTCCGTCATTTATTCGCACCGGATTTACGGAAGAAAGGCCGGGAACCCGATGAGCGCCTGGCTCGAAAAGAACGGCCCCACGGCAGAGCGAGCCCTGATGACGTGGGACATGATGGCCAGGTGGCCTTCCGCGAAATAATTTAAGGCGTGTCCATAGAAGATCATCGAGGGGCATAATCGTCAGGATGCTCGGCGATGATCAGAGAGAAGGCGAAGGCAGCAGGCCCGTCCACGCAGGGTGGCGCTTATCAACCAGCCCACACAAGTATTTCTTTCATGCGCCCCAAAGAAGCCGGGCGCGTCTAACAACGGCATGCAGCGGACGCGCAAATAGCAATCATCTTAAATTCAAAGGTACTAGCGCGCCGCTGATGCCGCGCGTTATGTTGCTCCTTACTTTGGTGGTGAGACACTGATGTTGAAGCTTATCCTTACACTTCTCGTGGTCGCGTTCGCCCTCGTCGTCTTAGGGGCGTTGTGTTATTGAGGAATGAACGCGTACGTTCGCCGTCACCTGTGGAGTGAGCGCGAGGTCGCGAGCGACATAGATATTTCCACGGCTTGGGTCGAGCTCAGCCCGGCGCCCCTCTTGAAAGCTACGAAGCGGGTTCAGCAGCTCATCATCCTGGTAAGCGGCTGCGAGAGGGGCAGGCATGACTTCCAGCGCCAGCTCCCCCTGCCCGACGGGACGGCGGCCGACCCCGAGGTGGTCCTCGTGGACGAGGGCGGGGAGAGCTTCCGGCTCCGCCCGTCCCGGCCGGCCCCGAGCGGCGTGGGGTATGTATTAGGTCGCGCGTCGGAGCCGGGGCAAGCGCGTGGCAAGCGCTACCCGAAGGTCAGGCTGCGAAGTGATAAGCCGTTCCGGGCGTCGAAAGTGATCTGGGAAAACAGTAACCCAAAGTAGGCCGCAACATAACAACAGCATGCACCCGACCGTATCGGCACGGATGTCGTCCGCTAGATAGGAAACCTCACTGAGGTCCCACTTTCATGTGAAACATTATCCAGTAGATCACGCCGAATAGAATAAGCATGGCTAAGATTTCAAAGATGACGTGAAAATAAAACTTCTCGGGATCATTACGCCGCTGTATCTTCCCGAACCATTCATCTAATTTGTACTTCCGATAGCGGACCTCGCCTATCCACAGATGTCTTACAGGCCCCGCGATAAAGCCAACAATAAAAGCAGCGACGATTATCCCAAATCCTATCTGTTTATCCATCGCCTGCGTCCGCTCGGATTATTTGAAGATTACTGTAAGTATTCATGGGGCCGCCACATAACGCCCGGCGTCGGGTGTATGCCGTTGTTATATTGCGGGTTTGCAATTGACCTTCCGTTTCACCTCGGGGCGGTAGATGTCGCCGCTGTCACCGCGCCCCACGATTTCCGCCTTCTCGGCACACATGATGCGGAACCAGAACCCGAAGGGCTTCCCCTCGGGGGTGGTGGAATAATCGAGCTTGCCGATTAGGGTAGCCGCGATCGATACCTCGAAACGCTTGCCGCGGAACTTCTTGAGCACACCTGGCTTGGTACAGGATTCAAAAGAGTCCTCGAAGTCGGGCCGCACGTATTCCCGACAGTCCGCGCACTCTACGCCCATGTGATCTTCACCGGCGCGCCGGAACACCGCCCTGATCCTAACGACTTTCTGGTAATAGTCCTTCGGGTTAGCGGTTAAGTCGCAGAGGGTCGCATCCTCCACGACGGCGCGGGGAGATTGAAGCGCCGAAGGATTATCCTGCCGGACCGCGGGCGCGTAGGCGATGCAAGGGAGCAGGAGCAGCGCGAAGAATTTCATAGAGAACTTACTGCCCTCAGCGGTCACGCCTTGCGGATCACCAGCGTGACCTCGTAATCCGCGGCCTTCGTCTCCCTGCCCTTAGCGGGGTGTGGGCTAAGGGCGACCAGCCTGACGGTGTATTGCCCGTGCCTCCGCTCTTTCGGGTAATCGTCGCCGCCGTGCGTGTTCAGTCTCAGCACCGCCCGGCCTCCGCTCTCCGCCTCGACAAGCACCTCGGCGTTGCCAGCCCACACGCAGGCCACTCCCTCCGGGCACCGCGAGTCGTTCGCGACCGACGCGAACATGACCCTGAGCCCCTCTCCCTCTACCTCCGCCAGCCCGCCGGCCCGGAGTTTGAACTCCTGACCCAGTCGCGCGCGCACCGGCCCACTCCCGCCCCTCGGCCGTTCAGCCACGGCACCCCCGCAGCCGACCAGCAAGGCGGCCGCGACAGAAAGTAGGAGCGAAGGCATCAGCGATCGCTGCAGGTCTATCGTCATCTCTACCATCCCTTTATTCGCTGCCGCAATTTTCAGCCGGCCTAACGCTTGGCATCACCCGCCGCGCTCGAATAGGTTGTCAGCGTGAGGCGGGGAATGTGTGCGGGGGAGGGGCGGGTGTCAACGGTGAGCGGGATGTTCTAGGCAGTCATTGACAAGACGCTGACCGGGGCGCGCGTGCCCGCCCTCTCGACCCCCTAAAGGAGTTTGGAGAGCGAACGAGGCCGCCGGGGAAGCGAGGCTCCGGCGGCCTCGCCGTCTACCGTCGGGGTGCGTGCCGCCGTCAGGCTGCGTGACCGCCGTTTATTTGACCCTCTTTAGAATTGATTCTTCAGCTTTATACCATCTACCGGTCTTCCAGACCTCAATTGTCTCGTGCCACTCCCCGCTCTGTGTCACCTCGATGGTAGTTCTTCTGTTACCCTCGGTGGGTTGTAGTGTAACGCTGAACGGCATCCCGTATTGAAGACTCCTGTCGCCAATCAGCTTCGCCTCCAGAGGCTTCTTGCGCCCGTAGGAGTTCTCCCCCCGCCAGCGGTACAACTTTAACGCGTCGTCATAGTAGATGGTCGCGTCGAGTGTTGAAGAGTGGTAGACGCGCGTGCCGGGGGCGAAGATCGTGCCCGAGCTAGTCACAGGCTTGTACGCTCTTTCATCTTTTATCCTCAGTGCCGACCTGCCATCTTTAGCCCGCACCTTCGTCTTTTGCGAAAAGCTGTTTCGTCGCGACCCGTCCGGCGCAAGTTCCCACCCTACGCCCTTCCACTCCCCCACAAGGAAATCCAGCTTTCTAATCTCTTCGGCTTGATGCGAAGAGGTAGTCTGACCTGCTGCCACCAACGCCAGGGCGAACACGGCCGTACATACGGACAACATTTCCGCCGCCCTGTGAAATAAGAATGCGCTTGACTGGCTGAGGACTTTCATCTTTTTTTCCTGGGTAAGAATTTGGGTAATAATATAGTTGACTCACCACAGCATAGGGGCGGCGGGTAGCGTGTGGTATACCACCCGAGAGAGCGGCGAGCCGCCCCTCGCCGCTTCTTTCTTCATTTGACTTCTGAGACCCATACCGTCCACCTGTACTCATCCCAAAACACAGTATATGTGACCGTCTCTCTATCAGGATACACCCGCCTTCCACACCGGAGCTGATTCTCGTCGTGAGTAAAGTACCAGATAACCGCCCTCGTTTCTCCCGCCTTTAAATTCTTAACCTTCGCAATCCGGGACTCTAATCCGCACCCGTTCAGGGCGTCATCAGTAAAGCTCAGATTAGTTATTGCTGCCGACACAGTTACCTCGGAAATATCCCTTGCGCTTGTGTTCAAGATCGTGCCTTCAAACCTCAAACTGCCCGGGGCAAGCTTTTCCTGCTTCACGTTTATTTCAACATCTTCGGCCTTCGGGCCGGGGCGAAAATATAGGCCGGTGAACAGCGCAAGAGCGAACGCCGTCAACGCTAAGAATATGTTTCTCTGGGTCATGAGGATTTCCTTTCTCAAAGGCCGTGAGGCCGGGTAAGGCGGCGGCAACAATATGCGGAAAATATGCCTAAGTGGGCCGGGGTGTCAACGATAAAATACGGCCCGACAAAAACAGGGTGCCTCGAAACCTCTCACCCTGCCTCAAAACTGCTTAAGGGGAGAGGGTTATGAGGCAAAGCCCCGGCGGGTGATGGATGATACTTATAAGCGGGTCGCTGACCGGTCGCACTGACGGGCCATGAGGCCGGTTTAAGCGCATCCCTCACGGGGGCGTCAACGCCGAGTAATACGCTGGGCGCAGGGTGCAGGCCGCCGGTAGGCCGGCGCGCCCTACGTCACACATTTTCAAATCGGAATGTGTTTGAGTGAGTAGTCGGGCCGCAGGGCTAACGGACCCCGCCCGCGTGTGCGCCGCGCCGCCTCCGCGAGAATGCGTAACCATAGACCACCAGATTCACCGCGATCAGGGCCGCCCCCAGCAGGTAACGCAGCTCGACCGTCAGGCTCTCCGGGTACAAGACCATCGAGACGTAATGCTCGATGAACCCGCCACTGTAGCCGGCCTCGCCTCCCGCCCCCCTCAAGTGGCTCTCCAGAGGCGTGAGCGGGCAGGTCCAATTCGCCCACTGAATCACCACCCCCCGGAGGAGGGAGGCGAGGTGCGCCCACAGCAGGGGCCGCCAGCGCAGAACGAGCAAGCCCCCGAGCACGGTGAAGACGGCGAAGGCGAAGTGTGTCACCAGGATGAGGTCGGCTAAGACTCGGTAGATCATGGCACCCTTAAGGATCGGGCAAGTGACGCCCGACGCCGGCACCGCCGTCAACCCTGTTTACTTAACATGGGGGCGGAAGCGCGCGCGGGGGAAGATATTACCGGAGGGGCGGGGTGTCAACGTTTAGCGCGAGGCGGGCGGGTAATGTATGCGGGGGAGGGGCGGGTGTCAACGGTAAGTTAGAACTTCTCTATTTAGTTAGACCGAAGTAACTTGTAGGCGATGCAGGCGAGCCTTGTGCACGCACCTACAGACTAAGGCATAATGACATCGGAGTTATGTTTGCCGCTTCAGGATAAAAGTCAGGGGCCACTACTCGGCGCTCTTCCTCGCTGTAACTTAATAACTCCTCCTCGCTGTATGTTCGTCTCAACTCCTCACCGATATAAGTCTGCGACTCCTGTTCGTCACCCGCGTCAGGTTCGGTTTCGTTGTCCTCGTATAAAGGAAAGCCTCCTGCCTCTGGATGGATAAGCTCAAGGCACCTCAGATAATCTAACTCTCTGTCTAAGCGATGTACGCCGTCGGGCCCCGTCAGTCTCTTTAAATCCTCCACCGTAATTTTAGACTTCGCCTAGGTCATTGGATTAGTAATTAGATATCATACCTATATATCATGGGTGATTATGAGAGAGACTGAGCCTCTAACTGAAAAACTCTATGGTTGGGCAGCCATAGTTAGTGCATTATTTGGCATTGCTGTATCTATAGTAGACTTGGTTAGTCAGGACTTCACAAGTGGGCCTTTCCGCTGGCTAAAAGGGCCGCCCACTCTGACATTATTGCTCGTCAGTTTGATCTCTCTTGGCTTAGGTTTAGAACGACTCACTCGCTACATTCGTCTGAATCACAAAATTAAAAGTATTCAAGATGCGTTAGAACTCAACACAGTTGAGATTAAAAGCTTTTCAAAACTCTTAGCCGCAAGAAATTCAGTAAGGGCGTTAGTTGGAGAGAAACAGGTTTACGACGAGGGTGTCAGACTTGTTGGATTAGCTGAACGTAATATCCGTGTGACCTCAATCGGAGAAGGTCCACCAGCAGCCCCTCCAGAGCTGGGTCAAGCTTACATAGATAAGCTAAGCAAAGGAATAAGTCTGGGACGGCCCATCAGATTAGATATTGTAGTTGGTGCAACTTCCGGGAATGCAGTATTACCAAACCGTAGAGAGGTAATTGAGCGTCGTTACAAACTTTATCAGGAGCATGGCGTACTTAGCAGTGTACACTTTTATTTGGTTCCGTCAGTGGTGGGGATAGATCTACTAATAGTAGATAATGTACATATGATTATTGGCTTATCCTACCGTGGTGGAGTCGAGGGCTTTAAGTACGGCCTGCTGTTTTTCAACAGCCCTGAAGTTGTCGATGAATTCACCGACTGGTTCGACAATGTTCTTCGGGAGAATGCGCGGCCATTGAAATCATTGCAAGAACTCGCTGCGCTACCAGAGTAGGGCCACAGCTATTGAAATCGTCAGGCAAGGCTGCAATAGCAACCTAACAATCCATTCATCCCGCCACCGCTCACAACATGACTAAATCACTGAAACTCCGTCAGACCAATTAAGTTGGCATGTAGAATTCTTGGTAGCCCGGCCGGGGGCGGCCATCCGGTGAGGGGAATGTGGCGGGGCGATAAGCATCACTTTATGGACAGGGCGGCTGCGAAGAAATCTTTAATATTTTTCGTTATGCTGGTAATTTGCCAGTTAACGAAATTCATACGCGAATAATTGATGCGCCGCTAGCGTTGAGACGACGAAGTCCGCCCCTGGGATTAGGCCGGTGGTTAATGCAGGTGCTATCCCGCTGTCCGGCACCGCCCACACAATAAATGTAAGCTACTACTACAGACTTATGAACTTATGAAAAACGCGAATAGGGCTAAAAAAAGGAGCACGACTATAAGAACTGAGCACCCAAAACCCTTCTTATTAATTCGCCGCTCAAGCTCACTTCGGCGCATAAATTGGCGCTCTTCGACTTGTTTCCTTATTTTGCGCCCGCACGAATCATGATAGTGTTTTCCTCTATAGCCAATTTCATTAAAACTGACGACGTAATGGAATTGAAGTAACGGTAGTGCGCAATAACCGCAAAATCCGCTAGATGACCTAGCCACCTTGTGCTTTAGCGCATATGGCGACCCGCAGTTCGGACAATCAACTCTACCCGGGGCAAAATTGATGAAGATTTTTTTCCAATCCCAATGCTCAGACAGCGGAGTCTTACAGTCCGGGCACACAGAGCTTTTAGGGGGCGTCAACAGTTTCTTTACGCAATCCGTATGGTAGTAGGTCGTACTCCCGCTAAATCTAGGTTGTGTACACTCATATTTTATCGATATGCGTTCGCTCCTCGGAACGTCAAATCTCAAATCGCTGCCGTAACACACCGAACAATAAACCCCGTGCGGACGCTCACTCCGGCATTCGGGGTCAGGACACTTTCCTGCGGAGGGGCTAATCGAATACCCGCAGTCCTTACAAGGCACCAGCTCGGCCATATCGTTACTCACTGTCTCGCGATAACACGAAGCTAATTGTTATAAGTCATCCCGTAGATAAGGTGCTAACGTCCCGCATCACCCGCCCCATTATGTTGTCAGCGTGAGGCCGGAGAGGAATGTATGCGGGGGAGGGGCAGGTGTCAACGGCGACCCGAAACGTTTTGTGTTAGGGGTGTTACTTCATGGGCGGGGGGCACTATCTTTATTTTCTGGCTCTGGCCTCGTTTCTGCGGGTGATGGCGGAGTTGAAGGAGTTAGCGTCGGGGTGACACTCGGCGCTTCAACAGGCGTTGTCGTAGGGACAGGGGGCGGGGCCTCCGAAGGTTTTCTAACAGGATTTAAAGGGCCGACCCCTTCGAGATTCAGCGCTAACCTGGACTCTTCAGACAGCTTGAATACGGTGAACTGTTTCCACACCTCCTTTGTGCTCCGGTCGAAGGGGGCGCAAATCAGACTATCTCCGTGAACACGCAGAACTACCATCTCTGGTGACGTATTGGTAATTAGGTAATCCTTCTGTCTGCTAGCCTCCCCCCTACCTGCAAAATAAGCCAGCAACGTAGCCGCCAGAAAAAATGAAAACATTGTCATGGTGTGCCGCCCGAAGCGCGTGTTCACGTGAGTCGCAATGCCCGGCGGCGACTTCATCTCGGCCTCAAGTTCTGCGTCATACCTTTCCTTGACGCCCCCTCTTTTCCTATGAGTTATTAGCGGTAAGATGAAATAAATGGAGCCGTAAAGAAGAATCACAACTAGCATAACTACCAATACCGGCCAGTCCGAGAGCGGGAGAATAAATACGGGAATGATTACAAGCAAGAGAACCACGAGCAAAAATCTTGGCAAGTAGAAGGCCAGATAAGGGTGCAGCTTAGGCTTGAATTGGACTAAGGCATTAAGAATCGGGAATGTCCATGAGTAAAAGCCTATGGCTATCGCACCGAATTTCAGTAAGTTTATCAGGCTGACGTTGATAAATTGGTCAGGAATCCCAAAGAATCCCGTATAACCACTTTCGTAGTAATACGCGAACAGGTCATCAGAGCCAGCAACAGGGATTCGAATAGCGAGAACTTGCCCGTCCTTGTCGGCGGCTCGGGGTCTATGGCAGGGTTGATTTCTTCTTTATTCACTTCTTCCCGCCTCTCTTCTTACCTGCCTGTGAAGTCTAGACTCTAGCTTTCACGGCCCGCATCATCATACCCACCTCATTCTATTGTTAGCTCGGGTGAGAACAAAGTGGAATGTGTGCAGGTGAGGGCGGGTGTCAACAATCACGTCTTCCCTTCCGCCTTCAGGTCGCGCAGCGGCCTGCCAACGACCACTGGCCGGAGTAGCGGCTCTTCCAGGGGGAGGCTCCTGCGATGAAGGTCTAAACGGGCCGAGACTTCCGTTGCGCTGCAACTCACTCCGTGTTGCGCGGCTCGCGGGCGCCCGTGTAGCTCCGGCGCCTGCCGGCGGGGGCCCTCTTGTGCCGGAGGTTCCGGTGCCGGGTCTTGAGGATGTGGGTGAGCCGCTGGCGGGTGACGCCGAGGCGCTTGGCGGCCTGCGACAGCTTCCCCTCCGCGAGTTCAAGCGCCTGCTCTATCAGTTCACCCTCATACGCCAGCACCGCCTCCGGCAGCGAGAAGTTCTCGTCTCCCGGCTTGGCCCGTGAGATGGACGCCCTTCGCACGACGATCCCTGCGCACGCCCTGAGCCTCGCGACCTCTTCGGCGTCCTGAGTGTCCCGCAGCAGGGCGTCGGCGCGGAGGTAAACGCTGTAAAGCTCCGACTCTGCCAGCCGCTCTTGCCCGTGCTCCTCGATGATGGCGAGCGCGGCTAGGCCGGCGCTGGATAAAGCCCCAGAGTCCTGCGCGATGTTCATCGCGTGGCGGAGGATATGGATGGAGCGCTCATAAGCCCTGAGCCTCGCCCAGACGACGCCTTGTATGATCAAGGCGTCAGCGAGCAAAGCGGTCTCGCCGCCATTCTCAAGCGTCCTGATTGCCTCAGCAATAATGCCGCTGGCTTCTCGATACCTTCTCTCCGCAACGAACACGCGGGCGCGCGTTTCTTGTACTTGAGCTAGTAGCCCCTCGTCTTTCAGTCGCGCTAAGACTCTAGTTGCTCGGTCGAGATACTCATGGGCCTCGCCGGATCGCCCAAGCTGGTACAGCAGCATGGCGAGGTTGTTTAGGTTGACGGCGCAGTATCGTTCGTGGCGGGCCTCTTCGTAATGATGTATCGCGGCGGTAAATTCTATGATCGCTCTGTCTGCGTAATCTGGGCGACGTTCGGCAGTGGCAAGCCTCCTCAGAACTAGAGCCTTCTGACCGTGTAACCTGCCTTTTATCGCATCGCTAGAATTATCAACCAGGGGCTCGCTTTCTTTAAGGACCGCCCATGCGTCGTGATACCTGCCCGTCCAGATTTCGATTGATGCCCTTCGGATAGAGATTTTTGCTCTAAGCTCCCCGTTCTTTTCGTCCAGCCCATAAAGTGCTTCGTCAAGAATTACGCGAGCCTCGTCATACGCGCCAAGTCTGAAGTAACACAAGCCGAGTTCATATTGAGCTTCACATACTTTTGAGTGCTGCCCTTGAGATTGGAACTTACGCAATGCCTCGGTGAGCAAGTCTTTCGCTTTTTCCTGCGCATCGGCAAGCTGCTGTGTACTGCCCAGCCAGCCGGTAAGCACACCGGCTTGGAGCAGCACTTCAGCGGCAACTGAGGCTGACAACCTTTTCAAGTTAGGACGCCCGCCTATTCCCTGCCATAAATCACCTAGTGCCTCGCGCGCGTCTTCATACTTCCCCGTATGAATCAACTCGGACGCCACGCGACAGCGGAGCAGTACGCGCTTCTCTGGTGTGAGCGTGGGATCGTCTAACTGTTTCAGGCGGCTGTCTGCTAAATTCATGTGAGGACAAGCCTTTCTAGTGTATAGGCAAAATTTCTTGCCTATACGTCAACACCGCCACACCTCTCTGGAAGGCGCGGCGGCAACCCTGTTCAACACTCATCAGTGAGAGGAAAAACCGATGCGGAAGATTATCAGAACTTCACTGCTGATACTGGTACTGTCCTGCTCGGCATACGCGGGCGACATACCTAACAATGTCACGGGTAATACGCCTCCCCCCCCGCCCACATCGCAGACAGAGCCGCCTGCCTCAACCACCACTCAAGAGACAGCGGACGGTGACATTCCAAACAATCAGCCAACTGAAAGCACGGCTACGGAGGTGATGCTGAGTTTGCTACAAAGCGTGCTGTCGTTGTTCTAGACGGCCGCTAGAGTTCGCGTACCTTGGCTGCCGTGAGTCAACCCACTCGCGGCCAAGTATTAGTGTGCTTAGTGAGAAAGCCGGGGATGCCGAGGCGTCCGGCGGGGCGACACTTGCAGCGTGAGATTAACGGTATGCCAGTTTCAAAGCAAGAGATTTTTAAGGGCAAAAGATTTTGCCTTTACGCCCTCGCGCCCGGTCTTTACACTGCGCCTCATTTGTTATGGGGCGGGGGGTCAGGGAGAGGCGGGCGTTCTATATGAGGGTGAGTTGACACTGCCAAATGTGTGAGGAGCACGGTCTGAGAGAGGGCGCGGGGTGGTCTCGTGGCAGCCGCCTCTTTCTCATCGAAGCGGGCGGGCTGTGCGCGGGCGGGCGCGCGACCTGCCCGCTTCGACTGTGTTCGTCGTCCACCGGCTGACTCGAATCTTAAACGGCATGTCCGGCGGGCGAGACGGCAGCACTGACTACGGCCACGATCAAAATCGGCGGAGTTTACGCGCCCCCTTCCCTCACATCAACAGTTCGCTATCAGTGTCGGGCTCGCGAGCCCCGCCTAAGTTATAGCCCAGAGCCCAGCCCCCTATTTTCCGAGGGGTTCACGCGAAAGGCCACCCTGAACCCCTCCGGTATTTTCCGGAGGGGTGCCCGAGCGTGAGACTACCCCGAAGCCGGCGGATATTTTCCGGAGGGGGTGTCCGAGCGGCCCAACACCCGGCACGCATACTCTAGCCCGGCCCCCGGTCTTATTTTCCGGAGGGTGTCCGCGCGCGGGCCTTCAGAGAGTAGCGTGAAGCGGGAGTTTATTTATTGAGGGGGGTTGTGTCCGAGCGGGGTTGTGTGAGTCGGGAGAGGGCGTGAGTTAGTTAGGGTTTTGTATGAGTGGTGCAGGCGGGCGGGCGTCGCTCTTAGGTGCTGCCATGGGCAATGTTACTAACAGAATAATCCACAAGACTACTAGAATTATTAAGGAGAAGACCTGCGTATTAAAGAGGCTATACCGCTTTAATCCGACCTGCCCATGCAATTTATAAAGCGCCATCTCATCTTTGATTCCCCACTCATCTTCAACCTTCATCAAGACCGTGCGTGCGCTGGCGGAAGTTTCCCTGTAAAGTCTGGTCACATAAACCCAAAGCGCGAAAAGGAAGACTGAAGCCGGGGCCAAGAAAAACCTCTGCTCCGGATGTTCGATGGCTAGCCCGATGCATGCCGCGGAGAATGGAACGAGAAAAGTGCCCATTGTCCAAATGATTGAGTTACACATTCGGACCCATTGACTAGTCTCAAGATAAATCTTTTCGAGATGGTCAGAGGCAGGTTTTTCAGACATGAGTTTACCTTTAAGCTAAGTCAGTGAAGTGTGAAGCACCTAGCGCCCGGCAGAACCCGCCGCCCATTGTCGCCTTACGTGAGGCCGGGGAAGCGTCCGCCGACGGGAAACCCTTTGGAGGCGTTAAAGATATTACCGGGGCGGTGAGGTGTCAACGTTTAGCGGGAGGGCGCGGGCCGTGCGGCGGGGCGTGCGAGGGGAACGGGCGGCTCAAAGGTGACTTGCCTATCTTTCATTTCTACGGCGACACCCTGCGGTCAATCTCTTTTGCTAAAGTAGCTATTAAGCTGCTCGCAAGCTCCTCGCTGGAAAAGCGGTAGTTATCTTCTCTTCTCTGCCACATCACTTTAAAGTCTTTATTCCACTTAATATCTAACTCACCGGAGTAAACCCCACCTTCATCCGTATATGATTGGACCCCTTCCATGTCGAATACTGTTTTATGGCCACTTACAGATAGAACGGAGCCTTCAAGGGTATCGGCTTGCTCACATTTCCATTCCACAGATAGGCTAACTCCAACGCCTGATACTCTGCACTTATTCTGTCCTTCGCGCCTAAAATCAATGTGAAAGGTTTCTGACACGCGATTACTCCTTTTTACCTTACCCTCTAACTCGTTACACAGACTTTCAAACTCCAGTCGCGCTGATGCTACGCCCTCCTCGGATGTGTGCCACCTATTATACCGGGCTTTGAAATTAACTTTGCGGTCAATCTCTTTGATAGTGGACATGCCGAGAAATTCTTCTTTAGGCTCCGGGACTTTTGGAATGGGGACTTCAACCTTGGATACAAGCTCGAAATTTATTTCAGGGGTGCGGCCGTAATAATCAAGCCAGAATCTAAATCTGTGCATCTTGTCCGTAAACTCGAAGGCTGACTCGCTTCCGCCGAATACTTGTTTATATGCGTGTTTGACGAGGCCGCAAATCTGTAACTCTAAATCTATTCTGTCGCTGACCGGGTCGTTGCCATACCGCTCGAAGCCCTTATCAGGCAGGGGGTGTTTTTGGTTTAAAGGTCGCGTGAGGTGATATTCGAGTTCTTCAAGGTCAAAAAAGTGACTTCCTTTTTTTACGACTTCAATGACTGCACTTAGCATGTGAACCCTATAAATCTCATTCGCGATCTTGATCGGAGATTTAGCGTTGGGCATGTGTTGGTACAACGAGAAAGTAATGTCAATGTGTCGGTCTAGGCGGCTAAGAAGGTACTGAAATTCCCTTTCCTCCGAGCCGGTAAAGACCGTTGATTCGTATTTCTCCTGTACCTTCTTTAACTCAAGCTCAAGCTCAAGCCTCCTGTTCTTTTCGTGAACGGTTGCCGAATTGACGACCCTCTCTGTAAAGCTCCGCCATACCTCGGCCACGACGGACGGTAAAATTTCGTCATAGTTCCCCTGATCCCATTCTCTACAATGAAGTGAGCGAATGTCGGGGCGGAGCCTCCCCCTTAGCTCCGAGTTTGACACGTATGGGAGAAGAGTTATTCCGCTCTCGCCCAATTGCTCAACCAAGGTCGCATCTAATTCTTTAGCTACCATCTTCGACTTCAGTGAGTTTTCCGTCAGATAAATTATCACCGCGTCACAGGTCGGGATGCCGTCCTCAAAGATGACCTTGAGCCACAGCCTACCATCCCTTATCTCCTCAGTGTCCAGCCACGGCTCTATCTGGCACTTACGGAGGTCAACGGCTAGCCTGTTGATGAACTCCTTATCGAGTGCGGAGTGAGAGAGAAATACTTTAGGCTTACTAAGCCTGTCTTTCATTGACTACTTCTTACCGCCTTTCTTACCCGCCTTTGAAATCTCGGCTTTAGTCTTCGGCCTGCCCTTCATAACCGCACCATTCTATTGTTAGCCGGCTTGAGAATAAAGGGGGATGTGTGCGGGGGAGGGGCGGGTGTCAACGGTTATGGAAGGGCAAGAGCACTTTAATTACGTGAATCAAGCTGAACGGGATGCCGAAGCTCTACTCCGGACCGCCTTTGGCGGAATACGCCTTATGGCGCGAAGCTGTGTCATCAAGTGGTCGCCATACGGTGTGAGCGTCCAATAGGTCTGAGTGTCTTTAACACTCCGCTGTCTCTTGCTCTCTTTAATTAGCCCTAGAGCACGAAACTGTATAATGCATGTATCAATCTCATCCTTCTCAAATTTGAAATTAATTAGCTCTCTACCCTTTAAATCCTTATCGCCCTTAAACTCTTCTCTGGCTCTTGACTCTAAAAAGCTATCAAAGGATGCACGCAAGTCAGTGTCAGACGCCTCGTTAATTAATGATGGAGCTATTGACGCAAATATGTCATTCCAAGATGTATCAAAGTGGGCGGTGTAACTCGTATCATCGTGGTATGGATAACTTTTTACTGGACGCCTCGCGGTAAAATGAAAGTTTACAGTGAAGGCGTCCTCCCCCTGCACCAAATCTTCCGCACCTTTCGGCGGGCGAACGGCATCCGTTTCAAGCTGTGCCTCAAGTTCCGCGACTCGTTTGCGGAGTGAGAGCAGGTCTGCAAGCGTCGCCTCGGTCGGAACCTTATCGGCGCGAATCCACCCAACCGCAGGGTGACGCTTTATAGCCGCAGTCAGCCCCACTATCACTTTCGCTTTAAGCTCATCAGCCGTCTTCCAGTAAACGCAGGTGTGGCGCTTTTCTACCTTACCTCTGAAAGACTTCAACTTCTCCCACGCCGCCTCATCAATATCAGTCTTGTCGCGCGGAAGGTTGTCGGGGTTTTCGTGGAGTAGGGGGATGACAGGCTTATTCGTTGATACCGCGTATTCGTATTCTTTCTCTGTAAAGCTCAGCCCCGTTTCGTCTAGCGAGCCGTAACGGCCGCCAATCAACAGAACGTAATAATCTGACGTGTCTATCACATCTTTAATTAGCTGCCATGCTGAATCATCCCCGGCAGGAAACAACTCCATGCCGGCCGGGGTGTGGTCAACTTCTAGGATGGCTGTTAGGACTGCCTGACGCTCTTGCTTCAGGTCTGTGAATGTGGAGCTAACGAAGATTTGATAACGCTTATCCAAATCACTTCCTCCCGCCTCTCTTCTTGACACCCTTCGCTGACGCCTTCTCTTCTTTAGGCTTCGGCGGCCTGCCCCATTCTATTGTTAGCTTGCGTGAGAATAAAGGGGAATGTGTCCGGGGGAGGGGCGGATGTCAACGGCGACCTGAAACGTTTTGGGTGGGGGTTGTTACTTCATGGGCGGGGCGTTGTCACTAGAAATGTTTTGGGGCGCGGCCGTGCGGCGGGGTGTGTGAGGGCGGTGTGTCAACGGTTTGTTAGAAGGTGAATGATGCGAAGTGGCGGAGGGATGCGGGCGGGCGGGTCGAAGGTACATTCGCGGGGCAGTCGTTAATAATTTGTTGCGCGGGGCGTCTCTTATCGCGCCAGTGTAGGCGCGCCGTCGTGAGGCGCCCCGCGTGATTTGTTATGCGATGGTAAGTTAGAAAGCTCTGCTAACCCAGAATTGCGGAGATACTGGCAAAGCTGTCAATGTGCCCGGTGCTGCCCCGCACGCTTCGCCACTGCGCACGCACATGGGAGTGCTGGCCGTTGAGCAAGCCCACTCTCACCACCAAGTTGAATGGCTGGCGCCCGAAAGACTCGGGGCGCCTAATAGAGTAAGTGAAGGTGCCGGAGGCGGCTATTTGCCCGTTAATGTTAATGGCAAAGTCGAGGCCGGGAAAGTCGGTCCCTTCGGCGAAAGGCGTGGGCACGTTGAGGGTAATCAAGGCCACTTGTTGTGCGGACGACGCCGGGGGCAGGTCGAACGTCAGGCCCGGGATATCCACGAACTGATTTGAGTTCACGTTAGGGGCGCTGGAAATTTGCGCGTAAGGTATCGGCATGGCGCTCTTACACTCCTTCTTCGTGGGGTCGAGGGTTTAAGTTGGCGAGGGTAAGGCTCACTTCTGCGGTCTGGGCGAGGCGTGAGACGCTGGCACGATATTACCGAACGCACTATATGTCAATAATGACTTAAGACCATTTTAGATATGAGGGCGCGGGCAGTCCGGCGGGGGTATGAAGGGGCGCGGGCGGGCGTTACTTCACGGACGGGGCGTTGTCACTAGAAATGTTTGGGGCGCGGGCGGGAGAGCATGAGTTTATGTGTAGGGTATCGCCACGTTTTACCGGCGACATTCGATTACAATCCGAACGGCGGCCATACGCTTTGAGATTCATACAAATAGTACGCCCCGACTAGAATCAAAAACAGAACACCAATAAATTTAACTACATCAAATTTAGCTATATACAGATTATCTTTGCGTCTATAAAGTACACGGACTAACGAAGCACTTAAAAACACTCCCATCGTGAAATACACAATACCCAGCAACCTCTGTATCTGCCTGAGTTCTGGGTAACCTGTCTGCTTCACAATTTGCGGCTGCCTTCGATAATGCCGCTAACGTCTACATTTACTTCTGGGTCGCCAGCGTAAATTAATTGCACTATGCCGCCGTCATTAGGTTCTAATATATTCCATGAAACTGAGACGCGTCCCTTATCAAGTTCCTCGGTGTTTAATTTAAGCTGTATAACCTCACGGCTTATCTTCCTTACGCTCGCCTCTAAGATAGGTGTATCACTGCCGACATGAATGACGACAGGCTGTAATACGTCCGTCCCCTTAATAGACCTACTTCCTCCATTCCACAGGACAATCTGCGCGGCCGTTATATCCGTGGTGATAACCTTATTGTCATACAGGGCAGTCAACTTTGATGCTTGACCAGCCTTTACTACTACCGCTTTCGCCGGGCTGATGTAGTAGGTCAATAGGGGATACTCTTTCGCGGCATGGTAGAAGTAAAAGGAAAGGGGAAGGCCGATTACACCGATAATCGCGGCTATCAAGTTGATAGCCGCAACAGTAGGGTGCGAGAGAAAGATCGAAAGTTTACTCCTAGACCCTACTGATTTCTGTGAGTCTTGTGGGGCTTTAGGTTCCGTCAATCTCGCCTCCCGGTTAGTGAGGTTTAGGCGCTCACTTCTTCCCGCCTCTCTTCATCCCCGCCTTTGAACCCCTCTCGGCTTTAGCTTTATGTGTTGCCGTTGTTTCCGTCATCGCTATCACCATCCTCAAGCAGCAACGCCCGGCCCTCCTTCAAGAACCTTTCCTCTAGTGCTTTGCCAACTGAGAAAGTTTCCTCGTTGACATTTACGGACTTGACGCCTCTCAGCAAGTTGTTTAGCTGGCCCGAGATGATGGCCGCTGAGGTCTGCAAATTGTCCTTGACTTGGGTAACGTCAACCCCGGCCTTCTCTAGGTTTTCTGAGAGGCGTAAGACGGCCTCGACGGCCTCTACCTGTCTGGGGATGGATTGTACCTTCCCTTCTGCGGTGAAGTTCCTGTATATGAAGGAGGCGCCGGACTCGATGAGCTTGATGAGCAGCCCAATCACCCTAGACTCGCCGAACAACTTAAGCCACAAGCTACCCGACTCGATTTTAATAACTTGTAGCGGGTGCTCGGCGGGCGACACCCCGGCCATGCTACACAGTTCCGAGTAAAGTTCGTTGACCGCCGTGAGTTTCGCTAGAACATCCTTATAACTGTCTTGGAAATCGAGGTTGAGAGAGATTTCCTCATATCCCGGCGGGGGTAAATCTGGCCCCGCCTTTAACTGCGCCCTGATAAAGGATGCGAGCCTCAAATTTTCATTGATGGATTGCCGCAGGTCGTAACCCACCCAAAGCAACTTCATCATGTTTTCGTGCGTGCTTTTATGAATGAATGCCTCGTACGCATCAGTAAACGCAGCCGCCTCTTCTGCCAATGAGCCTAGAGGCAAAAGCAAAAAGTCTTGGGTTCTCCACGATGGTCCATACAAATCTGAACACACCCGTTCTAGCCCTGAAATCATTCGTTCCAGTTCGGCATAAATGCGCCTCGAACTAACCTCTTTGAGCTTAGGAGCCAATGAATGGTTAAAGCTCTCTCTGAAAGTTTCAAATGACGACGTTCTTTTAGTGCTTTCACTCTCTGACAAGATGCTGTTAAGTGAGCTTCGTACCTTCGCGTGAAAGCTATCTATATAACCAAGTAGCTCATTTAGATTTTGTATATTTAGCTCAAAATCTATCGTTTCAGTGATTCTGTCCAGAAGTTCAGCGACTTCGAGTGAGGTCATATTTCTATTTCCGCCCTTTCTTGCTCGACTTTGTAGTTGTTCCGCTCTGAGGCTTGCGTGGCCTGCCCATCTTCGGCGGCTCAAAGTGTTGTAAGTCGCCTTCAGGGATAAGCCAACCTGAGCCGAATTCTGTCTCTTTTAGTGTCGCGCGCGGGAAGATTCCGCGCTTACACCACACCCTCACGGTCACGCTCGACACCTTCAGCCGCTCGGCAACCTGCGATGCAGTAAAGAAAGTTTCGGCCATACGGCGAAGTCTAGCGTGAGGAAAGCATTTCGGTCAATAAAAAGTCTAACACCGTCGAAAGATTTATATTGCTAGAGTTCGCAATCATGCTTGCCGAGGTTGCAATCGGAGCAGGCGGTGACGAGGTTCGCTTCATCGTCACCCCCGCCCGCAGATACAGGCGTCACATGGTCAACGTGCAGGACGACGGATGGCGCGGAACGGCCGCAGTATTGGCAGGTGAAGTTGTCGCGCTTAAGGACTCGAAAGCGCAGCCGTAGGTTCAAGGGCTTGCGTGTATCCGCGCGCGGTGTTCGGCAGTCCGCGCACGTATTACCCCTCCGCTTGAACGTCCCTAGAAACTCTTCTTTGGACATCCTCCTATCACACCCGCCGCAGTACCAAAGAAATGATGGGGTGTCATCCGCGAAGCGTAACAGCTTTCCTTTCATATGGAAAACTATACACGCGAGAGGATAGTTTGTCAAGACTTTTGAGGGGTTTTCTTAGGCGGGCGGCCCGGCTTGCGGTCCATAACGTCTTTCAGGTCGCGCTCGTCAATCAGGTAAATCTGGCCTTTCTTCTCTGCCTTCAATCGTCCTGATTGGATAAGGGCATTAACGCGCCAGCGTGTGACGCCGAGGCGTTCGGCCGCTTCTGAGGTGGTGAGAATTGCCATGCCGCATACTATACACGCGCGTATATAAATCGTTCAAGAATTTTTCTGAAAACTATCCTTCCTTGTGTATATTTTCTATTGACAATCTATCCCCCCGCGTGTATAGTTTTCCTCATCAGCAGGACATCAGAGAGAGAGGAAACAAACCCCATGACTACCGCCGCCGCAGCCGCTGAATACAAGAGCAACATCGGCCACGACTTCACGCTCTCCGACGCCTACGAGACCGAATACTTGGAAGAGGACAAAGAGGCGCGCGACGCCCGCCGCGACGAGGATGCGGCCCCGCTCGCGTGCGCGAGCGGGGCGAAGGGTGAGCGCGTCGGCCCCTTCCTTATCTGAAAAGCAACGGGCTCGGGAAAGCGCGCCAACGCTCCCCAAGCCCTCACACCTACTCCGACTTGAAGGGACGGAAAGCAGATGCCTGAAAAGCTTAACACACCTGCGCTCTGTGTCCCCGGGCGCCCGGACGGGCCTACCCCGCGCCCCGTCTACAGCCTCGGCGACGAGATCATCTTCAAATACGAGGGCAACGTCCGCGCCCGCGTCGTCGGCTTCGAGACGGTCGGCGGCGAGTCCTGGCCCGTCGCCCGCGCCACCCTCGAATTCACGGTCCCGCCCTCGCTGATAGCGGGCGTCGAGAGGGAGGGCTGAACCCATGCTCACCCGCCGCTCCTACCTCTCCCGCTCCGGCTTCTACAAGAAGCCCCACGAGCCCGGCAGCCGCAAGTGGCTCATCGCCGAACTGGACAAGTACACCTCCATCATCGTCCGCCGCCGCGACCGCCGCTGCGTCACCTGCGGCAGCCGCCGCAGCCTTCAGTGCTCCCACTTTTATTCCGGCCGCTATCTGGCAATCAGGTTCAACTTAGTGAATTGCAATGCCATGTGCTCCTTCTGCAACCGCCGCCACAACTCCAGCCCCTTCGCCTACCTGAAATACATGGAGTCCAGATACGGGCCCGAAGCGGTAGAGGAACTCCACGAGCTAAAGATGCGTCGCCTCAAGGTCACGGACGAGGAGTTGAAGGTGATGCTCGGTAAGTACAGAGCAATGGTTTAGCCCGAACTAAGGAGGACGCCCGAATTGACCGAATCACCAAAGAGCACCGCTGCCCCCGCCCTCGTCTACTGCCGCGTCTCGAAGAAGCCGCGGGCTGGGAGCGCCTCGCTTGAGTCCCAGAGGGTCCTCTGCTCCGCGCACGCCGAGAGGCTCGGCTACAGGGTCTCCTGCGTCACCCAAGAGGTCTTCTCGGGGGCGGAGCTGTTCGGCCGCCCCGCGCTCGCCCGCGACCGCGCCGACATCCGCGCCGGAGTGTTCCGCGCCCTCGTCGTCTACTCCGTGGACCGCCTCACCCGGAACGAGGCCCACCTAGCAATCCCCACAGCGGAGTGCGGGCGGGCCGGCTACCGCGTAATCTTTGTCGCCGAAGAGTTCGCGGCGGGGCGTGCGGACGAGGCATATGCCGCAGGGGTCGAGCGTCGCAAAGTCACGGAGCCTATGCACCGGGGGCGCCGCTTCCTCCTCGAAGGCGTGAAGCGTTGCCCCTCAGCTGGCGCCCTTCGGTCAAAGCCCTTTCGACTGTCGCCACTCGCGGGCTACGTCGGCGGGGGGGCGCTTGCGGCCGTCCACTTCGTAGTTGAGGCGGCGCATGTCTTCGGTGGTGATGGAGCCGGCCAGTTTTTGGAGGACTTCGCGGGCGGCGGGGAGGCGTGTGAGCGTGTCGCGGCGGGCGAGCATGACGGCCTCGTAGGGCGGGAAGTAGCGGCGGTCGTCTTCGAGTTGGAAGAGCTTTGAGCGTGGGTATCATGCCGTCGGTCATGTGACAACGGGCGCGGGAGTGGGTAGTATTTTCGGGCTTCGGGTCTCCGACGCCTGTCCGCGTAAGTGCTTCCGCGGATAGGCGGCCTCCGTCAGCCGATTCAGCCCCGTCGCGGTCTGCGAACCCGCGGCCCCTGCGAAACTCTTCGGTCAACAGGTCTTATGCTCCGAAAATTCATACTCCCGCTGCTCTCTTTACTCCTGCTGCTCGCGCCGCCGGCGTCGGCCAAAGAGAAGAAGCCGGTCAGGAAAAGCTTCAAGGAAATGACCGAGGGCCTGCCGAAGATCGACGGCTTCGTGCCCCTGTATTGGGACGCGGGCGAGGGCAGGATGCTGATGGAGGTGTCGCGCTGGGGGACGGAGTTCCTCTACCAGGTCTCGCTGCCGACGGGCGTTGGGTCCAACCCGATAGGGCTCGACCGCGGGCAGCTCGGCGACACGCAGGTCGTCTCCTTCGAGCGCGTCGGCAACAAGGTCCTCTTGCACGGCGCCAACTACCGCTTCCGCGCCCTGAGCGACAACCCGGCTGAGCGCAGGGCCGTGGAGGAGTCCTTCGCGCGCTCCGTCCTTTGGGGCTTCAAGGTCGAGGCGGCCGAAGGCGACCGCGTGCTCTTAGACGCGACCGCGTTCTTCCTGCGGGACGCCCACGGCGTCGCCGAACGGCTCCGCGAGTCGAACCAGGGTCGCTTCAGCGCGGACGAGTCGCGCAGCGCCTTCCACCTGCCCGCGACCAAAGGCTTTCCGAAAAACACAGAGGTCGAAGCGACGCTCACCTTCCTCTCTGAAGAACCCGGCAGGCTGGTCCGCGAGACCGTCCCCGCGCCGCGCGCCCTCACCGTCCGCCAGCGCCACTCGCTCGTCGAGTTGCCGGACGGCAACTACCGGCCGCGTAAGCTCGACCCGCGCGTCGGCGTAGGCTCCATAGATTTCTACGACTACGCCACGCCCATCAGCGAGCCCCTTGAGAAGCACTGGCTGGTGCGCCACCGGCTCGAAAAGAAGGACCCGGCCGCCGCCTCATCCGAGCCCGTCCGCCCGATTATTTACTACGTCGATACGGGGACGCCGGAGCCGATTCGCGGCGCCCTGATTGAAGGCGCGTCGTGGTGGAATCAGGCGTTCGAGGCGGCCGGCTTCCGCAACGCCTTCCAGGTAAGGGTTCTACCGCCCGGGGCCGACCCGATGGACGTGCGCTACAACATGATTAACTGGGTGCACCGCTCGACGCGCGGGTGGGCCTACGGCAGCTCGGTCGTTGACCCGCGCACCGGCGAGATTATCCGCGGCGTCGTGACGCTCGATTCGCAACGCGCACGGCAGGACTTCCTCATCGGCTCGGGGCTCGCCCCCGTCTACGCGGGCGCGGGTAGGCTGGCCGCACGCGCCGCCGCCTGCGACTTCGCGCTCCTGCCCGACGTGAGCTACCTGGCCGCGGCCGACTCGCCCGGCGACGTGACGGCCATGTCGCTGGCCCGCATCAGGCAACTGTCGGCGCACGAGGTCGGGCACACGCTCGGGCTCGCGCACAACTTCGCCGCGAGCACCTACGGCCGCGCCTCCGTGATGGACTACCCGGCGCCGCTGGTCGAGATTAAGGGCGGCAGGCTCGACCTCTCGAACGCTTACGCCGTCGGCATCGGGGCGTACGACAAGTTCGCCATCCGTTACGCCTACTCGCAGTTCCCGCCCGGCGCCGACGAGGCGGCCGAACTCGGGCGCATGGTCCGCGAGGGCGTCGCCGCCGGCATGCTCTTCATCTCCGACGCGGACGCGCGTCCGGCGGGCGCGGCGCACCCGCTGGCGAACCTCTGGGACAACGGCGACGACCCCGTCCGCATGCTCCGGCACGAGCTGGAGGTCAGGAGAATCGGGCTCGCGCAGTTCGGGCTCGGGAACGTCCCCGAGGGCACGCCCCTCTCGCAACTCGAAGCCAAGTTCCTGCCGCTCTACCTGCATCACCGCTACCAGTTGCAGGCCGCCGCCAAGTCTCTCGGCGGCGTCTACTACACCTACGCCGTGAGGGAAGGCGCGGGCGTGAGCCCGCCGCGCGCGTTGGAGGTGGTGCCGGCGGCGCGGCAGAGGGAGGCGCTGTCGGCCGTCCTCTCGGCCGTCCGCGTTGACGAGTTGAGGGTCCCGCAGAGAATCCTCGCGCTCCTCCCGCCGCGCGCCTTCGGCTACGACTTCGGCACGGCCGAGCTTTTCGAGAAACGCACGGCGCCCGTCTTCGACCCCCTCGGCGCCGCCACCATCGCGGCCGACCTCGTGCTGGCCGAAGTCCTGCAACACAACCGCGCCGCCCGCCTCATACAACACCACGCGCAGGACGCCGCCAGCCCCGACTTCGACGAAGTCGTCGGCTCACTGGTCAACGCCACCTGGGGCGCGCCCGCACCCCGCGACGGGTACGGCGCGTCCATATCTCGCGCCGTGCAGAGCCTGACCGTGACGCGACTGATGGACCTCGCCGCCAACCCCGAGGCCGCGCCCGAGGTGCGGGCGGCGGGGACACGCGCCCTCCGCGGCCTGCACAAATCCATCGCCGCGAGGCTCTCCCGCGGGGCGGCCGGCGGGCATCTGGAGGCGACGCGCGACGACATCGAGCGCTTCCTCGCGAGGCCGCACGAGCCGCGCCGCAGGACACAACCGCTGCCCCGCCCCCCCGGCGACCCGATAGGGTCGGCGCAGCCGGCCCCATAGCCGGGCTGCGCGTAGGGCCAACGTCGGCGCGCGGGCGCGGCCGGCTGCCGACGAAGGATACCAACGCCCTGCATCTCAATCCGGGGCGGGAGGCGGATGCCGTCGTCAGGCGCCGCACTCCCGCCCGCGCCTCACGCTTACCTGTGAGTCACGGCCAGCACGTCATTACGCCGGACGGCTTCGGACAGCCTCGCGGCCGCGGCGGGGTCTATGTCTTGGAGCGCGGCGTGTTGGCTCAGGGCCGCGTCCTTCCTCCCGAGCGAGAGGTATAGAAGCCCCAGGTTCAGACGCGGCTCCGCGGCCCCGGGCCGGAGGCGGACGGCCTGCTCGAACGCCTCGGCGGCTTCCGCGGGGCGGCCGGTCTTGTCGTAAGCCAGGCCGAGGCCGTTATAAGCGGCGGCGTAATCTCCTTTGAGTCGGAGCGCAGACTTAAAAGCCTCGGCCGCCGCCGCGTAGCGCCCCAGGTTATAAAGAGCGTAGCCGAAATTATGACGCGCCTCGGCGTCGTACGGCTTAAGGCGCGCGGCCTGCTCGAACGCCTCAGCCGCCTCACCGTGCCGGCCCATGTTGACGTACACTTTGCCCAGGCCGTTGTAAGCGGCGGCGTGCCCCGGCGTCAGTCTGAGCGCCTGCTTGAAAGCCTCGGCCGCCCGCCCGTAGTCTCCGGAGTCGGCGTACGCCACGCCCAGGTTGTGATGGGCCGCGGCGAAGCCGGGCCTGATGCGGGTCGCCTGGCGGAGCGCGGCGACGGCCTCAGCGTGCCGGCCAAGCTCCGCGTAGGCGTTGCCGAGGTTGTTGTAAGCCTCGGCGAACTCGGGGTCGCGCCGGACCGCCCGGAGGTAGGCTTCGACGGCCTCGGCGTACCGGCCCGAGCCGTGCAACTCCACGCCTTCCTTGTGGTGGTCGGCCGCCGTCCTCGACTCCTGCCGGGCGGCGCGTGCCGGGGCGGGAGAAGCGTTGAAGGTTATTAAGAGGAATGCCAGCCAAAGAATGTTGGTGCTTTTCATCGGGAACTCCTTTCGGACAGGGTGCGTTTCGGGCTCTGACGGTGACGACCCTACGCGACGAGGGGCGCGGCCGTCCTGTGCGCCCTGTTAGAAAGTTATTAGGGATTTCTTAGAACGTTTAAGGTCATGGAAGGGAAGCGGTTATACGAATTCGGGCCGTTCCTGCTCGACCCGGCCGAGCGGGCCTTGACGCGTGAGGGCCGGCCCGTGCCCCTGACGCCGAAGGTGTTCGACCTCCTGGTGGTGCTCGTCGAGAGCGGCGGGCACCTGTTGGGCAAGAAGGATTTGATGGAGGCGGTCTGGCCCGACAGTTTCGTGGAGGAGGGGAACCTGACCTTCACCGTCTCGTCGCTGCGCAAGGCGCTCGGCGAAGACCGGAAAGAGCCCCGGTACATCGAGACCGTGCCGAGGAGCGGGTACCGCTTCGTGGCGGACGTGCGCGTGCTCGGGGGTGACTCGGGCGCCGGGGCGGGCGGGCGAGACGCGCGCGCCGAGCATGGGGATTCGACGACGGCCGAGTCCGTCGGCCCTCCGACGCAGGGCGGCGATGCTGAGACGGCCGTCGGGCCTCTCGGCGTCGAGAATCCTGAGGGCGGCCGGCCGCCGGCGGTCGCGGCGCGAGGCGCGGAGGTCGGCGGCGGGGGCAGGCTTCGTAAGTTTCTGGCGCCGCTGGCGGTCCTTTTTGTGGCGGCGGCCGTCGCCGCGGGGCTTTACGCGTTCGCGGGCCGTGGACGGACGGGCGGGGAGCCCGCGGACCTTTTGCGCGGGGCGACGGTCACGAGACTGACCACGACGCGTAACGCCGTCGACGCCGTCATCTCGCCCGACGGGAAGTACGTGGTCTACGTGGTGGACGAGGCCCGGCAGCGGAGCCTCTGGCTGAGGCAGGTCGCGACGAACAGCCACGTGCAGATCATCGCCCCGTCGGCCGCCCTCTACCTGGACATGTTCTTCTCGCACGACGGCGACTACGTCTACTTCGTGCAGACGGACGGGAGCACGCGGCCGGCGCTCTACCAGATACCCTTGACCGGCGGCACCCCGCGGAAGCTTCTGGAGAACATGACGGGGCCGATAGGGCTTTCGCCCGACGGGAAGCGGTTCGCCGCCGTGCGCCACGGGGAGGGCGGCTCGGTCGTGCTGACAATCGCTGACGCCTTCGACGGGGGCAACGCCCGCGACCTCGTCGCGCGCAAACGCCCGGACTTCCTTTACCGGCCGGTCTGGTCGCCCGACGGCGAGGCGGTCGCGTGCATCGCCGTGACGGTGGCGCCCGACAGCCGTTACGCCCAGCTCATCGAGGCGCGCGTCGCCGACGGCGCCGAGAGGCCCATCGGCGCCGAGAGGTGGAGATTCGCCTCGCGCCTCGAATGGCTCTCCGACGGCAGCGGGCTGCTGACGACCGTCTCCGACCACGCCTACGGCCCGTTCCAAATCTGGCACGTGTCGTACCCGGGCGGGCGCGTGCAGAAGGTCACGAGCGACCTGAGTAACTACCGAAGCATGAGCCTGACGGCCGACTCCAGGACCCTCGTCGCCGTCCAGTCCGACATCCACCCTTACGTCTGGGTGGCGCCCGAAGGCGACGCCGGCCGGGCACGGCAGATTACCTCCGGGCCGGGGACGAGCAACGACTACTGGGGCTTCTCGTGGACGCCGGACGGCCGCGTGGTCTACGTCTCCACGCTCGGCGGGAACCAGGACATCTGGGTCATGAACGCGGACGGCAGCGGCCAGAAGCAACTGACCTTCGACGGCGCGGCCGACTTCGACCCGACGGTCTCGCCCGACGGCCGCCACGTCGTCTTCACTTCCGAGCGCACCGGCAAAAATAAGATATGGAGGGTCGACATCGACGGCGGCAACCCGACGCAGTTGACGAAGGGCGCCGCGTCCGACTTCCTCCCCAACTACTCGCCGGACGGCCGCTGGGTGGTCTACTCGTCGGACGACACGCGGGAGCCGGGGCTTTGGAAAGTGCCCGCGGGCGGCGGCGAGCCGGCGCGACTGACGGGCAGGGTCGCCGTGTGGCCGTCCGTCTCGCCCGACGGCCGGCTCGTCGCCTGCTGGCAATTCAACGAGCGGACGAAGTCGACGGCACTGGCCGTCATCCCGCTCGAAGGGGGCGAGCCGGTGAAGATGTTCGACGTGTCGCCGACGGCGAACACCTGGGCCGAAATCCGCTGGACGCCCGACGCGCGCGGGCTGACCTACGCGGACGCCCCCGAAGGCGTCGGCAACGTCTGGCTACAGCCTTTGGCGGGCGGCCCGCCTAAACGTCTGACCGACTTCAAGAGCGACCGGATATTCCGCTTCGACTGGTCGCGCGACGGCAGGCAACTCGTCTGCTCGCGCGGGGCCGAGACCAACGACGTGGTACTCATCAACGGCCTTAGATAACACGTCTTTAACGTTCAGCGGCGGCGGGCACCGGCCGGGAGCGGCCGTGGTAAAAGCGGAACGCGAACACGTCCGTCAAAGGACCCTGCCGCGATTCCGCCCACGACGGAAGGCCGGGACTGATTTTATTTCTATCCTTGTGTTCTCTCGCTCTGCTTTTAGGCATTTATTTTCGGACATGGTGAATCTCCCGCCGGGCAACACCCAACGCCCGGCCCCGCCCATACCATTATCTTGTTAGCGTGAGGCCGGCGGGTAATGTGTGCGGGGGAGGGGCGGGTGTCAACACTTCGTCGGGTGCCGGGTGAGGCGGGCGCGTGTCTTTGTCGGACTTACCTATTCACCCTCCCGCCGCCTTGAGGAAGGGGCGGCTCAGTAGGTAGCCGATATAATAGTAGGTCTCGTGCGCCAGCAGCCCCGTCTGGCTCCAAAGCCCCCGGTACCTGGTGCTCGGCGTCGGCGAAGGCTCGGCCGCCAGCCCCAAGTCATTCGCCATCGCCACCGCCCTCTTCATGTGCAGGGGGTCGCTCACGATCAGCACCTTCCGCATACCTCGCGCGTCCGCGAGCCGCTTCGCGTACAGGATGTTCTCGTAAGTGGTGTGGGACTCCTCTTCGATCAGGATGTCGCCCGCCGGGACTCCCCTCTGTAGGGCGTACCGCCGGGCGGCCGAGGACTCGGTCGGCTCGCCGCTGTTACCTTGTCCGCCCGTGAAGATCAACTTGCGGACCCGGCCCTTTAAGTAGAGGTCGACGCCGTGGTTGATGCGCTCGCGGAAGACGGGGGAGACCTCCGCGCCCCAGACGGCGGCGCCGAGCACGACGGCGGCGTCGGCAGGCGCGTTAGAGGTAGCGGTGCGGTACGAGTAGACGCGCGCCGCGACCAGCCCCGCAGCTAGGGCCGCGACGGAGAGTATGAGTAAAAGGGCCTTCGCGATCCTCCTCATAACCAGTCACCTGTAAGGCTAACGCCCGGCTCCGCCCACCCCGTCGTCGTATTAGCTCTGGGCCGGACGGGGCACTTATAACAGTTTAACGCATAAACTTCCGCCGAAGGGCGCGGCGCACGCCTAATTTAAGGCAGGTGCTTCCTCTATACTCAGCAGCTCTACGATAAAGATTAATGTCGCTCCGGGTGGGATTTGACCCCCCGCCCCCCTCGCCCCGTACCCCAGATGCGGCGGGATGATCAGCGTCGCCTGCTCCCCCACACGCAGCTTGGCGATGCCTTCATCCCACCCTTTAATTACACGCCCCGCACCGAGTGTGAATTTAAACGGCTGCCCGCGGTCGACTGAACTGTCGAATTTGACGCCGTCACCCAGCAGCCCCGTGTAATTAACCACTACCGTCTCTCCGGGGCGCGGCTGGCGCCCACTACTACGGCGGGTGATTACATAAATCAGGCCCGACGGGGTGGTCGTTACCGCCGATGATTTGACGGCGATGGGTGTCTTGGTCTGCGGCGCCCTGACCGGTCTTGCCCGCCTCCCACGGTTGGTATTGACCCGGCCTTTGCCCGTCTGGCCGTAGGCGATAAGGTTAGAAGTGTTTGTGCTCAACAAAATCGCCGCGATGAATATCAGCTTCAAGGTCACCCTCCTTCAAAGCATGGAACAATAATAGGAACGCCCAACGCCCGGCATCAGCGGCGCCCGCGGGCCGCCGCCAGCGGCAAGTCTCGCATGAGAAGAACGCCAATTGCGCGTCCGCCGCATGCCGCTGTCGGCTCCGGCCGTCGGTGAACTTCTACTGGCCCTCCGAATACTCCACCGTTCCCTCGAACCTCTCCGCCCGCCTGTTATAGCGTATCTCATATTTATCCAACAGCCCGCCCCTCCCGCGGTAGTCGATCTCATATCTCCAATAGCCTGCGCCCTTCGGTTTCTCGCTAAACAAATAATCCGTCCACCGCCTGACCTCAACCGAACGCCTCCCTTTCTCCTTAACCACCACACGAATCGGGTATTGAATCACTTTGTCCTGACGCTCGCTGTACCCGATCAAGGTGGTCTGAAGCCCCATACACGCCAGCGCGTCGAAGAGGGCGAACTCCAAAGCCTTGCCGTCCCCGTTGTAATCCCTCAGCCACATGACGGTGGGCTTCCCTTCACGCCCCTCCGGGACGCCTTCGACGTGATAATACGAGCCCGAGCGGATTTGATAAGGGATGTCAAACTCATCGGCCCCTTCGGCGTACTCCTGCCTGACCCTAATTGTATTGATGATTCTGCGCGCCGGCATATCCACGAGCGAGACCCGCGTCGCGCCACTGTAATAGCTCCCCCTAGTTTCATCCGGGCAGGTGTAAGGCTCGTCGGGGGAGTCACGGGGGTTTCTCTTCGGCTTGAGCACCCAAAGGATCAACGCTCTATTTGTTTTGACGGGCCGAGTTTCGACAACCAACGCGCCCGGCGGAAGCCCATAGCCTTCGCCCCTGCGTTGGGCCAACGACGGGATTGCCGAAAGAATTACGCAAGCTAGAAGTGCCGTTGTCTTCATCTTAACTTCACTACAAGGAAAGGGATCTAACGCCTGAATTTGGACGCCCGCGCGAGGGGCATTCTAGCAGACCGCGGAAGACAACGACGGGAGGGCAGGGGTGATTCATGAGGTGACCGGCCGGGACGTTTTCTTCACCGGGGAGAGCAACGGGCAGGTTATCAGCGTGCAGGGTCAGAGCAAGGAGGCGGGAGCGAGCATCGTCCTGCCGGGCCATGACGGCTTTACTTACCGACAGTGGCAAGTGTCTAAAGCATGATTGCGAGCGGCGCGGCATCCTGTCCTATTAATACCTGGGCGACGGGCGAGAGCCTAACGCCCGAATCAACCGGCGAGCAGAACGGGGCGACGCTTTTACTGGGCAACCCCGCATAAGCCCTCAACGACTCGGGCCGCGACGCACTCCAAATCGGGACAGTCATTAATTCGTTGAAGAGTTGCCCTCCGCACCGGATGCCCAAATAATTACGGCCGCGGTCAACAGCCCCGAAGCAAGTTTACGCCACACCTACTCTCCATTAGGTAAACAGATTCATCTCTGACTATTAATCAATTGCCCTTCGGTCAGAGGCCCTTTGATTGTCGCCACTCGCGGGCTACGTCGGCGGGGGGGCGCTTGCGGCCGTCCACTTCGTAGTTGAGGCGGCGCATGTCTTCGGTGGT
>Ga0182001_10000044_pt1 | contig 30507 bp, 25 predicted proteins | sample BulsoiFelSFmetaG_FD_120485 | JGI IMG/M metagenome (GOLD analysis project Ga0182001, IMG submission 120485) | Bulk soil microbial communities from Mexico - San Felipe (SF) metaG | ecosystem: Environmental > Terrestrial > Soil > Agricultural land | place: Mexico: San Luis Potosi | collected... | reverse complement strand
TCAATTGCGCCCTTCATGCCTTCCTCTTTGGTGACGTATTGAATCTCGCCGCCCAAAGCTTCCATGACCTTCATCTTCTCACGCGAATAGCCTTCAGGCACGCAGAGGATGACGCGATAGCCGCGCGCGACACCGATCAAGGCCAAGCCGATGCCAGTGTTCCCTGCGGTCGGCTCGATGATAGTCGAACCGGGATGAAGCTGACCGCGCTCTTCCGCGTCAAGAATCATGCCCAGGGCAGCGCGATCTTTGACGCTTCCGCCCGGATTCATGTATTCGAGTTTCGCATAGATGTCTGCGAGCGGCGGCTTACTGAATCGCGCCAAGTGAAGCAGCGGAGTGTTCCCAACAAGCTCAATTATGTTCTCAGTTGTACCCGTCTGCATTAAGTTCTCTTAACCGTAAATCATAAATAAGAAGAGCGTAAAATTTTGGAGATTTCGTAATTCGCATGGTAGCCCGCGAGAGGAATGAAAGTCAAAAGGCAAAAGAAGAGACGCGGAGAGTTGGAGACGCGGAGACGCTGCGAAAAAGTAGAATGCCATTCGGGGATTCTTTTCTCTCCGCGTCACCGCGTCTCCCTGTCTCCGTGTCCGTTCTTTTCCTTTTGACTTGTTCTACGCGTCGCGTTATCTTGTCATCCCGTGAATCACACGGCTTCATTTCCTCAACCGCGCGCCGTCGCCATCATCCCTGCACGCTACGCTTCGACCAGATTGCCGGGTAAACCTCTGCTCGAAATCGCCGGACGACCCATGATCTTGCATGTCGCGGAACGCGCTCTCGCCGCACGCAACATTGCGCGCGCCATCGTGGCGACCGATGACGAGCGTGTGCTTGACGCCGTGCGAGCGGCAGGTTTTGAAGCCCGAATGACCAGCAGCGATCACGCGAGCGGGAGCGACCGGCTGGCCGAAGTCGCCGCGACGCTTGACGAGGCGGATGTGATAGTCAATTTGCAGGGCGACGAGCCTTTGATTTCTCCGCAGACGATTGAGCGCGCTGTTGAAGAGATTTTAAGTGATGAGACGGCGCAGGTCGTTACCACTTCGGAAGAGATCGTGGACGCGGCTGATGTCTTGAGCGCGGACGTGGTCAAGGTCGTCGTGGACGAGCATGGGCGCGCGCTCTACTTTTCGCGTTCGCCGATTCCTTTTCCGCGCGACGCCGTTCGGAAGTACGGAACGCTTGTCGCAGCCCTTGAAAAAGAGCCGCTGCTCCTTCAGACCTTTCGCAAACACACAGGGCTTTATGTGTACCGCCGCGCCTTTTTGTTAGAATACACGGGTTGGCCGCAATCAACGCTCGAATGCGCTGAGTCGCTCGAACAACTCCGCGCCCTCGAACGCGGAGCAATTATCAAAGTCATCCAAGCCGACTCGCCCTCGATTGGAGTTGACACAGAGCAAGACCTTGAAAGAGTCAGAAAGATTTTGGAGGCGTGAATCGTGAATCGTAAATCGTGATAAGAAAGAGCGCGTTCCTCTCATCACTTTTCACTTTTCACTATTAACTAAACGCAATGAAAGATTTAATTGGATTAGCATTCATTCTTCTTCTCGTCTTCGGCGGGCTGTATCTGCTGACGCGGCCACAGAAGGAGCTGACGACGGAAGAGTTTGAGAGGCGGGCGCAGGAGGGGCCTGGGATGCTCGGCGCGGGGATGATGGGCCTGCAAAAAATTTTAGACCCGGCGGCTGAGAAGGCTGCCATCGTGCAGGAAGATTTTCGTCAGGGCTATCTGGACGGCGAGCAAGAATCAGGAGACGACAACGATAAAGTGAAAAGTGAATAGTGAATAGTTAAATACGGCCATTCATTTTTCACTATTCACTTTTCACTAACTTTGAGGTGCGAGATGCCAAAATATATTTTCGTCACGGGCGGCGTGGTTTCAAGTCTCGGCAAAGGGTTGGCCGCATCTTCCATAGGCTGCCTGCTCGAAGCGAGGGGCTTGCGCGTCGCGCTCATCAAGCTCGACCCTTACATCAACGTTGACCCGGGCACGATGTCGCCTTTTCAGCATGGCGAGGTTTTCGTCACGGACGACGGCGCGGAGACAGACCTGGACCTGGGGCACTATGAACGCTTCACGCACGCTCAGCTTTCGCAGTCAAACAACTGGACGACCGGGCGCATCTATCTCTCCGTCATCGAAAAGGAGCGGCGCGGCGATTATTTGGGGAAGACCATACAGGTCATCCCGCACATCACCAATGAAATCAAAGATGCCGTTCGCGCCGTCGCCGAGAAAGATAAGCCTGATGTTGTGATAGTCGAAATCGGCGGCACGGTCGGCGACATCGAATCGCTGCCGTTTCTTGAGGCCATCCGCCAGATGGGAAATGAAGAGGGACGCGACAGCGCCATCTTCGTTCACGTCACGCTTGTTCCATTTATCGCCGCCGCAGGCGAATTGAAGACCAAGCCGACGCAGCATTCCGTGCGCGAACTGATGCAGATCGGAATCGCGCCGGACATTCTCCTGTGCCGCTCAGACCGTCAACTCTCGCGCGACCTGCGCTCGAAGATTGCTCTCTTCTGCAATGTCAAAGAGTCTGCGGTGATTACGGCAATGGACGTTGACACCATTTACGAAGTGCCGCTCGCTTTGCACGAGCAAGGATTAGATGAGCTAGTCGTCTCTTCGTTAAAGCTGACGGAGCGCGCGGCTCATTCAGACCTCTCTGAGTGGCGCGAGCTTGTAAACACGATCAGAGAGCCGCTCGCGGGCGAGACTTCCATCGCCATCGTCGGCAAGTACGTCGAGCTTGAAGACTCTTACAAATCTTTGCGCGAGGCTCTGACGCATGGCGGCGTCGCCAACAATTTGCGCGTCACCGTAAAGTGGATCGAGTCTGAAGAGTTGATGGAGGACGATTACGAAGATCGGCTTCGTGACTTTGATGCGATTTTGGTCCCGGGCGGATTCGGCAAGCGCGGCGTCGCTGGCATGATCAAAGCCATCGCCTACGCGCGCAAGACGCGGACGCCATACTTCGGCATCTGTCTGGGAATGCAGACGGCCTGCATCGAATACGCGCGCAACGTCTGCGGTCTGAAGGATGCTGACTCGACAGAGTTCGATGCGAACACGCCTTATCCGGTCATCTTCAAGCTCAGAGACCTGGTTGACGTTGAAGAACTTGGCGGGACGATGCGGCTGGGCGCGTGGCCCTGCAAGCTCGCGCCCGCATCGCTCACGCGAGAAATCTACATGGGCGAGGATGTGATTGGCGAGCGGCATCGTCATCGCTACGAGTTCAACCCTGAGTTCCGCGAGACTTTGGAGCGCGCAGGTTTAATCATCAGTGGGGAATCGCCCGACGGAAAGTTCGTCGAGATTGTAGAACTCCCGCGCGAAGCTCACCCCTGGTTCTTAGGCTGCCAGTTTCATCCCGAATACAAATCGAAGCCCTTGCAGGCTCATCCTCTTTTCGCCTCCTTCGTCCGCGCGGCTCACGCTAACCGCATGCGAAACGAAACAGCCCTCGAGGATTTGAACGCGCCGGAAACAGTCCTGCACGAGCGCGCCATCGTGGCCGGAGACGATTGAGGAATTATGAGTTATGAATTATGAGTTTTGAATTACGAATGGTGAATGTAGTTCTACGATTTCCGTTTGCTAATTCATAATTCAAAACTCATAATTCATAATTGTCTTATGCTTCACTGTCCCACATGCGGTCAGGATTTCGCAGATGAGGTCAGGGTGTGCCCCGAAGACGGCGCGCCTTTGCAGGCCGATGCGACCGTCGCTATGGAGATTCCGGAAGACCCTCTGGTCGGCCTCACGCTCGATGAAAAATATCGTCTGGACGCACGCATCGGCACGGGCGGCATGGGAACCGTCTATCGCGCCACACACCTTTTGATTGACCGGCCAGTCGCCGTCAAAGTTTTGAACCCGCATTACGTCGAAGACGAAGCGGCGCAGACGCGCTTTCGCCGCGAGGCTCGCGCGGCGGGGCGCTTGCAGCACACCAACGCCGTCACGGTCACGGATTTTGGCCGGACCAGTGGAGGACTCGTCTATATCGTCATGGAGCTTTTGGAGGGGCGCACACTGCGCGATGTGCTCGCGCGCGAAGCTCCGCTCGACACGGCGCGCGCTGTCTCCATGATGCTGCAAGTTGCCGCTGCGGTCGGCGCGGCGCACGATGCTGGAATCATTCACCGCGATTTGAAGCCCGCGAACATCTTCATAGTTCAGCGCAAGGACGCGCCGCCATTTGTCAAAGTTTTGGACTTCGGCATCGCCAAGCTCGCAGCCGAAGCGGTTGACGACGACGACCCGCCGACTCTGACTCAGGTCGGCGCGATGATCGGCACGCCGCGCTACATGTCGCCAGAGCAGTGTGAAGGAGTGAAGCTCACGCCTGCGGCGGACGTTTACTCTTTGGGCATCATTCTCTACGAGATGCTGACGGGCACAACGCCCTTCACGGGCACGTCAGCAATCGCCATTGCCATCAAACATTCAACGACGCCGCCGCGCAGCCCGCGCGAATTTGTCGCCACGATTCCCCTCGCTCTTGAGGGCGTCATCCTGCACGCTCTCGAAAAGAATCCTGGCGATAGGCCACAGGACGCGAACGCTTTCCGCAAAGAACTCTTCTCGATTGCAGAGCAACTCGGGCTTGAACATGCCACGAGCTTGAGCGGGCCGACGATTGAGACGCTCAGGAGCGCAGGCGTCGAAACGCCTTCGGGTCGTCTGGTCATAGACATTGAGCGATTGCGCGAGAGCCGCGCCGCCGCCAACGCTGCGCAAGCTGCGCCTATGGCTTCGCCCCCTGTCATGGACAGTGCTCAGAACGCCAGCGCTTATTATCAACCAGCGCCACAGATGGCCGCTCCTCCGAGCACTCATGCTCCGACATTCCCGCCGCTTCCAAGACTGCAACCGATCTCGCGCTTTAGAATCTTCTTCGGAAAGAAAAAGTCCTGGCTTTCGTGGTTGACGAGACCCCTACGAATCCTGCTCATCTCGATGGGTCTGCTCGTGCTGCTGGTCGTCGTTATCGCTTTTGTAGCAACACGCTCTGATGGAAAAATTATCTCTGTGAGCAATGCTGGTGAATCACTTGGCGGGTCTGCGATCTTTGGCGGTGACGAGGGCAATGCGAATGGGGTATTGTCCGGGGATGATAAAGACGGAGCACAACGTCGCGCCTCGCGCAGTTCAAGAGAGGCTGAGAGAACGGCGCACACAAAGCCGCAGCCCAAGCAGCCTTCGAAGCTGAAGCGAATCTGGAACAAGGCGAAAAATATTTTCAAGAATCCATTTTAGAAGGAAGCTCAAGAATTTGCAGAGAGACACTTTTACAGTTGGCACAGATGGCGCAGCAAACACCGCCACTTTCGGCGACGGACGCCTGACGATTATCGCTGGGCCATGTGTTATTGAGTCAGCCGAGCACGCGCTGATGATGGCGCGCGAATGTTTGGCGCGGGCGCGCGCGGCCAATCTTGATTTCGTTTATAAATCGTCTTTCGACAAAGCCAATCGCTCGTCAATCAAAAGTTTTCGCGGACATGGGATGCAGGCTGGCCTGGATATTCTGAGACGCGTCAAAGAAGAGTTGGGTGTTCCGGTCGTCACAGACATTCACGAGATTTCACAGGTCGGCGCGGTCGCGGAAGTCGCGGACATTCTGCAAATCCCTGCGTTTCTCTGTCGGCAGACAGACCTGATAGTTGAAGCCGCGCGTACGGGGCGCGCCGTCAATGTCAAGAAGGGACAGTTTCTCGCTCCGCAAGATGCGCGTAATATCGTTGAGAAAGCGCGTCAGGCCGGATGCAGGAAACTTCTCCTGACCGAGCGCGGAGTCACATTCGGCTACAACAATCTGGTCGTTGACATGCGCTCGTTTCCAATCATGCGCGAGTTCGGCGTGCCTGTTGTCTTCGATGTGACACATTCGCTGCAACTGCCTGGCGGACAGGGGCATGCAACCGGCGGGCTTTCCGAGTACATCGAACCGCTCGCTCGTGCCGGAGTCGCCTGCGGCGTTGACGCAGTGTTCATGGAAGTTCACGACCATCCAGAGGTCGCGCCGTCGGATGGGCCGAACATGCTGCCGCTTGAGCGCATGGGCGCGCTCCTCTTGATGTTGCGCGAGATACATGAGCTTGTGAATCGCAACAGTGAGCCAGGCAAGCGTTGATTTTAGTTTAGAATTACAACGAACAGTTCACGCCAAGTCGCAAAGAAAGCCTAAAGCTCGCAAAGAAAATCAATACTTTGCGCTCTTCTTTCTCTCTTTGCGCCTTTGCGTGGAAAGCTCTTCATCTAATAATCTCTTGCTTATGAAAACTCTTCGTCTCTTTCTTATTCTCTCGCTCTTCTTCTCAATCCATTCAACGCTCGTTATCAAAGCGCAGGATGAGCAGACAGCTTCAGCAGCATGGCAGATCACGAAGTTTGACATCACCGTGAACGCGCCGACGACTGAGCGTGTTCTGTCAGCGCGAGCTATCTTAACGGCGCGCAATGTCGGGCGCGGCACAGGGTCAACCTTGAGCCTGCGCATCAGTCCGAAGGCTGAAGTTAAATCCGTCACAGTCAATGACGCTCCGGCAACATTCGTCTCCAGAGAAGAGACGCGCCAGCGCACGGAAACAACCGTCGCCAGCAGTTTGCAGCGCGTGGCGATTACGCTCAACACGCCCGCCGCGCCGGGCACGACTCTGACGGTGGCTCTGGATTATCGCTTGCCGGTCGGAGAGAACACAGGCAACGCCGCGCTCTCGATTGCGGGCAGCCAGTTTCTGCCGCGCTCTTACTGGTATCCGTTTGCGAATCCGACATACGCTTTGAGAGGCGCGGACGTTGCCCCCGTTCGTCTGACGGTCAACGGCGCAGGCGGCGACACCATTATCTCTTCGGGTCGGGCGACAGGGCAGACCTTCGAGCAGACGCTCAACGTTCAGCCATTTTTTCTGACGGGCACCTGGGACATCAGCGAAGGCACAAATGATGCGCGAGGCGTGACAGCCTACATGTCTAAGGGCGCGAGCGCAGACGAGCGCAAACGCGCTGACGATCTCATCGCGCTTGCGGCCAGTGCTCGCTCCTTCTTTGCGAGTATGCTCGGCACTGCTCCAGATGTTCCCGTCCGACTCGTTGCCGTCAAACGCGGCACAGGGTTTACTGATGGAGGGACTGTCCTGCTGGACGTGGCAGCCTTTCGTCGCCCGAAGCTCGATGCTGTGACGGCGCTTGAGATTGCAGAGGCAATGGCGCGTCTCTGGGTTGGCGGGGTCGCGCCTGTTCGCGGCGAAGGCAACGGTGTCGTGCGCGAAGGGTTGCCGAGATATTTAGCCACGCTCTTTTTAGAGAAGCAGTTCGGGCGTGATGTGGCTGATGCGGAAAGAGTGCGCGAGCGTGTCGCTTATGAAGCGATTGCTAAGGTTGACCCGCCGCTTGCGCGCAGCAACGTGTTAGACATCGGCTATCAGAATTCGACGACAAACAAAGGCGCTATGTTCTGGCGTCTGGCAGAGCGCGCCGTCGGTCGTGATGCGTTATTAAATATCTTACGATCATCAATACAGGCGGGAGCCAGCGACATGCAAGGACTCACGCTGCAAGCTCTGCGCGCGAGTTTGGAAGAGCGTGGCGGCGCGAGCGTGAAGGGCTTGATGGACCAGGAACTGGATCAACCGACCGACATGGACTTGATGGTGGGCTTGCCACAGCAGAAGGGCGCGCAGTGGGTCGCCGCTCTGCGCAACACAGGCGCAATGGACGCGAGCGTCACGGTTGCAGCGACGACCGCAACGGGCGAGCGACTGACGGCGCAGGTCACAATCCCCGCTCGGAATTTCGGCGAAGCCGCGTTCAACACGACTGCGCGCATCACTCGGATAGAGGTTGACCCGGACAAGTTTTACCCGCAGGTTGATTACACGAATAACGTTGCGCCGCGTCCTACGCTCTCCAGCGATCCGATGATCGAGGCGACGACGAAATTCACGGCGCAGGATTTCGCAGGAGCGGAGGCTGCCGCGCGGGCTGAACTCCTGAATGCGCCGAGCTTGCAAGAGGCGCGCATCATTCTCGCGCGCTCGCTACTGGCCGAGAACAAACTGGACGAAGCCGAAAGAGAGTTTCGCACAACCCTTGATGACAAACTGCCGACGCCGAGCACGCTCGTTTGGAGCAACGTCGGGCTTGGAGAGATAAGCTTTCGCAGAGGACAGTTTGCCGAATCGGCCAAGCGTTTCAGCGATGCGGTTCGCACCGAAGCCGAATACATCTCCACGCAGGGGCAGCGCAACGAGACGCTCAGGACGAGCGCGGATTATGCGGCGCGGCTGGCTGCGCGATTGGGACGCATCAAGGCCGAAGCCGGAGCTAAATCTGCGCCCGCGATTGATGATTCCGCAAAGGCATTCGTAGCCCAGGTGGATCAAGCGATTAAGAGTGGCAGAAGAACTGACCTTGAAAGCGTGATCCTGCCGGGCGAGCTTGTCACCTTCATCTCGGGCATTGTGGGCAGCCAGCCCGAAGCCTGGTCCACACAGGTCGTCCGCACGGAGCAGTTAGACGCGAACCGTCTGGCTGCTGATGTCACAATCAACATGAGACAGTTCGGGCGCGACCAGTCGGGCACGGCCACGCTCATCCTCCAACGTGTGGGCAATGGATGGAAGCTCGCAGGCATTGAACTCTTCGAGGTGAAGTAGAGTAGAAACGTGATGTCCGAGGTCACAGCGGAAATCGAGCGGCGCGCGGCGCACATCAAGCTCGTCCTAATGGATTGCGACGGCGTGTTGACGGACGGGCGCATCACACTGCTCTCTGATGGCGACGAGGAGAAGAGTTTTCACACGCGCGATGGTCACGGCATAGTCTTGCTGCATCGCGCCGGTCTTCACACAGGAATCATTTCAGGCCGCAAGTCCACTCTCGTTGAACGTCGCGCCCGCGAGCTTGGAATGAGATACGTTCGACAGGGAACCTGGAACAAAGTCGAGGACTTTGAAGCCGTCTTGAAGGAAGCAGGCGTTGATGAAAAGGAAGTGGCCTTCATCGGCGACGATGTGACCGATGTTCCATTGATGCGCCGCTCGGGGTTGGCCGTCGCGGTTGCAGATGCGACCGCAGAGACGAAAGAGAGCGCGCACTACATCACCGGTTTGCCTGGCGGCTTCGGCGCAGTCCGCGAAGTCTGCGAACTCGTCCTGAAAGCACAGGGACTGTGGGCCGACCTGATGAAAAGATATATTTTTTGACGGTCTTGAAACACTTCTTCATTGTTTCAATGGTTCATTACTGAGCCGGACATAGGACTCAAATCTTTCAATCGAGGAATAAAGATGGCTGATGCTTCGCGGCAGGTGCTTTTCGTTGAGGACACTTCGGACACACGTGATCTGGTCGAGTTCAGTTTGCAGGGCGAAGGCTTTGCGGTGACAAGCGCGCAGACGGCTGATGAAGGATTGTCGCTGGCGCGGACCCGTGAGTTCGACTTGATTATTCTGGACATAGGCTTGCCCGACAAAGACGGGCTTGAGTTGTGCCGCGACATTCGACGCCTGGACCAGAAGACGCCGATTCTTTTCTACACCGCATTCGCGGAGTTGCTTGACAAGGAAGAAGCGGCAAAGGCGGGCGCGCAAGGCTGTCTGCGAAAGCCTGAGGATACAGCGCGTCTCGGCGAGATTGCGCGCAAGTTGATCGAGAGCGGCAAACTTTGAAGAAAGCAGATGCTGGATGCTGGATGTGAGATGTTAGTGAAAAGCTTTTCTCGAGCATCTAACATCCGGCATCTGACATCTCTTTTCATCCTTGCGGCTTGGCGAAAATGTCGCCGCCTTCAAAGTCTATGAAGACGAACGGCTCATCGCCTTCGACCCATGCATCATGACCTGCCGGGATGACGCCAACGTCACCGGCCTTCCAGTTGAATTCAGTCCCGTCGTCCATCTTCATCTTCATGCGCCCGGAGACGACATACCATTTGTGTGAGACCTGACAGCTCCCGCCGCCAGAGACCGGCTTAACGCACTCGGACCAGCTCCAGCCCGGCTCGAAAGTCCCGCGCATGACGGTTAGGCCGCTGACCTCTATGATCTCTGCGCGCCCTTTATCGAACGGGCGTGTCTCATCCGGGCTGTCGAAGTTCTGCTGAATGTTTGTTCTGTCTTCTGCCACTCTAATGCACCTCCAAAAAATTAGAACGTCGTTGATAAAGCACGATTGCTTCTACCGCACCTCGCTCGATTCGTCAACGTGCGCGTATCGTAGTTGACACTCAGGCGCTCCTTGATTATCTTTCAATCGCAACAACGACGGTCGCGGATAAAAGGCTTCCACCCTGGCTCTCAAAGACGCGGCATAGCCCAATGCGAGGTCATTGGCTGATGCAGACTGGAGAAAAGGGAAATATCAGTGAAGCCAAAATTCTGGCGGCATTCGTTGACGCTGGTTATTTAGTCTCTCTGCCTTTTGGTGATGGTCACAAATACGACCTTGTGATTTATGACGGTCGGTCTCTTCAAAGAGTTCAATGTAAGACAGGGAGAGTGCGTAATGGCTGTCTTGTATTCAACGCCTGTAGCTTCTCTGGAAATGGAGGAACAAGACGTGACTATCAAGACGTGGCGGACTTATTCGCTGCGCTTAATCCAGAGACCGACGATGTTTATGTGATTCCTGTTGAAGAAGTCGGACATACGACTGCACGTCTCAGATTGAAACCAACTCTAAGCAAACAGAGTAAACGAATAAGGTGGGCTAGGGAATATCTTTTAAGTTCCTGTACAATAAACAAAACTAAGTAGTGCGCGAGTAGCTCAATGGTAGAGCACCGGCTTCCCAAGCCGGGTGTTGCGGGTTCGATCCCCGTCTCGCGCTCCATTCTTTTGGCAAAGGGTTGCGAGTTCGAGTCTCGTCGCCCGCTTATCAAATCTCTTCAATCTTCCACGTATCGTTAAGAAACGTAAATCCGCAGGAGCGTACTTCATTCACACACGTTCCAGTCGCTTTCGTCCCATAAATCAGGGCTTTGTTCAACAAGTGCGCTGGCACATCTGTTGCCAAATCGTGTATGTATATTGCGCTAGAAATTTATCGGCAGGAGGGAAATGAAAAGTGCGTATTAAGTTGATAGCAGGGACAGCCGTGTTGGCTCTGACCCTGATGACGGGTTGTAGCAGCGATTCAACTAACTCGACCGTAAGCTCGAATAGTGTGAACGCCAATATGACTAACACGAATGCAACGACGAGTGTCGCCACATCGTCGCCGACGACAACGAGTCCTGATTTCGACACGACCACGACAACCGACAACGGCGTCACGACGGAGACTCGCACATACCACAATAACCCTCGCATCTCGAAAGTCGTCATTACGACAAACAACGGCAAGCGAACGGCGACCGTTTACAACGCTTCGGGCGAACACAAAGACATTCAAAGCAACGACCTGGACACCATCCTGAACAAATCCGGCGACGAGATAGCCAACGCCGCAGGGTTCGTCGCGGACAAAGCCGAAGATGTTGGCGGCAAGACCAAAGACGTTGGTGAAAAGGTGGTTGACAAAAGCAAGGACGTAGGCGGAAAGGTAGTCGAAGGCGGAAAGACGGTTGGTGAAAAAACCGTCGAGGGCGGCAAGACCGTCGTCGAGAAGACAGGTGAAGGCGCGAAGACAATCGGCAATAAGGCTGTCGAAGGCGCAAAGAAGACCGGCAGCGCCATCAAAAAAGCGGTCACGCCTTAACGCTTGTTCTTCAGGTCATAGATTCAAAGGGCAGCTTAGATGAAAAGCTGCCCTTTCCTTTTAAGCTGACTCATGGATCAGGTGATATTAACCGCAGAGGACACAAAGGCCGCAGAGGATTAAAAGAAAGAAAGCAATCTCAAATTCTGAGATTCCAGATTTCAAATTTCATTCTTCTTCCTCTGCGGCCTCTGCGGTTAAAAAATCATCTCGCCGCGCTCTCACCTCAATAGCACTCTGATGTTATACTCCTGCTCAGAATCAAGACGAAGGAGTTCTGAGATGTCGGACACAACACGATTTACACTCATCTGCCCTTGCTGCGAGGCGACGCTCACGGTTGACGCACAGACGGGCGCGATACTTTCACACGAAGAGAAAGCAAAACCCGTGGCTTCGTTCGACGAGATGCTCAAGGGCCTGGACAAGCAGAAGCAGCAGCGCGAACAAATTTTCCAGCAGGAACTAGGCTCCTTGAAAGACCGCGAGCGGCTTCTCGAAGAGAAGTTCCGCGAAGCTATGAAGCGCGCGGAAAAAGATAAGGACAAGCCTTTCATTAACCCTTTGGACGTTGACTGAAAATCAGAATCCGTCAGCAATCGCGCCCGCCCGTCAAGAGTACATGTCCCTTGCGCTCACAATGCAACATCAAGCTGCGCGACTCGCATCCAACCGGGCGCGAACGGGAGGTCTTATGAAAAAGTCGCTCATCATTCTTCTCATGATCGCCTGCGTGACAATCGCGCAGGCGCAAGAGAATAATCAACAACAGGCGGAAGACCCTGCTGCGCTTGCCGTCAAACAATTAGGGAGCCGCGACCCGCTTGTGCGCCAACACGGAGCCGAAGAGTTGGCACGCCTTGAAGCCGCAGACCAGCGCAGGGTCGTCGAAGGCTATCGTCTTCAGGAGAAAAACGAGCGTGTGCGACTGGCGCTTGATTGGGCGCTCTATCGCTTCGGTAAAAAAGAATCGCTCTTCTCGGTCACCCGCGCCCTTGATTCGTCACGCTCTGCTCAGGCCAACTCATATTTACTCACGCTCGACAGTCCCGAGCCGCTCTATCTCTTTCTCGAACGCATGAACGGCAACACGCAGGTCAAGCTGCTCGAAATCCTTGCCAAGATTGGTAACGCCGAGACGATGGAGAAGATCAAGCCTTACGCAGAATCCTACGACCCGAAGATTGCCGAGGCAGCGAAAAAGGCCGCGAGCGAGATTGAACAGAGGGACGGACAATCGCCAGCCCAGACGACGACAAGACCAAGACAGGTTGGAACAGGTGAAACCTCGCCATAAACTGTCTTAACCACAGAGGGCGCGGAGGACGCAGAGGGAATTATGAATGATGAGTTTTGAAATTTGAATTGAAAGCCGTCTCGCTTCTTTAATTCAAAACTCAAAATTCATAATTTAAAATTTCTTTCCTCTGCGTCCTCCGCGTCCTCTGCGGTTAATTTCTTCTTTCCACCCGCACGACAAATCCGGCTATACTATCCCGCACAAAATGCACACGAACCTACGCTCATTCCTTGATCTGCTCGAACGCGAAAACGATCTCGTCACGATAGAAACGGAAGTTGATCCTGACCTTGAACTCGCCGAAGTTCATCGCCGAGTGATAGAGCGCGGTGGGCCTGCGCTTCTGTTCAAAAAAGTGAAGGGCAGCCGCTACGCGGTCGTCACCAACCTCTTCGGCACAGACGAGAGAATCGAGCGCGCCTTCGGGACCAGACCGGAAAATTTAGTGCGTGAAGTCGCCCACGTCGCAGAAGCTTTGCTTCCACCGCGACCCGCAAAGCTCTGGGAACATCGGTCGCTCGCCCTCGAAGCCTTAAAGCTCGGCACGCGCAAGACGAATCGCGCGCCCATCATCCAGGTCATGGACAAGCCTGCGCGTCTCGATGAGCTGCCCGTGCTGACGACATGGCAAGAGGACGGCGGGGCTTTCTTCACGCTGCCGCTCGTTTACACCGAGCATCCCGTGACAGGCAAACACAATCTGGGCATGTATCGCATGCAACGCTACGATGCGCGCACGACCGGCATGCACTGGCAGATACACAAGGGCGGCGGCTTTCATTACCACGAAGCCGAGCGCATGAATCAAGCTTTGCCGGTGACGGTCTTTCTCGGTGGTCCACCCGCGCTCATCCTCGCTGCGATTGCGCCTTTGCCGGAAGACATGCCAGAGCTTGTGCTGGCCTCTGTCCTTGCGGGCGAGAGAATCAAGATGACGCAGAATCCTTTGGGGCACGGGCACAGGCTCGTTGCCGAAGCGGAGTTTGCTCTGGTTGGACGAGTGCCGCCAGGCGAGAGAAGAGCGGAAGGCCCCTTCGGCGACCATTACGGTTACTACTCTTTGCAGCACGATTATCCTGTCTTTCACGTCGAAGAGGTCTTTCATCGCCGCGATGCGATTTATCCGGCGACCGTCGTGGGCAAACCGCGCCAGGAAGATTTCTTCATAGGAGATTATTTACAGAAACTTCTCTCGCCGCTCTTTCCGCTCGTGATGCCGAGCGTGCGCGATCTCTGGAGCTATGGCGAGACGGGCTTTCACTCTTTGGCCGCAGCCGTCGTGCGCGAGCGTTACAACCGCGAGGCTCTCGTCTCAGGTTTCCGAATTCTGGGTGAAGGCCAGCTCTCGCTCACGAAATTTCTGATGCTGACGGACACGCCACAAGACTTGCGGGATTTCCACAAGCTGTTTGAGCACATCCTCGCGCGCACGCGCTTTGAGAGCGATCTTTTCATCTTCTCAAATGTTTCGATGGACACGCTCGATTACACGAGCGGCAAGGTGAACGAAGGAAGCAAAGCAATCCTGTTGGGATTGGGAGATGCCGTGCGCGAGTTGCCGCGCGAATTTAAGGAAGAGTTGCCGCGCGATTTGAGGCGAGCAGAAGTTTTTTGCGGCGGCTGTCTGGTCGTTGAGGGCTTACCTTACAGCGAAGATGCGGGGCAAGCGGCGCGGCTGGCTCGCGCTGAAGTCTTTGCGGAATGGCCGCTCGTCGTGCTTCATGATGATGCCCGGGTCGCTCGGAGCGTTTCAGATTTTCTCTGGGCCACATGGACGCGATTTGAGCCTGCGGCGGACATTCACGCAGCGCAGACGAAAATCGTTCGTCATCATCTGGCCTACACCGCGCCCGTCGTCATTGACGCGCGCACGAAGCCCGGCTTTCCAAAGGAGTTGATCGTCCGCCCGGACATCGCGGAACTTGTTGACCGTCGCTGGCGCGAATATTTCCCGAAAGATTTATAAACGATTGCAAATGGATATAGACGCTGACAAGGCGGTACTGACCCATCTTGGATATAGACCCTCGCAGGAAGGTACAGGGTGAAGAATGCCTGAGACAGTTGAAGAAAAATCTGAGGCTGCGAGTGATGTAGTTGAGAGAAGAGAGACGGCGTGCTGCATCGTCGGCGGTGGGCCGGGCGGCGCGATGCTTGCTCTGCTGCTGGCGCGTGCCGGTGTGCCGGTAATTCTTCTTGAAGCGCACGAAGATTTTGATCGTGATTTTCGCGGTGACACAGTGCATCCTTCTGTGCTTGAGATTCTGGACGAGCTGGGTCTCGCCGACCGGCTGCTCGAATTGCGCCATTCCGAGATTCAGACCTTCAATTTTATGACGGCTGATGGTCCAGTTACGATGGCCGACTTGAGACATCTGAAAACCAAGTTTCCCTTCATAGCTCTGATCCCACAGGTTCACTTCCTGGAATTCATCACAGACGAGGCGAAGAAGTATCCGAACTTTCAACTGACGATGGGCGCGAGAGTCGAAGAGTTGATTGAAGAAGAGGGACAGGTGCGCGGCGTGCGCTATCGTGAGAAGGATGGCTGGCACGAGGTGCGCGCACACCTGGTGGTCGCAGCGGACGGTCGCGGCTCGCGCCTGCGACACTTGACTGGATTAGAGTCTGTCAAAACTTCACCGCCGATGGACGTGCTCTGGTTTCGGCTTCCGCGCAAAGAAGAGGACGGCGAAGGAGTGCTCGCGCGTTTCACACGCGGCCATTTGATAGTCATGCTCGACCGGCTCGATGAATGGCAGATGGGTTACGTCATCTTCAAAGGCAGCTACCAACAGGTGCGCGCCGCAGGTCTTGAAGAGTTAAGAAAATCTCTGGTCGAAGGCGTGCCTGAGCTGGCAGACCGCATTGAGCTTCTGAAGGACTGGAAGCAGTTTGCGATTCTTTCGGTCGAGTCAAACCGTCTGTTGAAATGGTACATCCCCGGTCTGCTTTTAATCGGAGATGCGGCGCACGTCATGTCGCCCGTGGGCGGCGTCGGCATCAACTACGCTATTCAGGATGCAGTCATCGCGGCCAACGTTCTCACCGATAAATTGAAATCTGGAAGAGTGGAAGAGAGTGACCTTCGTGAAGTGCAAAGTGAGCGCGAACGACCAACACGCGTCATCCAGTGGCTCCAGACTCAAGTCCAAAAGCGAGTCATCGCCAATGCGCTGAACACGAACCAGGCTTTTCGTCTGCCCCTCTTCCTGCGAATCTTGCTGAAGATTCCAATCTTGCGCGATCTTCCGGCGCGCGTCATCGCGTTCGGCGTCAAACGCGTTCACTTGAAGAAGAATTAACCGCAGAGGACGCGGAGGGTGAAATAAATTATGAATTTTAAGTTTTGAATTTTGAATTGAAAGCAGTCTCGCTTCTGCAATTCAAAATTCAAAACTCATAATTCATCATTCCCTCTGTGTCCTCTGCGGTTAGAAATATGGCTATGATAATGGAAGCTTGATAGTAAAAACTGCGCCGCCTGCGGGGGAGTTTGCAGCCGTGAGTGTTCCGCCGTGATCTATGACGACACGGTGCGCGAGGGCGAGGCCAACGCCATGTCCTTTCGATTTCGTGGTGAAGAAGGGGATAAAGATGCGTTGCAGATCACCGGGCTGGATGCCTGCGCCTGTGTCTTGAACCTCGACAGTGGCCCAAGATTTTCCAGAGGTGTCGCTCTGACGACCGCCTCGCACAATTACCTGCCAGTGCTTGCCCTCGCTTTCAGAGGTCGCTTCGATGGCGTTGCGCAAGATATTGAGCAAGGCTTGCCGCAGCATCCGCTCGTCAGCGCGAACTTCCGTAAACTCGCCTTCAATCTTTAACTCTACATTCTTCTCTTCCGCGAGAGGGCGAAGTTCCTGCGCGCACTCGTCCAGCAGTTCGCGTAATGAAACTTCCGTGAGGTCTAAGGGCTGCGGGCGCGCGAAGTTCAAGAATGATGTCACCATCTCAGAAAGGTTTCGCACCTCTTGCAGCAAAGCGGTTGAAGCCGTCTGTCCCCGCTCGTCCAGCTCAAGCTTCTGCATCAACTGAGCGTAGCCGTGCAGCGCGGCCAGCGCGTTCTTGAATTCATGCGCCAGCCCTGCGGACATCTCGCCGAGACTCTCCAGATTTCTCTTGAGCGCGACCTGTTCGCGCAGTTGCGAGACCTCGGTTAAGTCTGTCACCAGACAGAGCGCGCCGCGCGCATCCTTCTCAGTTTCAAGCTCGATGGGAGCGACCGTTGCGCCCAATCGTCGCTGCTGCCCGCTTCGTGCGGTCGCCAAAATCTCCTCGCGGCGAAAAACATCTCCGGTCTGCAAACAATGCTCGACCATCTCAGCCAGGTCGGGCGAAGCTTTGAGCAGCGCGCGGACGCTTTGCCCTTCTGCCTCGCCGTCAGCTTCAATCAGCGCACGCGCCGGAGCGTTGACGACAGTGGCGTGGCCGGTGGAGTCAAAGGCGATGAGGGCTGATGGGACGCTCGCCACGATGCGCTCGGAAAATTTTTCTGCGGAGGCGGCGCGCGCTCTGGCCTGTGCGCTTAACGCTTCAAGCTCGCGCTGCTGTGATTGAAGCTGGGCGACAACGGATTTGAAAGTCTCCAGCACAAACTGCCCTTCATCGCGCGGCTTGTTGGAGCCGAGAGCAACGGGCGCGCGTTCCGCTTCGCCGACCAACTGCCGGTAAGGTCTGAGCAGCCAGCGCAGGAGCATGAAGACTAAAAAGATACTGAGGACGAGAATGACGATGAAGACCGTCAAAAGCAGCGGCGCGCGCGAGGGTCCCGTCTCAGATTTGAGCAGAGTCAGCGCAACCAGAAAAAGCCCGGCGAAGAGGACAAAGCCCGCCAGCAACGTCAACACAAACCATGCCTGACTCTTTGGCCGATACATTCTTGATTCCGACTCTCGGAATTCTGCTTTTCAGAATTTTGACAAGTACCAGATGATGATGCGCGTGCCTGTAAAGAGCGCGATGATTGAGCCAATGCCGAGAAAGATACCGAAGGGCAGCAGCATCTTCATGTCGCGCTCGCCGCGACGCATCATTAAAGCGATGCCGATAACGGAGCCTGACAGCACTCCTAAAAAAATGGTCAGAATCGTCAAACGCCAACCCACATAAGCTCCGACCATAAACATCATCTTCACATCGCCGAGTCCCATCGCCTCGATTCCGCGCAGACGCTCCCAGACCCAACCCACCAGCCAGAGAGTTCCGCCGCCGACGAGCGCGCCCAGGGCTGCTCCAATCAACGACACAGCCCAGATTGGAAGATTCGACAGTGGACCATAAAAGAGCGAAGGAAGATCATCGAAAGCATATGGTCCAACCAGGTAGGGAAGCGCGAGCCGTGCAATGACGGCGAAAACAATGCCCGGATATGTAATCGCGTTCGGCAAGAGCATGTGCTCGGCGTCAATGAAGACGAGGGCAACGATTGCCGAAACGAAGACGAGATCGAAGATAATCGTGTAGGTCATCCCGCCCCGCGTATAAACGTCAATCAGAAAGACGCCCGCGTAAATCAACGCCGTCATCAACTCGACCGCAGGGTAACGCCAGGAAATCGGCGCGCGACAATTGCGGCAACGTCCACGGAGAATCGCATAGCTCAGGAGCGGAATGTTATCGAAGGGTCCGATCAAGGAAGAGCAGTTGGGGCAGCGCGAGTTTGGAAAGACGATTGATTCTTCACGCGGCAGGCGATGGATGACGACGTTGAGAAAGCTTCCGATGATCGCGCCGAAGATTGCCACGAAGAGGCACGTCACCCAGAGCGGTAGTCCGAGCAAACCTTCGACCAGTAAGAAGGAGAGTCTCATTTGTTAAGTGTTTCAGTCTCCGTCAAGAGCGGAAATAATCTTGCATAAGGTCTATTCATTCCTGCGTGTCATGAGAAGTGAGCTGAACCACAGAGGACACTGCGGGAATTATGAATTATGAGTTTTGAATTTTGAATTGAAGACAAAAGGCTTTCAATTCAAAATTCAAAATTTAACATTTCTTTCCTCTGCGTCCTCTGTGTCCTCTGTGGTAAAAATCTTTGCATCCCAACACGAAAGAATGAATAGACCCTGTAATCTTGCAGCCTGCGCTTGACGCGCGCGCGAGGCTTTAAGCATCATAAGGCTTCGTCTTCTTTTGCGGAAGATAGAAAACGTGCGGAGGGAAGTTTTTGAATCGTCGCCAGCCAATCCTCTGGATGATCGCCTGCGGCCTCGTCGCCATCGGCGGCCTGACTTACGCCCCTCAATTCTTCAAGGCGCGCGCCGTTGTCGAACAGGCCGCCGCGCTAATTGACTCCGCAGGCGTTCAGGCCGACATTGCCCCAAAACCTGTAGAAGTCAAACCAGCTTTCGATGCCGCCGCATGGTACGCTGCGCGAGGCGAAGCGCCAGAGTTGCACGGAATTTTAGTTGAGAGTTTGGATGGCAGTCACGTGCTCGCCTCGCTCAATGCGGACGCGACATTTAATCCCGCATCGCTTCTGAAACTCTCGACATCTCTGGTCGCTTTAAAAAAGCTGGGAGCGAATTATCGCTTTCAAACAAGCGTCTTCATCGAGAATGAAGGGAGCGCGAAGGACGCGTCCTCAGCGCGTCTCTATGTGAAAGGCAACGATCCGACCTTCGGCGACGCGGGCGCGAACCTCATCGCAAACGAGCTGAAGAAGCGCGGCATTGAGCGCTTGAGCGCCGTAACCGTCTCGCCCGAATTCTGTTTCAACTTTAGCGATAAGCCGGATGAGTCCGCAGACCGTCTGGGCAAAGTTCTCAAGCTAGGCAATCCGAAAACTGATGTTGCGGATGAAACGGGAGGCCAGTTGCTTCTCAACATTAACTCGAACCCTCTGAGCGACATTTTGCTTTACATGAATGCGCGCTCATCCAATTTTATGGCGGAGCATGTTGGCGCGCTCATTGGCGGAGCAAACGGCGTTCAGCAATTTCTGGTTGATGAGTTGAAACTGCCGACCGAGCAGGTGACGATTGCGACTGTCACAGGGCGCGAGCACAATCGCCTGACGCCGCGCGAGCTTTTGACTGTGATTCGCGCGCTCATCGAAGAAGCCAAGCGTCAGGGCTTAGAGCCTGCCGACATCATGCCTGTGGCGAGCGACGATGCGGGCACGCTGCGGCGCAGGCTCGCGGGCACAGGACTCGAAGGCGCAGTCGTCGCTAAGACCGGGACGCTCACCAGCGAGGTTGACGGCGGGATGGCGAGCCTCGCCGGAATTGTTTACACGCAGGACCAGGGGCTTATCCTCTTCGCCATCATGGATCAAGGCAATCGCATCTGGGACAACCGCCAACTCGAAGATCAACTGCTTTCGGAAATCATCACCACGCACGCCACGCCGCAACTCATCGCCAGTCCGACACCGAGACGACTGCTTCCAGCAGCTAATGTAGTGCCGAGTGACAAGTGACGAGTGACGAGTTAAAACAGGTTCTTACTCGTCACTCGTCACTTGTCACTCGGCACTGTTCTTCTGCATTTCCCACAGCATTAAATTTTTCAGGAAAGCGTGATGCGCATTGAAGCGCGCGATGACGAATCCGGCGAGACCGTCGCGGAAGCCGCCTTTGAGCAGGTAGCTGCGGATGAAAGCGGCTGGGCCAGCCGTCATGATGCCGAGTGGTGAAGTGCGCTTTCCCGCCTCGAACATTTGCCTTGCCGCGAGCGGCGCGTATCGCTCGCCGATCATGCGGTGATGATAAGCTGCATCTTTACCAGTGTAATGAAGAAGATCGCCTTTGAGTTTTTCAACGCGCGCGCCTTCCTGCATCTTCACGGACTCGTGTATGTAAGCTCCCTGCCAGCCTCCGCGCGCGCGGTTGTAGAGACGCAGTTGATAATCAGGATACCAGCCGCCGCCTTTAATCCATCTATCCATATAAAAAGTGCGGCGCGCGATGCGATAGCCATCGGCCAACTGTGATTCATTCGTGTAGAGCAGGTCGTCAATCGAATGATGCAACTCGTCAGAAACGCGCTCGTCTGCATCAAGACTGAAAATCCAATCGTGTGTGGCCTCGTCAACTGCAAACTGTTTCTGTGCGGCAAAGCCCGGCCACGCGCGCTTGATGACTCTCGCGCCGCAACGGGCGGCAATCTCGCGCGTCTCGTCGGTTGATTCCGAATCCACAACCAGAATCTCGTTCGCCCACGAGACCGATTCACACGCAGCGCGTATGTTGTCGGCTTCGTTATGGGTGATGATTGTTGCGGTTATCTTCAAATGAGAGTCTAGCGAGTCCAGCGAGTCTGTCGAGTCTAGCGAGTTTGTACATCTCGACGGACTCGCTAGACTCGCTAGACTCGACAGACTTTATGGCGCTGTTGGAGTTTCGACGATGATGTTGTTGGCGCGCAGGGTTGTGGATGTGGCACGCTGCAAATCTGCGAGCGCCTTGTTGTAATCGGTCTGGGCGCGGAGTTCCAGGTTGCGCGCGTTTGCCAGGGCGTTCTCGCGCTGGAAGAGAAGGAACGTGGTCGAGCGTCCGACCTGGTAGAGTCGCTGCTCGCCAGTGAGTTGAAGCTCTGCATTCTCGCGCTCTGTGCGCGCAGCCAGCACGCGCCGTCGCGCGGTCTCAACCGCTTGCGCTGCGTTGCGAACTTCGACTTCGACAGTTTCCTCTTGCAATCGCGTCGAAGCCTCTAGCTGTGTGCGCTGGATGCGCGCGCCAGCGAGATTTGCTTCGGCGGTTCGATTGCGTAGCGGAATCTGAATCGCTACACCGGCCACGATATTGTAGTTATCGAAGGTGAAAAGCTTCCTGAACGCACTACCATAGCCGCCCGCGAGACTGGTCGGAGGGTCTGTGCAAGTGGGGTTGGTGCTGAGAGAGCAGGGCGTCCCGGCCACGCTGGTGGTGGCGAAAGTGCTTTGAATATCAATACGCGGGCGCGTCTGGTTCTTGAAATATTGCAGGTCAATGTTGTTGATGTCGCGACTGAGGCCCAGACGTTTCAGTTCTGGACGATTGGCGCGTGCTTCCGTCAGAGCGTCGTTCAGATTAACGGGCGTCGCGTCGAAAGTCGGAGCATCGGTCGGCATTACCTGTGCAGACCACTCGTGCGCCTGCGTGTCGCGGAGGATGAGTTGCTTCAAGCTATTTTCAGCGATGGTCACGGCCTGCGTCGCGACGAGCACTTCTGATTCACGGCTCGAAAGCTCTGTCTGCACTTCGGCGCGCGCCAGCGGCGCAACCGCGCCCGCAGAAATTTGCGCTTCGACACGGCGCAGGTTTTCGCGCGTCAAATTCAGATTCGCAATCTGATTCTGCTGGTCGCGCAGCGCGAAGACCAAATCCCAATAGGCGCGTTGCACCTGTGCGATGACATCAATCGTGCGCCGACGAAAGTCAGCATCGGATTGTTCGAGCCGCTTGCGCTGAATGCGTATCTGTCGCCGGTTGTTGTCAATCGAACGGTCGCGCCAGAGCGGCTGCGTGAACGACACGCCGAGGCTCGAAGAGTAAGCCGGATTGAGCTGGTTGAAGAGTGAGCTGGTCGTCCGGCGGAGATTATTAAAGAAGAACTGGTAGGAGCCTCCGCCGACGCTGAAGAGCTTGCTCAAGTTGTTATCGAAATTGAGATCGGTCGTGTTCAATGTCGCGGCCTGGCCTGTGCCTCCGCCGAGGGTGCTCTGCTGGGACTGAACTACGTGCGCGATCTGCGGATTGAAATTGAGCACAGGGTCATAGACGCCCATGAATCCGCGCAGAGTAGTTTCGGCAAGGCGCACGTCGTCGCGCGCGACCTCTATGTCGTTGTTGTTTTCGAGCGCGCGGCGAATCGCTTCGTTAAGCGTCAGCGTCAGCGTCTCATCACTGGACACGCCGAGTCTGGTCAAATCCGGCAGAGGCGGAATGGGGCGCGCAGTCCCCGCCGGGAAGCTAGGCTCGCGCGGCTCTTGACCGGGGTTGGTCGTCTGCTGTTGCGTTGTGTCAGACGGAAGCGGAGGCACTACATCCGAAGGCGTAGGCACTGGCGAGCCTGAAGGCTGAGGCGCGCCAGACTGCGGCGTGACGCTCGTGCCCGGAGGCGCTTGCGGAGCGGGACGCTCCGCGCCAGGAGGCGCAGTAGGGTTCTGCGTCGTCGGCCTCGCTGATTCAGGGATGGGTTGATTGCGCTCCTGCCCCGGGGGACGCGTCGCGTCCTGCTGCGAGGGATTCGTCGGCGAAGGCTGTGGCGTAGGGGTTTGCGCCGCCGCCGCCACGCATGCGGCACATAGCAAAGCGATAAACAGAATTGCTCTTAAAGTTCTATGAACCATTCTCTTAAACATCAAAATGAAAGCTCCTTGAGTTTGAGACGCAGGCATGGCAAGTCGGAAAGCGTATAACTGAATTGCTCTAAAGACAAGCGCCAGCGAGTCACAGGTTTCTTACGTTCAGGCGGCGACGGTGGTTTCAAAACTCTTCGTCAAGAATCTTTCAAGAGGAACGATTTTGACCCACGACTCGAAAGACAATACTCTAGCGCGTTCAATTGAATTTCGCTAAGATGAGGCTGCTCATGTTCGCGGCCTTGCTCTTAAAGGCAAAGTTTCATCCACGTATCAACTGAGTTTGCCAGTCAACGCTCCTCCGTCCCTGAAGATAGAGCGACATGCTATCGCCTAACACTATTCTGCAAAATCGTTATCGTATCATACGCCAACTTGGACGTGGCGGGATGGGCACTGTCTATGAAGCGCTCGACCAGCGTGTCAGCGCTATCGTCGCGCTCAAAGAGACGAACGTTGCAATAGATGATAAGTCGCGTCGTGAATTTGAGCGCGAGGCCGGACTGCTCGCCAACCTCCATCATCAGGCGCTGCCGAAAGTGATGGACTACTTCATAGAGGACGACGGCGAGTTTCTGGTGATGGAGTATATCTCCGGCTATGACCTTGCCGAGTTGTTGGAATTAAGAGGGAGTCCGTTTGACGTTTATCAAGTGCTGCGGTGGGGCGATGAGCTTCTCAAAGTGCTTGAATACTTGCATGGGCGCATGCCGCCGGTCCTACATCGCGACATCAAGCCGTCGAATCTGAAATTGACCAAGCAAGGCGAAATCTTCCTGTTAGATTTTGGGCTTGCCAAAGGCGCAGCGGGGCAAATGCCGACGATGCTCACGAGCCGGAGTGTACGCGGCTACACGCCCGTCTATGCGTCTCTGGAACAGATTAACGGTCAGGGCACTGACGTGCGTAGCGACCTCTACAGTTTGGGCGCAACGCTCTACCATCTGTTGACGAATGAATATCCGGTAGCCGCGCCCGCACGCGATGAACAGATAGAGGATGATAAGCCTGACCCGCTGCCGCTGATTCAGCAGCTTAACCCGCAAGTGCCGTCTGACATTGCCGACCTTATTCATCAAGCGATGTCAATCAGGCGCAAGAATCGCCCGGAGAGCGCCACCGCCCTGCGCCGCATGTTGCGTCAGGCTGAAGAAGAGGCCAAGCGCGCCTTCGCCGCGGAGCAACGCCAGCGCGACGATGCCGAACGCCAGCGCGCATTAGAAGAGGCGCACAGGTTGGCCGAAGAGAAGCGGTTCAAGCTTGAGGCTGAAGAGACAGCCCGCCGCGCTGCGGAAGAACGCAGGCGCAGAGAAGCGTTGGAAAGGGAGCGTGCGGAAGAAGAGCAGCGTCAACAGGCTGCGGCAGCGCAACGTGCGGCAGAGGAGCAACGACGAAAAGAAGAGGCACAGGCGCAGGCCGAAGCGGAAACGCGCAGGCGCGTTGAAGAGGAACGCACACGTGCCGAAGAGGAAGCTCGAAGGCTTGCCGCAGCAGAAGCCGCGCGTCGTCAGGCTGAAGAAGAGTATCGCCGCGCAGAACATGAGCGGTTGATGCGCGAGGAGAAAGAGTGCACAGTTGAAGCGCAAAAGACCGCCGCCGCGATAACTCAAAAGGCAAAGGAAGCAAAGCCATCTGATTCGCCAGCCGTCAAGACCATCAAAGCCCCGCCTCCTGAAAAAGTCATGTTGGCCGACGGTGAACCCGCTCCGCTCATCGCTACGCCTGCTGCCAGAAACAAGCGAGCCATGCTACTCGGTGTGATTGCTCTAGTCATAGTGGTGGGCACCGTTGTCTTCTTGTTGATGCGTCGTGGAGAGGGCAATGGCAATCAGTCTCCAGCACAATCGGTTACGCCACAGGTGGATGCGCCTGAGCGGAATACGCAGACGCAGACCCCTGTCGAAACTAACAACGTAAATCAAGCAAGCGCGACGAACAACACCGCCGCGACGAACAACACCGCGCGTAAGCCCGCTCCGGCCACCGCTCCTCCTACAAGCGCGAAACGAACACAGGATCGCGGCGCGGCGGAACGGCGTAAGCGTGCGCTTGATGTGTTGGACCGACCGTAAGCGGTCCAGCAATATAAAAGATTCTGAGAAGTTTATTGGCGTGTTCGGAGATTCATAATGAGGTTGTCGGATGAGGTCCAGGCGATACGGAAACGAGTTCGATTGATAGTCGGGCTTTTAAGTTTGCTGTTCGCGCTCTGGCTGGCGGCTGGTTTTGCTACATCGAAGAATGGCGCAATTCAGCAAAGGCCGCTTCGCAAAGATCAATTGATTCAGGCGTTGCAAATCGGCGGCGTCTCATCAAGCGAGTACGTGCAACGGATTCGCTCGCGGGGCGTTGACTTTAAGTTGACTCCGGCGATTGAAAGAGAGTTACGTGCGGCGGGCGCAAGTTCAGCTATGATCGAAGCCATCCGCGCTAATTACCACGCTCCTGTGCCTCTCTCAACACCCAAGCCGACGCCACGCCCGAGCGCGCCGTCAACGACAAGGGCGGCGAGCGTGCCACATGCGGGAGCGATTATCAGGAATCAGATGGGGATGGAGTTTGGGTATGTGCCCGCGGGAACTTTTATGATGGGTTCGACTGATGCAGAGGCGCAGGCGGCATATGAAGATATGAAACGTTATTGGAATAGTGAGGCAACGTTAGAAATGTTCAGCAGGGAGAAGCCGAAGCATCAGGTAACGATTCGTGAAGGCTTCTATATGGGGCGTTATGAAGTGACGCAGGCACAGTGGCAACAAGTGATGGGTAATAATCCGAGTAGGTTCAAAGACTGCGGTCAATGTCCGGTAGAGCTGGTGGCACATGTAGATATTCAGGAGTTCATTCGTAAGTTGAACGCGACGAATGACGGCTACACTTATAGATTGCCGAGTGAAGCACAATGGGAATACGCTGCTCGTGCGGGGACAACGACAGTGTTTGCGTTTGGAGATTCATTGACATCGGAGCAAGCGAACTTCGATGGCAACTATCCATATGGGGGAGCAGCGAAGGGAGTCAATCGCGGGAAAACAATGCCAGTGGGAAGTTATCAGCCGAATGCGTGGGGCTTATACGACATGCACGGGAATGTGTTGGAGTTGTGTGAGGACTGGTATCATGACAACTATAATGGAGCGCCAAGTGATGGAAGCGCGTGGTTGAGTGGAGGAGATCAAAACTACCTGGTGTTGCGCGGCGGCTCATGGGCGGGCAATGGTTATAGCCTCCGCTCCGCCGCCCGCGACCGGCTCATGTCCGGCTTCAGGTCTGTGTACATCGGCTTCCGCCTTGTTGCGTTTGCGCGGCCTTCGTAGCATTTGCACTTTTGGCTTGCGTGCCAGGGTAATTCTCAATCTGCTTGACTCCGAACAGTTTATTTTGAAATTATTGTGAGCATGAGTACCGAGCTTGTTGATTATATAGATGCCATCGCACATCTTCCGGCGGGAGCAACCTTACGGCTGTCATCTGTGAGTTGGGAAGAGTATGAAATGTTGCTCTCAGACCTGACTGATTGGCCTGGAATGCGCGTCAGTTATGATGCGGGAGAAATGAAGGTTATGAGTCCCTCACCTGAGCATGAAGATTATAAAGATTTCGTCTATAGCCTCGCGCGAGTTATCTCTGAAGAAAGCAACATAATACTTGAGACCAGGGGCGCGACGACATTCAGGCAGAAGCGCAAAGCGAAAGGCGCGGAGCCTGACACCTGCTTCTATGTACAAAACGCCGCGCGCGTTATCGGGAAACGAAAGATTGATTTGGATATTGACCCGCCGCCTGATGTGGTCGTGGGGATTGACTTGACGAATGAGTCGCTCGGCAAATTCAATATCTATGCAGCGTTCGGCGTACCGGAAATCTGGCGTTACGATGGCGAACACGCATACATCTATCAACTCACCGGTCAAACTTACGCGGAAACGAACGACAGTCTTGCCTTTCCATCGCTGACCGCTGCCGCCCTGACTGACTTCATTGCGCAGAGCAAGACGCAGGGACAGACCGCAGCCTTGATAGCCTTTCGACAGTGGTGGCGTTCGCATTCTTCATCCGCTAGCTAAACGGAAATTGCGTTCGATGGAAAACTATTATGGTTTACATCTGGATGCGACGAGACTAAATCTGTAGGGGCAAAGGCTCACTCCCTGCCCGCCGTCATCAATGTGAACGCGGGCAGGGAGTGAGCCTTTGCCCCTACAATTCCTGGATAGCAGTCGCAGTCAATTGCGAGCGGCTATAGATTCACAAAGACGCGGCCTTGAGAGTCAGAAGATTGGCTCATCAACTCTCAAGGCCGCGCCTTCGTGTGTGCGTAGTTACCTGTGCGCTACGCCGTGTGTCCTTGCGGCGGTCAGGCCGGGTTAGTTCTGCGTGTTGTTTGCCTTCTTGCTCGTTCGCGTGGGTCTTTTGTATTCGGTCACTTTCTTGCGACCGACCGCCTGGAATTCGTTGGAGTCTTTGCCGAATTGCGCGCCGACGGAATCGCGCATCCCGACGACCTTGTTGTGCAGGCGATGCGCGGCGGCAACCGCGTCGTCGCGCGCTGTTTTCGCGGCAGCATCAGCTTGCGCCGAGGCAGCCGCCTTCGCGTCATACTCCGCCAGCGCAGCGACAAGCGAGGCCGTAGCGTAATCGCTGTTGGCAGGAGCGTAAGTAGTGATACCCTGCACTGCCGCAACGCTGTCACGGTCGGTGGTAACGATAGAGGGCCTCAGTGTTCTAGTGTGATTTTGTGTCATAGAGGATTCTCGTTGTGAGCCTCAGAGAAAACGGGATACCGCAAGGACAGCGCGCATCATACGCCCGGCAGCCGAGGCTGACAAGACCTTTTGTATCGTGAAATCTCTCCTCCGCGCGCTTCCCGATGAAACAACTCGTGCCTGCTATGTTGCTGCGCTGAATGAAGATGCGAGAGCGCGAGGCTGCGCCGTTGCCGCGCTATGCAGAGAGGAGACTGCGCGAGCGAAAGAGGCAGCATCGCTGCACAGCACAGTCGACTCTTCAAGCAGAGAGGCTGCATCTCAAGAGAGAAAGGAAGCATCGCTGGCAAGAGAAGCGACAACTCTGGTGGGCGACGCTTCCTCTCTCATTGGAGAGGCAGCCTCTCTCGTTGGAGATGTGACATCTTTGCAGGGTGTTGAAGGTTTACGGGTCTCATTTGAGTGTGGCCGGACGCGAAAAATGCCCGACGATGATAGCTTCGCCGCCGCAGGATTCCGTGTTATGACCGGCGCGCGTTAGTCATCCTGACGCTTGAGATTTGATGGAAACGGAAGATTCATAAATGGATTATCTCTCTTTGTATTTTCCAGATATTGCTCATTCGCTATCTTTTATGATATATCCCATTCGTTTGGTCGTGAGCTGGCCCACTGTTCTCCTCAACTGAAGTTGATTCAGTTGCGATCAGCGCCCTCATTTTATGATTCACGCTGCCTCCCACAGGTCCACCCTACATTGGCTTCAGATTTGTGTTCTGTTGTTAGTCGGAGTCTGCGCCCAACACACTATCAAGGCAGAAACTGCAAAACCCATTCTGGTCAGCGCGCCCACTTCGACACGCGCGATTGCGCTGGAATCTGTCGCCTTAACGCCAGAGCCTTTTTCTGCGACAGCCGCGCTCCCCTACAGTTCGGATAGAGCCACGCGCATCATGCTCTTCGCCCTCAATCTCTCGTCACAAGCGGAAGATGCTTCAAACGTCACGGCGGATGCTGAGGATGCTGCACATCATCACTACAGCCTTAAGGTTGAATATGTCGGCAAGGTCACTGGACTTGAATGGCTCAGGCAAGTGAATCTGCGGCTGGACGAGAGCATGGGCGATCCAGGCGATGTGCTGGTCAGCATCACCTTTCAAGGAGTGACGAGCAATCGCGTGCGCGTTGGTATCGGCCACGTCGGCGGTGGCCCACCTGATGATGAGGGAGCTGCGCCGACGCCTGCGCCTCCTTATGTTATCAGCGGTCACATAATGTCCGGCACGACCGCCATGAGCGGCGTTGTCGTCACGTTAAGCGGAGCACAGGCGGGAACAACGACAACCGATAACAATGGCGCTTATTCGTTCACAGTCTCGTCCGTTGGAAACTACACAATCACGCCTTCAAAAAATTTCTACACCTTCAATCCATCGGCCAGGACATTGAATGACCTGAGCGGGAACAGGAGCATTGATTTCGGAGCAGTGCCCGTCACTTTTACCGTTAGCGGACAGGTGAAAGATGAAGAGAACAAGCCTCTGGCGGGCGCGCTCGTCGCGCTCGGCGGAGCGCAGCAGGCCACCGCGACTACAGATGAAAACGGTAACTATTCGTTTAAGAACCTGATGGGCGGCGACAACTTCACCGTAACGGCGTCAAAGGCCGACTACTTATTTTCGCCGTCGAGCCAGAATTTCAACAGCCTCAGCGCAGATCAAACGGTCAATTTCTCTGCCTCGTTGGTCTCTTACGTGATTAGTGGCCGCATCGCCGACAGCAGCGGCAACGGGCTGGCGAACGTGCCGGTCCTAATTAGCGGCGGCGCGACCGCCAGTACATTGACGACCAATGAATCCGGGGTCTATACGATTTCTCTCAAGGCTCATGGAGATTACACCGTCACGCCGTCGCCACAGATCATCGAGAGCGCCCCGCAGCAGTTGACCTTTAACTTTCTGCATGGCGACCAGACGACTGCGAACTTCACGGCCTCAAGAAGACTCTATGCGCTCAATGGTCAGGTGCGAGGCGATCAAGGTACGGGTGTTGATGGGATCGTCGTCACGCTCAAGAGTAGCGATAGTCATGCTTCGCCGAAAGAGGTGATGACAAGCGGCGGTGGCCTCTTCTCATTTACAGACCTGCCCGCTGGCTACAGCTACACCGTGTCGCCCGTGACAACCGATCTTTATGCCTTCACGTCGCAAGGCACGGGGATAATGGATGGAAATCTCTCGCTGAGCTTCAACGGGACGCGGCGCAAGTACACGATCAACGGCATTGTGGCAGATAGGGGGAGCAGTATGGACGGAGTCCCCGTGACGCTGGCCGGAGGCAACAATCTCAGTCCATTGACGAGCATCACTTCCGGCGGCGGTAAGTTCTCGTTCAATGATGTGCCAGCGGGCTACGATTACACGGTGACATCCGCGCAGACGCCCTTCTACTTTTTCAGCTCGCAGGAGTTCAAAAACGT